>ERZ824488.933-NODE-933-length-35179-cov-6.201486_pt1 | contig 35179 bp, 54 predicted proteins | sample MGYA00519936_ERZ824488 | MGnify/ENA primary metagenome ERZ824488 (study PRJEB31778, sample SAMEA3449153) | human gut metagenome | biome: human gut; feature: human-associated habitat; material: faeces | place: United Kingdom | collected 2010/2012 ... | reverse complement strand
TATTTCTTTTCCTGTTTATTTTTTGTTATCCTCTACTTTTTATTCTCTACTTTTAAACCTAAATTTTTAAACCACCCCCTAGAGCGTCGATTGAAGCTCTTGAGAAAATATTTTGTATTGGGATGGTACCTACCGCAATTGTTAGACCAACAAAAAGACGCTTAGTGAGCTTAATACCTACCCCTATACAACCATTAACCATCCTCTAAGAGGTGAATAACCGATACCTGAAAATGGTAGATATATTGAGTTTAGAATTAATCTTTCAAAAGAAAATAACCCCCTATATATACTTTAGTATATACAACTCCCCCTAAAAGAAAATATTTTCTTAATAAGAAAAAGTGACGAAAATGTTTTTAAATATGGTATAATATAAGTAGGGAAGGGGATAAGTAAATGAGTTTAGAGAAAGAATTAGATATCGTAGATGAGATGAAAGAGATTAGAAAGAACGCAAAAAAGTTCGGTATTGAATTAGAATTAGTAAAAGATAGTATTTTATTTGATGAAGATGTATTAGATGTAATTGTTATTAATGTGAGTAAAGGAAATAATACTTTAACAGAAGTAGCCGTACCAAGTGAAGTAAGTAAAGATGATATTATCTTAACAGTAAGAGAATTATTAATGATTATGGTGGATGAGGAAGTATTTAATAAAGCGGTTACTAAGGAGGTAGGAGATGTACATAGAGGAATATTTAAGAAATAGATTACTCTACAATAATACAAAGAACTATAAGACTTTATGTAGAGTAGCTAAGTGGGTAGAGAGTTCTGGTGATTGTGAAGTATATGTATATGAAGATTTTAATGAAGATAGTAGAACAAATAAACAATTCTATAGAATAGATATTATAGGTAATGATAAAGAAATATATACTAGAACTAATATTATATTTGGATGGTTAGTAGCCCACTTTGTGGAAGATATGAAGAAAGTAAGAGAGAATGTCGAAGCACGAGCTTAACTTTACTGATGAGAACTTGTTTAACTGGATAGATTTATTTGTAGATATAAACTATATCAAATCAAGAAAACGTCTCTCCCCTCAAAGGTTAAAAGAATTGTTAAAGAAGAATATAATGAAGTCTTGTAAATAAGTTTACTTCCATTACTACATAAGGATTTAAGACGTTTGATATAATCAAATTTTAAATAACTAAAAGGTAGTTAAAATAGTCTATAAGACTTATGTAGTATGAGAGAGAGCTAAATTTTTTAAAAAGGCGGATGTGGTATAATTATAATAGAAGTAAAATTCTCAAAATACCTTTCCTCCTCTATGGTAGATAATGACTAGTTAAGGTTAGAGAATTATCCTTAACTTTTTCTTTTTTAGGAGTATGTATGAGTTTAGACGCAACCCATCAAAAGTTCATAGACTTTTATCTTCAATCCTATAGCCCAGAGCTTGCAGCAATTAAAGCAGGTTATCCAAAAGAGGAAGCTTTAAGTATAGGGATTGACCTACTGGCTAATGATGAGATAGCGGAAGCAATATCAGTAAGAGAAGCTCAACTTGATAAAGCAGCAGCTAATATGAAGATGACAAAAGAAAAACTCCTAAGAACTTTATACTACCAATATTCACAGGCGGTTAAGTTTAACAAGACTACAGACGCTCTGAATATTCTGGAGAGGTTAGCTAAGTGGAGTGGATTACAGCCTGATGAGTTGGTTATTAACCCCGTTAATCTGGTTATTAATAATGTAGAGGAAGGTAAGATATAAAGCGTTTAACCGCCACAGGGCTCTTAAAAATCCGCAATTGAGATGAGTGGTCTACACGGTGACTAGGGACTGAGGTAGCTAGGAGAGATAGGGTACTAAGGGTTTTTGGGACTGTCAGGAGAGACTGAACCTATCCCCTGTACAGGGTAAGACATAAAGGAGGTGATGATTGATAGATGAGTTATGTTGTTAATTTATTACCAGCACAAAAAGAGTTTTGGGAAATTCCTCACAACTATGACAGGGACGTGGCTCTCTATCAATGACCTTGGAGGTTTTGGAGCGGGAAAAACTTGGTGCGGAAGCCTTCTAGGTATAACACTAGCTTTAAAGTATGCTGGTATTAAAGGATTAGTCGGAGCACAGACATTACCTCTTTTAAGAGACACAACACTAGCTACATATTTTGAACACTTAGATAAGTTAGGATGTCCTTATACTTATTTAAAGAGTGAAAGTAAATTAGTATTCCCTAATAAATCTGAAATACTATTCAGGTTCTTAGAGGAAGATAGCAAACTTAAATCTTTAAACTTAGGTTTTATTGAGATTGAAGAAATGAGTGATACCCCTGAAAGTACATTTAGGATGTTACTCTCACGTCTACGTCAAGAGAAGAAACCTGAATGGGGGAAAGATTTTAAGTATAGATTATTTGGTCACACAAACCCCCAACAATCTTTAGGATGGATATATGAGTATTTTAAGAAAAACCCACAACCTAATTATAGACGTATTATTGCTCCCACCGCTCAAAACATATATTTACCTGCAGGGTATCTTCAATCGCTAAAAGAGGTTTACTCTGATGAGTATTATAGAATAAATGTTTTAGGTGAGGATTGTAGCGAAACAGATACGTTAGTTACAAAAGGTTTCAACAAAGAAGTTCAAGTACGTAGTGATTTAAGACTAGACAAGAGTTTACCAATCCATATTACCTGCGACTTTAACGTAGACCCTATGTGTTGGTATATAGCTCAAATTAAAGATGGTAATATATATTATCTTTATGAAGTTGTTAGAGAGAATACAACTACAGACGCTACAGCACAGGACGTAGCCGAACTACTTTATGATTGTAAACATTTACCAATAGAGATAAACGGAGACGCTTCTGGTGATTTTAGAACTACTAAAGGTGTTGATTATGTTTACTTACGTAATAACTTAGAACGTAATGGTTTTAAGAATGTTAGTTTAAAAGTAACCCATAAGAACCCTCCGATTGAATACAGGATATCTTGTTGGAATAATATGATTAAAGGTGCTGGTGATACCCACCATATCTTTATTCACGAACAATGTAAATATTTAATTTACAATATTGAGAACCTAGAAGTTCAAGCTGGTACAAGTAAACCTAAGTTACCAACTGCTTCAAGGATTAAGAGCGATAGCAAGGCTAAGTTCTTAGGACACCCAATAGACGCTGCAAGTTATCTTGTATGTTTATATTTTCCAGTTAAACGTATGACAGTAGATAACTTCAAAGAACAATCAAATAATATGGGTGTCGATATATTTGGTGGTAAGTACGATAAGAGATTAATATAGGAGAAAATATGGTATCGTATTTTTATAAATCTAACCGGAAAGTAAGACTAACTCCTGAAAAAAGGAATACTATTTCAAGTGAAATTAATAACCTTTTCAAATCTTACTATACTGATTTAGAAGTACCAAAGGATGAGACAGCAGCTCTACTTAATGAGTTGTATCCTTCTTTGAAAACTAATTCAGATAAGATTAATAAGATACCTAGTATCTATGAACAATATAAAACTTATATGAGTGCTTTACACAGAGCTTGCTATCCTAGCTTAGAAGCTATCGTAGATATTAGAGGTTTAGACTTAAGAAGTAACGATTTAGCAGGTACTTACAAAGCAAGTCTTATCTATGATTGGTATAATATAGATTTAATCTCAACACTAGATAAAGTGCTTGATGATTGGGTTAAAAAAGGTGAAGCTGCTTTATATGTTTGCTGGAAAGAAGAAACTGTACAGATAGAACAGGATGTTCCAGTAGTTGAGTATGATGTAGAGAATATGATACCTAAGCTTTCTACTGAAACAATTAAGAGAGATTTACAAACCTTCAAGGCTGTAGATGTAAAAAGGATAGACCCATTTAATCTATACTTCGATAAATCCCAAGTAGATAACTGGGAGCACTGTCGTAAGATATACAGAGACTTTGTTCCTGTTGAAACAGTGTTAGCTAATGAGGGATATAATCTAACTAAAGAAGAACGTAAAGATATTAGAGAGCTTGTATATAAATCTAACAAACAAAACAAAAACCAATATGAAACTAAGATAGACGAGAATACTAAAGTATACGGTTCTACTGTTGAAGTATTGGAATTTGAAGGCGATTTTATTGACCCTGATACTTGTGAAGTACTTTATAATATGGAAGCTACAGTAGTAGCTGGCAAGTATCTAGCAAGATTTGAGAAGTCAAGTAAACCTCAAACATCTATTATTTGGGGAGCATATCTTAAAAGGCCAGATACAGGTAGAGGTCAATCTCCTTTAACAATCCCTTCAATATTAAACGCTGTACAGAATATGTGTGCGGATATAATGATGACATCTTGGAAGCTAAATACTTATCCAACATTCTTAGCTCCTAAAGGTGCATTACCTCTCTACACAGATGTACAAGCAGGAAGGGTTGTAGAATACGAACCTGATATGATGAGCGGAGCTACACCTACTAAGTTAGATTTTACTTCTGGGTTAAGAGGATTTGAGTTCTCTGATTTCTTCCAAAGAAAGATGGAGAATGCAACAGGTATTAACCAGTATATGCAAGGTGCTAATGATGGTAGCGTAAGAACTGCTAGTGAAGCAAGTTATATTCATAGTGGTGCTACAATGAGAATGGCAGAAGAGTCTCACCTATTTACCCACAACATAATATACAAGTTGGTTAGGAAGTATGCTTTGTTTAAAAAGGTATATGATACTGGTAATATTGAAATACCAGTTGGCCCTAATCAGTATGCTAAAGTAACAGATGAAGTAAGAAATGGTAATTACTACTTTATCATTGGGGGTAGCCAGTCTGCTGTAGAGAGAGATGGTGAAACCCAAAAGTTGTTTAACTTATTAGGTAGTCCAGTATTCCAATCATTATCTGCTGTACTAGACCCAGTTACCGCAGCAGAGTTTATGAAGTGGATATTGAATAGAATGAATTTCCAAGACACTGACCAAGTAATGGAACTAATGACACTTAATGGACAGCTCTATAAGATAGCAGCTCAACTAGGAATTTCTAATAGTAGCTTCGCTGGATTTAGAAATGATATGTTAGCTAGGTTCCCAGAGCAAGTACCTAATATAGTTAATCAAATGTTGGCAGAAAAAAGAGCAAATGAAGTTCAGCAATAAGGAGGAAAGATGAATTACGAAATGGCTCAAAGAGTTAAAAAAGAAAGACGTTCTGAAAAGACTAAGCAAGATGAACTAAGAGCAAAGGCAGAGCAAGAAAAGTTTGAGGAAGCTAAACGCTTTATCGAAACTAGAAAGATATTTGCAGACCTACTTGAAGGTAGAGAAGATTTATTTAAGCAATGTAGGGAGTTCTTAATCCTTAATACTTTAATCCCAGAGATAGGGATGAATGATTTAGTAGACGCTAAGTTTGCTGCTGGTTACAGGCTGGCTCTTGAAACAATAGAAGCTGTAGCTAAACAGTACAAGACTTATCTAGAACGTTATGAAGAATTGAGACCAAACAAATAAGGAGGAAAGTAAATAATGTCAGAAGAAATTACAAATGTTAATACGGTACAACAACCAACCACAACAGAAGGACAAACTGGGGCAGCGCCAGCTACCCAAGAAAACTCAATGGTTAATGTTAGTACAGAAAACAATACAGTAGATAATGTGCAACCTGCTGTAGGGGAACAAGTTGAAAATGCACAAGCTACAGATATTACTGATAAGTTTGTAGAACCTAAACAAGATGTAAATGTGGAAGCTCTACAAAAACAAGTTCAGGAATATCAAGCAAAAGAGCAAGAGACAAGAGAACTGTTAAGCCGATTAGGTACTGATGGTACTACAGATATTCAAGTCTTGGAAGCTATCAAACAACGTGATATAATTGATAACCAAGCTCAACAAGCTTACGTAAAGCTTTGTAATAAGTATGGTGTTGATTATAGAGCAGAGAATATTGAAGCTTCTGCTAAAGCTCTTAAAGAAAAAGACCCACAAGCTTATTATGATTTACAGTATGAACTAGGGCAACTGGATAGTATTGTAAATGAAAAGAGAGGGGTTATTGATAATTTTATAACACAGAAACAAGTTCAAACAAGTTTAAATAAGTATGGACAATTACTTAATGCTAGTCCAGCTTTAAAACAACAATTGAACTCTTATCTGAATACAGTACCACTAACTGACCCTGTTAATCAAATAGATACCTTTATGCAAATGGCTACAGCTATTCAGCGTGAAGCTATCGAGATTGGAAAGATATTTGCTCAACAGCAAGCACAAGCACAGTCTCCAGCTAACGTACTAAACAATAGCGTAATGGCTCAACAAACTTCATACGCTGCTACTCCTCCAAAGACTTGGACTAGACAAGAGATAGCTGCAATGAGTGATAAAGAATTTGCTAAGTATGAGAAAGAGATTGATAGGGCGGTACGAGAAGGTAGAGTAATTTAATACGAAAGGATAAAACAATGACCGAAATTACCCCAACTAATACAATCTCTGCTATGATACCAGAGGTATATACCAAGAAACTAGCAAGACAAAATAAACAATATACTAGATTTATTGAAAGAAACTGTAACCGTAACTGGGAAGGCGATATCAGAGGATTTGGCGATGTAGTTAATATCGCACTTCCTAAAGCAGATAACATCTCTGTTGCTATTACTGCTGATACAACTGATGTATGTCCTGTAGCTGCTGGTGTAACTGCTGATAACTTGAGATTGACTATCAATAACGTAGCAACTTTCTCTATGAAGTTCTCTGATACAGAACAGGTACAATCACAGTTCAATCTTCTTGATGGTTATGGTGCATTAGCTATGCAGAAACTTGGCGACTTGAAAGATAAACAGGTTATGAAATATGTTATCCAAAAAGTTGTTACTGCTGGTACTAACCTAATCGGTACTGCTACTGCTCCACAGGCTGTAACTAAAGATGATATCTATGATTATGTAGTTGACCTTGCTGTAATTCTTACAGAAGCAGGTGCATTAAATGGAGATGGTTACTACACATTTGCCGGTAATGAAGAGGAACCTGAATACTTAATGCCTGTTCTTACAGTAACACCTAAGATATTTGGTCTTATGTTGAAATCAACTCAACTTACTCATCCGACTGCTGCTGGTGATGAAGTTGTTAAACGTGGTGAACAAAGTATGATGGGTGGTTTTGAAATCGACAAAAATACTGTACTTGCTAAGTTTACTTCTACTGATATTACTGGTTTGGCAGCTGGTGCACAAATTTGTATTGCTTCTACTAAGATGGCTACAACTTATGCTAACCAACTTACTAAAGTAGAAAAATTGAGAGACCCTGATTGCTTCGCAGATATCGTTCGTGGTATCGAGCTTTATGGTTTTGAAGTAATTCACCCAGAAGCTGCTGCTGTAGCATTCTTTAAAATTGGCGCTGCTGCTACTGAATAATAACTTCGCTATAGGGGGTAAAACCTCTATAGCTCTTGTTAATTTAAAGATGGAGTAGATTAATGGGTAAAGGAAAAAATTATTATGAATTATGTAACGATATTCTAACAGAGTTATTCTATGAAAAGATAGCTACATTTGAAGAGTTAGATACGTTACCAGAAGGAATTAAAGTTAAGCAAGACCTTAATAATGCTTTGTCTTTTATTTGTAATAATGAAGAAAGAGCTTGGAAGTTTAGAGAGGTAAGTAGATTTCTACAGCTAGTAGCAAAGCAAGGTGCTTATCCTCTAGAGAATGGCTTTATTAAATACCTAAGATATGCTGATATGCCTATAGTTTTAAGCTATATTGAAGGTCACGAATACTTAGCTTATGCAGAAGGAATGCCTTTGAATTACTGGATGGATGATGGAGAGATTAATCTTTATCCTGTACCAAGTGAAGACCAGAATGGTAGATTAATTAAGGTAAGCTTATTAACTTACGACTATGCTAAAGATAAATGTGGTGTAGCTAAACCTTTAATGGAATATGAGACTGATGAACCTATTATCCCAGCTCATCATAGAGATATACTTAAATGGAGAGTATGTTCTGACTGGAGAGGAAGCGTTAATGACGCTAAGGCTGCATTCTATGAAAGGAAGTATAAGAAAGCATACGCTGCATTATGTAACGACCAAAGATTAACAAGCGGTTATCCTGCTGGATTTGATATTATGCCTTCAAACAATACAGCACAGAATGCTATAATGAATGCGTTTTACAACCCTAGAACTAGGAGAATTATTTAATGGCTGGAACTATTTCATACTTCAACCTAACTGGTGGACTTAATACAATTCAAGGATTGGGTACAATTAACCAGACTAACAAACGTACCGAAAGTCCCGATATGAAGAATGTTGAGTATTATAAACTTGGTGGATTGATTACTATGAATGGTAATACTCAATTCGGAGATACTTTTGATAGTCCAATCTCATTAGGTTATGAATATATATATGGTAACAATAAACATATGATTGTTGTTACTACCAATAGTGAAGTATTCATATACGATAAAGTATCTGGGAGCTTTAAATTAATCTATAAATTTGAAAACAAAAACACACGTCATAGTATCTGCTCTTTTAATAACGGTATTATAATGAGTAACGGTATTGACGATTTAGTATTCTACCAGTATGGAAGAAAGGATTTAATAGCAACCAGTGTAAGTACAACAGGTGCTAATAATAAAGTTACAGGTACTAATACAAATTTCCTCACAGAGCTGTCTGTAGGTGATTATATCATACTTGGAAATGATGATAATACATTTGATAATAAATATAGAATAGTCTCAATAGAAAGCGATACAGAGCTGTCTCTAGATAGAAATTATCCTACTGCACAAACTTCTGTAGCTTTATATCTTAGTGATTTATCAGCTTGTAATGCTGTATTTAAAACACAAGGAGAAAGTCCTGTAGAAACTGACGTAAGAGGTTTAGCCTTAAACTCTTATAATGGTAGAATATTCGTAGGTGGTACTGATGGTATTCTGTATTATTCAGAGGTAGGACTTATCCACGGATGGGAACAACAATATGGAGCTGGTGCTATCCCTGCATTCTATGATGATAACTCTGACTTTACAGCACTAGGATTATTTGATAAATACTTAATAATCTTTAAGAGAGAAAGATGTTATTTACTGGATGGAAATGATGTTAATGATACTAACTGGACAGTAACACCTTACTCTTTGTATACTTGTGATAGTCAACAATCTTGGATAGACGCTGATAGTTCCCTATTAGTATATTCAAGAAATGCTGGTGGTATTTATCCTGTATTAAAGCGTACAATATATAACCCTATCTTTCAAGGTAGTGAGTTGTCAATGAAGATTAGAGATAGTTTTCAGTTTATCAATGAAGCTAGATTTGATTATGTATTCCCAGTATATCATCCAGAAAAGAAGTACGTTATGTTTTATGTGCCGTTATTAACTGGTAAAGGTTCTAATACAGCATTTATTTATGACGTTACTTCTAAGACTTGGCTAAAAAGAGAAGTACCTCAAAATGTTACGATAGCTTTTAGGTTTGATAATGAAATCTATATAGGTACTACTGATGGTAAAATTCTTAAAGAGTTTTCTGGTTTAACTTTTGACGGAAGTCCTATTGAATTCTACTGGAAGTCACCTTCATTTACATTCGGACAAGGTACTAACTTCTTATCAGCTAGAGAGTTTAGAATAAAGATGAGTGAGGAATATACCAATAACTTTAGGGTAAGAAACTCTAGGGATGGTAAGACTACTTATACCGAAAGAAAGATAAACAGTAATGAGAATGCTTTTATTGGTCTTGTATGGGATGTAGACGAGAATACAGAAAGTATTACAGATACCGTATGGGATGAAGATAGTTGGGTAGTAAGTAGTTATATTACTAAACGATTTCCTTTAATGAACCAGATATTTCAGACTATGAGTGTTGAGTTTTACGGTAATGGTTTGAATGAAGCTATGTGTATTTATGGGTTTGAAATAGATGGGGTACAATTAGAGGAAGTACCTTGGTAAAATATGGAGATTAAATAATGGGTAAGAAAACACCTTCAAGACCACAGTATGAGCAATTAGCTGATACTCCGTGGATTACAAGAAATAGAGAATTAAATACTAATTCTTATGCAAATCTTAATACTGCTCTTAATGATTTCCAGAACTTTAATGTAAACAATAATGACTATTATCAATCAATAGCAGACGCTTATACTAATGCTCAATGGAATGATTTAAATAGAGCTTATACTCAACGGGCTAATCAATTAGCAGCTAGAGAAAGACAAAGACTAGGTACATCAGGTTCAAGTTCTTCTGCTTACAACACAGATAGTCTCAATAGAAACTATGATTACTTAGCAAGTCAAGTAGCTGCTAACACTGCTAACCAATATAATAATTTAGTTAATCAAGCTTACAATAGAGGATTAGCTAATATTAATCGCTACTATACTTTGTTCAACAATTCAGGTACTGAAACTCAAAGAGTAGATGAAAACAACTGGAAGATAAGATTACAGAACCAACAGAACAAATGGTTAGATGAAGTTGAAGGTGGAGGTGGATTTGACATAGGTGATGCTGTTAGTGGTGCTATTGGTGGAGCAAGTGCTGGTTCTGCATTCGGTCCTTGGGGAGCTGTCGCAGGTGCTGTAATAGGTGGAGCTACTGGAGGTTTTGGAGGTAGTAACCAGTCCAGTTCAACACTAGGAGGACAAGCAGGAGGCTTTTTAAATTCTTTAAATAGTGGTTCTACCTCTAATATATCAAGTCCTAATACTTATCAAACTTTCTCTGGTATAGGAAATACAAATACTGGATGGGGATTAAATACAAGTGATTTAACTAATAATCTTTCTAATAGTAACTTTGAAGATATATGGGGTAGGATATAATGGCAACAATAGAATGGTTATATAACAATTATAAATCAAGATTTCCTGATGGAAGACCTGACCAGTTTCTTAATTTAATGAAAAGGAACTTTCCTAAACAATACAATCAGGCTAAACAATATATAGATAATATGGCTAAGCAAATAAATGAAGCTGTTGAGGAAGTTGTAGATAAAGGTAAGAATACTGGAAGTAAAATTAAACAACAAACTAAAACTAAGCAACCAAAGAAGACTCCTCCAGTAAATAAAGATTTAGATGTACTTTATGGTAATCAAGAGAATAAACCCAAACTTGAAAATATTAAACAAAAGGTTGGTGGTGCTACTAAGTCAGCTCCTAAAGCTGGTGGTGTATTAAAAGGTGTAGGTGGCAAGGTTGCTCCTGCTGCTGGTATAGCATTAGAACTTCCTTCTTACTGGAAGAATGTTACTGATGAGAATGCTGACTGGATGTCTCGTTCATTAGATACCTTAGGCTTATTAACTAAAGGTGGGTCTATTATAGCTGGTGCTACTGGTGTAGGATTACTTCCTGCTGTAGCTGGATATACGGGTGGTGCTGGATTACAAAAAGCAGCAGGAGATATTAGAAGTAGAAACGCAACTGATAAACTTCTAGCTAAAGATAGTCTAAAACCTTTAACTCCAGAAGAACAACAAAGATATAATCAGTATATTATAAACAATCAAGATAAAATGATTGCACAAACAAAACAACAGATGAAGGACTTAGATGGGATTAGGAAGTTTTATGAAGGTGCTGAACAAAGATTGTCTGCTACTGAAAATATGTTAGATACTCCAGAAACGCCACAATCAATTTTAAGCGGTGTTAATTTTAATGGGAATGTAAATACACCTAAAACTAATTTACCCCCTGTTAAAACGCAATCTGGAGCGTCTGGTAATATTTCTAATAATGTTCCTGTACAACAAAATAATACGGTGGATAAAATTATGGCTAATAATATAAATAGAAATAATACTTTATTAAATGATATAGTAGGTATTTCAAATGTTATTAAAGGAGCTCAAGCTGGTTATCAACAACCTAATGTTGGTGTTACAGAGGAGGAAGTTAATGCCTACTTAAATGCACTAGAACAAGCAGGTCAAAACTTAACAAGACAAAACCAATTTATCCAAGATTATAGAAATGCTGTAGCTGCTGATGATAGAGCATTAAGACAAGCTCAATTTAATGATGCGTTGCAAGATGTAACAAATAAATTACAAATGCCTAGTCAAGTATCTTGGGTATCTCCAGAAGGACAGTTAAGAACTATTAATGTTGAGACTAATGCAAGTCCTGCTAATAACGTAGCTAATCTAAAAGCACAACCAACTAATGTAGAGAGATTAGCAAAGGATTACCAACTATCATCTAACTTAGCTGCTGCACAGAACGAAGCTTTACAAAAGAGAGCTGAATTAGCTAGTGCTATGAGGTTAAGTCAAGAGACTGGGCTACCTCTTAATATAGCAGCTAATATGACAGGTAGTGACTATGTTAATTACCTTAAACCAATTCAAGAAACTCAACAGGAATTAACTACGCAAGGTACACAAGGTATTATTGACTTAATTAAACAAGAAAGAAATAATATAGCTACCGCTGAAAGAGAAAATGCTAAGGCAATAGCAGACTTAACTACTGAACAGTATAAACAACTTAATGAAAATCAAAGAGCTACTCTTGATAACTGGATGGATTATAAGATTGCTCAAATAGATAATGCCACTAAGTTAGATGTTGCTAGACAATTAGGTGTCAACTCACAAGACCTAGAGAAGTTAAAACAATCAGACCCGTTAGCAGCTATGAAGATTAAAGCTCAACTTATTGAAGCTGCTACTTATTATAACGACCCAATAGGTCAAACAATGTTGAAGGATGTATACGCTCAATTATATCCTGAACAACAAACTGAACAAAACCCTACTGGTATGACTAGAGACCAGTTAGAATATTGGAGACAATTTAAGTAAGGATTTATTAGATGGTTGAATTTAATAGACAAGAAGCTATAAAGGGTGCTATAGAAGGTGGACAATCTATTGCAGATATTAATAGAGGTTTATCTTCTATAGGGCAAGACCCTCTTAGTGAATATGAGCAAACTCTTATTAATAGAGACAGATACGGAATGAATGTTGCTCAAAGATTTGGTGTGGGTGCTAGAGACTTTGCAGCAGGTCTTGCAACTATTCTCGGTAGTCCGTATGTATATGCTACTAATGAAAACTTTAGAGATACTGTTAATCGGAATGTAGCTAATTATGCAGGTCAAGTAGCACGTGGTGAAACAAATGTAGTAAATGATTTTGCTAATATGGTATTATCTCCTTATGGTGTTACTACAGAAGGTATAGCTAATAATCCAATACAATCTGCTAAGACCGCTGTATATAACGCAGGTGCTGACCCTTTTAATGCTGTGTTGGATACTATCACATTAACTCCTAAAGGTAGTATAGCTAAGGCAGCCTCTAAGTTAGATAATATTCCTGGTGTTAGACCTATTAGAGAAGCTTTGTTACCTACCCAAAGAGAAAGAGAAATAAATAGTATACTCAATATTGGAGACTTAGAGGTAGGTAAAAGAGCAGCAAGACAAAACTTTAAAGCTGCTGACCTTGCCAATAGAAAAGGAATTGATAAAGCTGTAGAGGGTTTAACTACTGGTAAATGGGATGAGAAGTATATAGACTTAACCCAAGAACTTAAAGCCTACTCAGATGAGATAGGTAAAGAATTAATAGACTTAGGAGTAGACCCTACCTTTATTAAGAACACTGCAATAGGACAGTTTGTTTTAGAAAATCTAGACCCTAGTAGAACAAAGAATGTGTATCTACAGAATATACAAAAAGCTATTGAAAATCCTACAAAGGAAAACCTAGCTAATATTGGAACTACTCAAAAGACTTTAAATGAGTTGGTTCAAAGAGGAACTAAACTATACGATGAAGGTAAGATAGCTCCTATTACTCAAAGAGGTTTATTTAAAGCTGGGGATAAAACCTTAGTTGATTTAACTGATATAGGTAAGGGTTTATCAACAGAGAGAGTTTATGGTTATGGTACCACTAAAGAAGTAGCTGATAACTTAGACAGAGGTTATAGACAGTTAGTATCGGAGATAGAAAGAGCTAAACAAGCTCAAATATCTTTTGAAACTCTAGCAGAGAAGTTTGGTAATAAGATTAATAAAACTGACGCTGCTAAGATAAGTAAGAATGAAGTAGTTATATCTCCAAGAGAATTTAAAGACGGGGTTAAGACTTTATTTAATACTGGTAGACAAAGTGAGATAGGTAACTTCACTAAGCAATTATCACAAGGTGGAAGTCCTTCTACTTTAAAGAAGTATGCTAATGATTTATACGTAGTACCTAAGAGAGACCTAGAAGCCTTTACAAATAGGGTTAGAGGTCTTGACCCTAATAGTACAGTAGGAAAGATTTCTGCTGCTGTTAAACCGTTAATGGGTGCGTTTAAATCAAGCGTATTGGTTAAGCCTCAATATATTGTAGGTAACAGAGTTGGTAACTTTGCATTAGGTAGTATAGGTGGTGCTGATTATATTAGTGCATATAGACCTTCACTACAAAAGTATTTACCAGAATACCTGTTAACATCTACAACATATAAAGGGTTAGCTCCAGTATTTGAAGATGTCCCTCTTGCTACTACCTTTAAAGATGTGACTAGAGAACTTAAACAATCAGCAAACTTATTAACTAATCCTAAGAGTACATTTGCTCAAAGATTACAGGGTGCTGGTGGTATAGTTAAATCCTCACAAGACTATTTAGCTAGACCATTATTCCAAGCTGAAAGTACGTTAGAAACATTTGATAGAGCTGCTGTGTATTTCAATCAAGCTAAGAAAATGGCTAAAGAATTAAAGGTAGATGTTGATACTCTACTTGATAGAAGTCTTACAGACCAGAATATACAAAGACAATTGATTGATAGAACTAACTCTGTGTTAGGGGATTATGTAGGTAAGAACTATTATATCTCTCCTGAGTTGCACGAGCTTGGTGCATTATCATTCCCATTCTACAAAGTAGCTACTACTTCTAAGGATGTGTTAGTAAATCAATTAAGAGATAACCCATTAAGACTTCAAGCATTCGCTAGAAACCCTGCAAGGATTGGTAATGAATTAGAACAATTTGATGTGACGGTAGGACAACAACCAGATGATAGAGATATAAGAGGTGGGTTGACTGTTAAACCTACATATACAAAACGCTTCCCAGCTCAAAAGGTTTACTTCGATTATCATCCTCTATCCGCTCCATTCCAAACATTAAGTAATATATTACCTACTGGTAAGGCTAACGAGCCATCCGGAATTTCCGGAGCGCTGGATATGTTGAGTGGTAATATCAATCCATTAACAGGATTATTTAATGCTATGACAGGTAAGGACGCTTGGGGTAATCCAGTTGTAGGTTCTAATAGTTATGTTGTAAATGGTAAAGTAATAACTCTTGATAATAATGGTAATCCAATTCCTCAAAAGGAACCTGATGTATTAGGTGGGTTTACTGGATATTTGTCAAGAAACTTTAGTCCAGTAGCTACATTCTTAAACCAAGCATTATTACCAACGATAGCTACAAGAAGTGGACAAGTATATTATCAACCAACTAACAGAAGTATATTAGGTCAAATTGGAGATAATCGGATACCTTATCTAATGGAAGGTAACCCTAATAAACCAATACTTACTCCTATTGAGAATGAGTTTAGAGTAGGTGGATTTAGATTTAGAGATAGTTACTTCCCTTATGATAAGAGAGTTACTCCAAGAGATATTAATATGTTAATGAGACGTAGAGGTCGTAATTATAGACTACAAGAAAGCAGGAGGTAGAATATGGTATGGGAGATACCCTACACATTTATAGCTGGTACTAAAGCAAAAGCTAATGAGGTAAATGGTAACTTTACTTCTATTAAGCAATTTGTAGACCAGCTTGAAAGTAACTTAGCTACAGCAGAGTTGGATATAAACAATCTTGAAACTAATAAAGCGGATATTAATGGTAGTCAAAATGAAGTGTTTCAAGTAGCTAACGCAGAAAATAATAAAGACGCTGTAAACCTAGAAACATTAAGAGCTCAAACAGTAAATAGCTTAGACGTAATTAGAGGGTTTATTCCTTTTATGAGTAATGCTACAACTATATCTTGTACAGCAGGTAATTGTTGGGATAGTACCTATGAACAAATGATAAATTCTTATACTGTATTATCACTACAGGATACTGCATTAGCTGCCAATACTATTTATTATATATATGTATGTTATGATAAGGAAACCTTTAGTTGTAAGTTAGCATTCTCGACTAATAGTACAACACCAACATTACCAGCAGGATATGATTACTTTAGAAAAGTTGGTAGTTTTACAACAAACAGTAGCGGTCATATAGATACAGTTTATCCGATTGGTTCAGTTGATTTATCAAGTAGAGCTGGATTTATTGGTACGTACATTGGTGCTCTACCAATAAATTCAACAACTGTAGCAACACAAAACTGTTTTGTATATACTAAACTTGCTGGCAATGGTGCTTACATTATAGTACAAATAAATGGTGTAGAAGTATCTCACCAAACTAGTGGAAGTAAATGGTATAACACAACTACTACTCTAATTCCTGTTAAAAAAGGACAAACTATTACTATAGCAGGTAATGGTTGGGTTGGAGCGGGCCTTATAAGTATGATTTAGGAGTATAACTATGGTAGATGATTGCAATAGATTAGTAGTAGAAATAAAACAAGGAGAAGCTAGAGGGTTTGGATTTACTATACAACAAAAGGTGTTCAATACAGAAACACAAGAGTATGAAATAAAGCCTTTTGACCTCACAGGTATGGAAGTACATTTCCAAGTTAAGATTGCTCCTTACTTTAATCTACCTAGCTTGATAGATAAAATAATATCCGAAACATCAAGCGAAGTGGATGTTGGTCTAATATCTTATCCAACAGAAGGTAAGTTTAAGGTACAAATAACAGAACAAGAAGCATTACGTAATCCTTATGATTATGCTTTAATTATAACGGTAGTAGATAAAGATACTAAGTATATTATTTCTGGTGAAGGTAATACATCTGGTATCTTTAGAGTTTGCAAACAATAGGAGATTAAAGATGGCGACAAACGAAAACAATCCTTGTACCTGTACTACTCCAGAATATACTATAATATTAAATCAGCAAGGACCGCAAGGTAGGCAAGGAGCAACAGGACAAAATGGGTTTAGTCCAATAATAGCTGTTGGTACAAATACAAGAGATACATATAATCTAGTAATTACTACAGCAGATGGTGTTATAACAACTCCTAACTTAAAGTCTGAACCAATACCTAGTGGTGGTACTAATGGGCAAGTATTAACCAATTATGGTAACGATGTTTATGGTTGGGGTACACTGCCTAATGCTACAACCGAGTCACAAGGGGTAGTATATTTATCAACTGATGAAGATTTTCAACCTGATGAAGAAGGTAACTATGATAATGCTACAGCTTGTACTCCACAAACAGTAGTTAATTATGTTCAGAGTGTGGGCTTACCTATTGCTTCTACTACTACTCTTGGTGGAATTAAAGTAGGTGATGGATTATCGATAACAGATGATGGAGTACTAAGTGCTAGTGGTGGACTAAGATATAAAACTCTAACCAGTACAGAATATGAGGCATTATCAACAAAAGACGCAGATACAATGTATAGACTTACTGATACTAATGAAGTATATCTAGGTACTATCCCTTTAACAGGTGGAGCTAGTGCTCAATATAAAACATTACTAATAAACAATTATGATAATGCTACTCAAACAAACTTAGGCGGTAGCACTACAGTACAAGTAACAGATACGGAGGTATAACGAATGTTATTAAATAATTTTAGAAGGGTATTGGTAAATACAATATCGAACACACTTGTCCTATCTCAAACAATGGGTATGACTGGAGAAATAAAAACAACTGGGGGTACAGTGTATAAACCCACTTCCCAAACTTATATGAAATGTCCACAAATAGATGGTTTAGGCTCCAGTTGTAATATTTGCACAAGCGATAGCACTTATGATAGTACAAGTATTCCAACTGGGAGTTTTAATTTCCAAGGGTGTGAAATATATTTAGGTACTGGTAATGTTACTCCAACTATTGATGATTATAAACTTTCAGGGGAGCTAGTAACTGGCTTAACATCTCAAAAAAAAAGTACAACTGCTAATAATAATAGTATTACATTTTCTGCTATAGCAACAAATAATACCAAAAGTCCTGTAACTATAAAAGAAATAGGATTAGGAGGCTGTTATCTTGGCACTGCTACACCTTGTGCATTCCTATTAACTAGAGATGTGTTAGCTACTCCTGTAACTCTAAATACTGGAGATAGTAAAACATTTTCGATTACAATAGACTTTAGAAGTTTAACAGATACTACAGTAAATGAATAACTAGGAAGGAGATATTTAATGGCTTGTAAGAAAAGACGTAAAAGAGGTAAATAGTTAGTTATTAAATCTAAGGGTACTAGAAGGCGTCTCAAGACGGGGTAAATATATTTTATATATAAACTATCCTGTCTTAAATAAACCCTTCTTAAAATTGATTGTAGATACCTTAAATAAAAGGAGATATATTTATGGGATTATTTAATAAAATTAAAAATTGGTTTATCAAACGTAGGATAGAAAGAATTAAAAGAGACTTACCTAAGTTTAAAAATAAACTAAGAACAGTACTACTTGTAGGATTACAGAAACTAGATACTGATAAGGTTGATAAAGTAGAGACTCAACTTATCATCTTGGGTATTCAAGCAGCTCAATCTTACTTTGGTTGTAATGTATTAGATGATGAGATTAAGAAAACAATAGCAGAAGAAGTAGTAGAAATACTAGGTAAGATAAATCGTAAAGCACAAGATATAGTGGAGGGATAAGGTGGATAAAAGAACATTTAAAGATATAGCATATAATATAGCTGTAAGAGAATTAGCACAACCTTGGACTAATCTTACTTACCACGGGACACAAGGGCCTGGATATTTACGCTATGACCCTAGCTTCGCTTATTCAGGTGAAGGTTCTAATATGTACGGTCTATCAAATTACAGTATAACCAATCCTGAAACAGCTAAATATTATGCTAATTTAGGACAAAATCCAGGAACTGTTCTTACCGAATATTTACCTGATGAAAAATACTTTATTAATCCCGATTTATCTTTTTATAATCAATCGCCAGAGGTTCAAGAAGCACTTAAAAAGGTACCAGTAAATTATAATAGGTAGGTTTTAAATGTCAATAGATATAGATAAACTAGATAAAACAAAAACATACGTAGTCCTTGAATGGGGAACATCAAAGATATCTAAACTAATAGACAGGTTTACAAAAGAGTTCTTTCCTTCTGCTAGCTTTAGACCTTCCCACGTACTAGCTCTTATATACAATAGAGGTTGGTGGATATACGAGAGCCATCTTAAACCTGAACCTAAGTATAAGATACCTAGTGGTACAAGGAAATATAGATGGAAGATATTTGAAAAGGTATCCCCTAAGATTATATATTCTACTGGTGCAGTATATCCGTTAGAGTTAGATGTTAAGCAACTAGAGAACAACTTAGGATTACCTTATGGAGTTAAGGATATTATAGAGTTTGTCAAAGTAGTTCTCTCTCCTCATTACGACCAGATGAATAGAAAAGGTATGGTATGTAGTGAGTATATAGCTACCGGATGTACAGCTATAAGAGAGTACTTTAAATCAGCTCCTTATAAAATAACTCCAGCTCATTTCTTTAAATACTTTATAGAAAACAAAATCCACCCAGTATAGGAGGAAGGTATGAAAATAAACAAAGAAGGTTTATCTATAATTAAACAATGTGAAGGTTGTAGGTTAAAAGCTTATTTATGTCCTAGCCTAATACCTACAATCGGCTATGGTCATACTACTGGTGTTAAATTAGGAGACATTATAACACAAGCTGACGCAGATAGATACTTACTTCAAGATATAAAAAGATTTGAACAAGCTGTTTCTGCGTTAGTTAAAGTACCTATTAATGAAAACCAGTTCTCCGCATTAGTATCTTTTGCTTTTAATGTTGGAGTTGGCAATCTTAAATCTTCTACATTACTAAAGAAATTAAACCTTAGAGATTATAAAGGTTGTAGTAATGAGTTTGATAGATGGGTATATGGTAGTAATAAAAAACCATTAGAAGGTTTAAAGAAAAGGAGAAAGTTAGAAAGAGAATTATTTAATAAGAGTGTAACCCAGTAATAGCTTAACGATTAATTTTAAGGTATCTACAATACGATTTGACAAGGGTAGGATATGATTAGGATAACTTATACCTAAAAAGTATTTAAGCTGTCTTAAATCTAATCCTAGCCCTTTATGATTTAATAATTTAATAGACAAAAAGAAATCCCCCTCCTTAATTGGAAGGGGATATTTTTTTTTATTTATTTAATTTACCTTTCATATCTAAGATAGCTGATGCGATATCTTCTTGTACTCTATTAGGTTGTACTGTTTTGTAATCGTACTCAAACTTTTTAGCTAGGTTACCTACTATAACATTAATAGTTAATACATCATCTTGAAGTCCTGCTGTACAATTACATTTCTGTTTACGTACATAATCTACAATACTCATAATATCTATTCCCATTATTTATCCTCCTTATATTCCTTCCTTAAATAATTTAATTAATCTCTCTTCTCCTATTCTTTCTTTAGCTTTTTTTAAAAATTCTTCATCTGTACTGTAGATATTCAACCCTTTGAGACGATAAGAATAACTAAGTCCTAATTCTTTATTTACAGAGTCAAGGTTAATAGAATATTTCGTTTGACTTCTATCTCTCCAATCAATAGGTTTTACCTTATTTAATTCATCAGCTAAGTCCTGTAGTTCCTGTTTGGTACTCTTGTAAGTTAGAAAGTCATTCTCTCTTACTGGTTTATTATCTGGTGTAATATCTATATCTATTTCTTTTAATCGTAAAACTGTTTCACTACTTGGAAGTGAATTGTATAATTCTGTTAAAGCTCTTACAGTATCTCCATCAATAGTTAAACTAGTAAGAACTTTTTTAAGTGATTGTTCTATATCTTCCTTAAATAACATTATTTATCCTCCTTAATAAACTTTACTGTTGCTAAACCTCTTGCAATAAAATCTATTTGTTCTTCTTTTAGAGTATGTTCACCATTCATAATCCAATCAATTGCGTGGAGTATTTCGTGGTAGTAACATTCCTTCTTTTGTTGTTTGTGTTGGTCATTTCTTATTTGTATTTTTTGTTCAGGTGGGTTGCAAGCCCCTAAGCATTCTTGATTATTGACTATAATTATTCTATCATCTTCTATAAAATCTACCTCATATTTATACCCCAGAATTTCTACGTGCTTAATCATTACTCCTCCTTTATAAACTCAGTATAACTAAAACCTTTAGATACTTCTGTAGCACTAGCCATCATTAATCTTGTAAGTGCGTGGGATAGATGGTCATCTTGTTTGTCTCCACTATATAAAGCTAGTAAATGAAGTAATGCGTGGTTAACGTGTTCCTCTTGTGGAATTAGTCTCCAGTTATTAGGAGCATATCTTGTAGCTCCATACTGTAAAGTCTTGCCAATCATCATTAACCTTTTAGAGAAATCAGGTTCTAGTGTTTCTGACGCTACATACAAATAATTAATATTTAACGTTCTCATATAAGTACATACTTGTCTTATACATAAAAGAATATCACACGCTTCATCCCCTTGTTGCATTATCTTTTTATTGCAGGTTATACTTAGAAAAGCGGGGTCTACTAAATGTAATGCTGCTGGAGCTTTAGATTGTTTACCACCATTCTCATTAGTTACCATCTCTGCGTCTACGCCCATACCTTCAAATAAATTATCCATTACTTTCCCCTAATCTAAATTCCTTTAATAAGTCATCACCCCAAGTACAAGCCCTTAGAAAATTAAACAATCTCTCCTCCATCTGTTCTTTTACAATCAAAGCATTAAATCTATATACTACTTGTGTATCTTTATCTACATACTTAAGTTCATAATAATAATCATCAGCCACCATTAATCCTCCCTATCCTCTGATAGTATATCTATTAAATCTTTTTGTTCTTGTATTTTTCTCATTAACTTCTTACATAAAGATTTATATGTTTTGTTTTCTATTTCAAGCTCTATAAACTTAAAATAGTACTTTAATCTATTCACTCAATACACCTCTTAAACTTTCTAACTGAATACATAGCTGCCTATCTTCTGCATTAACACAGTTAGGATATAATATCTTAATAGATAACTCATCTCCTATTACCCAAGCTACTGGTATAAAAGCTACTATAGCAAATCCTAATAAAAATTTTAATCCTTCTGTCATTTCTTTACTCCTATTGTTTTTAAATAAATACTTAACATATATCTCTTTAATAATTTATTGTTTACGTATTTATAACGACTATTAAACATAATATTACTAAATAAATATTGATAAAGATTATATAAATCATATCCTTTATATATCCTTCTTTTTATCACTAGGTAAATTCTCCCAACATTCCTGACAAATAAACATATAAGGTGTTTCGTATCCACTAACAAATTCTGTTTTAAGTTTATATCCTGCCATCTTCATATCTTCTAAACACATATTACATCTATGGGGGTATTTAGATTTCTCATACATATCTTTTGTTCTCTTGATACCTATGATATCTAGTGCCTTAGCAAACATTTCATCTTCTACCATATATAAACCTCCTTAATATTACTGTTGTTATACTTGTAATTAAAATAAATTCTACCATTACTTATTCTCTAACTTCTTTATTATCTCCTTTAATACTACCTTCTTAAACTGGCTCATATCACTTCTATTATCTATATCATATACGAATATATCCACTCTTGGATTGTCAACTTCTATACTACCAGAAGTATATACAACGAAAGGAATGTTTTTTGAATTATCATCTGGTAAATGTCCTAGCTCTACCATAGCGTCCTCAAAAAACTTCTGATGGATTGCCAGTATATTGCCTATATCGTGCCTTCTTTTATCCCCTTTATGAACTTTGTAAACTATCATAACCTTATTGTATACTGGTTTATCTTTTAATTGTTCAGCTATTAATTCTTTATATCTTATCTTAGCTGTGTTTAGTAGCCTGAAATGAAAGTTACGATACTGATTTGTATTTAGAATAAATTTAACATCTTTATCTTTCTTCTTAGAGTGGGCTACTACTATCTCTAATGGTGATTGTATTTTGTACATTACCCCTCCTTATTAATCTTTGTAAAATGTTTGAAAATCTATATTCATTTTATAATTATTTTCTACCATTGTCTTATCTGCAAAATTCACAAAAGTATCGAATAAGTGATTTAGAGTTGTAGTTTGTTTCAGGTAATTCTTGAATGCCTTCTTAAATGTTTTGCTTTCCTGTACCATAAATTCTTGAATAGCTTCTTGTGCTGTCTTTCTTATTGCATTATTAAGCAGCACATCTATATAAGTGTATTTCTTGTCATAACTAGAGCAATTAGTATTTCCTTTTATATCACACTTTTCATTCAATGCTATCTCTATAAGTTGCTGCATATACTCTTTAATATCACCCATATTATCTAGTATAGCTTGCTTCATTTGTGCTTCAACAATCGGTTTGATTAAATTTTTATCTATATTCATTGATACAATATTTTCGCTCATTATTCCCCTTCTCTTTCTTTTATTTGTTTTCTAACTTCCTTCATAATCATCTCTGCTGTTAGTTCTGCTACTTCATAAGGAGTTTTGTTTATTTGCTTTTTTAAGTAATCAGGGTTTTTAACTTTCCAATCTACAGTTAAACCCTCTATTATATAAGGAAATACTACTGTTATTATATGGGAAGCATCTTCTATATAATAATCAACCATAGCTCCTCTCAGTCTATAATCCTCACATCTACATAATTGAGAATATAACATTTGTTTTAGTATAATAAACTCTTTACCTAACTTAGGAGCTACAACATCTTTAGTTTCTTTCTTGAATAATGATTTAATATTCTCTAACATATCTACTCCTCTAACAATACACATTTAATCTTACCATCAACAATTGGTATTGGTGTTACTGCAAAGCTATCCTTTTCAACATACCCATATAAGAAGGCTTGCTGCCAATTGGGGGATTTAACATACTCAGGGTCAAGCCTACACAAACATCCACTTTCATACCAAGCTAGATATCTTTCTGGGGTACGGTAATAATAACAACCTAAACGATGAGTGTTTTGTGTAACAAGTGTTTTACCTTTACTTCTAATTATTAAAGTTCCGTTATCTACTGATACACAACTTACTCGTCCTTTATATGGCACTATTTTAACATTATCTCTAGTAATGCAAGTTAAAGGGTTTGTATTAACTGTCAATATAGAGTGGCTAATCCTTTTTAATTGGCTGCTTCTAATCCCATTCTTACTAAATATTTCTTGCAACAAATCTACCTCGGTAGTTTTCTTACTGCTTATTTGGTAGCTATTTTTAGCGTCTTTATTTTTATTACCATCAGTAAGAGAATATTCATCGAGTATAATCAATGCTTGCTCTTGATTTACATCCCTTAGAATAGTTGGCAAATGTTTACCAGTAGAAAAGTAAGTGTTTATAATCGGTTTTGCATATCTAGTCTTAATTCTAATTCTAGTAGTTCCAAATTTTGTTTTTGTCTCACTATACTCGTACCCTAACTCATTCAATAATGCTTTTAGGTGGGTTATTTTTCTTTCCTTTTTTAAATGAAATCTTACTCCTGCGTCCTCAATGCTTCCATCTGCTGAGATATTAACCAATAAACGTATAAAAGCTTCTGGTAAATCTATTCCTTTTGACTCATTCTCTAATGCCCCACACATAAACTTATAACGTTTACTAGTAGTTGCAAGATACTTAGCGTCAAACTCTTCTAACTTATTATTATTCTGATTAAAACCTAATAATCCGTGTTTGTCTGTTACCATCACATCAACAACTGTAGATTTTATATGGTAAAGTTCTTTGTAATTATTGTAAACAAATTTATCATTGACTTTATTAAATTCAAAGACTTGAGTAGTTTTATTAATAGTACCTACAGTATCTCCAATATTAACATCAATAATAGGTACCCATCCTGTAGGTGTTAATACTTCAACATCCTCTGAAAAACAATGCCCTGAGATACCAGATGTATCGTGTTTCTCTAACTCTCCACGTGCTGTATATGCCGAGAATTTCCTAACCATATCTCCGTGAATTATTTTAAGGGGGCCTAATCTAAACTCATCTCTATAGAAGTCTATATCATATTCATTTAAATTCAAAATCCTATCAATCTTTAAAGCATTCAAACTATACAACTCAGGATGTTTTTTTAGATATCTTTCAAGTCTGTCTGAGTCGTGATTTCCACCTATAAATATTATTCTACCACTGTGACGCTTTCTTAATTGCGAGAAGAATTTGTTAGCCATATCTATCTCCTTCTGTAAGCTATTAATTCTAGCAGGGTCTTTATCAAAAGAGCTTACATCATAGAAATCTAAGATATCTCCATTGAGAATAATTGTATCAACTGGATGTTGTTCTAAGAATTTATAAACAGCCTTTAAAGCTTTATCATCCTGATAAGGAAAGTGTATATCACTTAATACTACAAACTTATTTTTCATTATTTAATCTCCTCTAAGGTTATATGTATATTTTATTACTGCAACGTAACTATTTGGCACACTAGCCTCAGTTAGTCTAGGTTTAGTGAACTGTTGAAAGATGTCTACATCAACCACATAAGGATTTCTAGAACAATACTTATTTACCTCATCTTTTAATTCTTGTAAGTCATTGTTTATAATTGTTGCTATTTTAAACATTGCAACCTCCTATTAGTTTCATCTACTATATCTTTCCAATAAGGGTCTATTTCTATTGGAGTATAGTGAATACAATTTTCGTGGAGTGTTATACATCCCTCACTATCATCAAAAGAACAATAAAGGTACCAACTTATTAATAATTCTTTATTAACGAAATGAGGTTTTATTTCCTTTTTATAATATTTACAACGTCTCACTCTTTAACCTCCATAAATTCTGTAACGCTACCATTGAAGTAATAAGGTATAACTCTACAAGCCCCTTCTCTATTCTTTAGTACAATGACTTCTGCTGTACCTTTATTTTGTGGGTTATATATCTCATCTCTATACAATCCTATTACTACATCAGCGTCTTGTTCTAAGTCTCCACTCTCCTTTAAATCAGATAGGATAGGTCTCTTATCTGGTCTAGCTTCTAATGCTCTGGATAATTGTGCTAGTGCTATAATAGGTACATCGTATTTTAAAGCTAAACGTTTTAGACCTGTTGATATCTCCCCTATTTTATCCCTCTTATCTTGTTGGTATCTATTATCTGATTGCATTAATTGGATATAATCTATAACAACTAAATCACAACTCCCCTTGTCCTGTTGTATTTTAATTATATTTTTCTCTACTGTTGATAAAGTACACTTAGTATTATCATCTATAAATAAATTTAAATTAGTTATACTATCACCAACACTGGCTATTTTGTCAAACAATATATCATCTTTAACGTTAGCATTACTAATCATATCGTTATTAATCTTAGCTCTCCTGAATACACTACGCTTAGTATATTGCGATACCTTCATCTCTAAAGAATGGAATAATACATTATGGTCTTGTGCTACATATTCTGCTATCTGTTGTACTATTGATGATTTGCCCAACCTCGGTCTTGCTCCTATGATGTATAGTCTACCCTTACATAATCCTGAAATGGTTTTGTCTAGCTTAGGAAATCCTGTAGAGAGACCAAAGATTTTATCTTTAGAGTATACAACCTTCTCAACCTCATCTATAACATCCATAAATCCCGAGGCTAAACTATTAAGGTTGGTGGTAGTTTTAGATAATAGTTTAGTAGTGATTGTATTTTCTATATACTTTAACACATCATCTACATCTTCTTGTTTTTCTAACAATCCTTCACATTCTTTTAGTATAGAACTAAGAAATCTTTTCTTACTATACTTGATTATAATTTTAATTAATTGTTTATAGTTGGCTACTGTAATTAGGTTATCAATTAATTCTTGTAACTTTTCCTTACCGCCTGATTGTTCCAACTGTTCGGAAAATCTTAATTGTTCAGTAAGAGTAACTATATCTACTTGCTTACCCTTCTTTGCAAGGACTTGAATGTTTTCAAATATAGTTCTTAGTTGTCTATCAAAGAAGTCTTGTGGAGATAACTCATTAACTATTATACCTAACTTCTCTTGTGAGGTTAAGCATATAGCTATTATATTTTCTTCTGCTTCTTTATTATATAGTTCATCTATTTCCATATTAATATTCCCAGTTTGTTTTTCTAATAGTTTGTTTAATATATCTACCAAAATGTTTACAAATCTTAATAAAGTTAATCAGTTGGATTAAGAATGTTCTTTTATCAGCAAACTTAAACTCAACACTTTCACATAATAATTGTGAAATTGTAAATTTAACACCACATATTTTCGGTAAAGAAAGTTCAAATAACTTTATAAAATTGTTATTGTTATCTTCAAAGTCGGGATATATTTCAATGTCATTTAATTCATAGTCTTGTATTATTTCGGGTTTAACTCGCAAACAATACATAGCTGCTGTGATAGGTTAATCATTATCTATTCTCCTATAATTAAATTAGGATACTGTACTAATAAGAACTCTACTTCTGGATTGTTTATTCTAAGGGGGCTAGGAAGCTCATTAATGTATCTTTGTGCTTGCTCCTCATTACTTATATCCTGAAAGCATAAAGTCTCGTTTACGGGGCTTGTAGTAGCCTGAGGATTTTCTTCTTCAAATCTTTTAGCAACCCAACCTTTAGTTAACCTATAGTAATGAGAAATTTTATTATATTCTTTTAATCTTTGTCTAGCTACTAATTCATACGGAGCTTTTTCTTCTAGGTAAACTATATAATCATATAGTATTTCTACTGTACGATGGAAATATAAATCACCTAGTTCTTCTAATATCCTTTGATATTCCTTAGAAGTAAGTCTTACCTTCCCATTCACATCCTGAATACCTTGTCGGTTAAACTTTAAACATCTAGCTCTATGGATATCAAATCTTTCTAGTAATATCTGGTATGCTTCCTTAGCATTCTTTTCTGATAAGGTACTAACATAAGCTATTAATGTTTCTTTAGCTGTTAGTTTAGCTGGCTTAATCTTTTTCATATTCTATTATTCCTATATCATCTTGTATTTCTATTACTTCTAATATCTTTTCTATTGTAGTACCATCATCTTGTTCTACCCATACATTATCTCCAACCTTAACAAAGAACTCATCAGGATAACAAACTTCTACTGTCTTATCTTCTAGTTCAAACCATTCATCATCCATCATTCCTTCTATTGGGGCTGGGGAACTGTGAAGATAACCATATCCTGTTACTAAAGTATTAATTGTTTCAGTTTTATTATTGGATAGTTCAGCTATTAAGGTTGCCATTCCTTTTACTTTAACATAATGCTTAGTCATTATTTACCGTCCTTTGCTTTAGCAATGATGTCAAAATATTCTTGATACTCACAATATTCGCAATGACAGTTATATTCTGTTGAACTTATATCCTCACAATTATCGCAAAATTGTTCTCTTGTATATTTCTCAATCTCCTCCAGAGCCTTGCGGTAGCGATTAGACATTAGAAATAACGCAGCATTTCTTTTTTCTTTATTACTTATAATATCTCTAAGTGTTTTTAATTCTGTTGTGTAATAATTATAATCTTCGTCCACTTGATTTTTTAGTTTCTCGCACTCCTGCTTAAGTTCATCAACTTCTTTCATTAACTTATTGATAATCTTTTCATTACTCAACAGTTCTTTTTCTTTTTGTTCACACTCCTGCGTCTTGCGAGCAAGCTGTTTGTAATAACAATTATGTCTGTTTTTGCATGATGAAATTATATGTGTATCTTCTTCACAATTACAAACGTAACCGTAGAGCTGATTAACTATTAATCTATCACATTTACTTACATCCACGCCATCAATTATTATCTCTTTATCTGTCATATATCACCTCTATCTTTCTAATATTCTTTACTCTACTAATTGTACTAGGATGGGTTAGTGTTTGTTTACCTATAAATTTTTCAGGTACTATTCTTAATAACCCTTCATCTAATTTACTAGGATGACCTTTTGATAATAAAAGATGTGTTGCTAATGTATCTGCTTCTATCTCATTGTATACTTTATGGCTCTTGAATTCCCACATAGATATAGGTAATCTTTTATTTAATAACTCTCTTGTACGTTGAGGATGTTGAAGTAGTATATGTGCTAGTTCGTGATATAAGATACTTCTTAATTCATCCTTAGATAATCTTTCAAGTATTCCTGTATAGATAAAGATAGTTACTCCATCTGTATAAGCATTAAGTTCATTTCCTTTTATTGTTTTAAATAAACATACTCTTTGATTTTCTATACAAGTATTACTAACATCCTTTAATACTTCTATTTGTTCTTCTTCTGTAGCACTGAATGCTGTTAGTGTAACAGAAAAAGATAATATAAATCCTATTAATAATGCTTTTAATAATCTACTTATCATAACATATCCTCTGTATCTACTGGGTTTAAACCATTCCCATTCTTGTAATACTTCATCCAATCTTCTTTATAAATTAAATCTACTTGTGTTATTCTTTCACTACAATTATATTTCTTATTATATATACTATCTGTTCTACCTACTATAAATATATTATCACCTACATCTATTTCAGCTAGTACATAATTAATTAGTTGTCCTTTAATAAAACATCTTACTGTTGCGTCTGTTAGTTTAATTCCTGATGGACTTGTAGTATGACGTACCATTATCTTTGTTTTACCAGTGATAATCATAAACGGTCTCTCATTCATTGAGAAGTCTGTTATTTCTTTTACAGTTAAATGGAGGTATTCGTTGCTCCCTTGACTTATGTACATTATATTCATCCTCCTCTATATCGTATATACACATTGAAATACCACCAACAATAACTCTTTTATTGCAATAATAACATTTATCTTCCATTATTATATCTCCTGTATATTAAACTTATCTCTAAGGTACTTACACCCTTCATCTACACTCCTTAAATAGTAAGGGGTACCTATTATATATTGAATTGCCTTTTGTCTATCCTCTATTATCTTATAGTCTACTTGTGTTGCAGCTCTGATAATGTTATCAGTATATTCAGATATCCTTTCCTTCATAGCTAGGTTGATACCCCATTCTTTTAGTTTTTTATATGGGTTCTTGAATGTTCTACCTGTCTTAGCTATAAGTTTATCCAACAATACGCAAGCATTACTTGTAATCTCAAATCCATATTCTTTAATCAAACCATTATATTGTTTATTAGTAATCATAAAGTTTTCAAACTTCGTATATCCTGTTGTAAGTTTTATTTGCTTGTATTCTTTTAGTTGCTCTTTAGTTAGTGACTTAATTGCTATCTTTTCTTTTCTTTCAAGATGGTTAAGTATCTCATTAAGATTATTAAACACAATCATCAACATATATCTATTGACTAGGAGTTCGTGTACGATGTTTATTCTAGTATATAGTTCTTTATATCCATTACTCATCTAATACAACCTTTGTTCCTTTAACTATTATCTTGCCTTCTTTTTTTTGTATCTCTATCAATCCCATCTTCTGTAGTTTATTTAATGCTTTCCATAATCCTGATTTACTTTCATATCCAAAGTAATCATAGTCTGTTGAATAACCAGTAAATGCTACATAATCTATTACTCCATAGTACACATCTATAAACTCTGCTAATAGTTGCTCATATAACCTTAATAATCTAGGTCGTTTAGTTAGTTCTATAAACTTTAGTATTGGTAACTCTATTGCACTGTACATAATATTTTCCTTGCTACTTTTTGTATAAACTCTTTTGCTCTATCTTCTGATACTTCTATATACTTTGTGGGTTTATCATCCACTATTAAGGAAAAGGTTTTTGTATAGGTATCATAACTTAATAACTTATAATCATTAGCCATCCAACAAGTTACATAAAAGTTTACATCATTTATTCCGTATAAATTAAATCTCATTTGAAGTTTCCTCCTTTTTACTGTACGGTAAATTTTGTATCAGATTGTTACCCTTGAAGCTCTTTTATTACCGAGCGGTAAAAGAAAATAGGCTGGTCTTATGGACTGTTTCCTGCCAGCCCTTACCTTCCTCCCTCTTATTTAATTATCAATCCATACACTAACTCATCATACAACTTCGGATTATTATTCTTATCTAAGTAAACTAAGTTTTCCTTCATTGTACCTTCGTGTTGAAATCCTAAATCCTTAAGTAGTTTAATTATTCCATATCCACATTGAGGTACCGTTGCGATAAACTTCCTGATATTGAAATTAAGTATAGCGTAATCCTTAAAGTATTTCATTATCTCTCTTGATTGTTTACCCCAAAATTGTTTAGGTATTATAGCGTGTACTTTGCAAGTTATTACCTGACCTTTATATTTCCACATATCACCGAGTGAAAATACTCCACATATATTGTTATCATTATTTAATACAACGAACACATTAGTAGAACGTATTAAATCTTCAAGATAATTTCCTAATGTTACTCCGCTATCTTGACAAGTTAGGTCTAATATCTTATTCCTTTGCTCATCATATATATTGTAGATAGCTTCTATCTCTGTTTGATAAGCTCTATCCCATTTAATAGGTACTACTGTGTATTCTGTTATTAAACTTTCCATCTATTACTTTCCTTTTCTAGTCATAGCAAAGCTTGTTACCCACCCACCTAAACCGAATGCAAAGTCAGCAGGGTCTAAGCCTCTAGCCTTAATAGCTTCTGTAAACATTAGGTATATATCTATCCTATCATTAATAAATTCTTCTGGAGTAGGTGGTGCAGGTGGTGGTGGAGTTTGTTGTTGATATCCTCCCTGTTGTTGGTATCCACCTTGCTGTTGTTGATAACCTGCTTGTGGTTGTCCATAACCTTGATTGTTTTTTCTGTAACCGTATGCCATTACTTGTCCTCCTTTGTTTCTTTAATTAGTTTGTTTAACTTCTCTATATTCTTTATGTGCTGTTTGATTAAGTAATCTATAAAATTTACCACATCTGGGTTACCTTTTATATCGACACTATAATAAAACTCTACGGTAAAAGCTGGTTCGTATTCATATACAACGTATTCATTGTACTTACTTTTATACAATTCTCTATACTCAATATTACATTCATCTAATAAATGGGTAATAAAGGTTTTATATACTGGTTCGTAATCACCAAGATGGTATTTATATTCTTTTTCCTTCTTAGCCATTGGGCACCTCCTGATATTCTTTATAGTTTACAACTCCTGTTTGTTGATTGTACTTGTTATATCCTATAATAGTTGCAAGTATTCTATTCTTTTCAAAGTCTGTTTCTTCCAATCCATTATCAAGGTATAATTGCTTTACTGATTGATAGGTTAGCATCTTTTCCTCACATACTTTATCAAACTTCTTTTCTCCAAAGTTAGGAATACCTTTATATCCATCACAAGTATCACCTGTTAGTATCTGTTTAAATAAGAATAGTTGTGCTTCTTCTGGCGAAATGACTTCGTAATTATTATTGTTGTTTATATCCCTAAACACATTACAAGGGAATGAATAGAAATCCTTATCAACTGATACAAGTATTTTAGTTTGTCCTTGATGGAATGCTGGGTCTTCAAACATTACCCTGCAAGTATCATCACCTTCAAGGTTAGGTAGTGATATCAAATCAAAGTTCTTTTCTACTAACTCTTTTAGCTTGTACCATATATCAGGTTTAACAGGTCTATTAGATTTATAATCTGGATATAATTGCTTCCTGAAATTATCTTTATCTGATACTACTAGATAAAAGTTATTAGTTAGTAGCGTACTACATAATCTATCTATCTCACCATCAAGAAAGTCTAAACTCTTATCTAAGTCAAATACTTCTGTATAGATATTTTTTTCAATAGGAAATAAAACCTTACTTGCTGTCATAGCCTTGTATATGTAGCTATCAAAATCTATTATTAATACTGGCGAATTGTAACTCATCTTATCCTACCTTCCTTAGAATTACGTTCGGAGTTTTCTTAGGTTTAAAATTTCTATTCTTAATACTTCTCTTAACAGAATTAATAAACTGTTTTCTAATATAATCAAATTCTCTTGTAGTAAATTCTGTGCGTTGTTCTATTTCTTTTGAAGTATATCCTTCAACAAAATTCATCTTTAATAATTCTTTTTCATCTTCACTAGATATATATTCACTATCAATCAATTCTAATACTAGCTTCTTAATATAATCAACATCTTTTAATTGAGTAGTATCTTCAAGACTTAATTCAATCTCATCTACATTAAGGGAAGAATTAATAAGTAATTGTTCTTTGTTTAATTTTCTTTTTAATTCTCTTTTTAATCTAGGGAATAGATATGTAGTTAACTTACAAGGTTTATCTGATGTAATCCATCTTTGAGTTTCAATTAATAACAACTCATATAATATACTCTGTTTATCTTCAAAAGATAATCCTGAAAAATTTCTTACACTTTTTAATACCTTGTAAATAAATCCTTTTTCATTTTTTAATATCTTTAATACTTCTGTATTACGTTCTTTAATTGTATTATTCATTAATACCTCCATATTTATATTATACCCTAAACAGAATATATTATAACAACTTTCAATTTATATCTTTACATATTGTTACAAACTAATTCTTGTGCGCTGCTTATCCTTAATAACTTAACTAATTCCCAATATTGTTTATCTTCAAACAAACCTATGTCAATCATTTCACCATTAAATCTAGTTATACCTTCCATAGTAGCTCCGCAATCTAACATATATTTAATCGCTTGCATATCTTTATTATAAATAACTAACAAACTTCTCATATTGCCTCCATTAATAATTATTTACTATCCATATATTTGTTTTACGTATCTTCTTAAACTTCTTGTGTATCTATTTAATGTTGCTTTACTTATAGGTTCATTGTTATAAATCTTATCAAATAGTTTTTCAATATCAACATCAGGTCTAACTTCTCTAAACATTATATGATTAGTACCATCGTGATGGCTTGCTTTTTTATACACATTAAACCCATCGTAATATAGATGGTTGAAGTCTTTATTACCACAATATAATATTTCTTTTAGGTTATTCTTATCTAGTATCGCATATCCTGAACATCTACCATTCCATAAACCCATACTAGCAATAGCTATAATTTCACCTTCTGTATCGACATTAAGGTCACGTAACCCTTCATCATAACTATATTCTATATCATTATATATATACTCCCATACATCTTTATCAGGTATATTTCCATCTTCATAGTCATACATTTCTATCATACATTTTTTTATCCCATCAAAATCATATTCAGCAGGGTCATCATTTATTATAGTCTTAATTGTCATATTATACCTCCTTTATGTTTCCATTTATATTGATTTATATTTTGGTTATATCCTTGTAATCCTTTAGTCTTGCGTATATCCTAAGACTTCGATTATCGTTTCCATTGGTACATAACCGTCAAGAAACAATTGAAATAAATCCTCTATCAATATGTCTTTATTGTCTAGTCTATATTTTATTTCACTATCATAATTATTGCAATCTAGTTTTAAAAAGTTATCTTCTAATGCCATAATAAATCACCTCCATTAATTTATTAACTTATCCTTATATTATTATTATTCCACAAATAAATTATTTATAACATCTATCTATTAATATTGTTACAATTCTTAATAAACTATTAAAACCATTAGACTATTAAGGGAAGAGAAAAGAGAAGACCATTAGGGAGAATATTTCTTTTTTCTTTTATATATTTTCTTTTTTCTACAAAGAGGGTAAAGGGATAAGATAAGAGTTCGGATAAAGGGTTAAGGAATTAAGGAATTAATAAACTACTTTATCAATAGTATATAAAGTAGTTGTATTATAAACTCTACTATTAAAGTTTATAATACTTCTTTTGTTATAAAGATATATTGATACAATATAAAATCAATATTT
>ERZ824488.931-NODE-931-length-35214-cov-7.844876_pt1 | contig 35214 bp, 26 predicted proteins | sample MGYA00519936_ERZ824488 | MGnify/ENA primary metagenome ERZ824488 (study PRJEB31778, sample SAMEA3449153) | human gut metagenome | biome: human gut; feature: human-associated habitat; material: faeces | place: United Kingdom | collected 2010/2012 ... | reverse complement strand
ACTACGGCAGTAGTCCCTGCGACGATTGAGTGGCAGCAGTGCCTCCTGCACCTCCACTTTTTTGACATACCGGCGCCCCGCAGTTTTCCATCTGCGGGGCGTTTTTTTGTCCAATTTGGCTGTTTCCAGTCCTTCCAGCCTTTTCTGTCGAAAAACGGCAGGGTTTCGGGAAAAAGCATCGAAATTAGAAGTCGGGAACTTTCCCCGAAGTCGCAATTTTCATTCATCAAAAGGAGACTGATGCGCATGAATCGGATCCTGGAACGGGAGGCGCTCAACCCGACGGTCACACGGCTGAAGGTGGAGGCTCCGCTCATCGCCCGCAAGGCGGAACCCGGGCAGTTCGTCATTCTGCGGACGGACGAGGACGGCGAGCGGATTCCGCTGACCGTGGCGGATTTTGACCGGGAGGAAGGCAGCGTCACCGTGATCTTTCAGGTGGTGGGCGCAACGACCGAAAAGCTGAATCACCTGCAGCCGGGCGATATGCTTCACGACTTTGTGGGGCCGCTGGGCCGCGCCACCCGCACCGAGGGCCTGAAAAAAGTGGCCGTGGTGGGCGGCGGCGTTGGCTGCGCCATCGCGTACCCCGTGACCAAAAAACTGCACGAGCAGGGCTGCGAGGTGCACGCCATCGTGGGCTTCCGCAATCAGGATCTGGTCATTCTGGAAAAGGAATTCCGTCAGGCCAGCAGCCGCTTCGTGCCCATGAGCGACGACGGCTCCTGGGGTGAAAAGGGCCTTGTGACCGACGCCCTGCGCAAGCTGATCGAAAGCGGCGAACAGTACGACGAGGTCATCACCATCGGGCCCCTCATCATGATGAAATTCGTCTGCAAGCTGACGAAGGAATTTGGCGTAAAGACCGTGGCCAGCATGAACCCCATCATGATTGACGGCACGGGCATGTGCGGCGGCTGCCGCCTGACCGTGGGCGGCAAAATGCGCTTCGCCTGCGTGGACGGTCCGGAGTTCGACGGCCACGAGATCGACTTCGACGAAGCCATGGCCCGCAACGCCGCCTACCGGGATTTCGAGCGCCATGCCTACGAAGAAACCTGCAACCTTTTCAAGGGGGTGAAGACCGATGCATAATCCCTCCAAGCAGAAAACGCCCATGCCGGTTCAGGAGCCGGAGGTCCGCAGCCGCAACTTTGACGAGGTGGCGCTGGGCTACACCGAGGAACAGGCCGTGTCGGAGGCGCAGCGCTGCCTGAACTGCCGCAACAAGCCCTGCGTGGGCGGCTGCCCGGTCAGTATCAACATTCCCGCCTTTATCCACGAGGTGGCCGAACGGAATTTCGAGGGCGCGTATGAGATCCTTTCCCGCTCCACGGCGCTGCCCGCGGTCTGCGGCCGGGTCTGCCCGCAGGAAAGCCAGTGCGAAAGCCGCTGCGTCTGCGGCATCAAGGGCGAGCCGGTGGGCATCGGCCGGTTGGAGCGCTTCGTGGCCGACTGGCACAGCGCCAACGCCACGGAAAAACCCGTCCGTCCCGCGCCCAACGGCCACAAGGTGGCGGTGATCGGCTCCGGCCCCTCCGGCCTGAGCTGCGCGGGCGAGCTGGCGCGGAAAGGCTATGCGGTCACGGTGTTCGAGGCTCTGCATCTGGCGGGCGGCGTGCTGGTGTACGGCATTCCCGAGTTCCGTCTGCCCAAGCGCATCGTGCGCCGGGAGATCGAGAACCTGCAGGCGCTGGGCGTGGACGTGGAGACCAACGTGGTCATCGGCAAGACGCTGACCATTGACGAGTTGCAAAAGGAATACGGCTTCGAGGCCGTATTCATCGGCAGCGGCGCGGGTCTGCCCAAGTTCATGGGCATCCCCGGCGAAAGCTGGAAGGGCGTATACTCCGCCAACGAATTTCTGACCCGCATCAATCTCATGAAGGCCTACCAGCCCGGCAGCGCCACCCCCGTGCAGCACGGCAAAAAGGTAGCCGTGGTGGGCGGCGGCAATGTAGCCATGGACGCGGCCCGCTGCGCCCGCCGTCTGGGCGCGGAAGTCACCATCGTCTACCGCCGCACCGAGGCTGAGCTGCCCGCCCGCAAGGAAGAGGTGGAGCACGCCAAGGAAGAAGGCATCCAGTTCCGCTTCCTGACCAATCCGCTGGAGATTCTGGCGGACGATCAGGGCTGGGTGCGGAGCATCCGCTGTCAGGAAATGGCGCTGGGCGAGCCGGACGCTTCCGGCCGCCGCCGTCCCGTGCCGGTGGAGGGCAGCGAGATGGAGCTGCCCATGGACTGCGTCATTATGGCGCTGGGCACCTCCCCCAACCCGCTCATCAAGTCCACCACCGAGGGGCTGGACACCCAGAAATGGGGCGGCATCGTGGCGGACGCGAACACGGGGCTGACCTCCCGGCCGGGCGTATACGCCGGCGGCGACGCGGTTTCGGGCGCGGCCACGGTGATCCTGGCCATGGGCGCGGGCAAGACTGCCGCCGCCGCCATCGACCGGCAGCTGATGGGCTGAGCTTCTTCGATCCTCCGAGAAAAACCGGGCGGAAGGGGGCCAAAAATTTTCCTTTCGCCCCGGCATTTCCCAAGGGAAAGTTCGAAGGGCTGAATAACGCCGCATCCATTGAAAACACTGGTGTTTTTCAATCGTTCATATCCTTATTGATAAGGGGTATATATAAAAATAATTATTGCAAAAAAACACGATTTGCAGGAAAATAAGACGAATCACGAAGGAAGGGGTTATTTTCTATGAACAAAATCACGATCATCGGAGCGGGCAAAGTCGGTTCCACCATCGCGTACACGCTGTCCGTCATGAATCTGGCCAAGGACATCGTCATGATCGACATCAACCACGAACTGGCGCTGGGCGAAGCGCTGGACATCCGGCAGGGCACGCCGTTCTCCAGCAACTGCAGCGTTTATGCCGGCGACTATCCGGACGCCGCCAACTCCAACATCGTGGTCATCACCTCCGGCGTGGCCCGGAAGCCCGGCCAGAGCCGTCTGGAGCTGGCCCAGACCAACGTGAACATCATGAAGTCCATCATGCCTCAGGTGACCAAGTATGCGCCTGACGCCATGTACATCATCGTCAGCAACCCCGTCGACATCCTGACCTATCAGTGGTGCAAGCGCTCCGGCCTGCCGGAGAACCACATCATCGGTTCCGGCACCATTCTGGACACCGCCCGTCTGAAGGCCCGCCTGTCCGAGTACTACAACATCAGCCAGAGCAACGTTCACGCCTACGTGTTCGGCGAGCACGGCGATTCCTCTTTCGTGCCGTGGAGTCTGGCCAACATCTCCAACATCCCCGTCACCGACTTCCGCAACAAGGTGGAAGGCGACATGTCCATGGCTCCTGAGCTGAACACCGCCGATGTGGAGCAGTACATCCGCAAGTCCGGCGGACGGGTCATCGCCCGCAAAGGCGCTACCTTCTATGCCGTGGCCGTGTCCGTGTGCCACATCTGCAAGTGCCTGCTGGACGGCATGGACACGACCCTGACCGTCTCCACCATGATGCACGGCGAATACGGCATCGAAGACGTGTGCCTCAGCGTGCTGAACACCGTGGGCTGGGAAGGCGTACACTCCAAGCTGCTGGCTCCCCTCACCGAGGAAGAGACCGGCCTGCTCCAGCACAGCGCGGATGTGCTGAAGGACGTCATCAGCAATCTGGACATCTGATTTTCAAGCCGCAAGGAGGTTTTTCCCATGGAATACCGCATCGAACATGACTCTATGGGCGAGATGAAGGTTCCCGCCGACCGGCTCTGGGCCGCGCAGACCCAGCGCAGTCATGAGAACTTCGAGATCGGCGTGGGCATCGAGACCATGCCCGCCGAGATCATCCACGCCTTCGGCATCCTGAAGAAGGCCGCCGCGCTGGCCAACCACCAGCTCAAGCCTGAAAAGATGACCGATGAAAAGACCGACGTCATCACCCGCGCCTGCGACGAAGTGATCTCCGGCCAGCTGAACGGCCACTTCCCGTTGGTGGTATGGCAGACCGGTTCCGGCACCCAGTCCAACATGAACGCCAACGAAGTGGTGGCTAACCGCGCCAACCAGCTGGCGGGCCAGAAGCTGGTGCACCCCAACGACGACGTGAACATGAGCCAGTCCTCCAACGACACCTTCCCCACGGCGATGCACATCTCCGCGGTGATCGCCATCGAGGATAAGCTGCTGCCCGCCATCGACCATCTGGTGGCCACCTTTAAGAAGCTGGAAGCGGAGAACGAGGGCATTGTGAAGTCCGGCCGCACCCATCTGCAGGATGCCACGCCCATCAAGTTCAGCCAGGAGATCAGCGGCTGGCGTTCCTCTCTGGAGCGGGACGCGGAGCTGCTGAAGCTGGCCGTGAAGCCTCTGAAGGAACTGGCGCTGGGCGGCACCGCCGTCGGCACCGGCCTGAACGCCCCCAAGGGCTTCGGCGAAGCCGTGGCCGCGCAGGTAGCGCAGCTGACCGGCAAGGATTTCGTCACCGCCCCCAACAAGTTCCACGCGCTGACCTCCAAGGATGAGCTGGTGTTCGCTCACGGCGCCATCAAGGCGACCGCCTGCGACATGATGAAGATCGCCAACGACGTGCGCTGGCTGGCTTCCGGCCCCCGGGACGGTCTGGGCGAGATCCACATTCCCGAGAACGAGCCCGGCTCCTCCATCATGCCCGGCAAGGTGAACCCCACCCAGTGCGAGGCCGTCACCATGGTGGCCGTGCAGGTCATGGGCAACGACGTGGCCGTGGGCATGGCCGCCTCTCAGGGCAACTTCGAGCTGAACGTGTTCATGCCCGTTGCTGCCTACAACTTCCTGCAGTCCGCCCGTCTGCTAGCGGAGGCCATCGTATCCTTCACCGACAAGTGCGCCGTGGGCATCACCGCCAACCGGGACAAGATGTACCACAACCTGCACAACTCCCTCATGCTGGTCACGGCGCTGAACCCCTACATCGGTTACGAAAACGCCGCCAAGACCGCCAAGAAGGCCTACAAGGAGAACATCTCCCTCAAGGAAGCCTGCGTGGCCCTTGGCTTCCTGACCGCCGAGAAGTTCGACGAGGTCTTCCATCCCGAGCAAATGGTCTGACCAGGGGGTGACCCCCTGGACCCCGGACCGCGCCCGCAGGGCGCGGGGGTGCTCGCGGGACATGCTGGTTGGCCGGGGTTTTACCGCCGCTCGGCAACGGGCCTCGCGGCTCGCCGGTCTGGTGTGGATTCCCTGTTCATTCAATAGAACAGACCGCCGTCGGGCGACAGGCCCTCCAGCTCGCAAAAAAGGCCAGCGTGGATTTGAACCCACGCTGGCCTTTTGCGTTACAAAAATATCCAAGTTGCGGTGAGGTATTATTCCAAGCGGCACTATTTGCGTATGGCTAGCGCCAAAAGTCAAGTCTGTTTTCCTGCGCTGCGAAGCCATCCAAGCAACATAGACACATCCCAAGCACCGCCATTTGAGTATGCTCCACGCCACCTGCGGGGGAGCAGAGCGGCGATAGGCAGCGAAGGGAAAAAGGCCCGCCCATTTTGACGGCGGAAAAAGGCGAGCACGAGCGCGCTCCGCCCGTATGTGAAAGCTGGCCAACTCCATTGCGCGCGACATTGCGAGCCCCGCCGTCAAAATGGGCAATAAAGGGCTTTTTCCCGGCGGGTGAGCGCAGCGAGCCGAGGTCGAGGACAGCCCGAAGGGCTCCCGCAGACCGAAGCCCACGGCGCACAGCGACGTGGGCCGTCTCTGTAGTCGCCGTGCCGCTGGCTTTCTTTGGTACTTTCTTTCGCACCGAAAGAAAGTACTACCCCTCTCAGGGCGGCAGCCCCACCGTTCGCGCCGGAGTCGGCGCGTCATCCCCCGGCGGGGATTTCCTTACGACAAAATTGTTGTCTGCTGCCGCCAGCAGTGGGCTTCCCGCTCACTCCCTGTGCCGCTTCGGCCCTTATCGCAAAAAATTCATTTTTAGGAACCTAAACTTTCTTCAAAATAACTACTCGCCGCACCACCGTGCACTTCGCCGTAGCAGCACCTAAACCCGCTTCATTCAACGCGCGTTCTTCCCTCAGCAAAGCTAAAACCCAATCGACCATTTTCCCTTTTTTTCTGCATTTTTCTTTATAGAAATGTAATGGAAATACTTTTGCAATACACTAGTTTTTTTTTTTTTTTTAGAAATGTAATATTTTCGTAATGTAACTAAGATATAATACTTTTGGAGTTGGGATGGATGCATGTCTTCGTCGGTTTCTCCCCGACCCTTCTTTCTTAAAACGCCGCACGCCAGCGGGATGCGGATCACCTGGTGGCATTCTGCGGCGTTTCCCCAAAAGAGAAGAGCTGCCTTTGCAGCAGGCAGCTCTTCTTGTTTTTCCCCCTGACGGGGGCTTTTTTATTTCTTCATAAAGAGAATCCCCAGCGTGTTGGGCCCGCAGTGGCTCGTCACCGTAGAGCCTGCGTCCGTCTCCAAAATTTCCGCAAAGGGCGGCTCGTGCTGCAGCAGCAGCTCCTTCACCGCCTGTACGTCCGCAGGATCGCACTCGGTATGGGTAATGAAGATTCGATAGGGATCCACATCGTCCCGGCCAGCCAGACGATCCTCCACATAATTCAAAAGCACCTGACGGAAACGTCCGCGATATTTCTTGGTAGGCGCCATTTTGCCGCCCATGACCTCAATGCAGGGTTTCAGATGCAGCACGTTGGCCCCCATCATGGTAATGGCGCTGCAGCGGCCGCCCTTGTGCATATAGTCCAGCCGATCCAGAATGAAGCTGGCCTCCACCTTGTTGGTCAGTCTGGTGCATTCCTCGTAGATTTCCTTGGCGGAAGCGCCGGCCCGGGCCATTTCCGCGCCCTTCAGCACCAAAAGCCCCTGCCCGGAGGACAGATTCCGGCTGTCCACGACGTACACTTCGTCCATTTCCTGTGCGGCGGCGCAGGCGTTCTGATAGCAGCTGGAAAATTCGCTGCTGATGCAGTAATGTACGATCGAGTACCCCTTTTCCCGCCAACTGCGGAACACGCGAACGTATTCTTCGGTGTTGACGGCGCTGGTCTTGGGCAGCTCCTTGCATTCCGCTACATGCTGATAGATCTTCGCCGGGGTCACTTCGATACCGTCGCGGCCCGTGAAATCGCCCAGGATCACGGAAAGCGGCACAATTTCGATGTCATAGCGGCTGACCAGTTCCGACGAGAGGTCGCAGGTGCTGTCGGAAATGATTTTAACGTTCATCGTGTTCCCTCCCTGTTTTATTGCAGGTTACGAAATTTATCATACCCATTCGGAGGTTGTCAATCAATAGGCTTCCTTCCAAAAATGCACAAAATTTTTTCATTTCGTCTCTTATGTCCAAAAAAATCCCCCTTGGCATACCAAAGGGGATTCGGGAAAATCAGGAATCCTTCTCGTCCGGCCGCACCGGCTTTTCCTGAAGCAATGGCAAACGATTCAGCTCCTGCCGAATACCGCCCCACAGGCAGCCCAGCGCCAGCGCCCCAAAGCCGCAGGCCCAGCCCATCAGGCGGCTGTAAAACCGCGCCCGCAAGAGCTCCGGCGTGCGGAGCTCCATCACAGTGGCCGTGTCCTGCCACACGTTCCAAAAGGCGGCGGCAATGTCCTTGGGCTCTACCAGCACGGCGGGCACCCACTCCGGGAAGGTGAATACCGGCTGGATCAGCACAACGAACAGCCCCGCCAGCGCGGCCACACAGGCAGCATAGCCGATCGCCAGCCCCACTGCCCGAAGCAGCAGCCAGCCCAGCAGCCGGGCGGCATATTCCTCCCGAATCTTGCTCCGCCACGCGGCGCATACCCGGGAAAACAGCCGGTTCAATATGCGGATGAGGTACAGCGCCAGCACCCAGCCGGAAATGACCAACAAAAGCCGCAAAGGCATCTTGCCGTTCATGCTTTCCTTAGGCAGACTGTGGGTGGAGCCGCTTTCCGACAGCTGTTTTGCGGCGCTCTGAAACGCAGCCCAGCCGCCCGCACCCTTCACCGGTTTGCCCTCAAAGATCACGCAGCTCATGACCTGCGTGGAAGACACCAGCGAACGGTAGGGCACGTACAGGCTGTATTCCTCCTGATCGCCCACCCGCTTTTGATCCCGTACAATGCCGATCACGCGGTATTTTTCGCCGGAAAGAACGATCTCCTCGCTCAGGGGCTCGGCGTACTGAAACAGCGCCACGGCCAGCTGCTCATCCAGAAGGGCGACTTTTTCGCCGTAAGTGTACTCGTCCGGGTAAAAATAGCGGCCTGTGTACAGCGCGAAAGGCTCCACGGACAGATAGTTCTCGTCGAGCCCTACGAGCCGCGCGGAGGCAGCGTTTTCCCCCTCGCCGGTTTCCACTGTGGCGGGCTGGGCCACCGCATACAGGGTTGTCGGCTCGCAGGAGCCGTCCAACGCCGTATCCGCCGACTCCTTTTTGTCCACCAAATCCCGCAGGTAACGGTTCACCGGCTGGCCGCCCTCGGTTTCCGCCAGCTGCTCTCCCGGCAGAAACACATGCTGATAAACGCCGGGAAGGCCGTTCAGCTCCACCGCCGCATAAACGATCACCGCCACGGCCAGCGCCAGCAGAAACAGCAGTTTTCCGCGGTCTTTCCAAAATGCTTTGATTGCCATCACTGTCCGCTCCCCGGTCACTCCGTATATTCCATCACAGGCTTGCCGTCCTCCACGGTGCGGTCGGCCTTGTCGATGATCTGCTGCCAGCCCAGGTCTTCTTCCACGCTGACCTGGGTGTCGCTGCGGTCGATGACGGTGACGGCTGTCTTTTTGGCCGTCATGCCGGAGGAAGACAGCACGCCGCCATAGTTGTACTGAGCCACGAAAACGTACTCCGTGCCGCCCTCGGAGCGCAGGGCCGATGCGGGTATAATGGTGGCGTTCTTCCGGGAGCGGAAGACGATCTTCGCGTCGATGCTGCCGTTCTCCATCAGCTTGCTCATGCCGCCCGCGGCGTAAAGAATATCGTCGGTCATTTCCATCTCCGCGTATTTGCGGCCGTCGCTGTCGTTAACGATCTGGCTGACCTTGGTGCGGTAGGTGCTGTAATCGCCCTTCACCTCCACCTTCGCGCCCTCGCTCACGTCCTTTTTCAGGTCGGTCACATCTGCCCGAAGCACGGGCTTATCCTCTTCCTTGGCGATGGTATACAGGATCTTGTCCCCCGAATACACGTCGCCGCTTTTCAGGTCCAGCCCCACCACATAACCGGCGCTGGAGGCCGTCACAACGCTCATGCTCTGCTGGGCCTCCTGCAGGGCCACCATGTCGTCGGACAGCTGCTGCAGCTCCTTCACGAGGGCGTTGCGGCTTTTGATGTACTTGAAAACGTCGTCCGCCACCTTGATCTTCTTGTTTTCGTAGCTGTCGAAGAAATCCTGCCGAGCTTGATCGAAATTCTGCTTGGCCGTAACGGCGGCGCGGATCAGGGAGGTCACTTCGCTGCTGGCCTTGGCGGACTGGGCTTTCGCCAGCCACGTGCTCTGGTCATAGCTCAGTTCCAGCCCCTCCTTAGCGGCGGCCAGACGAGCCTTGCTTTCCGCTTCGGACAGCGCGTCCTGCTTGGCGATCATATCGTCGTACAGATCGTTCTGCATACTCTGCTTGCTGTTTTTGCGGTTGGTGATGTCCAGTTCGATCAGCTCCTGCGCCTTTTTGGCGTAGCTGTCCGTCAGTTCCTTTTCCTCTTTGTCGTAATCGTTAATAACAGCGGTCAGGATGGTGTCGCCCTTTTCTACATACAAACCGGTCTTTACGTAAACCTTATCCACCGTAATGGGATAATCCTTGGCTTTGGTCAGGGTGATCTCCGTTTTTACGGGGAAATAGGGCGACAGTGCCACGGCCACCTTCTGCTCGATGCGCCCCACATCCGCCGTCACCAGCTTCACCTTGGGGGTGGTGATGGTCTGGATGGTGCGGGAGAAGTACATGCAGACGGCGATGGCCGCCGCCAGAATCAAGAACGCCTTGAGAACCTTGCTTTTCTTGCTCATGGGAGTCTCTCCTGTTATTTTAGTTCGCTGAGCTGCACACCCAGCAGGATATCATCCTGAAAATACAGATACACCAGCAGCATCGGCAGAATGTACAGCGCCGCGCCCGCGAACGCCACGTCGGCGGAGTCGGTGTTGATCTGGTTGAACATGACGCTCAGCGGCTGCTGGCTGGAATCCGTCAGATAGATCAGCGGCTGCTCCACCAGATTCCAGCAGTCGGCGAAGCTCAGTGCCACCGAAGCGCCGATGATGGGCCGGCAGACCGGCAGCACCACCTGCCACAGGCAGCGGAAGGTGCCCGCGCCGTCCATCTGCCCGGCTTCCAGAATTTCATTGGGCAGCCCCAGCATGAACTGCCGCACCAGAAACAGATAAAACGGAGAGAACCACATGGGCAGTATCACCGCCCAGGGGGTGTTCAGAATGCCCAGCGCCCGCAGGGTCATGACGCTTGGGGCCATCGTCACCTGAAAGGGCAAAAGCATCAATACCAGCACCAGAAAGAACAGCGCATCCCGCCCCTTGAAGCGGAAGCGGCTCAGGCCGTAGGCGGTCATGGGAATGATAACGGCCTGTCCCAGCAGGATGCCCACGCTGTAGCGGACGCTGTTCAGGAACAGCTTCAGATATTGGGGCTGCTCAATTAGAATTTTGTAATACTGCCGCAGGCTGACCTGCGAGGGCGAGAACAGCACCGGCAGCCATTTGGAAACGTCGTAGCTGCTGCGCTGGTTCAGGTAATCGCTGATCTCCGATTTAGGAAAGAACGAATACAGGAACGTGAACACGATAGGGATCAGCATCACCGCGGCGATGACGCACAGCAGCACGAACGTCAGGGGCCGGGCTTTTTTCCACCAGTGGCGGAAGCTCGGGCGGCGTGTTTTTTTCCTGCGCCCTGCCACCGGCTGATTCGAGGTTTTCGAGATCTGCATGGATTTTTCTCCTTTCAGGCGGCGCTGTCGCCCCGGACGGACTTGGTGCGGTACAGCAGGAAAATAAAGACCAGTACGATCAATGCGAAGGAATAGGCGGCGGTGGTCACATCCTGATAATCCAGCTTGGAGAACTTGTTGTTCATGTAATGCTGCAGGGTGTAAATGCTTTCATTAGGATAGGAGCCGCCGATGAAGTACACTTCCTTGAAGATTTTGAAGGCGTTGACAATGGCCAGCACCAGCACCAGAAAGGCAGTGGGCAAAATCTGAGGCAGGGTGATGGACAGCTCCCTGCGAAGCCAACCCGCGCCCTCCAGACTGGCGTACTCGTACATGGCCTCCGGCACGGCCTGCAGGGCGGCGGTGAAGATGACCACGCTGAAGCCCAGATTCTTCCAGATGTACAACAGCACGATGGGCACCCGCAGCATCTCGCCTTCCAGCCAGAACACCCGCTCCGCGCCCAGAGCTACCACCAGCCGATTGATTACGCCGCCGTAGTCGAAGATCAGCAGCCAGATGATCAGAATGGCGGAAGAAGGCATCAGATAGGGCAGCAGCAGCGCGTTGCGGAAGAAGCTGTCCCCCGCCACGTGCTTGCGCAGCATTCCCGCCAGCAGAAAGGACAGCAGGAAAATGGCGGGCGCGCACAGCAGAGACAGTTCCAGCGTGTTTTTGAGGCCCAGCTGGAACACCGGGTTCTTCCACACCCGAAGGTAGTTGGCAAAGCCCACAAAACGGTTGTCGATGGTTCCGTCGGTCAGGCTGAACCAGATGCCCCACACGAAGGGCACCACATAGAAGGCCAGCAGGCCGATCATTCCCGGCAGCAGATACAGCCACACGGATTTACGGTGAAACATAGTTTTTTCCTTTCCTTTGCCTTTTGGAATTTCAGCGAAGGGTCAAATTTCGTCCTCCAGCTGCATCAGGCGGATGCGGCCTTCCAGCTCCCGGATCAGGCGATCCCGGGGGATCGCGCCCTCGATGTACTGGTTGATGAGGGTGCTGATCTCGGTCATGGCCGTCTGGTTGCCGCTGTAGAGCACATTCTGCCGTTCCACATACAGCATGGGCAGCATGGTCTGCTGGTAATACTGGATCCGCTCGGCGCTGATGCTGTAGCGGTTCTGTTCCTGATATTTCAGGTCTTCCTCCAGACTGCTGATCTCATCCCGGATGGATGCTTTGTTTTCCTCACTGGCCTTTTCCAACCGCTCCTTCGCGTTGGCGATTTGCTTTTCCGTCTCTTTTTTCTGGCGGGCGTAGTAGGGGCTTTCCACCGGCTCCGGCGTGCCCTGAAAGAAGGTGATCGCGCCTTCGTCCTTGGGCAGGTGCGTCACGTAATACTCCATATAGGTCTTGGCTTCTTCCATTCGGGTGGTCTTGGGGTTGATGATCATCACCGTCGTGGTAACGGACAGGGACGGCTCCTCCCCCTCGGCCACGGACAGGTACAGCGGCCGGTAGTTTTCATCCATGTACTGGAAGTTGCTCAGCGGCAATACAGAGGTATAGCTCTGAAAAATAACCTTTTCCATGTCCATGGATTCGTTCTGGTCGTGAAGCTGTTCCAATTCCTTGAAATTGATGTCCTCAAAGGCCCGCAGAAGTTCCTCAAACTCCGGCGTGTTGAAAATGATCTTTCCTTCCTTCTTCTGGATGTAGGTGAGATACTCGCTCAGAATCATGGAGAAGAAGCTGGACTGATTAACCCAGTCGAACAGGAAATACTCGGAATAATCATCGCCGTAGTCAAAGGCCCAGTTGGCGGTGAACTCCATCAGATCCAGCAGGGTCTTGGGCAGGTCGTCCTCCGTCAGGCCCAGTGCTTCCCATGCGTCCATGTTGACGCTGTAGGTGGAGGCGCTGGCATCCACCGGCAGACCGTAGAGCTTGCCGTCCTTCATCAGAATTTCGCCAAACTGGGGGTACATGCTCCGGGCCACGTCCATCAGCGCTTCGTCGCCGGACAGGTCGGCGCAGTAGCCCTTCTGCAGAAGCCGGTCCACCGGCATGTAGTTCAGGCTCAAAAACAGCACGTCGTAGGGATTGGTATCACTGACCATGGCCTGGGTCAGGGTCTCCAGATCGTTGGAGTAATCCCCCGCCACCTCCACAGAAATTTCCGGGTGGGCCTTGGCAAAGTTCCGATGAGTATCGGAACCGCTTTCGCCGAAGATGCGCAGCGCGCCCTTTTCCAGCGAAGGACTGTTGAGCAGGTACTGATTCAGCCCGGAACCGGCAGTAATGTAGTATCCGCCCTCGCACAGCACGTTTCCGTAGGAGTTTCCGCCGTACATGCCCTCGCCGGTGTAGGCAGCGATCTTGCTTTCCCCGGTCTTCGGATCGATGCCCATGATCCGGGAACCGTCCTGATAATAAACCTTGTCCCCGTCGCTGCAGAAGCCCCTCAGATTATAAACGCCCATCTGATTATCGCTGGTGACCGGCCATTCCGTGCCCAATGTGCCGCTCTCCGGGTCGAAAATCGCCAGCGTGGCGGTCAGCTGATCCACCGAGGCTTCGCCGGTGTACAGGGCGCTCATATCGCACAAAAACAGCGCCACCTTTCCGTCTCCATAGGCGCAGGCATTGGCGATGCTGGGCACCTCAAACATCTGGCTGGTCCCGCCCGTCAGAGGGATGCGACCGAAGCACATTTTATTTTCCCCGCCGGAATAACTGCTGCCCACGAAGTACAGCCAGTCCCCCATCACAAAGCGGGCGTTGGTGCTCATGGGATAGGAATAATCCCCGTCCTTTTCCATCATCACGTCCAGATCCAGCCGTACGGACTGTTCCTTCATTTCCAGCTCGCCCTGCTCGTTCAGCAGGGAATACCACTTCTGCGTGTAGGGATTGAGCAGGTAAAGCTGATCCCTCCAGACGATCAGAAAGCAGCTGGAAACATGATAGCCGCTGCCGTCGTCGCCCATGAGCTGCTGGGACGAAATCGTCCCCAGCCCCACGGAAGCCCCGCCGGACACGGGCTTTTCAAACAGCACACTGTCCTCTGCCTCGGAAAAGAAATAGTAATGATCCTTCAGGCAGGCGATTCCGCCGTAAAGATAGCTCGAGCTGGGATCGTCCGCTCCCTCCTCATTGGCGGAATCGGCGGAATCGGCGGACGCCGTTTCGGCCACAGCCGCCGGAACGCACCAGACCGCCAGCAGGATCAGCGCCGTCAGCAGGGCGCTCAACATGGAAAAGCGTTTTCCTTGCATCGTTTCCTTCCTTTCCCCGCCGCAGCTCCCCCGGGCGGATCGGTTTATCAACTGTATCATACCACATCGTACAGTGGTTTTGAAGGGTTCCGCCCCCTGCAAAACTGTCCAGATTGTAAAAATTGACCGGGAATGCAAAACTTTCCGAAAACCTTTGTGTTTTGGGGCGGTGCTATGCTATAATGTCAAAGTCGTGCATTACGGCTGTTTTGGCGTATTCGCAGCCCGACCGGAGTTCATTCCGGCGGCATCAAGGAGGACTTTTACTTTGAAGAAGAACCAACGGGGATTGATGGGGTACGTGATCCTGATCGCGGTCTTTCTCGTGATCGCAATCCTGCTCAACGGCGGGTTGGGCCAGCAGGAGAACAAACGGATCGAATACCCCCAGCTGCTGACCTCCATCCGGGAGGATAACGTGAAGGCCGTCGCCATCCGCGGCACGTCGCTGGTGGGCCTGTACCGCAACGGCAAGGTGGCCGACGCGGATTTTCCGGATCGGGGCTATGATTTTGAAACCACTATCGGCGCGGACTTCATCGAGACCGTGCGCCAGATGACCGCCGCCAAGACCGGCAAGGCGCTGGAGGACGTCAGCGTCAGCGATCTACCCTTCACGGTGGAATACCGCGCGCCGGTGGTCACGCCGTGGTATCTGGAATACCTGCCCTACTTCCTCAGTCTGATTCTGATCGTGGGTCTGTGGTATTTCATCATGATGCGTCAGGGCGGCGGCAACAACAAGGTGATGAACTTCGGCCGCAGCCGCGCCCGGGTCAGCGACCCTGCCAAGAACAAGGTCACCTTCAAGGACGTGGCCGGAGCCAAGGAAGAAAAGGAAGAACTTCAGGAGATGGTCGATTTCCTGAAGAACCCCAAGGCCTATACCGCCATGGGCGCGCGCATTCCCAAGGGCGTGCTGCTGGTGGGCCCTCCGGGCACCGGTAAGACCCTGCTGGCCAAGGCCGTGGCAGGCGAGGCCAATGCGCCCTTCTTCTCCATTTCCGGTTCCGACTTTGTGGAAATGTTCGTGGGCGTAGGCGCCAGCCGCGTCCGTGACCTGTTCGATCAGGCCAAGAAGGCCGCGCCTTCCATTATCTTCATCGACGAGATCGACGCGGTGGGCCGTCACCGCGGCGCGGGTCTGGGCGGCGGTCACGACGAGCGCGAGCAGACCCTGAACCAGCTGCTGGTGGAGATGGACGGTTTCTCCATCAACGAAGGCGTCATCGTCATGGCGGCCACCAACCGCCGGGATATCCTCGACCCTGCGCTGCTGCGTCCGGGCCGCTTTGACCGTCAGGTGACGGTGAACTATCCCGACCAGGAGGGCCGGGTGGATATTCTGAAGGTACACTCCAAGGGCAAGCCGCTGTCTGCCGACGTGGATCTGGACAACGTGGCCAAGCGGATGCCCTACTCCACCGGCGCGGATCTGGAAAACGTGATGAACGAGGCCGCTATTCTGGCGGTGCGCCGTCACAAGAAGCAGATCACCCAGCAAGATATGGTGGACGCCATCGCCCGGGTGCAGATGGGCCCGGAAAAGAAGAGCCACAAGGTCAATCCCAAGGATCGTCACGTCACGGCTTACCACGAAGCGGGCCATGCGGTCATCGCCAACCTGCTGCCGGAATGCGACGACGTGCATCTGATCACCATCGTGCCCCGGGGACAGGCGGGCGGCTACACCCTCAGCCTGCCAGAGGAAGAACATGACAACCTGAGCCGCAAGGCGCTACTGGGCATGATCACCATGGCGCTGGGCGGACACGCCGCCGAGGACGTGGCGCTGGACGACATCTACACCGGCTCCTCCAGCGACCTGAAGCGGGCCACCGACCTGTGCCGCCGCATGATCACCCAGTACGGCATGAGTGAGGAACTGGGTACCATGTATCTGGGCAGCGATCAGGAAGTATTCGTGGGCATGGAGTTTGGCCAGAGCCGCGAATACAGCGAGCAGAGTGCCGCCGCCATCGACGCGGCTGTGAAAAAGCTGATGGAGACCTGCTATCAGCGGGCCGTTTCCCTGCTGAAGGAGCACTTCGACCAGCTCAAGGGCGTGGCCGAGGCCCTGCTGGAGCGGGATACTCTGAGCCGTGTGGAATTTGAAGCCATCATGAACGGCCAGCCCCTGCCCCCCATGAGCGAAGTGGAAATGCTCAAGCCCAACCTGAGCGTGGAGGACAAAAACGCTCCCGCCGATGAAGAAACCGCCGAGGAAAGTCCGGAACAGCCGGAAGCTGCCCCCGAAGCGGACGACGGCGAGCCCTTTATCGAGCCGGAGGATCAGAACCGGCTATGAGCCAGACGATCGCTTATCCCGTGGATTTGCACGTGCACAGCCGCTACTCCGACGGGCTTTTCAGCCCGGAGGAGCTGGCTGCGCGGGCCGTCCGCGGCGGCATCGGACAGATCGCCCTGTGCGATCATGATACGCTGGAAGGAATCCAGCCCATGAAGCGCGCCGTTGCCGCCCGCCTGCTGCCCGGCGGAGAACGGATGCGCTTTTTTCCTTCTCTGGAACTAAGCACCGGCGATGGCAACACCCATGTACTGGGCTATGGAGCCGATACGGAAAACGCCGTCCTGCTCCGCACGCTGGAAGAAATTCGCCGCAGCCGTCTGACCCGCATGGAGGAAATGCTGGAACGGCTGGAATCGCTGGGGATCCACCTGCCGGAGGAACGCCGGGCACGCCTGCTGGTTCCCGGCACAGGACGGGCTCATCTGGCCCGGGAGCTGGTGGGGATGGGGCTCGTTTCCACCGTTGCGCAAGCGTTTGACCGTTATTTGGGCACAGGGAAACCCGGCTATGTGCCCCGCAAACGTCCCACAGCGCTGGAAGGCGTCGCCCTGCTGAAAGCCGCGGGCGCGGCCCCGGTGCTGGCGCACCCCTACCGGCTGGGGCTGGAAACGGCGGCCATGTACAGCTTCCTTCTTTCCCTGAAAGAAGCGGGGCTGACCGGGGTGGAAGCATGGCATCCCTCCGCTAATCGAACGCAAGCCATGGAACTGGATCGTTTTGCCCGCCGAAACGGTCTGCTGGTCACCGGCGGCAGCGATTTCCACGGAGACGCCAACACGCAGGTATCGCTGGGCCACATGCCCTCCGGCTGGAACACCTGCCGGGAGGATGCACAGCTTCTTTTTGATTTCATCAACCATTGACAAAGTACGAGGTGGCTTTATGTACAACCAAGGCTACGTTCCCCAGAATCAGGGTCAGCAGAGCGGCAACTGGTATGCTCCCCCGCCCCAGCCCAAGCAGCAGACCCGCCGTTCAGGGGGAAGCTCCGGCAAGCAGCCGCCCCAAAAGCCGAAGAAAAAGCGCTCCCTCAAGTGGCAGCTGGTGAAGGTGCTGGTGGTGATCGTCCTGATCGCAGGTGCGTGCGCGGGCGGCTACGTCTGGAAGACCCAGAACGAGGTCAAGCCCTACATGAGCGTTTTCCTGCCCAACGTTTACGTGGACGGTATCGCGCTGTCCGGGCTTACGTGGCAGGAGGGCAGTCAGAAGGTCTGGGAACAGGCCAACGCCAAGGAAAACAGCTGGTATGTCCGGCTGAAGAATTCCTCCGGCCAATATCAGGACATTACGGCCAGTATGCTGGGCATTTCCTTCGACCCCTCTGCGGCGCTGGAAGAAGCGTGGGCCATCGGCCACACCACGGACGCCAGCGGAAAGAAGGACATTTTCGAGCTGCAGCAGGACATCGCCGCGGCGAAAAACACCACCTATTCCTTTACCAGCGCCCAGCAAAGCGCCAATACCGCCCCCATTGACGAGATCCTGACCACCCTGCAGAATGTGGCCTACAAGGCCCCGCAGGATGCGGCCATGCTGTCCTTTAACCCGGACGATACGTCCAATCCCTTCACCTTCCAACAGGAGGTCTACGGCCAGTGGCTGGACGTGACCGCCGTGAAGGAACAAATTTTGGAAATGGTCTCCACGCTGCAAAGCGGAGAAATTCTGCTGAAAACCACGCTCATCGCCCCTTCCGTCACCGTGGCGGAGCTGGAAAAGAACGTGGAGCTTCGTTTCCGCGCCACGACGGCCATCTCCAAAAATTCCACGGAGGACCGCACCAACAACATCCGCGTGGCCTTTGAACGGATCAACGGCACCATCCTGCAGGATAACAAGACCTTCTCCTTCAACACTGCCGTGGGCCGCCGGGAGGCCGGAAACGGCTACTATCCCGCCATCGAATATGCCTATGGCAACGAGGTCATGGGCATCGGCGGCGGCGTGTGTCAGGCCAGCACCACCGTATATCTGGCGGCCATTCAGGCCGGGCTGAAGATCAACAAGCGGGAGGCCCACTCCAACCCCGTCAACTACACGGAAATGGGCATGGACGCCACGGTCAACAGCACCCGCGGCCATGAGGTGGACTTCACCTTCACCAACAACACGGGAAGCCCCATTTACATTTCCGCCCACGTTATTTCCTCTTCCTCCAACAAAAAAAACCTGATGTGCGAGGTGCGTATTTACGGCAAATCGCTGGAAAACGTCAGCTATCAGCTGGTCAGCGAGACGGTGGAGGTGCTGCCCAAGCCGGAGGAACCTGTGCTGGTGAAGGACGAAGACGGCGAAAACGTGGTCTACGAGGATGAGACCAAGCTGCGCTCCAAGGGCCGGGACGGCTACGTGGTGGAGGCGTATCTCATCACTTTCACTGACGGAGTGGAGACCGACCGCACCCGCGTCAGCCGCGATACCTACGCCGCCAGGGCCGACCGCTATTGGGTGGGCGTTACGCCGAGATACTGATTTTTTGAGGGCAACAAACGCATGAAGACCGTTTTAGGAAAGATTCGCCGGTGCGATGAGGAATACCATCTTTTCGCCCCCGGCGACCGGGTCGCCATCGGCGTCAGCGGCGGCAAGGACAGTATGCTGCTGCTCAAGGCCCTGAGCCTGTACCGCTACGTGCGCCACGGAGATTTCTCCCTGCAGGCCATTACCCTGACCTCCGGCAAGAAAAAACCGGACACCTCCGCGCTGGAAGCCTATGCCGCCGAGGTGGGCGTGCCCATCCACATCGAACACACGGACATCTACGAAATTCTCTTTGACATCCGAAAGGACAAGCATCCCTGCGCCCTGTGCGCCAAGATGCGGCGTTCCATTCTGTGCCAGCGGGCGCAGCAGCTGGGCTGCAACAAGCTGGCGCTGGCCCACAACCGGGAGGACGTGCTGGAGACCTTCCTGATGAGCCTGATCTTTGAGGGGCGGCTCCACACCTTCCACCCCAAAACCCTGATGAGCAAGACCGGCGTGACGGTGATCCGGCCCATGGTCTACGTCCCCGAGCGGCACGTGATCCACATGCAGCGGGAGCTGGAGCTGCCCATTCTGAAAAACCCCTGTCCCGCCAACGGTTATACAAAGCGGGAGGAAATGAAGCAGCTGATCTACGAGCTGGCCCGCCGCTATCCCACGCTGGAAGAAAGTATGCTGGGCGCGCTTCGCAACTACAAGCAGTACGCGCTGTGGGAGCCGGTGGAGGAAGAAAGCTCCGAAACGCGATCTTAAGCATGAAAACGCAGTATTCACATGGAAATGTGAATACTGCGTTTCTGCAAAAAGCCCATTTTCTATAACATGAGTCGTCCAGTAGGTAAATTTTGACGAAAGGAAGTCGTCGTAATGACGGCTTCCTTTGCGTTTATGGTCGTATGACTGGAGTGCCTGAAAGGAGTAGATTCTTGTATAAAACGCCTTGAATGGTTGCTGCACCTAGACCTTCATAGTGGTTGGTGCATTGCCATATAAAGCTCTTGTTTTCATAACTATAGGTATAAAGATCAATATCGGTAGAAGTACTGTGTTCTGTAACCGCTTCGGATTCTATCGTGCAAAGGCTTATATTTCTAACTACATATAAATCGCACGTGTAAGCGGATTCAGTTCCATCAACGATAGAGTATTCACTGATTATAGAATAAGTGTTTAATAAAACTACATCATCCATACCCATGCCATAGGCTGGAGAAGTATCACGAGATGCATAGCACACTTCATACTTTCTAGAAGATAAATTATACAAACGCTCGATCTGAACGCTGTCGGCAAAAGCGGATGTCCTGATTTTCAGCCATGTGTTGGTCAGGCCATCCGCTATTTCAACAGATTCTACATCTGGTAAAACATTGGTCAACAACCATTCGCCATTTTGGCGTAGAAACACAACAGCAAAAGTAGAAGGCGGATAACCATAACGGATAACGACTACATCACAGAGCGTATCTGAAACAGGAACTCCCCAGAAAGTAAAGTACTTTGCCTGCGTTGTAGAGAGAGAAGGCAAGTAGCTGGTGTTAAGACCGTTTTCCCTTAGTACTTGATCAAGTCGATGAATATCATTGCCAACGGTCAGCACAAAATCATCCGGTGAAAACAGAATACACTGAAAGGGCGCAGCTTCATTCAGTGATTGAGAGGACTCTAGCTCATGGAGACTGTTTGCTACAATATCCTGATACTGATTATCTAAAGCAGGTGCACATCCTGTACTGGATAAGAGCAAGAGAAATGCGAAGAAAATGACGAAAGGGATTCGTTTATTCATACGATCTACTCCTGTCATTGTATTTGTTGTTTAACATATCACTGGAATGTTGTTTTGTGTACTTTCTTGCTGGCATAGACCAGCCTGATTTAGCGACATCTCATTTATGTATACGAAAAACAACTGTTCTTTCTTGCCAAGAGTTTAAAAATATTTGAATAGGATGTGATTCTGTCATCTTGTAGTATAAGGGAGTTTTTCTAATACTGCACAGTTTGCGTCTTTAAAATAAATGCTTCCAACCATAACAGCATTGTATTTCTGCTTCGGCAGAACAATAAAGACAACTACTGCTTTATATCGTTCAGTTTTTTATATTCCTCTGGAAGATAAATAAAATCATAAATACCCTTATCGTCAGAATGGAGATCAAAATCTTCATCTATAGATATTTCTACTGTGCAGATATCATTAGTCAGTTTCACTATTTTCCCTTTCAATTCCTATTGCCTTCTCATCTGCCGCAAAAACAGCAGCACTGCCGCGGCCAGCGTCAGGGCCATGTATCCCAGCACCCACCACAAATGAGGGAAAACTCCCGCCCAGTTTCCGGCCAGAACGGCACGTTCTATTTCCACCGCATGAACAAAGGGCAGCGCATAGGCGACCTTCTCAAAAGCACCGCCCACCAGCTTCAGATCGAACCATGTGCCTGACAGCCATGCCGTCAGGTTGGTCAACAGTGCACCGCACAGACCGCCCACCTGTTTGGTATTCATGATGCTGCCGCACAAAAGCCCCAGCCCAATGAAGAAAAAAGCGGCAGGCAGCACCGTCAGCACGGCCCCTATCATCGTAACGGTGGGTTTGAGCCCTAACAGCATGGCGAACCCGTAACAAACGATGCATTGCGCCAGCGCAATGGGCACGACCGGCAGCAGATACCCGAAAATGAAGTCAGCCGCCGTCAGGGGCGTGGTATACAGCCGCTGCAGCAGCGCCGTTTCCCGATCCCGGGCAATGAGTGTGGCGGAAAACAGCGTCATAAACGCCAGCCCGAAGATGGTCACGCCGGGGGTCAGAGTCTCCAGCCGAAACAAGTCCACCGGCACATTGGCCTGAATGGCCGTGAGCAGCGCCAAAATCACTACGGGGAAGCCCAAACTGAAAATCGCAGTCAGCGGGTCCCGCAGGATCTCCCGGGCATTACGCCGGGCAAACACCAGCATTTTCATTGCGCATTCCCCCTTACAATCGCCACAAAGGCTTCCTCAAATTTGTCCTTTCCGGCCTGCGCTTTCAGCTCCGCAGTCGTTCCCAGCGCCAACAGGTGGCCGTCCCGCATCACACCTACCCGGTCGGAAAGTTCTTCCGCCTCCTCCATGTAATGGGTGGTCAGAACGATGGTCATCCGGCCTTTCAGTGCCCGGATGGTGTCCCACAGGTCGCTGCGGGCCAGCACATCCAGCCCCAGCGTGGGTTCGTCCAAAAACAGGATCTTCGGTTCGCCGATCAGGGCCATAGCAATGCTGAGCCGCCGCTGCCAGCCGCCGGACAGCTTGCCCGCCCGTCGGGACAGTACCTCGCCCAGCTTCAGCTGCTGGGAAAGCTCCTGAATTTTGGCGGCGGTCTTTTCCTTTGGGAAGCCATGCACACCGCCCATCAGTTCCAGATTTTCCCGGACGGTCAGATTGGCCGCAACGGCGGTCTCCTGCGGCGAAACGCCGATGATCTCCTTGACACGCTCAGAGCTTTGGAGAATGCTTTCGCCGCAGAGAAAAGCCTCCCCGCTCGTAGGCCGGGTCAGGCAGCAGAGCATTTTGATGGTGGTGGTCTTGCCCGCGCCGTTCACGCCCAGCAGGGAGAACAGCTCCCCCTCCCCCACGGTCAGGTTCAGGCCGTCCACTGCCGTTACCTCTTTATATTGCTTCGTCAGATCGACGATCTGGATCGCGTTCATTTTCTTTCCCCTTCCGTTTCTTTTGGCAAAAACCTCAGTCGAAGCCCCTGATAAGCATCAGTCAGCGCGGCGCTGATGAAGTCCAGATCCCATTCCAGATAGGCGGTGGCGATCATGGTGGCGATGCCGTGGACGTAGATCCACATTTCCATATGGAAGCGGTACGCCTCCTCCCGGCTCAGTCCCATGTTCTGCCGGATCAGCGAAAGCAGCGCTTCCAGCTCCTCTCCGGCGGCTTTTTCTTCGTTCGTGCGGTCCCGCATAAACAGCAGCTTGAACAGCTCCCGCTGCTCCCGGGCGAAGCGGATATAGGCCATACCGCTGGCCTTGTAGGGCGGATACTGTCCGGCGGACATATCCTCCTGCAAATACGCCTGATAGCGCTGATCGGCGGCTTTCAGCACCTCCTGCTGCACCTCTTCCATGTTGGTGAACAGGCCGAAAATGGGCTTGGCGGACGAGCCGAGCCGCTGGGCCAGACTGCGGGCCGTCAGCGCGCCGATGCCTTTTTCGGCGGTCAGCTCCAGCGCGACCTGAACGATCTGCTCCCGGGTAAACCGGCATTTGGGCGGCATAGTTCTTCTCCTTTCGGATTCTTTTTCAAGAATCAAAGGTTGCGCAACTTACGTTTCCTATTATGGAATAAAAAACGGCTTTTGTCAAGAGCCGTTTCTTACCGGCGGATAAACTCCGCCGGTTATTTCTTCCTTTTCCAAAGCGCCTTTCCCCAGTCAGACAGCCGATCCGTGACTGCCGTCAGCGCTGCGGCCAGCACCAGCGTACTGGCATAGCACAGCACCGTGAAAGCCCATTGCAGGCCGGGATCGCTGTGAAGCGTGTTGGGGAACCAATTCCGCACATACTGCACTGCCAAAAACTGGTGCCAGATATAGAAGTTGAAGGTCAGCCCGGACAGCCGGCGCATCAGCCGGTTGCCCAACAGCCATTCCAAGGGCCGGGGCAGGAAGGCGGACGTCAGTATGCAGCCCAGCAGCGCCAGCGCCAGCGGCAGGCGATGCTTCAATTGACCCAGCCGCAGCGAGGCCGTGCTTTGCAGCCCCAGCGTACACTGGGCTTGAAGAATTTGCAGCACAATCCACACGCACAGCGCCAGCCCGGCGGCGGACGCCCATTGCAGCGCCGTCCTCAGGCGGGGCGCGCATTTTTCCAGAAAGGCCCGGCCCGCTTCATACCCCATGGCCCCCAGCATTCCCAATGCGTACACATCCAGAAAGGCCGGAAGCTGATTGATATACATAGCCGTGTCTTCGATTTTGAAATAGACGAACGCCCGGTACAGCCAGCCCGCCGCCATCATCAGGCTCAGGGTCAGCCCCGGCTTCTTTCGGGCCCAGCGGGCCAGCAGCGGAAACAGCAGATAAAACTGCATTTCGATGCAGACCGTCCACAGCACGCCGTTCAGAGGCGTCCCATAATAGGGCTGTAAAAAGAAGGTCTGGGTCAGCGTCAGGTGGCTCCACAGATCCAGCCGCCTGGCCCCCTCGCTGGCGTAGCTGCCCTGCGGCAATGCGAACAGGAAATACGCCGCCAGCACCGCCAGCAGATAGGAGGGCAGAATACGCCAGAGCCGGTTCCGATAGAAAGCCAGCACGCTTGGTGGCTTCGTCCCCTCCCGACGGCATCCGGCATGGGGCAGAAACAGCAGAAACCCGCTGAGCAGAATCAGCCCGTCCACGAAAATATATCCTGTGCGGGTGATATAATCAAAGCTGATTCGCTTGCCCAGCAGGGTCACGGTCTGCGGCAGCCAGCTCTGCTGCCAGATGTGAAAATTGGCCACCAGCAGGGTCATCAGCACACGAAAGCCATACAGCGCGCCGATTTCCCGCCGGGCGTTGTCTTTTTCCCCCATGGCTCAGGCCTCGTCCGCCGGAGCGTCCGTAGCTTCCGGCTGGACGGTTTCCTCCGGCTGGGACGTTTCGGTCGCGGCAGGGGTTTCGGCCGGGGTTTCCGTCGCGGCGGGCGCGTCCAGCTCCATGGCGGGCATTTCCGCCTCCGCCGTCTTGGTGAACTTGTAGTCCCGCTTGCTGCCGTCCCGGAGATCCCGCAGACTCATACCCTTGGCGGTCAGCTGGCTGATCTGGAAAGAGGATTTCAGATCGTCCGGGCTGTTTCCCACCAGCAGACTGAAGTTGCTGACCCGGAAGTACAGCTCTTCGCCCAGCAGGGTGCAGGTGCCGTCAGTGCGGAACTCCGCCTGCGTGCCGCTGGCGGACTCCCACGAACCAAGAATCAGATAGGCCCGGCGTTTCAGCTTGCTCTCCGCATCCCGATAGCCGATTGCCTCCTGATAGAAAGGCATGGCCCGATAGGGCTCGTGGTTCCGATACAGCTGGTCAGCGTAGGAATAGCACGCCTCCTGATAGAGCTGCTCCAAATCGCGGTAGGCTCTGGGCAGGTTCGTCCGATCTACGTCCTGCAAGACCCGGATGGCCGCAGGGTAATTTTCCTCCGCAAGGGCTTCCCGAGCCGTGGCGGAAGCGGCTCCGTACAGCTGATCGTAGCAGTCGGAGGCCTGCTGGGACGCATCCTCATAATCGCCCAGCGCGGCGAAGGCGTCTCCGGCGGCTTTCAGTTCACCCGCGTTCTTCTGCGCCAGCGCCAGCTGATAACGACAGGCGTTGATCCGCTCCAGTGCCCGCTCATTATCGCCCATCTGTTCATACAGGTCGATGGCTTCCTGATATTTCTGTTCGTTCTCCAGCCGCGCGCCCTCGTTGAGGATCATTTCGTTCAGGGTGTCCACGGCCTGCGTGTCGTCCAGCTTGCCGACGTTCTCCAACGCGGCCTGCACGTCGCCGCTTTCCTGATAGCTCTGGGCGATCTTTTCCTCGATGTCCTTCACCCACTGTGCGCAGTCCTCATAGTCGCCCAGCTGGGTAAAGTTTTCCAGCGCCGCGGTATAATCCCCCGCCGCAAACTGAGACTTGGCCAGCTCATAGCGGCACTGATTTTTCAGGGTCTCGCTGTCCTGATAACGTCCCAGCAGATCAAGCGTTTCCAGCGCGGCGGCATAATCGCCCCGGCTGATGGCGGCCTGGGCCAGCTGGTAGCGCACGTCCTGAAGCAGGCTGTCGCTGTCCTGATAACCTGCCAGACCGGCCAGCAGCTGCTCGGCACTCTGATAATCGCTGTTTTCAACAGCGGTCTTGGCCTGCTGATACCGGCACTGCTGCAAAAGCTCTGCCGCGTCGGCGTATGACCCGGCGCTTTCCAGAAGGGGCGCAGCCGCGTCGTAGGTCTGCTGTTCCATCAGCTGCACGGCCCGGTGATAGTCGCAGATCTCCGCCTGTCCCAGGCTGTCCAGATAATCCGGAATCTTCCGGAACGCCTCGGACGCCCCTTCGTAGTCCTCCTGCTCCATCCGCGCCCGGCCATACTGATACAGGCAGTCATTGCCCTTAGCCAGCGCATCCTGATAATCCGCAATTTCCAGATAGCGCTCCCCGGCGGTCTTCAAATCGCCGTCCGCCAGCGCCTTTTCCGCCAGCCGGTAGACCGCCGCCTGCCGCTGTTCTTCCGCATCCTCCCAGCCGGAGGACAGCAGATACAGACGGATCGCCTCTTCGTCGTTGCCCTCGTCCGCCTGCTTGGCGGCCAGCCGGTAATAGCATTCCCGAATCTTGTCGTCCGCGTCCTGATAGCCGCTCAGATTCATATACAGGGCCAGCGCCACGTTCTCGTTGCCCGTGCTCAGCAGTTCCTCCGCCTGTTCGTAGGCGCACTGCCGGCACCTTTCCGGGCTGTCCTCATAGTCTCCCAAACTCTGGAAGGATTCCATGGCCTTATCATACAGCTTGTCCGCCAGATAGCTTTCGCCCAGCAGATACACCGTCTTTTGCCGCTGATCCTCGCTGTCCTGATAACCGTTCAGACCGGAAAACAGCTTTTCCGCTTCCGTCAGGTTGTCCGTGCCGCCCGCATCCCGCAGGTCGAGGGCCTTCTGATAATCGCACTCCTGCTGACGCTCCAACGCGTCCCGATAATCGCCCATGGCGGCAAAAGCCGTCTTGGCCTCGTCGTACTGCTTGGCGGTCAGCTTCTCCACCGCGGCGTTATAGCGCAGGGTGGGCAGCACCCACAGCACGCCGAGCAGCACGGCGGCCAGCGCCAGCGCTCCCGCCACGCTCCAGCGGATGACCCGGTTTTTCCGGCGGCGCTGCTGACGGCGCTGCTTGCTTTCTTCTTCCAGCAAACGGCTGTTTTCCTTCCGGGCCTCAGTCGCCACGTCCGCCAGTTTCTTCTCATGGACGGCGATCACCTGCCGCACGTTTTCCCGGCTGAAGCTGGCGAAAACCGCATCCCGGCCCCGTTCGCAGCGGCAGCACCGGGCTGAATCCAGCGAATTGGCCCGTCCGCAGACGCAGACCCACGCCTGCTGCTGCACCTCCGGGTAGCCCATCGCGTCCTGACCAGCCACGAAACGCAGTTCGTCCAACGCCCGGCCCGGCTGCAGGGTATTGGGCTCATAGTTCACCAGCGGCGCGTTGCCCCTGCGCCAGATGGTCGCGTCGTCAAACCAGACCTTTTCGATGGTGACTTCCGCTTCCTTGACGTTCTTCCACTCGTTGGGCACCATCATCACACTGAACCGCTCGCCCGGGGCGGCCTTCAGGCCCTGCATCCGCTCGGACTGGCGGAACAGCAGCCGGTTGTCCTGATCGTAGCAGCTCAGCGTCAGAAGAAGGCTGACCACCACCTTATGGGACAGATTATTCAGCACAAACGTACATTCCGAAACGTCTTCCGCCGGCATGGCGGACTGCCACAGCTCCACCGGACACGTCAGATCAATCTTCATGGTTCACCCTCCCGGTTTTTCCATTGTGGATCAACCTTTATTGTACAGGAAAATACGAAAAAAGTATAGTCCCGGCGGGCGCTTCCATTTGTAAAGCTTCCGCGGCGGCGTCAAAACGGGCCGGACAGCTTTCGCCGTCCGGCCCGCCGGGGGTCAGTTCTTTTACTGAGCGAGGAACGCGGCCAGCTGGCTGTTGGCTTCGTCCACGATCTTCTGCATTCCAGCGCCGTCCAGCTTGGACAGCAGTTCGGGCAGCAGGGCATCCACATCACCGGCGCCCGTCCACAGGGTCAGCGCATAGGCTTCCTTGATGTTCATGCAGGCGGCGATTTCGTTCTGCACGGGGGTGCTGTCAAAGGTGAAGCCGTAGATGGGCAGCTTCTTGGAACCGCCGTAGAACTCGGCGAACTTCTGCTGGAAGTCAGCGCCCTGACCCTTGGTGGGGGGCAGCAGGGTCACGTTGCCCACGCCGTTGACCCACACGCTGTAGCTGTTGACGCGGGTGTCGGTGAATTCGGCTTCGCCAGCGTCGTTCAGATTGTAGTGCACGCCTTCCACGCCGTAGCACAGCAGGGTAATCACGGTAGGATCGGAGTTGAGCAGGTTCAGGAACTTCATGGCTTCCACGGGATGAGCGGAGTTGGCGGAAATAGCCATCATCGCGCCCTGCACGGAGGTGTTGTCGATGTAGGGAGCGTCATAGTCCATCAGGTAGGCCACCTGCACGCCGCGGGCCTCAGAGGTGGTCACTTCGTAGCCATAGAGGGACACTTCGGTGGAGATCAGGTAGTTCGCGGTGTTCTGGGCATTGCGCCACGCGTCGGTCGCAGTCTCGCCGATGGCGATAGCGGGGTCGATGTAGCCGGCCTGGAAGTATTCGCGCATCTGCTTGGCGAATTTCTCAAACTCAGGGGTGGCGAACTTGCCGACCAGCTCGGTGCCGTAAGCGCCGGGGGCGGACACGTCTTCCTTGTTGTAGTAGTAGCTCAGCAGCAGGTTGGCGTCGCCGGGAACGATGCTCACGCCGTCCACGATGCGCTCCGCCACAGCGCCTTCAAAAATGAAGGGATAGAAGGTCTTGCCTTCGGCTTCTTCCCCGGCCTTGACCGTGGCGAAGATGTCGCCCCAGCCGTAGAAACCGGCGTTCTTCACATCGTCCAGCGTGTAGCCGTACTTTTCCAGCAGGGTCACGTTCACGTCCCAGCAGTTCATGGTAGCGAAATCCTTGAAGCCGGGGATGGCGTAGATGCCCTTTTCGCCGTCTTCGCCCTCGGTCTTGGCGCCTTCCAGCAGCAGGGCGGGCAGAGCGGCTTCCACGTCCTTGCCGTACTCGTCCAGCAGGTTGTCTTCCGGGTCGTCCAGACGGACGAACGCGCCCTTCTTGGCATAGGGAGCATATTCGTTGCTGGTCCAGGAGCAGGTGAACATCACGTCGTACTCGTCACTGCCGGCGTTGATGGCATTGCTGGCCAGATCGTTGAAATTGGCCCAGGTGCCCCAAACGGGCTTCACGGTCACGCCGATTTTCTCGGCCAGATAGGCGTTCAGCTGTTCCAGCACAGCCGCATCGTCGGTCACGTTGCAGCCTTCAAACAGAACGGTGATTTCCACGGGGGATTCTGCCAGAGCGGGGGTCAGGGCCGCCACGATCAGCAGCGCCGCCAGTACCAGAGAGAGCAGCTTTTTCATGGGTTTTCCTCCTTAAAATGTTGGTTTATTTATTTGTAAGCGGCTTGCAGCACCGCGCGCCGCATTACATCAAAGTTCTTCCGTCAGCCCTTCACCGAGCCGATGGTCAGCCCGGCCACCACATACCGCTGGAAGAAGGGATACGCGCAGGCGATGGGCAGCACGATGAACACCACCACCGCCATCCGCATGGTCTGGCTGGGCAGGCTCTTGAGCGCCTCCGCCCCGCTCGCGCCGATCATGGAGCTGTTGCGCGCCAGAAATTCCGAGTTCTTCTGCATTTCCATAAGCAGGTACTGCAGGGGATAGAGTTTCTTTTCCGTCACGTACAGCATGCACAGGAACCATTCGTTCCAGTACCCCAGCGCCGTCAGCAGCGCCACGGTGGCAATGCCGGGCTTCATGATGGGCAGGACGATGCGGCAGAGGGTGGTGTATTCCCCCGCGCCGTCGATGGTGGAGGCCTCGATCAGCTCAAAAGGAACGGTGGTTTGCAGAAAGGTGCGCATGATGATAATATTAAAGGGACTGACCAGCATGGGCACGATCAGGGCGGCGTAGTTGTTGCTCAGCCCCAGCAGGTTCTTGCACACGATATAGGTGGGGATCAGACCGCCGCCGAAGATCATGGTGAAGAAGCTCAGGAAGCTGAAGAAGCTGCGGAACTTGTAGTCCCGCCGAAACAGCGGGTAGGCGTACAGGATGCAGATCGTTACGCTGAGCACCGTACCCACGATGGTGATCAGGAAGCTGTTAAAGTAGCTTCTCCACAGAAGGTCGCCCAACCGGAGCACCTGCCGGTACGCGTCCAGCGACCACGTCAGCGGGAAGAAGGAATAGCCCTGCGCGGAAATACTGCTTTCCCCGGTGAAGGAAATGATCACCACGAACACAAAGGGAATGATGCACAAAAGAGCGAACAGGCCCAAAATCACCGCGAAGAGAAATTCTGTGCCCCGGCTGATCTCGTTGAGCCGAAGATGAGAACGGGACTGGTTCTTTTTCAGGGAAACGGCCGTCATGGTTCCTTCCTCCTTTCTCAGAACAAGCTGCTTTCTTCATCCAGCTTGCGGACCACCGCGTTGGCTGTCATGATGCAGATGAAGCCCACCAGATTCTGCAGGAAGCCGGCCGCCGTGGACATGCCCACGTTACGGGTGGAGGTGTAGGCGCGGTATACATAGGTATCCACCACCTGCGTGGCCGGGAACAGGGGCGCGGAGTTCATGGGCACCGACCAGAACAGGCCGAAATCCGCGTTGAAGATCTTGCCCACGTTCATGATGAGCAGAATGACGATCATGGGCTTCAGGTGAGGCAGCGTCACATGAATGACCTGCTGCCACTTGGTCGCGCCGTCCACCGATGCGGCCTCGTACTGCGTGCGGTCAATACCGGTGATGGCGGACAGATACAGCACCGTGGAGTAACCCGTGTTTTTCCACATGCTGCACAGGGTCAGAATGTAGGGCCAATATTTGGGCTCATTATACCAGTCGATGGCCGTCCCCGTGGCTGCCTGCTGGGCCCGAACGATCATGCCGTTGGTGGGGTCCAGAAACGCGAACAGGAAGTACGCCGCTACCACCCAGCTCAGGAAATAGGGGAAGAACATCAGGGTCTGATAGGTCTTGGCCAGAAACTTCCGGGTCAGTTCGCTCATCATGATGGCGAAGGTCACGGACAAAAGCAGGCCCATCACGATCCACAGCGCGTTGTAGCCCAGCGTATTGCGGATCATCACCCAGCTTTCCGAGGTAAACAGGAAGCTGAAATTTTTCAGCCCCACCCATTTACTATGGAACAGATTGACCGGGAAGGGGATCTTCCGAGTCGGCAGCTTGTAATCCAGAAAGGACATGACAATACCGCCCATAGGCAGATAGCGCAGCAGCAGGTACCAGATGGCCCCCGGAAGCACCATCGTGGTCAGCGCGAGGGTTTTCTTGAACTGGCCGCCGTTCAGCTTTCGGGGCAGGGACGGCTGCTTTGCAGGACACGACATGGAGCAGGCTCCTTTCTTGATCCACAGGCTTTGATGACACGATCCATTCGATGGCTTGATTATAGATTTTCCGCTTCTCGATTGGAATGCCCGGACTTGTGCTTTTTTGTCCATTTCTGTTCATTTGTTCCAATCGGTCGCAATTTTTCCATGAGAAGCAGGAAAACGCCCTTTTCACCCGGTAATTGTCATGACGGATGGAAAAACGGGCCGATCGTTTTCTTTTGATTTTATTTTTACGTCGGGAGGAATAGAATGCGCCGTCTCTGGGACAAGCTGCGTTCCCTGAAAGTATCGCTGATCTTCATGGTTTTGGGCTGTTGGCTGCTGCCCTCCGTCGTGCTGGGCGGATTCGTCGGCTCCGCGCTTTTCTCGCTTCTCCGGGAAAAAACGGAGGAGGCGCTGCTGACCGGCGCGCAGAATACGCAGACGCTGCTCAAGGCCAGCGTGGATTCCATGCTTTCTCTGGCCCGGGATGCGATCTACGACGGGGAACTGAGCAGCGCCGTCAAGCGTTACGACGGTGGAGAAATTCCCTATTCCGACTATGGCAACAGCGTCCGGGGCTATCTGGAACGGAAGTACAGCCGGGAGCCGTGGTGCCTGTGCGCCCTGTTCTTTCGCCCCGGCACGCAGGAAGAACTGCATTTCACCTCCCAGACCCGGCAGAACGCCGAATGGTTTTCCGGCCACGCCATTCAAAGCGCGGCGCAGGCCGGGGAAACGCTGGGGACCGGCAGCGTCTTCTATTCGCAGGACGGCCGCATCTATCTTCTGCGAAACCTGTACCACACCAATCTGCAAAAATATGGAATGCTGGTGTTGGAGATCGACATGGACACAGCCATGGCTCCCGCTCTGGCTGCGGAACAGGCGGACGAGGACATTCGCTACGCTATCCGGCTGGATGATTATCGCCACGGCACGCTGCTGCCCGGCGGTGAGGGCGGCATTGAGGAGTCAGACGGCACGCTCCTTTACACCCAGCGTCTGGAAACGGATGATTACCGGCTGGAACTGCAGGCGCAGGCCAGCCGCCGCCGGGTCTACGCCCGCATGGATTTCTTCCGTCTGCTGACATGGGCATTGATCGCCCTGACGGCTCCGCTATGCGGGCTGGTAATGGCCTATGTGCAGCGGCGCATTGTGCGCCCTATCGGCCAGCTGTCCGCCGCCTCCCGGCGGATGCAGGAGGGCGAGCTGGGCCAGACCGTCTCCGTGCAGGGAGCCAGCGAGCTTTGCCAGTTGGGCAACGCCTTTTCCGAAATGAGCCGCCAGCTGAAAAACCTGATCGACCGCTCCTACAAGGAACAGATCGCCCTGCGGGACGCGCGCATTCAGGCCATGCAGAGCCGCATCAATCCGCACTTTCTCAACAACGCGCTGGAAAGCATCAACTGGCAGGCCCGCATGGACGGCGACGAAACCGTCGCCCATATGGTGGAGACTTTGAGCGTCCTTCTCAACGCGGCCATCGCCCGGGACGAACGCCACTTAACGCCCCTGCAGGAGGAACTGCAGGTGGTGGACGCTTATTTCTACTTCGTGGGGCTTCGTTTCGGCGACCGTATTCACACGGAGGAAGACATCGACCCGGAGGCCCGGCAGGCGCTGGTGCCCCGGCTGATGATCCAGGTATTGGTGGAAAATGCGGTGGAGCACGGCGTCAGCCCGGCGGGCCGGGGACGGATCCAGCTGCGGGTGCACCGATTGGAGGACGAGCTGCTCATCAGCGTCACCAACGACGGCAAGCGGCTGACACAGGACGATCTGGAACGTATCCGCCGCCTGTTGGAGCTGGACGAGCCCAATCAGGGGCACATCGGCATTCGGAACATCTACCAGCGGCTCCAACTGTTATTCCCGGGCAAGGCGGCCCTGAGCATCGGTCTGTCCGAAACCGGCGATACCGTCGCCGCCATCCGAATGCCCTATACCGAAAACCTGCCCAACGAAAGCGCGGCCCTGCCGCCGAAAGGAGAGAATCGTCCGTGAAGCGCCGACTGCTGCTGCTCTTTTCTCTGGTTCTCGCTTTGCTTCTGCCCCTGACCAGTCTGGCGGAGGGGCTGACCCTGCGCACCGTCAGCATTTTCGCCGGGGCAGATGCGGCGGCGGACACCTACACCCGGCTCCTCAAGGAGTGGGAGGAGAAGACCGGCAACCGGGTCTCCGACACGTCCACCCCTTCCAACGAGGAATGGAAAACCGGCGTTCTGCTGGACTTTGCCGCCGGAAACGAGGCCGACGTGCTGTTCTACTTCGTCGGCACAGCGGACAGCGCGCCGATTTTAAGCCGGGTCGTTTCCGTGGCGGAGATCAACGCCGCCTACCCGGAACTGCAGCTGCCCGAAAGCGAACTGTGCCGGGAGGCCGATGGCTCCGTCTATGCCATCCCCGTCCGGGAGTACTGGGAGGGCCTGTTCTGCAACAAGGATCTGTTCGACCGTTACGGGCTGGAGCTGCCCACCACCTGGGAAAAGCTGGAAACCGCCGCCAGAGTCTTCCGAGAAAACGGCATTGTGCCCATAGCAGTCTCCCTCAGCGATCAGCCTCATTATGTGGCGGAGTTTTGCCTTTTGTGCTGTGGCGGAGAGGAGGATCATCGCCAGCGGCCGGCATCTTCCGAGGAAGCGCCCGCCAGCTGGACGGAGGGCATGGCGCTGCTGCAGCAGATGGAGCGGGAGGGCTTCTTCCCGGAGGACACGGAGGTCATCACCGCTTCCGAAGCCAGCCAGCTGTTCCTTCAGGAAAAAGCCGCCATGCAGATCGACGGCAGCTGGTTTGCCAACAGTCTGCCGGCGGATCGCATGGATTCCACGGTGGTTTTGCCCTTTCCTTCCCGGCAGGGGGAAGGCAGTGCCATCATCCGGGGCGTTTCCATGGGCTTTTACCTGACCCGCAAGGCATGGAACAGCCCTCGCAAGGACGCAGCGGTGCATCTGCTCAGTTATCTAGCTACCGGCGATAATGCCCGGGCGCTGGGCGGCTACGGCTTCACCGGCGCGCTTCGGGAAAGTGCGGACGCCATGCTGGCCAGCCATCCCGACCGGCTCAGCCCGGTGCAGGACGCTATGAGCCCGGAGGCACGCACCCTCTGGTTCCGGCTCATCCCTTCGCTGGCTGACGGCCGCATCACGCCTGAGGAGCTATGGCGGCAGGTCTTTGCCCTGCATCCCTTTCAGCGGCAGGAATAGGAGGACGATCATATCATGTACCGCGTTGTTTTGGTCGATGACGAGCAAATCATTTTACAGGGCCTGCAGCGGGCTTTCCCATGGGCGGAATACGACTGCGAGGTGGCCGGGGTCGCCATGGACGGACAGGAGGGGCTGAAGCTGATCCGCGAGGTCAAGCCCGACTTACTGCTGACAGACATCTGTATGCCCAACATGGACGGACTGACCATGATCGCCGCGCTGAAAAGCGCCTTTCCGGCCATGCAGGTGGCAGTGCTCACCGCCTACCGGGACTTCGACTATGCCCAGAAGGCCCTGAATCTGGGCGTATGCCGCTATCTGCTCAAGCCCAGCAACATGGAGCAGCTCCGGGAGGCCATTTCCACCATGAAGGCCCGTCTAGACGAGGCTCCCCCTGCGCCTTCCGCTTTGGAGCCAGAGGCCGAACCCGCCGAAAGCTCCGGCGAAGCGGGCGCTTTCATCGCCCGGGCGGCCATGGACTACATCCGCCAGCACTACACCGAGCATCTGACCCTGAGCGACGTAGCCGACCACGTCTACGTCAGTCAATGGCACCTGTCTAAGCTCATCAACCGTCACCTGCAGCAGAGCTTTCTGGACATCATCAACACCCTGCGGGTGGAGCGCGCCAAGGAGCTGTTGGCCGACCCCGCCTGCCGCGTCCACGACATTGCCGCGCTGGTCGGCTACAGCGACGTGGCCCATTTCAGCCGCATCTTCAAAAAGCACACCGGCCAATCCCCCCTCGACTACCGGGCAGGGGTAGTACCCCTGCACCCCGGACTGCGTGCCGAAGGCACGCAGGGTGCTCGGGAGACATGAAACTTGGCCGGGGTTTTACCGCCGTGGCACGACAGGTGCCACGGCTCGCCGGTCTGG
>ERZ824488.928-NODE-928-length-35258-cov-34.242167_pt1 | contig 35258 bp, 38 predicted proteins | sample MGYA00519936_ERZ824488 | MGnify/ENA primary metagenome ERZ824488 (study PRJEB31778, sample SAMEA3449153) | human gut metagenome | biome: human gut; feature: human-associated habitat; material: faeces | place: United Kingdom | collected 2010/2012 ... | reverse complement strand
ATTTTGACATATAAAAACCTCATTTCTTATGTCCAAGAAACGGGGTTCATATCAAATTGATTCTTTTATTGTACATTATTATTTTTAACATCAGTTATTGGTTCAGTATTTGGAACTTCTATATTTGGTTGAACAAATTTATTTTCAACTACAGGTGCTGCTGGTTCTTGAGCTATAAACTCTTGTTTAGCAGGTTCTGTTTTTGGAAGTTCAAATGATGTATTTGTATTTTGAACCATAGGTTCTACTGGTACATTATTTTGAATTGGTGTTTGTGTTGGTGTAACTGGTTGTGTATTCATATTGCTATTCATGTTATTAACACTACCATTCATAGCATTTTGATAATTCATATTCACGTTGTTATTCATATTGTTATTCATATTGTTATTCATATTATTATTCATATTATTATTCATACCATTCATATTACCTTTATAACCAATATTTTCATTATCAATATAAGTTGCATTACCAAATCCTAATATTGGATAACCGATCCAGCTAAATAGTGATAATATAATACCAAATCCTGTACTTTTACCAAAGTTATGAGCTATTTCGATATTAATTTTAAACATTGCATATATGTTTACAATTGGAATAAAAGTTAATAATATGTAATATGCAGGAAGTTTAGCTATTTGTGTTAATACATATGTATTATAAATAGGTATTAATGTAGCCCAACCAGGTTGACCTGCCTTCTTAAATGTTTTCCATATAGATATTAATATTACTAATGATATTACTAACATAACAATAAGAAGTCCACCACCAAAGAATGAAGCAATATCAGAACTTGACGATGTAGTAGTATAACTTAAATCTCCATATTCTCCCATATCATATACTCCTTTCTACTATACTTTATAAATAAATTTTATCACATATCTTTTATATTTCAAATAAATATGTCATATTTTGTATAAAGTTGTTATGTTTATATGCATTTTGTTATATTTTTAGTATAATTATTATGGAGGATATAAATGAAAGTTAGAAAATTTAATTATTATAGATTTTTCATATTTATAGGTGTAACTCTTGGTATACTATTCTGTATTATATTTTATAGTATTAAATTTATTAAAGATTATAATTATAAGAAAACATATGATTATAAGTTATTAAGTGCTGGATATAGTGAAGAAGAAGTTAAAGTTATTAAAGATAAATTTAGTAATGATAAAATTGACATATTGTTAAAAGAAAAGTATGATAAGAATGTTGTATCTTTTATTAAGGAAAAATACTTCATATATAATAATTTATCTAAATATATGGAATATAAGAAAAAGAATAAAAATGATACTTATACTCATGTTGTATCTATTATTAATACTGAAGCTGATGTAGAATGGCTTGATAACGAGAAAGAGACTGATACTTCTAAAGGTAATCTTATGCTTGTTAATAGGCTATATGGACTTTCTAAAGATTATGAACCTGAAGATATAATTGATGTACCTGTATCTATTTCTTATAGTGGTGTTAAAATTAGTAAAAGTATACTTGAAAATATTGAAGAATTAATTGAAGCAGGTAAAGAAGCGGGATATACTTTTGTTTTATCTGATGGATACAGAAGTTATGAAGCACAAAAAAAGATGTTTGAAAGTTATAAGAATAGTTATGGGTATGAAGAAGCAGATAAAAATGTTGCTCGACCAGGACATTCAGAGTATCAAACAGGAATATCTTTTCAAATAGTGCCATATAATAAAGTATTTGATAAGCCAAGAGAAAGCACAGAATATTTATGGCTTAAAGATAATGCATACAAATATGGATTTATATTTAGATATCCTGAAGATAAGAAAGATATTACATTATTTGATTCTTATACATGGAGACTTAGATATGTTGGTACTGATGCAGCTTCAATAATCGAAAATGAAAAAATATGTTTTGAAGAATATTATGCTTATTTTGTTGACAAGGAGTAGATATGAATAAAAATGTTGTTGTTTTAGGTGGTGGAACTGGTCAATCTGTTTTACTTAGTGGACTTAAGAAATTTCCTGTTAATATTACTGCTGTTGTTAGTGTTGCTGATGATGGAAGAAATACTGGGAAACTACGTGAACAATTTAACATTCCAGCTATGGGAGACGTTAGAAGGGTTTTGATTGCATTAAGTGAAACTGAAGACTTTGTTGCTGAATTATTTAGTTATAGATTTAAAGGAGATTGTGATTTGGGCGGTAACAATGTTGGTAACTTGCTATTAACTGCAATGAGTGATATATGTGGTAACTTAAGTAGTGGTGTTAAAGAGATTAGTAAAATACTTAATCTTAAGGGAGAAGTATTACCACTTACTGATGATAATGTTGTTTTAATGGGAGAAATGAATGATGGAAGCATTATTGAAGGAGAACATAATATTACATTATCACCAAAAAAGATAAAACATGTATTTTATAAAGAAACGCCAATTGTTAATACTGAAGTAATTAATAAGATTAAAGATAGTGATGCAATTATATTAAGTATGGGAAGTGTCTATACTAGTATAATACCTAATTTACTATGTAAAGAAGTTTTAGACGCAATAGATTCATCTAATGCAAAAATAATATATGTTTGTAATGTAATGACTCAGCCTGGAGAAACTGACGACTTTAAGGTAAGTGATCATATTAAATTATTAAATAGTTACTTAGGCAAAAGAAAGATAGATACTATTATTACTAATAGTGAAGAAATAAGTACTGAAACTCAAAAAATATATGAAACTACCGAACAAAAAGATTTAGTTGTTATTGATGATGAAAATATTGAAATAGAAAATATTAGTAAGCCATTAATCAAAGTTGAAAATAATGTAATTAGACATGATAATCTTAAATTAGCGTTAGAAATTATAAATATTTTATCAAAATAATTAAATAATGCTTGACTTTATAGATAGGTATATGGTAGTATTAATATGCTTGATTGTTATCAAGTGCCTACCTATATGGGGAATTGGCTCAGTTGGCTAGAGCATCTGCCCTGCACGCAGAGGGTCACCGGTTCGAGTCCGGTATTCTCCACCAAATAGGAAATAACCACTATAATGGTGGTTTTTATTTTGCTTAAAAATGGATTACATATTTCATTTTTATCTTTACAAAGTATTGTAATTGTTATATATTTTATATAGAGGTAAAAATAATATGGCACAAGTTAAAACTAAAAAAGAAATAGTAAAAATGCTACTAAAAAATAAAGTATTAGAAGACAAAGACGAAACAGAACTAATGGAAATGTTATTTGATCAAGAAATAGCAGTAGATGTTGATAAATATGTTGAAGAAAATGCAACATGGAAAGATAGGCTAGCCGATAGAATAACTAAAAGAGCAGGTAGTTGGGGTTTCATAATAGGATTTATAATATTTTTATTACTATGGATGGTAATAAATGGAGTAATACTTTGTGATGGAAAAGCTTTTGATGAATATCCATTTATATTATTAAACTTATTCTTATCATGTGTAGCAGCATTACAAGCACCAATAATAATGATGAGTCAAAATAGAGCCGCTGAAAAAGATTCATTACGTGGTAAAAATGACTATAAAACTGATTTAAAAAGTGAATTAATATTAGAAGAACTACATGAGCAAATGACTAAAATGATATCTAATCAAAATAAAATAATTAAATTATTAAGTGACGAAGATAAAAAGTAGGTGAAAAAATGAAAAGAATAAAAAAGGAAAAAAGAAACATATATTTCTACTTTATAACAATGATAGTTGTTTTTATAGCAGTAAATATATTATGTCAAATATTACCTAATTTAATAGCAATGAATATTAATTATAGTAAATATGGAAGTGAACTTCTATTTGAAATATTATTTGCATTTATTATATTAATAGTAATGCTTTTATTTAAAAATTCATATGTATTTACTGAAAAGAAAATGAAATTCAAGGATTCAGTATTACTAGGACTTCCTATGCTTATATTAATTGGCATTAATTTATATGGAAGCATTAGTTCTTTAGAAAGCTTTAATTCATCTAATTTTTTTAACTTATTACTATTATGTATATTCATTGGTATAAGTGAAGAATTCTTATGTAGAGGATGGCTTCAAAATGAATTTATAGAACGTTTCGGTGATACTAAAAAACATATAATTTTATCAATAGTATTTTCATCACTTATATTTGGACTTATGCATATAAGCAATTTATTAACTGGACAAAGCTTATTTCAAACAATAACACAAATATTACAAGCTACATCTATTGGTATATTATTTGGTTCAATATATTATAGAAGTAAAAATATATGGTCTGTAATATTCTTACATGGCCTTTATGACTTTTCAATTATGCTTAGCGACATTAACTTAGTGAAAGATTGTACTTATGGTACTCCAAGTACAAGTATTGCTTTATATAGTACATTTGCATCAATATTAATCATTTTATATTATATATTTAATGCATTATTAATACTTAGAACAACTGATTTAAAAGAGAAAAAGAAAGAAATTAAAGATAATAAATTTGTTGTTATTGGTCTTATTACAACATTTATATTAATGATGTTACCACTTGGTATATTTGTTACAGGTTATGATGAATATCAAACATGCTATAATTATGAAATTAAAACAGTAAAAAATTATGATTTTATTAAGCACATTCCTAATTATAAAAGTTATGATATCTCATATGAAAAGAATTATGAAGAATATAACGAAAGTGAATTATTTAATTACACATTCGAAGATAAAACTGATTATATATTAGTTACTAATAAGAATACTAAAGACAGTATAAAACTAGAATTTAATAATTTAAGTGGATTCTTCATTCTTAAAAATGTAAATAAATATACAATAATCGCATATACTAATGATGGATATAATAGTGAAATTTACTATAGTAGTTTCATTACTGAAAATAATATGTCTAATGATAGAGGATATTTAAATGAGATAAAAGATTCATTTAATAAATATGATCTTCCATCTATTAGTGCTGGTGGTTATCTTACATTTAAAAATGATGACTATAAGTATCCATATTTTATAGGTAGTACACCTAATCATTTTATGCTTGATATGAATGATAAATTATATATGATAAAGGGTGAAGATTAATTTTCACTCTTTTATTCTATAAGAAAGGCGAGAATATGGAAAATATAAATTATAATATATATGAAATTATTAGTAGACTTGTTCTTGAAGATAAGGGAATTATTGAAATATCACAAGAATTAAATCTTGAAAAAAGTTTTGTAGTAACAATACTTAAAAAAGCACGTAATGAATACATTCTTTCTTTTGATGAAAAAAAGTATTATCTTGTATCAAAAATAGATGAACTCTTAAATAGAAAAAGGAAAAGAAAGATCATTAATAATTTTGGTGGCAAAAAAGATATTATTTTTAAATTAATATGTGATGGTAAAAGTAGTGCTGAAATATGTGATATACTCGGAATAAGTATAGAAGGATATATTAATTTCTTAAAATATATGTATTATGAGATATTTCTTTATGGTCAATATAATGAAAAAATATATTTATCTGTTATAAGAAGTGCCCTTATAGAAGGATATAAAGTATTAAGAGATAATACTCTTGTTAAAAGAAAAAGTGGAGAAGTTAACATTATTCCATCTATTATGAGGTTACGTGGTCTTAATGAAGAAGTGATATTAACAAATAGTCCTGTGTCTTCATTAGAAACTATTGATTGTAGTGATACTTTTAAATTTATTGTTATATCTGATTTACACGCTGGAAGTAGATTTGAAAATCTTGATTATGTAAAAAAGGTATATGATGAAGCAAGTAAATTAGGCATAAAAGATATATTTATATCAGGAGATTTTATAGAAGGCTGTCATTGTAATTATAGTAGATGTCTTTCTAAATATAGTTCAACTATCTCACAAGTTATGCATATGTTAAATGATTATCCATTTGATAATAGTATTACAAATCATATATTACTTGGTAATCATGAAGCATTTCCAATTATCGTAGAAGAATACGATATGTTTATGGATTTAAAACGTAGAAATGATTTTAAAGTAAGTGGATATAGAAGTGGATATTATAAAATTAAGAGTGAATATATATCATTAAAACATGAAATAAATAGAGTTATTAATGAAATAAATGATAATGTAGTATTATTTAATTTTCTTGGTCATAGTCATCAATATAAATGTAATTATGATGGCAAATATGTTACATTTAGAGTACCAACTTGTTCAGACTTAGAAGGAGATACAAAAGAATCTATTGTTAATAAAGGTTATTTAATATGTGAAGTTCACTTTGATAGTATAGGCAAAGCAAATAACTTAAGTGTAATATATAAAGATTTTGAGAACGTTGATACAGAAATTAAATTTGAAAGAAGACTTGTAAAATAAAAAAGACTTTGTTGAACTGAAACCCGTTTCTTGAATATAAGTAACGAGGTTCATATCATGTAAGTCTTTTTTTTAAATACTCAATATCATAGGTATAATTATAGGTCTTCTACCTGTTAATTCTATTACATATGAATTTATTTCTAATATGATTCTATTTTTTAAATCTGTTAGATTAAAGTTATCTTTTTCAAGTTCATTTAAAGTAATGATATTTGTTTTATCTTGAATCTTTTTAATTAGTTCTTGATTATCATTTACTACTACAAATCCTCTTGTAGTGATATTTGGATCTATTAACATTTTTTTATTTTTTAAATCAAGATTTAATATTACGATTAGAACACCATCTGTTGACATTATTTTTCTATCTTTTATTATTGATACTCCAACGTCTCCAATTCTACTTCCATCTACATATATATCATTTATAGGAATACTTCCTTTTCTATAAACTTCACCATCTTTTAAAGCAAGTATATCACCATTTTTACATATAAATGTATTTTCTCTAGGTATATCACAAAGTACTCCTAAATCAGTATGAGAAGCAAGCATTCTATATTCACCATGCATAGGCATAAAATATTTTGGTCTAATAAGTCTTAATAATAATTTTAATTCTTCTTGTTTAGCATGTCCACTTGTGTGAACATCATATTCACTTGTATTAGTATATACTTTAGCGCCTTTTAGATATAGTTTATTTATTATTCTATTTATTGACATTGCATTTCCTGGAATAGGGGAACTTGAGAATATAACTGTATCATCTTTCATAAGAGTTATATTTCTATCATTTCCATTTGCGATTCTTGATAGTGCAGCAAGTGGTTCTCCTTGACTACCTGTACAAAGTAAACATACTTTAGATGGTTCCATTCTATTAGCTTCATCACTAGAAATAAATATATCTCTATCTTTAATGTATCCACATTCTTTAGCTATTTCAATACTTGTATTCATACTTCTTCCGAATACTACTATCTTTCTATTGTTTTCTTTACAAGTTTCAACTATATGAGTAAGCCTATATATGTTACTTGCGAATGTTGCTAAAATTATTCTTGATGTAGTGTTCTCAGCAAATATCTCACCAAGTGCTTCATCAACGACAGATTCACTTGCTGAAAATCCTGGTACTAAAGCATTAGTTGAATCACTTAAAAGTAATGTAACTCCTTCATTACCTATGGCAGCCATTTTTCCCATATTAGCAACAGGTCCAATAGGTGTTAAATCAAATTTGAAATCTCCTGTTTCAACAATTGTTCCATTAGGAGTCTTAATAGCCATACCAAATGAATCTGGTATTGAGTGTGTAGTTGTGAAAAATTCTATATTAAAATATTTAGTCTTGATATGTAAATCTTCATTTACAGGTATCATTTTAGGTATTTTAATGTTTCTTTCTTCTAATTTATTTCTTATTAGTTTACCTGCTATATTAGGTGTATATATTACAGGTATCTCTATATTTTGAAGTAAGAAAGGTATACCACCAATATGATCTTCATGACCATGTGTTATAATAAGACCTTTTATTTTATCTTGCATTGTCTTAAGAACATTATAATCTGCAAGAACATAATCTATTCCCATTAAATCATCTTCTGGAAACATTACTCCACAATCAATTATAAATAATTCTTCTTCATGCATTACTACATACATATTTTTACCAACTTCACCAAGACCACCTAAGGCACATACTAAAGTTTCTTTATTTTTACTATTCATTTTAATCATCCCTTCAAAAAGTTTAATTCGTGTCTTTAATTATAGCAAATTTTATTAATTTTGTCTAGCATTCATAATAATATATAGTGTATAATAGCAAGTAGGGTGATATAAATGGGATTATTTAGTAAGATTAAAAATTTATTTAATAAAGAAATAGAAGAAGATAAAAAGAAAACATCTATAGAAGAAAACACTAGTGATGAAGTAACTAAAAAAGAAATAGATGATGAACTTGAAGAAATATCAAGCGACGAAAGTAATAATGATATAGTTAGTGATAACGAAGTAGTTGATAATGAAAATATAGATGAAGATATTCATGATAAAGAAGATGTTAAATCAGAAAAGGAAGATAAGAAAGAAACAAAAGTTAAGAAAGAAAAAAATGATAAGCATAATGAAGTAAAAGAAATAGAAAAATATGTTGATGGATTATCTAAGAGTCGTGAAAACTTTGTTAGTAAATTATCTTTACTTGGTATTAAGTATACAAAAATAAGTAATGAATTTTATGATGAACTTGAAGAAATATTAATTACTGCTGATATTGGTGTTAATACTGTAATGGATTTTGTTGATAGGCTTAAAGATAGAGTTAAACATGAAAATATTACTGATTTTGAATATTTAAAAGAAGTTATTGTTGATGAATTATTCATGATATATGTTGGTGATGATGTACTTAGTTCTAAATTAAATATTAAAGCTGGTGAAACTAATGTTGTATTATTTGTTGGTGTTAATGGTGTTGGTAAAACTACTAGTATTGCTAAAATAGCTAATAAATATAAGAATGAAGGAAAGAAAGTTATGCTAGTTGCTGGTGATACTTTTAGAGCAGGTGCTGTTAATCAATTAAAAGAGTGGGCAGATAGACTTAATGTTTCATTCTATGGAGATGATAGAAAAGATCCATCAGCTGTTATATATGATGGTGTAAGTAAAGCAAAAGATGAACATTATGATTTAGTACTTGTTGATACAGCAGGTAGACTTCAAAATAAAACAAATCTAATGAAAGAACTTGAAAAAATGAATAGAGTAATAGGTGAAATATTACCGGGTAATCCAGTTGAAACATTACTTGTTATTGATGCTACTACTGGACAAAATGGTATCGCACAAGCAAAAAGTTTTAAAGAAATAACTAATATAACAGGCATTGTTCTTACTAAATTAGATGGTACAGCTAAAGGTGGAATAGTTCTTGCAATTAGAGAAATTGTTAACATACCAGTCAAATTTGTAGGACTTGGTGAAAAAGAAACAGACTTGATACCATTTGATATAGAAAAATATATTTATGGATTATTTAAGGAGTTCTAATGGATAATAGAGAGTATATTATAGCTTTATATGAAATATATAAAGAATTATTAAATGAAAAAGAAAAAAATTACTTTGAATACTATTACTTTGAAGATTATTCTATGCAGGAAATAGCTGACTTGTATAAGGTAAGTAAGGCATATGCATCAAAATATTTAAATAAAATAAATGATAAAATTATTAATTATGAAAAAATATTAAAGATTAATGATAGAAATTCTAAAATAATAGATTTACTAAAAAATGTTAATGATAGTGAACTAAAGAGTAAAATTATCGAATTATTATAGAAAAAAATTAAATATTAATATATAATTAAATTAGAAAAAGGTGATTTTATGAATAAGAATGGTTGGGGACTTCGTGCTGAATTATTAATTATATTATTATTTGTTATATGTTTAGCTGTTGCTTGTATAGGCGCTAATAAATTTGGATTATTAGGTAAAAATGATAATCCTATTATTAAAGAACCTACTACTGAAAATAATACTTTATTTTATGAAGGACTTGAAGATAAGTTAAGAGTTGCTACTCGTGAATATTATAATGTAAAATATAGTAACAATACTGAAGATATTGTTATTATTAAACTATCTACTTTATATAGTGGTGGTTATATTTCTAAATTATATGATAAAAATAATAAAGAATGTGATGGATATTCAAAAGTAGTTATTAATAATGATACATCTACTATTATTCCTTATATTAGATGTAATAATTACACAACAAGTGGATATGAAAGAAGTAATGAATAATGAATAAAACAATTATGACAGTGTGGGGACTAATAGTTGTACTTATATGTGGATTTCTAGTTTATCTTGGTAAAAAAGATGAAGATAAAGTATATAAAAATATAGAAAAAGAATTACTTAGTGCTACTAAGACATATGTAAGTGATAAAGATTTAATTCCCGATATTGGATATTCTGTCATTATTAATGTTGATGAATTAATACTAAATGATTACATAGAATATAGTGATACAATTGATAAATATTGTTTAAATAATATAGTTGTATCTAAAGGAATTATTGATTCAGAATATAAAGTAAAAACTGATTGTAATTATAATGTTCATGATAATGTTATTTTAAAGAAAGAATTATAGTATTCTTTCTTTAATTTTGATATAATTTATATAGAGAGGTGTTATATGGATTATTTATTTTGGTTTATTGTTATTATAGTAGTAATTATATTACTTAGAAGTATTGTACAAATTGATGAATATGAAAGAGGAGTTAAGTTTAGTAAGGGTAAATTTAGTAAAATAATGCAGCCTGGATGGAATTTAGTATTGCCTATATTTGAATCTTATAAGAAAATTGATATAAGAACTAAAGTTGTAGATGTTCCAGAGCAAGATGTTATTACTAAAGATAATGTTTCAGTTAGAATTAATGCTGTTATATATTATAAGATATTTGATGCTTCAAAAGCTATTCTTGAAGTTGAAAATTTCTATTATGCAGTTAGTCAACTTGCTCAAACTACTATGAGAAATGTAGTAGGTAGTGTATCTTTAAACGAATTACTTGGTGAACGTGAAAAGATTTCTGTTGAAATATGTAAGATTATTGATGAAGCTACAGATCCATGGGGAATAAAGGTTGAAAATGTTGAACTTAAAGATGTAAGCTTACCAGAAGAAATGAAGAGAGTTATAGCTCGTGCTGCTGAAGCTGAACGTGAAAAAGAAGCAATCTTAACTAAAGCAAAAGGTGAAGTTGAAGCATCTAAAAATTTAGCTATTGCTGCTGAAACTATGTCTAGTACACCAGGAGCTATGCATTTAAGAACACTATCAACTATTAATGATATAAGTAGTGATCAATCAAATACAATTATATTTTGTTTACCAATTGAAGTATTAGAAGCTATAAAAGGTAAAAGTATTAATGAAGATGTAATTAAAAAAATAACTAAAAAAGATAATTAAAATATTAATATTAAAAGATTTGATTCATATAATTTATTGGTGAAATAATGTATGAAAAAAATCTTTTTATTTTGTTTTATGTTTATATTTTTGATAGGTAGTATTAGTGCTACTGATATTGGTCTTGCTAAAAATAGTGAGAGTGCCGTGTTGATTGAAGCAAGTACAGGTAAAATATTATTTGAAAAAGAGAAAGATAAGAAAATGGCTCCTGCATCTATGACTAAAATAATGACTATGTTACTTGCAATGGAAGCTATTGAAAATGGAAAATTTAATTTAGAAGATGAAGTTTTAATATCTAAAAGAGCACAAAGTATGGGTGGAACTCAAATATATGTTGAAGCAGGAAGTAACGTAAAAGTACATGATTTATTAAAAGGAATAGGGATAGCTTTTGCAAATGATGCTGCTGTTGCAATTGCTGAGAAAATAGGTGGTACAGTAGAAAATTTTGTTAATATGATGAATGAAAGAGCAAGAGATCTTGGATGTAAAAATACTACATTTAAAAATCCTCATGGACTTGATGAAGATGGTCATTTAACAACAGCATATGATATGGCACTTATGGCACGAGAACTCGTTAAACATGAACTTGCGATTAAAATATCAAGTACATTTGATGAATATATTAATGTTTCAGGAGAAAATCATTGGCTTGTGAATACTAATAAATTAATTAAATTTTATAAAGGAATAGATGGTCTTAAAACTGGTTATACTGATAAAGCAGGTTATTGTTTAACAGCAACGATGAATAAAAATAATATGAGACTTATAAGTGTTGTTATGAAAAGCAATACAAAAGATAATAGAAGTAGTGATACAATAGGTATGATGGAATATGGATATAGTATGTATGGTAGTGAAACTATATTGAATAAGAAAGATTATTCTGGAGTAATAAATATAAAAGGTAGTGAAAATAGAAATTATAAATATTATTTAGAGAATGATATAAAAATTATTGTTGATAAAGATAGAAAAGATATAAAATATACTACTGAAGTAAAACTTAATGATGTAAAAGCACCTATAGAAAAAGGAAGTAAAGTAGGAGAGCTAATATTAAAATATGATAATAATACTTATACTTATGATTTAGTAATTCACGATGAAGTAAAGAAAGCAACATTTTTAAAGATATTTTTTAGTAATTTAAAAGATATTGTTACAGGACATGTTAAACAATAAAATTGATATAAATCACTTAGTTAATTCTAGGTGTTTTAATTTTTTTATTAATCTTTTACAATAGGACTAAAATTTTCAATTGCTTCAACTAATTTAGGATGTTCAATAACAAAATGTATTGTTGGATTAGAACTTTTTGATATAATCACATAATGATTTTTAATAAATGTTATAGTTATATTTTTAAATGTTTTATCATTTACATAATTTAATTCATAATTTTTTTCTTGTTTTGACCATTCTTTTGTTTGTCTTAAATGTTCTATATATTCATTATAAGTATACTTTATTTTTTTATCTATGAATAAATTATTTAGTGAAAGTGAAGGTGGATCATTTTTAAACTCATTTTCTTCAATTATATAAATATAATCATTTACTTTATTTCTTTTTAAAATATTATTCATATATTTTAATTCTTCTTTTTTATATTTAATTATTTTATCAATATCTGTTTTTGAAAATTTATTTCTTTTTAACATTTTATTTAATAGTTTATCTGAAATTGTAAATAAGGGTAATGATGAAAGATATCTTGTTCTATCACATGGTATTTCTTCATCATTTTTTAAAAATAGTTCATATTCTTTTATATTATTTTCTCTATATATTTGCATAAGTGGTTTAGCTTTTTTAAGGATTAGTTCACTTTTTTCTTTATAGTATTTTATTTCATTTTTATTAGTAGTTAAATAATACATTCCTTTATTATGATAACCTTTAATACATTCTCCAGTTAGCGCAACATTTCCTGAAACATAATCTAGATGGTTATACACACTATTTTTTGAATCTTTTAAATAATAAGGTGATATTTGACCAGTCATATAAATAGGTATCCAACTTTCTAGTCCTAGCATCATCTCATTAAAAGGTCTATCTAAATTATGAATAATATTCAAGTGATGTCCTTTTTTTAAACACATAGCAATCGCAAACATCCATTTTTTTCCAAAACTAACATCTTCTGCCATGTCTTCCATTGGCATATGACTACACATAAAAATATCTTCTTTTGATTTGGATAAAACTGTTGCCTTAAAGAAATTAAGTTCTCCTTCTTTCATTTCTTCAATTCCATAATAATGTCTTGATTTTGCTTTATAAAAAGGTATACTTGGAACTTTCAATTCATCAAACTTTATTGCTTTAATATAATCATTTAAATTAAACGAATCAAGATCATATAAGAAGTTATTTATTTGATTTTTAACTTGTATTGACTCACTTGTTAACCAAGTAAATAATGTATTATAAAAATTGTTATTTGATAAGTCATTTTTTTTGCATCCAATAATTGTCATTAAGTTATTTATGTCATCAGGGTTATTATATCTATTAAATATATAAGTACATATTTTATTTGAAAACTCTATTGGATTAGATGGCTTTGCTTTACCATATCTTATTCTTGAAATATGTGAAGAATCAAAAACAATATATTTTGACATTTCATTAATACTAATTTTTAAAGATGTTATTAAAATATTCAAATTATTACTTAAAGTAGTATAGTCAAAGTTATCATTTTGTAATACTTTATTGAAATCATTTTCTATTTTATCAAGAGTATATTGTTTTTTGCTCATTGTTTTTGAAATATTAAAAATTGCTGTAGTTAATTTAGTTAATTGCTCACTATTTTTAACTGGAGTTCGTTCGCCACTTTTATATCTACTAATAACAGTTTCAGATAGACCTGAAGATTCTGATAACATTTTTTGTGAACAATTTAGTTCTTTTAGATATTTGTTTAAAACTTCTTTAAAATTCATTATACATCGTCCCTTTGAAAGTATTATACAACATATTTAGGCTATAACAAACCACTTACCATCAAAAACAATGTTTTTTGTGGTAAGATAGTTGTTCTTCGTATTATTTCAAATTATAATTATAAATAGGAAGGAGTAACTTGATATTATGAAAATTGGAAAACTAAATATTTCTAAAAAAAATCTTATTATAATTGTTATTGTTATTTTTGTTATTATAGGAGGAATTATTTTGCTTACTAAAGGTGGTAGTAATGGTAAAGGAGTATTTTATAATCCAGATAAAAATATTAAAATAGCAAAATCTAAAGCAAATCAAATAGAATTTGAAGATTATTCAATCAATGAGTTTTCTATAAAGAAACCAAAGGGATGGAAAGTTGATACAATTGGTGATTATATCCATTATACTATTAAAGTGTATGATCCAAATAATCCTGCTTATCAGTTTTTCTTAAACATGAAAACTGAAGGGTATAACAAATCTGTAGACGCTAAAAGATGGCAACAAAAATACTATCCGAATAATCCATTTGCTAAAGCAAGTGTAATAGCTACTAAAAATACGGAAGGATTTTATAAAATATTTAATGATTTAGGTACTTTAAATAATACTAACACATTTACATTTCCAACGTTAACAGATTTTACTGTAATTGATAATTTAGGTAAAGCTAGTTTAGGTGGAGATATGTTAAGAGCAACTTTTAAAGATGCAAATGGTAAAGAGGGAGAAGGAATATTTACTGCTTATGTATATGATGTGGGTCCTTATTATGTACTAGAAAATATAATATCTGGTAAACAAATAGATATACAATACTTAAATGTATATGATGCTATCTTTATTACAGCACCAAAAGATGAATTTATTGATTGGCAAGACACATTGAATACTATTTGTTCTTCACTAAAATTTACAGATACATTTATAAATGGATTTAATCAACAACAAGATGCAGTTATGAAGAACTTTCAACAAATTAGAGCTATAGGAAACGAGATAAGTGATGGAATAATGGATTCATGGAATAAGAGAAATACATCTTTTGATATCATGAGTCAAAAGCAAAGTGATGCAACACTTGGATATGAAAGAGTATATGATACTGAAACTAATGAAATATATAAAGCATATAATGGATTTACTGATGATTATGATGGAGAAAGATACAAACCTATAACTGATGATATGTATTCAAAAAAGACAAGTGGCATTATAGAAAAGTAGGTTAATATGACAAAGAAAAATAAAAAAATAATTTATGCCATAATAGGAATTATTATATTAATAGCTATTATAATTATTATTGCTATTATAAGTAATAAACCAATGTTAATAGACCATACGCCTCCAGAAGCACAGTCTATTATAGAAGCACTAAAAAAGAAATATCCAGATAAAGATTATAAAAAATTAAATGATGGAAAGTTTTTAAATGAAGATACTTCATTTAGTAAATATTCATTTATAAATAATAATTCTATATATATATTTAATCCTAATAAATTAGATAATGGTGAATTTGTTTACAAAAAAGTATATGATATAGATAAAAGTATTAAGGCTATGAATATTTGTCCAAATTTTGGAGCAGATATAAAGTTTTATGATTATAACGATAGAATATATACTTTACATGATAATAATACAGATAATAAAGTTAGAGATAGTTATGATATGTATTTAAATGCAAATTATAGACTTAGTGACTATCTTAAATGGAACTATTCAACTGAGTTTCTTGGCAAAAAAGTTGATTATGATTTTATGTCAGAATATGCTTATGTAAAAGATAATATTTTATATGTCAAAAATTATGGAAACGAAAAGTATCCTACTCTTGAAAAAGTAAATGGTAATTATGAAAGTGAAAAAATAATTAGAATATATAACGAAAGAATTCTTAAAACTGATAAAGGATTTTATGAATTAATGAATTATTTTGATACTAATTTAAATAAAACAATTACTACTACAGTAAAAATTAATATGTTAACTAATTATTATGATGAAGTATTAACATTTACATATAAATATGTAATATTAAAAGATTATACTCTTATACCTATAAATGATATTATGGAAAATAGAGCCCAAGAGTATTCGTATGATTATTTTATAAGTAGATTTAATTATATGAGTGATGTTAGGTATGAAGAGTGATGAGAAGAGGATAACATAGAGAAAAATATAAAATAATAGATGAAAACACAGATAAAGAATTTGAAAAAGATACTAAAATAAAAGAAGAAAATGGTTATGAAAGATATAAAAATATAACTTTATATGCTTCTTGGATTAAAAATAATGAAGTTAATGAAATTAAAAGTAATGGTGAAGTAAAAGCAAGTATCATATTTGATAAATAAATTAAAATATGAGTTAGATTATTAATCTAGCTCTTTTTTGATCTTATAAGAAAGTTCTTATAAAAATTTAATTATTTTCTTACTATATTATTTAATAACATTGTTAAAAGATAATAAAAAAATATAATTTATACAAATTTAATATAAATATGGTAAAATAATATATAGGTTGAACATAAACGTACAGTTTATAAAAAGTTAGAAATATGGATAAAAGAATGCAATAATACTATGCAGTATATAATTTATGATTATAATAATTTAAATTATCATATACAACAAATAATGAACTATTAGTAATTTTAAAAAGAAATATAGTGGGGTGAATATTATGAAAAAAATTTATATTGTAACAGGAGCAAATGGATTTTTAGGAAACAATATTATAAGAAGATTAGAGAAGGATAGTAATAATGAAATTAGGGCATTTGTTTTAAAAAATGATTCCATAAAATCACTAGAAAATTTAAGATGCAAGATATATTATGGTGATATAACTAAAAAAGAATCTTTGACACCTATTTTTGAAAATATTAATAATAATGAAGTATATGTAATTCATTGTGCGGCAGTAGTATATATAAAATCTAAATATAATCAACTTATATATGATGTTAACGTTAATGGCACTAAAAATATAATTGATAAAGTTTTAAAAGCAAAAGCAAAACTTATCTATATAAGTAGTGTTCATGCAATTCCAGAAAAAAATAATAATGAGTTAATAACTGAAGTAAATAATTTTAATCCAGATGATGTTTATGGACTATATGCAAAAACAAAAGCAGAGGCAGCAATGTATGTAATGAGAGCAGTAAAAAGTAGAAATTTAAATGCTTGTATTATTCATCCCTCTGGAATTATAGGTCCAAATGATTTTGGTAATAGTCATCTAACTGAATTAGTAAAAGAAGTATCAAATGGTAAACTAATTGCTTGTGTAAAAGGAGGATATGATTTCGTTGATGTTAGAGATGTAGTAGATGGTATTATTAGTGCTTGTGAAAAAGATAATAATGGTGAATGCTATATCTTATCTAATAAATATATAACTATTAAAGAACTATCTGATTTAATTTGTGATGTGAAAGGAAGAAAAAGAATTAAATTAGTACTACCAATAGGTCTTGCAAAGTTAATAGCACCTATATTTGAAATGTATTATAATTTAAAAAAACAAACACCTCTTTTCACAAAATACTCATTATATACATTATCTTCAAATTCAAACTTTAGTAATAAAAAAGCAAAAAAAGAATTAGGTTTTAAAAATAGAAATATGAAAAATACAATTGAAGATACTATTGAATGGCTTAATAAGCAAAAAATACAATGTAGAAAGAAAGAATAAATATGAAAAAAATAATTTTAAAAATAGAAGGTATGACATGTAGTGCTTGCTCTTCAAGTTTAGAAAAATACTTATTAAAACAAGAAGGGATAGATGATGCTTTAGTTAACTTAGTAATGTCTTCAGCGAGTATAACTTATGAAGATAATATTACGATAGAAGATTTAAATAGATTTGTAAGCGAAGCAGGATTTAAATCACTGGGTCTTTACAATGAAAATGAAGACAAAGATAATAACAAAACAAAATATTTCATTGTGAATGGAATACTTGCATTATTAGTTCTATACATTTCTATGTCACACATGATACATTTACCTGTAATACCATTCTTACATATGATAAATTATCCAGTAAATTATTCAGTATGTCTATTTATATTTAGTTTATATTTTATATATTTTGGTAGAGATATTATCATAAGCGGAATTAAGAATATTAAATATAAATCACCTAATATGGATACTCTTGTTACTTTAGGAGTTGTTTCTAGTTTTATATTTAGTACATTTAATATGATAATGATATTAAAAGGAAATAATGAATATGTAGAAAATCTATATTTTGAAAGTGTATGTATTATTTTATATTTAATTAAGTTTGGTAGATATATAGATGGTATTAGTAAAGAAAAGACTAAAGATGCTATAAAAGGACTTGTAACAATTACTCCAAATAAAGCAATATTATTTATTAATAATAAAGAGAAAAAAGTATCTATCGATGAAGTTAAAAAGGGAGATATATTGATAGTTAAGCCAGGAAATAGGTTTGCTGTTGATGGAGTTATCGTTAAAGGTAGTACACATGTGGATGAATCATTTATTAGTGGTGAATCTATTACAATTAAAAAAAGTATAAATGATAAAGTAGTTGCAGGTTCTATAAATTTAGATGGAGAAGTTTTATATAAAGCAGAGAATATAGGTAGAGATTCAACTATATCAGAAATAGTAAGGCTAGTAGTTGAAGCAACTAATACGAAAGCACCTATTGCTAGAATTGCTGATAAAGTAAGTGGAATATTTGTTCCAGTAGTTATCTTTATAGCATTATTAACTTTAATTATACATTTAATATTAGGTGCTAGCTTTAATGAATCAATAGTTTATTTTGTAACCGTTCTTGTTTGTGCATGCCCTTGTGCTTTAGGTCTTGCAACACCACTTGCGATAGTAGTAAGTGAAGGATTATGTGCTAAAAATGGAATATTAGTTAAAAAGTCAGAAATACTTGAAAATGTAAATAAAATAGATGTAATAGTATTTGATAAAACAGGAACATTAACTTATGGAAACTTAAGAATATCAAAAATAATAAATAAATCTAATTATAGTGATAATGATTTAATAGAAATAGTTTCATCATTAGAAAATAAGACGGCTCATCCAATAGCAAGTTCTTTTAAGGAATATTCTAAAACTAATAATTTAAAATCTTTAGATGTAGATGATTTTAAAAATATTGCGGGAATAGGACTAAGTGGAACAATTAATGATAAATCTTATTTAGTTGGAAACAATAAATTATTTGATAAATATAAGATAAATAATAATATGTTACGTGAAGAAAAGAAATTATCTTTAGATGGTAATAGTATTGTTTATGTTATAGAAGATAAGAAAGTTATTGGACTTATCGGAGTAAAAGATATAATTAGAGATAATGCTAAAAATGTAATAAATAAATTAAAAAATATAGATAAAAGAATAATTATGCTTACTGGTGATAATGAAATTACAGCAGATATAATTGCTAAAAGTATAGGTATTAAAGAAGTAATAGCTAATGTATCACCTAAAGATAAATCAAATAAAATTAAAGAACTTAAAAATAAAGGTTTTAAAGTAATGATGGTAGGAGATGGAATAAATGATGCACCTAGTTTATCACTTGCTGATATAGGTGTTAGTTTAAATTCAGCCATTGATATTGCTGTTGATTCTGCTGATGTTATATTAATGAGAAATGATTTAAATTCAATATATAATTTATTTGACATAGGTAAAAAAACACTTGGTAATATAAAAGAAAATCTATTTTGGGCATTTTTCTATAATGTTTGTATGATACCAATCTCATGTGGATTATTTGAATTTATAAATATAACAATGAATCCAATGATTGCTGGACTTGCTATGACATTATCAAGTTTTACTGTTATTATAAATGCATTAAGATTAAAAAGATGGAAGGAGAGATAATTTATGTTTAACAAAAAAATTAAAAAAGTAATTACTATTGAAGGGATGATGTGTGAACACTGTAAGGAAAAAGTTGAAAAATCATTATTAAAATTAGATGGTATTACTAAAGTAAAAATTAGTTTAAAAGACAAAACAGCAACAATATATTCAAGTGTAAGTATTCCTGATGAAGATATAATTGATACAATAAATAAGTTAGATTATAAAGTTACTTCTATAGAAAAAGATTAGTATATTTATAATATGCATATTACTAAGTTATGAATATAAAAATGTAACGATAGGTTTACTTGCTGTTAAAGATTCAAAAGGAAATGTAAAAGTTGTAGTAAACACTTGTCAGTCATGTGATGGTTCTCTATATGCATATTTTGTTCAAGTAGGAGATAAAATACTGTGACAAAAATAATATAAATAATAAATTAAGGAGGAAAGTTTATGAATGAAACAATTAAAAATTTAATTGAAAGAAGAAGTTGTAGAAAATATAAAAGTGAACAAATAAAAGATGAAGAGTTAAATCTTATATTAAAAGCTGGAGAATATGCACCAAGCGGTATGGGCATGCAATCTCCAAAAATGGTTGTATTACAAAATAAATCAATGATAGAAAGACTATCAAAATTAAATGCTAAAATTATGAATAGAGATGTTGATCCTTTTTATGGAGCACCAACAGTAATAGTAGTTCTTGCTGATAAAACAAAAATGACATATATCGAAGATGCGAGTTTAGTTTTAGGAAATCTAATGAATGCTGCTCATAGTTTAGGTATTGGTTCTTGTTGGATACACAGAGCAAAAGAAGAATTTGAAACTGAAGAAGGAAAAGAATTACTAAAGGAATGGAACATTTCTGATAACTATGTTGGAATAGGGCATTGTATACTAGGTTATATTGAGGGAAATTTATCTGTACCTAAACCTAGAAAAGAAGATTATGTAACAATAATAAAATAAATAAATAATTATAAAAAAGATTAAATTATCTACTTTTATGATAAAAAAATAAATAAATTTAAATTTTATGCAATAATTTTATTGTTTAAAACATTATTATAATGAGAGGAGTAAAATATGCAATATATATTGAAGTTAGATAACAATATATCATTAGACGATTATATTAAAGATATTGCTAAAGGTAATATGAGCGCTCTAGAAATGCTCTATAATAATACAAGAACAATTGTATTTGGATATGCATTTTCTATTTTAAAAAATATTACCGAAGCAGAAGATGTAATGCAAGATGTTTATCTTAATGTATATAAACATGCAAATTTATATTCTTCTAAAAATAAGCCATTATCTTGGATTATAACCATAACTAGAAATTTATCTTTAGAAAAAATTAGAAAAAATAAAAGAATAACTTATGACAATATAGATACATTAGAACATTTACTTAAAGCAAAAGATATTTCATACGATAAAGTTCTTTTAAAAACAATATTAGAAGAACTCAATGATGAAGAAAGACAAATTATAATATTAAATTCTATGTGTGGTTTTACTTTTTTAGAGATTGGAAGAATGTTAAATTTAAAGTTATCAACAGTACTCTCAAAATATAATAGAACTATTAAAAAAGTTCGTAATAAATATAAGGAGGCAATTAATGAAAAATAAGAATATAAAAGATGAATTATATAATATATTTGATAATTTAATATATTCTTCTTTTAATAATGTTGCTGATAAAGTAAAAAACAATAAAGGAGTTGTATTAAATATGAAAAAAGAAAATAATAAGAAATTATTTTATGGTTTAGGTTTTAGTTTTGCATGTGTAATTATGTTATTTATAGGAATTATATTTTTTAAAAATAATAGTAATATAGCTGTTATTGGTATTGATGTTAATCCTAGTTTAGAACTTAGTATTAATTCTAAAAATAAAGTTGTAAGTGTTAATACTAATAATGATGATGCGATTAAAGTAATAGGCGATATGAATTTAAAGGGTACTGATGTTTTAGTTGCAATGAATGCAATATTTGGTTCAATGGTTAAAAATGGATATATTAATGATAATGAAAATTCAATATTGATTAGTTTAGTAGATGGTGAATATAATGTTCGTAAATTAGCTAATGATGTATATAGTCATTTACAAAATGAAAAAGTTAACTCTTCTATATTAACTCTTAATACTAATACTAGTAATTATGATAATGAATTATCAAAAAAATATAATATTTCTGTATCTAAAGTTAAATTAATTAAAAGTATTATAAATAAAAATTCATTATATAAATTTGAAGATTTATGTAAGTTAAGTACTAATGAACTTAATATATTAGCTAATAGTAGTATAAATAAAAATGAAGAAGTAAGTACTATTGGAAGTGCTAGTACATCTAAATATATAAGTATAGATACTGTAAAAGATATAGTATTTAAGCATGCTAAAGTTGAAAATAAAAATGTTACTAATTTAGAGATAGAATATGATTATGAAAATGGTAATATGATATATGATGTTGAATTTGACTGTAATAATATAGAATATGATTATGAAGTAGATGCTATTAGTGGTAAGATACTTGAAAGTGAAATAGAAAATAAGAACAAAGATACTGACAATAATAGTAATATTAGTAATAACACATATTTATCAAAAGATAAGATAAAAGAAATAGCTATTAAAAAAGCGAATGTTTCAAAGTATTATGATTATGATATAGAATTTGAATTCAAAGGTGGTACTCCTATATATGAAGTAGAATTTGAAACAGAAAGTGCTGAATATGAAATTAAAATTAATGCTAAGAATGGTAACATTATAAAATATGAAGTTAAAAACAAAAAAGTAGATATTTCTAAATTAATAAGTAAAGATAAAGCTAAAAATATTGTATTAAATGATGCTAAAGTTACAGAATACTATGATTATGAAATTGAACTTGATGATAATGAATATGAAATTAGTTTTGAAACTCGCGAATATGAATACGAATATAAATTAGATGCAAAAACAGGTAAAATATTAGAAAAAGATATTGATAAAAACGATTAATTAATAGAAAAACTGATATTATGAAATTACATAGTATCAGTTTTATTGATTAGAAAAATTATTTAAAAATAGCCAAATAAAAATGATAAAAGAAATACATTAATTATAGAATATATAAACATTTAATGTTATAATTATACTAGAAAGGAGTATGGGTTATGGCAGAAAGAATAAATAAGTTTTTATATTCATCTATTATAATTTCAATACTTTTGTTTGTACTTGGTATGATATTTATGATATTTCCAGAAGTATCTTTTGAAACTATTACATATATATTATCTGTAGTATTAATTATTAATGGTATCTATTTTATAGTAGAAAAAGAATCAAGTTTTTTCTTCTCAGGATTTTTAACACTAGGAATTATTCAAATATTAATAGGTGTAGTATTAATACTAAATCCTGTATTAATGAAAACATTATTTCCAATATTCGTTGGTATAGTAATGGTAACTAAATCTGCTTTAGATTTTAGAATATCTTTATTATTAAAGAAATATGGATATAATAATTGGCTATCTATATTTATATTTTCAGTTATATCTATAATATGTGGATTAATAATTATAGTAAATCCAACTACCATTGGAACTATAGCTATTACTACTTATTTAGGATTAATATTATCAATATATGCTATATCTAATATTATTGATAGTATATTCTTTATTAAAAATATTAAAGAAATAACTAAATTATTAAAAAAATGATTATTGAAACTGCATTAAATATGCAGTTTTTCTATGTACTAAAGTTTATTTATTTTGTATAATTAACTTATCATATGGAGGTATTTATGAAATTAATAGAAGTAACTTGTCCTAAATGTAGGGCAACAATGAAAATAGATCAAAATAAGAAAGAAATGAATTGTGAATATTGTGGTAATAAATTTCTTATTGATGATGAAGTTTTAAAAGTTAAACATATTAATGCTGGTGAAATAGATGAAGAACAAGAATTTAAGAATGCCCTTACATATTTAAATTTTAAGGAATATGTTAGTGCTTATAATTCATATCTAAATTTATCTAAAAGATATGTTGATAATCCTGTTATATGGATAGGATTACTTCGTAGTTTAAGTGAAGACTTTACAAATAAAAGATATAATTCTTTATATGAAAGTTATTGGAATAAATATTCTAGTTTAGCAAATGAAACAGAAATATCTATGTATAAAGAAACATATGAAAAATATATAAGTAGTTTTAGTGAATATGATAAACTTGATAGTAAAAATGTTAATAATGTTAATACTAATGAAAAAGATTATACTGTATTAACTATACTTGGTGGTATGTTTGGTCTTCATAAATTTGCTAGAAGAGAATATGGAAAAGGATTTTTATATTTATTTACTGCGGGATTATTTTTGATCGGGTGGATATACGACTCCATTAAGGAAGTTAAAAGGCACCCAGAAAGTAAAGGAAAAGCTTATACTTGTTTAGGAATATGGGGAATTATTGCAGGACTCGCATACACTGAATATAGCGCTTTAGGAGCAATAATAATAGTTATCGCAGGTATACTTACAATTACACCTGTATCAAGAACAATCTGGAAAAAACCTACTAAAGTAAGTCTCTATGTTAAACTAATTCTATACATAGTTGGATTTATAATTGTAGTTATAAGTATGCCAGGATATTATGGAGAATTCAAAGGTGACTCTATGAGTGTAATAATATCTCATGATGAAATAAAAATAAATGATAATGGAAAAGGATATACAGCATATAAATATGAACTAGAAGATAGGGGAGATTTTCTATTAATAGTTGTACGTGATAGTTTATATACATTTAGATATAGAGAATCTAAAAATGATTTATGTTTGTATAAAGATAATGGTTGCGTATTTTATTTAAAAAAATAGAAAAAATTGTCAAAAAAAGAAGTGTTTTGTAAACTTTTCGCTAATAATAATATTAGAGGGAGGTTGAGGTATGAAAAAATATCTTATATTTACAATAACACTTTTTTTATTTATAAGAGTACAAGCAGTAACAGAAAAATATAGCGAATGGAGTAGTGAATATCCTACTGAAATAAGTAAATTACTTATAAGAAAGGAGGATAGATATTTATGGTATAAAGATGTTATTACTGATGAAGAATACATTATGAAAGAACTAGTTAAAGATAAAATAATTGATTACAACGATATAGTTCAAAAGAAAAGTGATGGAGAAAGTATAATTAAACCAGATAGTTACATCAGTAGAACCATCCATAGAAGAAATAAAATGTATACATTTAAAAGTAATGATATAGATTCTATAAACTTTATATTTAATAATAGTGATATTTCAGAAATAGAAATATTTATTTTGAATGAAAAAATAAATTATGAAATAAATGATGAATATAGTTTTTTATATGATAAAGATTACAATAACTATAATATGATAAATACAAATATAAATATTAAGTTAGATAATAAATATGATTTTAATGATATCGTTATTAAAATATATTACGATAATAATAGTTCTATCTATGTATCATACAAGTGTTATATATATGATATATATTATAATGACTTTAACTTAGATAAGGATATATTAATAATAAATAATTTAAATATGAAACCTAAATTATCACAAATGATACCTATGTATAGTTATACAGATAGATTATATAGAACATATAAATTAGTAAGAGAATACACTAAAGAATATTATAGTGAATTAGAAGGCTATATTAAAGATGAAAATACTAAGAAAGAATTTTATAGTTACTTACTTAATGATTATGTAATTTTAGATGATCATGGTAATATTGTTAAAAATGAAAATTATTGTATAAAAAATTTTTGTTCCATAAAAATAATAGAAGAAGAAAATCCTAAAACAGGAGACTTTATAGAGTATAGTTTTATTCTATTGTTAATATCATTCATAACTATATCTTTAATGTTATTTATTTTTTATAAAAAAATAGTAGATAAAAAGATCTAGTTTTGTCGAATCACTTTAAATATCTATTATATTATTATAGTATTAATTCAGGAGACGCGAATGGATATAGATATTGATTATAAAAAGGGTATTCTTTTTATAAGAATTATAGGTAACTTTATAAGAAGTAATATAAGTAAATTTGAAGAAAAAATTATACCAATTATATTAGAACTTACTGCTAAAAAAGTATCTATTAATTTATCTAATATTATTATGATAGATAATTATGGACTTGAATCATTTATTAAAATATCTAATATTGTAAATAGATTTAATGGTAAGGTTGCTATATGCGATATTAATAATGATGTTAATAATTATATTAAAAGTAGTGATGTATTTGATTATTGTTTTAAATCTAAAAATGAAGAGTCAGTGGTAGGTGTTTTAAATATATGAATGATATAATGTATGAACTAATTAAAGCTAACGAAGGCCTTATATATAAAATAGCATCTAAATATAGCAAATATTATAGTATAGAAGATTTATATCAAGTAGGTTCAATAGGTGTAATAAAAGCATATAAAAAGTATAGAGAAGATAGTAACGCAAAATTTAGTACTTATGCTTATAAATATGTTCTTGGTGAAATAGTTGATTTTATACGTAAAGATAGAAATATTATTGTAAGTGAAGAATATATGTCTATATATAAAAAGTATATTAATATTCGTGAATTATTATTTACAAAATATGAAAGAGAACCAAGTTTTAGTGAAATATCTTCTTTTATGGAAATAAGCGAAAGTGAACTCTTAAATATTATTGAAAGTGTTATGTTTACTATGAGTAGTGAAGTAAGTGAAGACTTTACATATGAAGGAGTAGTTGATAATAGGGATGATATATTAAATAAGATTCTTATAGATACTGAACTTGAATCTATGGATGAAATAGATAGAAAAATTATAGATTATAGATATTATCAAGGATATAGTCAAAGTGAAACAGCAACATTGATGGGAATGAGCCAAGCAGGAGTATCAAGAAGTGAAAAATTAATACTTTCTAAAATTAAAGATAAAATAGCATAAAAAAAGCGTATCTATCATTTACGCTTTTTAATTATTGCTGAAATTGTAAATCCTATTAATCCAACTACTACTGCGATTATTATCATTATTCTATATCTATATTTGTCATTATAAACTATTTCACTATCAAGAACTTTAAAACTATCTATTAAATTAGTAAGTTCAGTATTATTATCAAGTTCACTATCAGAACTATATGTAAGCATCATTATATATTTATCAGTAGTAAATGTATATCCTCTTTGATAAGTATCATAACCAGTAGATTCTTTAGTAGGCCACACTGTATCATATACTATACAATTTCTATCATTAATTTTTTCTTTTCTAACATTCTTAACATCTACTTTTATATTATAATCTTTTAGTTGTTCATTAATAGAATTTTCAATATATTCTTCATATTTTTTCATATCATCTTCAGTATATCTTAATATATCATATCTATTAGTGTTATTATCTATTGTTATTGTTATATAATTGTTATCTTTAGTCCATTTATATAGACTTGATTCATTTATTTCTTCCTTATATCCTTCTGGTATATCAATCTTAAAATAAGAATTTTCAAGTGTATTAGCATTAACACTTAGTATACCAATAAATAATAATATTATTGTAAATATTTTTTTCATTTCATCACCTATTAAATATTATAAACTATTTTTCTTGTAAAAGAAATATTATATTGATATAATTTATATTAGGAGAGTAAATGTATGAAGAAATTATTTAAATATTTTATTTGTTTAACTATCATTTTTATGTTATGTGGATGTGGAAAAGAAAGTAATAAGATTGTTATGGTTACAGAGTCAGGATTTGCACCCTATGAGTATAGAAGTGGGGATGAAGTAGTAGGAGTAGATGTTGACATTGCTCGTGAAATAGCAAAAGAGCTTAATAAAGAACTTGTTATAAAAGATGTTGACTTTGGTTCAATTATTAATGAACTTAATTCTGGTAAAGCTGATTTTGCAGCTGCTGGTATGAGCATAGATGAAGAAAGAAAAAAGAGCGTTGACTTTTCTATTGAATATGCGACTAGTGAACAAGTTGTAGTTGTAAGAAAAGGTTATGATAAGATTAAAAGTATGAATGACTTAGAAAATAAGACTATATCTGTACAACTTGGTACTGTTGCTGATACATATTTAACTGATAAATTCAGTAATGTTAAATTATTTAGACAAAAGAAATTTTTAGCAGCTGCTGAAGATGTTAAAACTGGTAAATCAGATTGTATTGTAATGGATAAATTACCAGCAATAGAACTTGTTAAATCAAATCCAGAACTTGAAATATTAAATGTAACATTATTTACAGATAAATATGCAATCGCAGTTAAAAAAGGAAATACTGAATTATTAAATAAAATAAATAGTGTTTTAGAAAGATTAATGAAAGAGGGTAAAATAGAAGAATATATTATTAATCATTCTTCTAATTAGAAGTTATGAGTGAATTGTTAAATGGAATTTATGATGATTTTTATAAGACAGTTATATTTGATGAAAGATATAAATTAATATTAGAAGGTCTTAAAAATACTATACTTATAGCAATAGGAGCATTAATAGTCGGTATATTACTTGGAAGTATCATTTCTATTGTAAAGTATACTAATAAAGAAAGAGGTAAATTTAAATTACTTAGTAAAATATTTGACATATACGTAAATATTATAAGAGGAACTCCTAGTGTTTTACAACTTATGATAATGTATTATGTTATATTTAAAACATCAACTATTGATTCTGTTATTGTTGGAATTATAGCATTTGGTATTAATTCTTCAGCTTATGTTGCTGAAATTCTTAGAAGTGGATTTGATAGTATTGATGATGGGCAAGTAGAAGCAGGTCTTTCACTTGGACTTAATTTTAGACAAGTGCTTAAATATATAATTATTCCACAAGCAATTAAAGTAAGCTTACCATCCATGGGTAACGAATTTGTAACATTGATTAAAGAAACAGCGATTGCTGGTTATATTGGAATAGAAGATTTAACAAAAGCATCAGATATTATCGCATCAAGAACATATGACTATTTCTTCCCACTTGTACTTGTTGCTTTAATATATTTAGTTCTTACAAGTGTTATTAGTAAACTTCTTAAAAAAATGGAAAGGAAGTTGAATGTAAATGATTAGTATTAAAAAAATAAGTAAAAAATATAATAACAAATATGTATTTAGAAATATAAGTTTTGATATAAATGATAATGAAAAACTATTAATCATTGGTCCATCAGGATGTGGAAAAACAACACTAATAAGATGTTTAAATGGACTTAATAAGATAGATTCAGGAAATATATTTTTAAATGGTGTTAAAATTAGTAATATTGATGATGTAGTATTAAAAAGTAAAGTAGGAATGGTATTTCAAAATTATAATTTATTTCCACATTTATCAGTAAGAGAAAATGTATCTCTTGCACCTAAATTGCTTAAGATGGGTAATGACAGGGAAATAGATGATTTAGTAAAAAGATTATTAAGTGAAGTAAATATTATAAATAAAATAGATTCTTATCCTTCTAAATTAAGTGGTGGAGAAAAACAAAGAGTAGCAATAGCAAGAACACTTGCAACTAAGCCAGAAGTAATATTGCTAGACGAACCAACATCAGCTCTTGATCCAGCAACTATTAATGATTTTATTTCATTATTAAATGAACTTTCTAAAACAACAACTATAGTAGTAGTATCACATGAAATGGATTTAATAAAATCATTTGCTGATAAAGTATTATTTTTAAAAGATGGAAGCATCTTAGAATATGGTACCCCTGATGATATACTTAATAGTAAGAATCCAATTGTACGTGAATTTCTAGGAAAATAGGTAAATATTTTTTAAAAATGTTTACTTTTTTATTTGTTATAGTTATAATTGTTGTAGAAAGTATATAAGATTGAAAGGAGAAATATATATATATATGGTAGATTTAAGAAAGAAAAGTTTTTTAAAATTATTAGATTTTACAGAGGAGGAAATACGTTATTTACTTGATTTAGCAAAGAATTTCAAGGCAAAGAAGCATAATCATGAAACACATGAATATCTAAAAGGTAAAAATGTTGCCTTAATATTCGAAAAGACTTCTACAAGAACTAGATGTTCATTTGAAGTTGCTGCTTATGATTTAGGTATGCATACAACATATTTAGATCCAACTGGTAGTCAACTTGGTAAAAAGGAAAGTGTTGCTGATACTGCAAAAGTACTTGGTAGAATTTATGATGGTATTGAATTTAGAGGTTTCAAGCAAGAATCAGTTGATGATTTAGCAAAGTATTCAGGAGTTCCTGTATGGAATGGACTTACTGATTTATTCCATCCAACACAAGCATTAGCTGACTTTATGACTATGGAAGAACATTTTGGTCATTTAAAAGGACTTAAATTTGTTTTCATGGGAGACACTAGAAATAATTGCGCTAGAAGTTTAATGGTAATGAGTGCTAAAATGGGAGTTAACTTTGTAGCATGTGGACCTAAAGATTTATGGCCAGACATGGAACTTGTTAATACATGTACTGAAATTGCTAATAAGAATGGATGCACAATAACACTTACTGATTCAGTAGAAGAAGGAGTTAAAAATGCAGATGTACTTTATACAGATGTATGGGTATCTATGGGAGAACCAGATGAAATATGGAAATCAAGAATAGATTTATTACAAAAATATCAAGTTAATAAAGAAACAATGGCTATTGCAAATGAAAATGCTATATTCTTACATTGCTTACCATCATTCCACGATTTAAATACAACAATAGGTAAAGATATAAATAAAAAATTTGGACTTACAGCTATGGAAGTAACAGATGATGTTTTCTTAAGTGAACAATCAAAAGTATTTGATGAAGCTGAAAATAGAATGCATACTATTAAGGCTGTAATGTACGCTACATTAAAAGAATAGAGGTATAAGAGTGAAGTCATTAAAGAAAATATTTATTATAATTATTGTTTTATTAGTAGTTTTTAGTGGCGTTGTTTATATAGATTATTTTCTTGTAAAGACTAAGAATACTTTTCCTAAAATTGCAATAAAAGAAGAATTAAATGATGAAACTACAGTTTATAAAGCAATATTATACAAAGTTTGGTATTGTAAAAATAATAAATCAATATCAATAGGTAATTATAGTGATAGAGATGCTATATGTCCTAAAAAATATACTTATGAAAATGGATATTATAAAAATAATATGGGTATAGTAATATCAAAACATGATTTAGAATTGTTAATATCAAATAGTATTTATACAAGCGAAATGATCGAAGATATTAATAGTGAAAATGATTTAAAAGATAAAGTATATGTTGCTTTAACATATGGAAAAACTAAATATAAAAAAGTAGAAAAAGATAAAAGAGAAGGTATAACACTTGAATCTGGTGTTGAACTTGTAGTATTCCCAACATTTGAACAAAATGGAAACGAATATAACTGGGTATATAATTATAATGTTGATAACTTTAAATGTATGAAAACAGAAAAAGATAAAACAAAAACTTTCTCAAAATATGAAAATAATACTTGTGGTAAAGAATATCAACCATTACAATTTGATAGTAGATGGTGTTCATTATATAAAAATTCTACTTTAATATATAAAGATGATATAGAAAAATTATGTGAAAAGAAGGAAGCTTAAATGCTTTCTTTTATTTTAAATTTATAAAATATATTTTATATTTAGTGCATAATAAGTGAGGCTATAATGAAAAAGATAATTTCATATATATTTTTAATTTTGATTTTATCATTTATAGTAATAAAAATATTTATAGGGAAATTATAGTATAAAAATAATTTTAAGTCATGAAAATATTGATTCAGATTTATATTTTAGATTAAAAGTAATTTAGCATAAGTATAATCTCTTTATTTCTAATGCTATAATTTATCTTGTGTTAGATTATTAGTCGTGCTATAATTATCATGGTGAAATGATATGAAAAAAAGAGTTATAAGTGCAATTATTGCATTAATTATTTGTATACCATTACTTATTATAGGTGGTTACCCATTTTATATTGGAGTTTCTATATTAAGTGCAATTGGATATTATGAAATTATTAATATACGTGAAAGAGAAAGAAAGGTACCATTAACTATTAAAATAATAGGCCTTATTACATATTTAATGATTGTTCTTAATAATGTGGTTAGTTCTATAATGTTTTACATAGACTATAAAGTACTTGCAATAACAGCATTTTTATTAATGCTACCAATTATATTTTTTGATAGAAAGAAATATAATGTTAATGATGCTTTATATTTAATAGGTACATCTATATTTTTAGGTATTTCATTTAATTTTTTAATGATATTTAGAAATATTGATATATATTATTTAGTTTATATTTTATTAATTACTATTATGACAGATACATTTGCACATTTCTTTGGAACTAAGATTGGTAAACATAAATTATGCCCAAGCGTATCTCCTAATAAAACTATAGAAGGAGCTATTGGTGGAGGAATATTTGGTACATTCTTTGGTAGCGTTTTCTATTTAACAGTATTTAATGGAAATACATTTGTTATAATTTTAATTAGCTTATTATTATCAATAGTTGCTCAATGTGGAGACTTAGTATTCTCAGCTATTAAAAGAGAATATGATGTAAAAGATTTTGGAAAAATTATGCCAGGTCATGGTGGAGTACTAGATAGATTTGATAGTTTATTATTTTCTATACTATTATTTTCTATAATATTTTCATATCTTTAGGAGGATACATGAATTTTATATTAACATTATTTATATTAATGATTATACTAGGTGTAATTATTACAATACATGAATTTGGACATTTTATTGCCGCTAAAAAGAATGGTGTTTATATTGATGAATTTTCAATTGGTATGGGTCCATTAATCTTTACACATAAGCCTAAAAATAGTGAAACAACATATTCATTTAGATTATTACCTGTTGGTGGATTTGTTTCAATGGCAGAAAAAGAAGATCCAGAAAATAAAAAAATCAAGAAAAATAGAGTACTTGAAAATAAAAACTTTTGGGTACGTTTATTAGTACTTTTAAATGGTATTATATTTAACTGTATACTTGCGATATTCTTATTCTTTATAAGTGGACTTATCTATGGTAAACCAGTAAACACTGCAAAAATAGCTAGAATAGAAGAAGGTAGTGCAGCTTATACTTCTGGACTTGAAGTAGGAGACACTATCATTAAAATAAATGGTAATAATATTGAATCATTAGATGATTTCTTACTTGAAGCAGCAGCTAAAAAACTAAAAGACAATTACGTATTTACAGTTAAGAAGCAAGATGGTAGCACTAAAGACATTAACATTAAACCAGAAGTACACACAGTAAATGAAGAAGAAGTACGTAAATATGGCATAGGATTTGATGGTACTACACATAAAAAGGGATTTATGAATGCTGTTAGTTATGCATTTGAAGGATTCTATTCAAATACCATTACAATTATCAAAATAGTAGGATCATTATTTACTGGAGATGTTAAATTAAAAAGTTTAAGCGGTCCAGTTGGAATATATACAATAATTGATCAAGTAAAATCTCAAGGATTTGAAACATTATTATATTTAACAGCTTACTTAAGTATAAATGTAGCTATAATAAATTTAATACCAGTACCAGTTTTTGACGGTGGAAGAGTATTACTTTTAATAATAGAAAAGATAAGTAGAAAGAAAACTAATGAAAAATTAGAATACATACTAAACTTAGCTGGATTTGGACTAATGATATTATTGATGATTTATGTTACATTTAATGATATAATAAAATTTGTGGTGAAATAGTATGGATAATAATTATTTAAATAATAAAGTAATTTTGAAATATTGTCCTGATTACTATAGAATCATAAATGAAGAATTTAGTGAACTTGATACTATGAGTGATAAAGTAATTGAAATATACCAATCTTTTATATTTAGTATAGATATTAATGTAAAAGAAGAATTAAAACTAATTACTCAATTAAATAAAGCAGTATGTCGATATTTTGATGATAGAGAGTTCAAAAAAATGCTTACATTATCATTAATGGCATTAAGACTTCCTAAAAGTACCAAAGATGTTTTAGGAGCTATTGCTTGTGAGATAATTAAGCAATATAATAAGTATATGGAGGGATTTACAAGAAATCTTTATATTCCAAAATGGATATAAGATAGAAGTATTATGAATGAGAATAAGAAAATATATTACGATATATATAGTGAATTTTATAGTGTAAATAAATTCAGAGAGTTAAAAACAATAGTACATCATGGAGATAATAGACTTAATCATATAAATAGAGTTGCTAAAATGAGCTTTGCAATATCTAAAAGATTAGGACTTGATTATATATCATGTACTAGAGGTGCTTTAATGCATGATTTCTTTACTACAGATGATGTAAGTAAGAATGATTATAGATATAAACAATTTCTTAATAAACATCCAGTAGAAGCACTTAATAATTCACTAAAATATCTTGATGTTAATGATTTAGAAGAAGATATCATATTATCACATATGTATCCAATTACTAGAAAGAAACCTAAATTTAAAGAATCTAAAATAGTTAGTATTTGTGATAAACTAGTTAGTTTTTATGAGTTCTTTAGATACGATGTTAGATATACAGCATTCGTATTTATGATAAGATTATTACCATAATTTGTAATAATCTTTTATTTTTGTGTTATAATGTTGTTGTGTCCTCGTAGCTCAGTAGGATAGAGCGATCGCCTCCTAAGCGATAGGTCAGCAGTTCGATTCTGCTCGGGGACGCCACTTTAGTAAATATTAAAAAGAATAAAGATTGAACTGAACCCCAAAAGTTGGACAGTTTATAAATAGTTTCTAATTAGAGG
>ERZ824488.927-NODE-927-length-35297-cov-200.221979_pt1 | contig 35297 bp, 55 predicted proteins | sample MGYA00519936_ERZ824488 | MGnify/ENA primary metagenome ERZ824488 (study PRJEB31778, sample SAMEA3449153) | human gut metagenome | biome: human gut; feature: human-associated habitat; material: faeces | place: United Kingdom | collected 2010/2012 ... | reverse complement strand
GAACCTAATGGCATTAGGTACTTTTTTTATTTATAAGTAATTACGAGCTTTCGCTCGTTTTTAACAAAAACGATATGATCTATTAAAGAATGAGTAACTATGGCTTTGTCATCATCACTAATAGTAGGATCTGTGAGTATTCCATAGGCATCTTTACATCTCTTAAAAACATCTTCTCTTTTTTCAATTTCACTTTTACTTTTGCCTTTTTTAGCAATTTCTTTTAAAATCAACTGCTTATCATTATTTAATCTTTCTTTGTTTTCCTTATATTCTTCTAAAGAATCAATTCCATTTTCATAAGCTAATTTAACTCTTTTCTCTTTTATTTCAATTTGACTTAATTGATTTTGCAATATTGCCACCTCATCAGTATTGTCAAAACTTTTTCTACTTATTTCTATATTTATTGGTTTGTCTTTAAAATTAATTTTTAATTGTTCTAATATGGCTTCTTCTACAGATTTAACTGTAATTGAGTGACTAATAGTGCATCTAGCATGGGTATATCCAGTACATTGAAATGCTTTCCCATTTTTTACGAGCATTTCGCCGCAATTATCGCATCTTATTAATCCTCGTAACCAATGTTCATGTTTTACTTGATGCTTTCTATGCCCATATACTTCATTCATGGTTTTTAATTTTTCTTGTGCCTTTTCCCATACCTCGTCGGTAATAATATGTTCGTGAGTTGATTTTTTTACAATAGTGTCAGGGTTGTTAAAATCCCTTTGCATTCCATCTTCGGTCCATCTAATATATCCAATATATATAGGGTTATTTAAAATCCATAATACAGCACGATCACTAAACTTTCCATTTCTTTTAGTTTTAATCCCTAATGAGTTTAACCATATTGTTATATTTCTTAATGATTCGCCATTAATAAACTTATCAAATATTTTTATAACTATATCCGCCTCATCTTTTTTTACTATTAATTCTCTTATGATTTTATCTCTGTTTTTTTCTTTTCTTATCTCTTTAATAACTTTTTCATAACCAAATGGAGCAGGAGCACTGGATTCGCCGCGATCGGCTTTCTTTCGTTGTCCTTTTTTTACTTCATCACTTAAATTCATGCTGTAGTATTCGCCCCATGTTTCAAGTTGGCTTTCCATCATCATTGCAAGTTTTTTATCTTCTGGTAGTTGTTCTTTTACTGCAATTATATCTATTCCTAATTTTTTTCTTAATTTAGATTTATACACGATACTATCTTCACGATTACGAGCAAATCTATCATATTTATGAACTAGTATTAAATCAAAAGGTTTTTCTTTTTCTTCCGCCTTTAACATCATCATTTGAAATTTAGGTCTCTTATCTGCTCGAGTACCAGAAAGCCCAGGTTCAATATAAATATTTTCTTTTGGTAGCATTATATTTTCTTTGATACAATATTTTATTATATCCTCTAACTGTGCCTCTGGACTATATTCTGTTTGCATATCAGTACTTACTCTTAAATAAGCAGCTGCTATTCTAATTTTGCATGTGCTATCAAGAGTATTGATGTGTTGTATTAATTCTTTGTATATAGGCAGATTCTTTAATAAATCATCTACTGTAATATTTTCATAATTATTGTTCATTTTATTACTCTCCTTATTGCGAATATTCGTTAAATTTGCTATAATGAGAGTACAGAAAAAGAATTGCTGTGGTAGGTAATTTTATTTTCTGTACTCGGTCCTATTGTTGCTGCAATAGGTCCTTTTTTATTTATATAAGATCATAGTATTAAATCCCTCTTGATTTCCCATGATTCCTTGTCCTACTAACGAGTTGAATTTAACATCTACTATCTCATATCCATCATTCTGTAATCCATCTAAAATAACATTTAATTGGGTTGTATATTTATCTTCACATCCAAATACTTGGTTGCCTAGTTTACTAAAACTGTTAATCATTAATATATGGACATTTCCATTTTTTTCTTTTAAATATTTTTTAGTTTCCTCATATACAGAATTAGCCGTATTGGTTTGATTTGTAGTAAATAATCCCATGATCACACCTCCTAAATTATGATAAATATATGTTTTAATTGCCAAAATTTACATTTCGATCCTAAAAACATACATTTGGGGATATTTTTATAATTTTTCTTGTAATGATTGGTATAATAATACATTAAAACTTATAATAGGACCCCGAAAGGGGGAATTGTTAATGTATTTAAAGAAATTATACAAAAAGCTTAATCGAAAAAAGGTCAACATTGAATATTATATTATTTTTATAGAATATTTCTTTTAAGAGATATTCTTTATTTATCTTTCATAATAAAATTTTTATTAATTTTTGCAAATTCTATAAGTTTATTAAAATTTTCTTCTGTTAATTCTTCGTTATCATCCAATAAACCTTTTCTTTTAAGAACATCTTTTAGCAATTTCATTTCCTCTTCTTTAGATAATTTTATTTCTTTTCTTTCTTGTGTTTGTAAGTCACTACCAATAAGTTCAGGTAATTTCACAAAAAGGGTTTCTTCTAAAATTACTAAATTATCTATACTTGGTGAATTTTCGCCAGCTTCCCATCTCGCAATCGATGCTTGAGTAATTGGCTTTATCTTTTTGTCATCAGGTAAATCTCTATTATATATTTCACATACTCTAGTAGTTTGTCTTGCTAATTCACTTTGGGACCATCCCCTAATTTCTCTTAAATACTTTAAATTTTTAGCAAAATAATTATTCATAGATTACCTCCAATCTATACATATTATAATATTTATTTTACACAAAAACAAGTTTTTTATGAAAATATGTATAATTTATATTGACTTATGAAAATTTGTATAGTATGATTGGATCGTAGGAGGTGATACGATGAGAGACAAAATAGAATATCTAAAAGGTAATATTGCTAAAGAATTAAGAAAGTTAAGAGCAGAATCTGGTCAATCTCAAACAGAAGTAGTCCTTGGAATCAATGAGAAAAACAAAGATAAAGTAATAAATATAGGAACTTTGGTTAGATATGAAAAAGGATCTGTTACTCAAAATCTTGATAAACTTGTAATTATTTTAGATTATTACAATTTAGATATATATTATTTTTTTAAACTTATCTATGAAAATATGTATAGAAATGATTCGGAAAATTAGGAGGGTGTCGATGCAAGATCATAAAAATGGTCAAGGATTAAAAAACATTCATGAAGATAACACCCTAAAAGATCAAAAGAGAAAAAAACTCATCGTTGAAGTTTCAAATCCTAAAACTGATGAGGAATACAAAAAGATGATAGATCAAGTAAATAACAATTTTAAATTACTTTATTCATCTAAAAATTAAAGAAAGAGGCGAACTTATTATGAAAAAGAAAAAAATTAGAATTAAATGGAAAAATGTAGCATTAATAATAATCTTACTATTATGTGCAGCATTGATTATACATGATTTTTATATGATTGCTATACAACCTTGGATCAATGGAAGATCAGCTCAATGGACTTGGTTCGGATTCGGAACATTTATTCTAGCATTTATTATTGGAGGTGCAATCATTGATTATTTTAACGATGAAATCAATAAGAAATAAAAAAAGATTTATAAGTCAAACATCAACTCATAAATCGAATTGTAAATCTACCATAAATTTACTCCTTAATTATAACATTTTAAGGTAGTAATTGTCAAATGGGTAATTAAGGAGGCGATGCAAAATTAAAAAATTGAAGAACTATTTTTCACACGACTTTAATGCGAGAAATGATATTAAACTAAAAAAAGTCAATATGGATCTCGGAATGAGTGGCATCGGCCTTTACTGGTGCATAGTAGAATGTCTTTATGAAAATAATGGATATTTAGATTTAGATCAGATTAATTTATTAGCTTATGAATTACGAGTCGAAAAAAAATTAATTGAAGATATAATTGATAACTATGATCTCTTTAAAAAGAATAAAAAAAGTTTCTATTCAAAAAGTGTTCTGCAGCGATTAGAAAAAATTAACGAAATTTCAAGGAAAAACAAAGAAAATGCCAATAAAAGGTGGGCTAATAAAAAACAGGAACGACCGAAAACCGATAACAATGCGACCGCATTACAATCGGAATACAAAGAAAAAGAAAATAAAATAAAAGAAAATAAAAATAAAATAAAAGAAAATATTCTTATAACTACTACTAACTTATTTGAATATATAGAGAGTAATTTTGGTCGGCCACTATCACCGCTAGAGTATGAAAAAGCGAATCATTGGTTGTCGTTATATGATCAAGAAATAATAGAATATGCAGTTAAAATTGCTGTTATGAATGGAAAAAGAACATTCAACTATGTTGAGGGTATCTTAAATAACTGGAAAGGTAAGGATCTAAAATCGATTAAGGATATCACAGAAGATAATTTGCGAATATTGGCCTTAAAACATAGAGATGAGCCAAAAGAAAAAATTGAGATATTTGATTATGATTGGTTGAATGATCCTGATATTAGAAACGAGGAGGACGATGATGAGTAAATTAAAAGAAAATATTGATTTATTTAAACTAAACAAATTACAACTCATTAAAAAAATAAATTCATTGGAACTTCATGTAGAAGAACTGGAAGATACTATCAAAGATGAATTGTATAAAACATTTATGGGTAAATTACAAGAACCACAAGAACTTAATAGGTATAAAAAAGAAAATACCAATTTAAGAAAAAAAATTAAAATTTTAAAAAATTTGCTAAAAGGCGAAAAATAACACCTACCACAGTAATTAAAAATAAATTTAGAGAGAGAGGAAAATAAAATGAAAATAGGAAATGTTGTTATTAACAAAGTTGAAAACGAGGGAAAGGTAAAAGCATATGTTACATTTGTAATCAATGATAATTTTGCAATACATGATGCAAGAATCATTGAGGGTAACAATGGTTTATTTGTAGCGATGCCAAGTAGAAAAACTACTAATGGTTTTAAGGATGTATGCCATCCAATTACACAAGATTTAAGACAAGAAATTAATCGTATTATTCTTGAAGAATATAACAAATAAAAGCTACTTACTATTCCATCGTTTATTGTATGGAATAGTAGGCAGGCACCTACTATTTTTTAAGGAGGTAAAACATGGATAAAGGTGTAATGCTATCAATACATCCTGAATGGTTAGAAATGATTTTTAATGCAGAAAAAGGCCTAGAATTTAGAAAAAAAATTATTTCAACTATTAAACCAGAAACAAAAATATATTTTTATGAAACTAAAAAGAAAAATGGAACTGGTAAAGTTGTGGGCGATGCAATTATTACAAAAGTAGATATGTTAGATCCAACAAAACATGATTTATATCTACAATGCTGGAGTTATATTGGATATTTAAATCAAAGATACATGATTTGCTTTACTGCAGTAAATAAATATGATCATCCTTTAGAATTAACAGATTTTGAATATAACAATGGAAAAATTTTAATTCACCCACCACAAAATATGGTTAATGTTAGGAGGAAATTAAAGTGAAAACCATAATCGAAATAATAAAAGAAAATAAATATTTTATCATAATAACCATCTTATCTATTTTAACAACTTTATTCTTTGCAACTACTGCTTTATTTATCAGCATTAGTGATGATTTAACACATGTAGCACAAACAAAAGATGAAGAAATTAACAAATTAAATGCAGAAATAGATAGACAAAAAATGATATCTGATGATTGGTATCAAATGTGGATAGAAGAAAGATCTGCTAATGAGTGGCTATGGGATATGTATTATTCGAATGTAAGTTCTTATGATGGCGAATATGAGTATTACGAATAGGAGGGATAGAATGATTAAAAATGCTTTACAAGGTATTGCAGATGCAATAACATCAGAAGATTTTGCAAGATTATTTATAATATCAGCTATCATGTTCTTTTTGGGAATGATGGTAGGGGTGTCAATATGTGATTATAATGTGAAAAAACAATGTGATGAAATGAGTATAACAGAGGCATTGAAATATCCTTACTGCAGAAATTACTTTGAAGAAGAATTAGAAAAATTGGAGGATTAAAATGGAAGAAAAAGAAATAAAAGATTTTCCAATGGATCCTGAAAAAATCCAAGAAACATTAGATAAAATTTACAATATAGCAAGATCTATTGCAAAAGTAATATCAAATACATTTTCGGAGTTTTGGGATAGAATCGGCGGTGATGTCATTCTGCAGTATAAGAAATTGTATGAAGAATCGCAGTGGAAATATATAAAAAAGGGGAAAAGGTATGTAAAAGTAAGGAGGCATAATAGTGAAGATATTGGCAGAGCATTTTCGAGAAAAATCCAGCATTATAAGAAACAAGTACAACGATCTTTATCATCTAAATGAAAAAGTTGAGTTTATATATCAAGATGCTTATGTAACAGAATGGTCCTTATACAGAAAATATACAGATATTGATTTATACTTTTCCAATAACAATAAGGCAATATTAAGCTCAAAGTATGGGAATACATTAGATGATCTTACTGCATTTATTGATAAGTTGGAAAGTAAAAGAGTTAATAAATATAGAAATTTAAGGTAAATGGAGGTGTAGATATGGCTAAAAGATATAACAGTAACTGGGATGCTAAAAGACTAGTAGTTAGTTTTAATCAAAAGCAGTGGCGACAAGATTTTGCAGCATTTGTAAGAGAAAAAAAGTTCTGGTCCATGGCAAGGGTAACTAGATCTAAAGCTATAAGTAACAATCATCTAGACAGAGGAATTAAGTCATTTGAAGTTTATGATCGATATGGTGGAAGTGTAAAGGTTACTTATCAAGATGACAATAAGATTATTGATTCAACAGATAAAGAATTAATAACAAAATATTTAGAAGAAAGGGGCATGTAATATGTCGGTAAAGAATAAACTGGTAAACTTAAATGATCATTTATTTGAACAGCTAGAGAGATTAAATGATGAAGATTTAACTGGTGATGAATTAATAGAAGAAATAAATAGATCCAAAGCAATAACAGATATAGCAACTAAAATAATTGATAATGGGAATCTTGTTTTAAAAGCAATTCATGAACAAAACGAATATGGTGCGGTAGCACAAGAAGTACCAAAGATGTTATTGGGAGCAGGAACAGATGAGAAGAGTATGGAACAAAGAAAGGGATAATTATTTAATTCAAATTCACCAAGGAAAATCTAATAAAGAAATTGCAGAATTATTTAATCAGAAATTTAATACTGAATTAACTGTGTCTGCTATAAATAGTCGAAAGAGAGTACTTAAATTAATATCTAATTACAAATATTGTTCGAAATATAACGAGGAAATAATTGAGTATTTAAAGAAAAATCATAAAGGAAAATCTACGATAGAACTATCTAACGAAATAAATCAAAAGTTTGGTCTAAATACCGATCCTGATAGCATTCAAAATTTAAAAAGTAGAATTAAAAGAAGAGATGGTTTTATATTTGAACCAGCACGAAATGATGGTTGTATCAAAAAAGGAAATATTCCAATTAACAAAGGTAAAAAATGGGATGATTATATGTCAAAAGATGCCCAAGCTAGAAGTCGTAAGACTACATTTAAGAAAGGTAATAAACCGCTAAATGCTGTGGATATTGGTGAAGAAAGTATGCGATATAGTGGAAGTAAACCTGATGATTTAGGATATGTTCATGTAAAAGTTTGTGATGGTAAGGGTAATAAAAATTGGATCCCAAAGCAGAGAGTTATTTACGAACAACATTATGGTCCGATTCCAAAAGGTCATAAAGTTATATTCGCTGATGGAAACAGATTTAATTTCGATATAGATAACCTGGTTCTTGTTTCATCATCAGAAGAATTAATAATGAATCAAAAAAGTTTAAGATATGATGATCAGGATTTAACAAAAACAGGACACCTTATAGCAAAAGTTATTGATAAACGAAACAAATTAAGGAAGTAGTTATGGATCTAGAACAGGAATATTATGATCTATTATATGAAAATCGAAAATTAAAGAACGAAATAGATATTTTAGAAAACGAATTAGTTCTAATTAAGAACGATAAAAAGTTTATGGCCATAACTCTTACTTTTGTTAATAAAGTTAATAAATTAAATAAAATTATAAACAAAATATTTATTTATAATACAAAAATAATAAGAAGTGAAAAGTCTAAAAAAATAAAAGACTATGCATTAAATAATTTAAAAATAATGGAGGGCGAAAATGAATAGAGATTATTTAATAAAAAAAGGAAAAGAAATAAAAGAAAATGGGAATATGTTAGGAATTAAAGTAACAATTCCGAATCAAGATGAAACAGAATTAATCATAAATAATAATTCTAGTATTGATAATAAAATCGATTATTACTGTAAAGCATACGATGAAAATCTAGTGCATTCTATGAATGACAAAATTAAAATTGTTGACATTCAAGAAATAAAACACATTATTCCAAAATGCTCTGATGAATTAAAAGTAGAAGAGTTAAAAAGCAGAGGATTTCAAGAAAAAATGTTTATGGGTATGGGTGCAGCATTATATAAAGAATACAAAAACGATTATCACTTTTATGCAATCATTATTGGATTTAATGGTGATGTAATCGTTACTAATTATGATAAAACAGAAAATAATACAATTTCATTTAACTTCAATATGGATTTTGTAAATGACTTAATATACATATTAGAACATTTAGAAACGATAAAAGATTAAAAAGAATATATAGGGGACAGTTGGGAGGAAATATGCAAATAATTAGTAAAAAAATAGAAGAAATAAAAGAGTATGAAAATAATCCAAGAAATAATGACAATGCGGTTGAATATGTTGCAAGATCTATTAAAGACTTTGGTTTTAAAATACCGATTATTGTTGATAAAAACAATGTAATAGTTGCTGGTCATACTCGATATAAAGCAGCTAAAGAATTAAATTTAACCGAGGTCCCCTGCATAGTTGCTGATGATTTAACAGATGAGCAAATCAAAGCATTTAGATTAGTGGATAATAAGTCTGCTGAATTAGCAGAGTGGAATTTAGAATTATTAAATATTGAATTAGAAAATATACACGATATAGATATGAACTTATACAATTTTGAATTATCAGAATTGTTGGATAATGTAATCGAAGATGATTACGAAATAGAATTGCCAGAAGAACCTAAAACAAAGCATGGTGATATATACAAATTAGGGAATCATTATTTAATGTGCGGTGATAGTACCAAAGAATCGGATGTAGCAAAATTAATGAATAATAATAAAGCAGATCTATTTCTTACTGATCCTCCATATAATGTTGCTTTAGGAAATCATGACACACCAGAAACCGCAAGACAAAGGCATAGAAGAACTGATGGATTAATTATAATGAATGATAAAATGTCAGATAATGATTTCTTGGACTTTTTAACAAAATGCTTTTCTATAGCCAAAGATAATATGAAAGATGGTGCATCGTTCTATATATGGCATGCTGATAATGAAAGTTTAACTTTTAGACAAGCATTGAAAAATAGTGGTTTAGAGTTAAGACAGACATTAATATGGAATAAGAATGCAATTACTTTAGGCAGGCAAGATTATCAATGGAAACATGAACCATGCTTATATGGGTGGAAAGATGGAGCATCACATAGTTGGTTTTCTGATAGATCACAGCCTACAGTATTAGATTTTAAGAAACCATCTAAAAGCGAAGATCATCCTACGATGAAACCTATTGAATTATTTGCTTATCAAATAAAGAATAGCAGCAAAGTGAATGACATAGTTTTGGATACTTTCGGAGGTAGTGGGACAAGTATTATAGCTTGTGAACAATTAAATAGAATCTGTTTCACAATGGAATTAGATCCTAGATACTGTGATGTTATTGTTGATCGCTGGGAAACATTTACTAATCAAAAAGCAGAATTAATTAGTGGTGATCAGTAATGAATGAAGAAGTTAAGATAAAAAAGGATGTATTCGAGAAATTATGTGCATTACAGTGCAATATAAGAGAAATTGCGGGGACATTCGGTTGTACTGTAGATCAATTAAAAATATGGTGTAGGCAAGTATATAATGCAGATCTTGAACAAGTTTATAATGTCAAAGCAGCAAAAGGAAAAATCTCTTTAAGGAGTTTACAGTTTAGATTGGCAGAGAAAAGTCCAACAATGGCAATATATCTAGGGAAAGTATATTTAAATCAGGATGATAAGAATGGAGGTAAACAATGACTAATGACAGTGTAAGAGGTTATATAGTAATAGTTTTAAAAAATTTAGGATATAAAATCGAGGAAATAGAAAAAGTTTTAGATGAATTACATTATGTTTTCGATGTGACATCTGAAAGCGATGCTGAACAATATTTTTATAGTCGAAAATGGCAAGAAAATAAATAAAAAAATAGTAAAAAGTATCAAGCATAAAAAATAGGGTATAAACCCTTATAAATACTAGCAAAAATCAAGTTTATATAGGTGCAATATAATATTGTGGTTATCTTGCATCGAATAATAGAGAAAAGAGGCGAAACGATGAACTTTAAAATAGAAGATAAAGAATATGTAGAAAAAAGAGGCCGTTATTCATATTATGAATTTACTACAAAAGAGATAGAGAGAGTTATAAAAACAGATGTTAAGAAAGTAGAAAATCAAGACTGGAAGATGTTAATACAAATGTTATATCCAACTAATATGATTGGCAGTGGCTTATTTCAACCAATACTTATATTCAGAATTGGAAGAAATGGCAAAAGAATTGATCCACCAATAGAGGCTTACGATGGATTAGATCATTTAAAAAATGGAACTTGTTTGTTATTTAGAATTATTGATTATATAGAGAGCAATAGTAAGATGAAGATAGATTCAAGTTAGTATGAATTAAAAGAAAAAATATTAAATAAGGAGGTAAATAGTGAAAATTAAAGATATTAAATTTGGCGATATAATTACATACAGATCTGGAAGAATTAATAATGTTAATAATCCAAGTAAATATTATCAATATTTTAATAATAATTTTGAAAACACAACTAAAGGAATGGACTTTGATATTATGAGAATACAAAGATATATAAAAGTATTCGGATTTTATAAATTAAAAACTATTTATAGGAGGTATTAATAGGCAATGAAAAAGATATCATATATTTGCGATATGTGTGGTCAAGATGCAACGATTAACTACTATGAAATAGGTTTTAAACAAAATCAAGATCATAATGGAAAAATAACTACTGCAGCAGCAGCTAGAAATTGTAGTAGTTTTATGTCGAGATTAGTAGAAAATCAATCTATTTATTGTGAAAAATGTATAACTAAAATTGAAAAATATATTAATTACAATCAAAACAATAAATCAAAAAAAGCAAGTTTAGGATTAAAATCTAATAATAAACAAGGATTAATTGATTATATAAACCAATTCGATATTGATGAGATTAAACTATTGGATTTAAATATACAAAGATCTGAAATCTGTAGAAGTGGAAAAGTTAAACAAGGAAATATACAATATATAGATCTACATACAATATTTACATTAAATAAAAATGGATTAGATAAGTAATAAAAAGAAAGTAGGTGTAATCGATGACAAAAGATGAAATAAAAGTCAAATTAGATGAATGGATTAATCAACAACGATTAGATGAATATTCTAAAAAGACATTAGTAGATTATCGCCATGGTGTAGATTTGTTTATTCAATGGATAAAAGAAGATGATTTTACTATTAATAAAGATCTTACTTTAGATTACAAAGAATATTTAGAAAAAGAGTTTGCACTTAATTCTAGAAATAAATATATTGTTGAATTAAATAAATTTTTAAAATATATAGGATATAAAGATTGCACCTTAAAAAAGTTTAAAACACAAAGAAAAACATCTATTGATGATCCTATATGGGATCAAGAACATAAACGAATGCTGCGATGGGCAAAAAAATTAGATATGGAAGATATGTATTGGATTATGGAATCATTTGCACTCGCAGGAATAAGAGTAGAAGAATTGAAATTCTTTACAGTAGAAAAAATAACAGAAAGTAATTTTATTAAAGTTTTCAATAAAGGAAAAGAAAGGACCATTATTTTAACAAATGAATTACGAAGAGGACTTATAGATTATTGTAAAAGAAAAAATATTACATCTGGTTATATATTTATTAGTCCTGTAAAACCGAATCAGATGTTAAATAATAGTACAATTTGGAGGCGATTAAAGAAAATTGCTAAAGCAGCAAAGATTAATCCTAATAAAATCCACCCACATGCATGGCGACATTTATTTGCTAAAAAAGCTAAAGAAATCGGAATAGATCTAGATGAATTACAGGATATATTCGGTCATGCCGATATAAAAACAACATCTATTTATACTATGACATCTAATAGAGAGAAAAAAGCAAAGATGGAAAAAATAAAATATGGCAAAAACTGACTTAACTAAACAAATAGAACAATTTCTAATGAGAAATAATCATAAAATGAATTGTTTTAATTGTTTAGAAGTAGGAATTGTATTTAAAGTAAAGAAACCTAGTAAATATAATCCGAATTACTTGGTTGATCGATACGATACTGAAATTTGTGATTTTATGCAATACGATCAAAGCAAAGATATATTTAGGTGTTATGAAATAAAGATTAGTAAACAAGATTTTTATAGTAAATGCAAAAAAACTTTTGTTGGGAATTATAACTATTATGCTATGCCAAAAGAACTATACGAAGAGGTAAAACATGATATACCTGATTATGTTGGTGTGGTTGATAAATTAGGTTTTTGTATAAAAAAACCAAAAAAAGTTGATTTAAAAGTAGAAAAAGAAAAATTATTAGTAAGTATGCTTAAATCGTTAAATAGAGATAATTATAAATACTTCTATAAGGAATTAAGAAAAGAGAGTGAAAGATATTGAAAATAATATTAGCAATATTAGTTGCATTATCATGGATCATATTATTATCAATTAGATCTAAAAAACCAGAGAATCCATTAATTCAATTAAGAGAAGAATTAGAGTTTGCAGATTTGGATCCTAGCGAAATAAATGATATTTTAGAAAAATATAAAAGCAGTTATTCTTATACTTGTTATGAATTAAAAAAAGCATATTATGAATTAGGACAAGCTATCAAAAATTCTTTAAAAAAATAGTAAAAAGTATCATGTATAAAAAATAAGGTATAAACCCTTATAAATACTAGCAAAAATCAAGATAATATAGGTGCAATATAACATTGTGATTATCTTGCATCGAATAATAGAGAAAAGGAGGACCAGATATGGATATAAAAAAAGGAACAAAACTAAAGATTTATCATAAAAGACATGGAGTTTTTTTAGGAATAGCAGAGAGAGATTTTAACACCGAAAAAGATGAGTTTTATCCTATTACACTAGATCAAGAAGATTTATATGGTGCAAATACACATTGGCAAAAATGGGATAGTGTACCCTGTAGGAATACATTATGCAAAATAGAAATAATAGAAGAGGTTGAATATGAAAATATTAAAAAATAGTGAATATCAAGAATTATTGGATTATAAGAATAAGTATGATGATTTAACAGGCAGAAATTGGTATATATTATCTGGTGGAAGATCAATTCATGCCAGATTAATGCAATTATCAAAAGAAACATTGATTAATATGTTGTTAGAAATGCGACAAGATCTAAAAAAAGCATATAAGAAATTAAAAAAATCTAATATTTGTATTTTAGAACCATCAGAAGATCATGACTATGAAAAGATGGTAAATAATACTATTGATTATGTGAAAGATTGTTTAGAGCATTTATGTACAGTCGATGAAATAGAAATATTGAATAAATTAGGTTATAATAAAGATACAGAAGAATAATTAAAAATTAATGAAAGGAGCTAACTAAAGACATCCCTTTAGTATTGTAAAATCTACCATAAAAGAATAATAAGGAAAGGGTGTCGCAATGAACGAAGAAAAAAAGTATAGTATTAGAGATAAAAAGAGATTTTTAAACCAATTTTTTTGGATTTCAAAAGAAATGGAAAATATCGAAGAAAAACTGAAAAAATTAACGATAAAAATTCAGGGGATTAGAACAAGTGATTTTTCGGCCATGCCAAAAGGTGGTCAACCGCAAGATATAGTAGATCTACTTGCACAAAAGGAAAAATATCAAAATCAACTTGCTAAAAAAATGGCAAAAATGGAAAATATAAGGTCGCAGATAGAATCTTCAATAGATACCCTAGAAGATTCAAGATTAAGACTAATTTTGCAATATAAATATTTGGAAGATTATTCATATAAGGAAATTGCAGCAGATTTAAAAAAATCAGAAAGGCATATTAGAAGATTACACGATATCGCTATTCGCTTAATGGAAATTGTTAAAAAATAGGTGTTTTTAAAAATGCTTATTTTTTTTGATTGTAAAAATGGCCACTTTTGGCCGCTTTTGGCCTTTTTTGGCCACTTTTGGCCAGAAATGTCACAAAATTATGTGTTATTATGGTATTGTCATAAAAGACATTAAGAGTTCGCCCCTTACTTTTATGATAGTGATTAAGACATCAGAAATGGTGTCTTTTTCTAATGATTTTTTAGGAGGCGATTATATGGTAATGAAAATATGCCGAAAATGTGGAAGTCTTATTCCATATCCTTATACTTATTGTACAAAGTGTCAGAATGAATATAACAAAGATCGAGAACAGCAGCTAAAAGAATCAAAAAAGAAATATGATGCCAATTACAACAAATATAAGCGAAATAAGGAACATACCAGGTTCTATAACTCTGATGAATGGAAGTTACTTAAAGAAAAGTATCTACAGGATCAACAATATCGATGTGAAAAATGTGAGGAATTACACAAGAAAGATCCTAAACATAAGCGAAGAGTTGCTGTAGAAGTACATCATATTAAGTGGTTATCTACTCCAGAGGGATGGGAAAGGCGACTAGACTACACTAATCTGATGGCTCTATGTCATGCACACCACGATGAGATGCATGGTAGATTCCAGAAGAAAAAGAAAAGAAGTATATAAATTAGCTGCTGCTATTTTATATAAAGTAAGTAAATAAATTTATTTACTAATTAAAGTTAGGAGGTGGACCAAATGAGATTAGTTATTATTACAAAGAGATATGATAGTTCTGTAATCAATCAAAAGGTACAACCTACACCATTAGATGCAGAGGGTAATCCAATGTATGCAATCTATCTATCAGATGAGAGAGCACAAACTTTAATTGATGCTGGTGTTGCAGAAGAATATGTAACAGAAGATCTAATAGTAGATGATTCTAATGATGATGTTGTAACTGATCCTGATACTAATGAGGGTGCTACTAATACTGATAGCAATCCAGAAGATTCAGATGCAGATGATAATGTTGATGGCGATGCTAACAATGAAGATCCTAATGCAGATGATTCTAACGATGATGAATCAGAAGAACAAACAACAGATACTAAATCTAAAAGTAATTCAAAGAAAAATAAATCAAGTAAATAATCTTGGCCATTTAACCGCACCTTATTAGACCGCATTTAAAGGCCTTATAAGAAGAGTTTGCTTTATCACGACCAATGATACTATTTATCTTTTTATTAAGCATTATTTTTTATGTATGCTAGGTATAAAGTGGGTAGGGGTGGTCGAAAAAGTATTTAGGTTTTATAGGATATCGGTGCAAGGTGAGTATTTTGTAGCAAAAACTCCCCACGAGAAATTAAGGAGGTGTCGCATGGCTGGTCAAAAACAACCTATAGATTTAGTTATGGCTAAAGGGAAAAAGCACTTAACTAAAGAAGAAATTAACACAAGAAAAAGTCAAGAAATTAGTGTGCCTTTTGTTGACATCCAAGCACCATCATATCTTCCTAAAAAATTACAGGAAGAATTTGATGAGATTGCGGTTAAATTAAAATCCTTAAATATAATGACAGAACTTGATGAGGACTGTCTTGCTAGATATCTTTTATCTAAAAGAAATTACTTAAAGATAACAAGAAAACTAAATAGCATCATTACAAAAAAGGATGTTAAAGTATCAGAAATAGATGGTTTAATATCTATCCAAGATAAGTTATTTAAACAATGTCGTTCGGCCGCTGGTGATTTAGGTTTGTCAATATCTAGTAGATGTAAACTAATAGTGCCTGTTGATCCTACACCACCAAAAAAGAATAAGTTCGATAAGTTTAGTAACAATTTAGATGATTGATAGAGTTACAGAATATGCTAGGGCAGTAGTCGCAGGCAAAGTAATTGCGGGAACACCGCATATACAAGCATGTCAAAGACATTTAAGAGATTTAGAAAGACAAAACACAGAAGAATTTCCCTATCATTGGGATATAAAAAGGGCGAATAGAATTCTTGAATATGCAGAAATGTTAACTATTGCAGAGGGTGAAGAACCTATCCAGGTTAAATTAAGAGGATTTCAAGATTTTGATTTAGGGTGTCGTTTTGGATGGTTAAATCAAAAAAATAAAAGGCGATTCAGAAGATCTTATATATCAAAAGCAAGGCAAAATGGAAAAAGTTTTGAAAATGGTATTATAGGAACTTATGTTGCAGGTTTTGGCGGTTACAATTATGGTAAATTATTTACTGTTGCCACTAAAAAAAGACAAGCTAAAATTGCTTGGGAAGAAATGGCAAAATTTATTCAGGCCGATGAAGATTTATCGGAAAAATTTAAGGTTTATGATTATAAATCCTTAATTCGAGCTTTAGAAACACAGTGTACCATTGAGGCACTTTCTCGTGAGGGTGGATTAGATGATGGTTTTAGAGGTATCTTTATTTCAGTTGATGAAATTCACCAACATAAAGATAATAAAATCTATAAGGCATTATACAATGGAACTCGTGCATTAGATGAAACTTTAGTATCTATGATCACCACTCGTGGCGATAAATTAAATTCATTTTGTTATGAGATGGATAGTTATTGTTTAGATATTCTAAATGGGACAGCTACTGCAGAAGATTTTTTCGTTGATATATATACTTTAGACAAGGGCGATAATCTATTCGATCCTAAAAATTTTATAAAAGCGAATCCATTTTTAGCAAGTAATGAAGAGGGATTAAATCAATTAATTATTGAGGCCCAAACTGCTAAAGATATGGGTGGTAGCGAATTAAGAGATTTTATGACTAAAAGTCTTAATATGTGGGTTAGAAATGCTGATGATCAGTATATAGATCCAGATAAATTAAAAAAATGTGCTAAAAATAAAAAGTTAGATTCAATGAGAGGAAAAGAATGTTATATCGGACTCGATCTATCGGGTGGTGGCGACTTAACTACTTTATCATTAGAATTTCCTTTAGATGATGGCCATTTTTATACATATTCACATTCATTTATGCCTAAAGGTAGATTAGAGGAACACATCGAAACCGACACTGCTCCATATGATATCTGGGCAAATAAAAATTTGATCACTGTAACAGGTGGACAAATGGATTTCAAAAATGATTATAAGTTTATAGTTAAACATTTGAAAGACATTATAAGTGAGTATGAATTACAACCACAGGCATGTGGATATGATCCACACAATGCCGATGGTTTTTTAGCAGATTTAGAAGAATTGGGATGTCCATTAATAATGGTCACACAATCTGCTAGATTTCTAAACGATGCTACAGTTGATATGAGATTAAATATTAAATCCGAAAAATTCGAGTACGATCAAGAAAACGAATTGTTGGCTTGGTCGTTTTCTAATGCAGCAGTCGTTGAAAACTCATTCGGTGAAATTAAAATTGATAAGAAAGTTGGAGCGAAAACAAAGAGAATAGATCCAATTGATGCATGTATTAATGCACATGTTGCTTATCAAAAATGTAATGACATCGAAAACCAAGATTTAGAGAAAAATATGGAAGATTATTTATCCTTAATGGGTTGGGATAAATAGAAAGGAGGTAGATTTTATGTTTAGTAATTTCAAAAAGATTATAAAGACACTTACAACATCTAGTACAGAAAAAGAAACGATTACTTTGGAACAATTAGTAGATTTTCTAAACCTTAATGGGGTTAGTGAAAAAGAATTGTCCGAGGCAACATATTTTGCTTGTTTGAAAATATTAAGTGAATCATTAGGAAAGCTACCATTAAAACTGGTATCTACATCTGATAAAAATGGTGTTATCGAACAAAAAGATCATCCATTTTATGCAAAATTAAGATTTAGACCGAATCGATTTACTACTTCTACAGATTTCTTTGCTGCAGTTGAAATGAATCGTAATCATTATGGTAATGCTTATGTATGGATAACTAATAAGAAAAAACAAGAAGATCAAGAATTAATTTTACTACCGAGCGATAGTGTAGAAGTTTGGTACGATGATGGAAAAATTTTGTCTGATATACCAGATGTTTATTACATATATAGAGTTGGTACTCATAGATATGTATTTTCTAGTGAAGAAATTTTACATTTTAAAACTTCCAGTTCCTTTGATGGAATTAAAGGTTTAAGTGTAAGAGAGCAATTAAAAGCAACTATTACTGGCGGTCAAAAATCGCAAGAAATGGTTAACAAGTTAATTGAGAGTGGTTTTACTGCAAAAGCAGTTCTTCAATATACAGGAAATTTAAATGAAGAAAGTGCAAAAAAGTTTACTGCTAATCTAGAAAAATATGCTACTGGCGAGGTGGATGCATTAAAATCTATTATTCCTATACCACTAGGATCAAAATTAGATCCATTAAATATTAAACTTGGTGATAATGAGTTTATGGAAATTAAAAAATATAATGCTTTACAAATTGCAAGTGCTTTTGGTATAAAACCAAATCAAATAAATGACTATTCAAAAAGTAGTTATGCAAGTGCAGAGGCACAACAACTAGCATTCTATGTTGATACTCTTTTATTCATATTAAAACAGTATGAGGAAGAATTAACATATAAGCTCTTAACTACTGATGAAATTAAAAGAGGTTTAAAATTCAAATTTAATGTATCAGTTATTTTAAGAGCTGATCTAAAAACTCAAATTGAGAGTTTATCAAAAGGTGTTGCCAATTTTATATATACTCCGAACGAGGCTAGAGCTTATTTAGATTTAGAGGCCAAAGCAGGCGGAGATAAGTTAATTGGTAATGGTGCAATGATTCCCGCTGAATTAGTAGGAACACAGTACCAACAAAAAAGTGCTAATGGAGGAGGTGATACTGATGGACAAGAATAAGCAGCTAATTCAAAAATCTGGTGCTGTTGAAAGTCAAGAGTTAACAGATGAAGAATTAGAAAAAATCAATAAATTTGCTCTTAAAACATTATCTAAAGAAGATATATATACTTTTAAATTAAGAATCTGTGACAATGAAATAGATCGAGATTTTGAAGTATTTCCATTATCAACTTTAGAAAAGTTAAAGGAATTATTTATTGGAAAAACTATTATTAAGGATCATTCATCTAGAGCAGATAACCAAGTTGCTAGAATCTATGATACTGAATTGATTACAGAAAGCGGTCGTACAAAAACTGCAGAACCTTATACAAGTTTAGTTGCTCATTGTTATATGGTAAAAACTAAAAGCAATGAAGATTTAATTACTGAAATTGATGCAGGGATAAAAAAAGAGGTATCAGTTGGATGTGCTATCGGTGAGGTGGTATGTTCTATTTGTGGTACAGATAATAGGAAAAGATGGTGTGAACACTGGAATGGCAAAGAATATGATGGAAATATGTGCTATTTTGAACTAAAAAGTCCAACTGATGCATATGAGGTATCTTTTGTAGCAGTTCCAGCACAACCAAAAGCAGGAACAACCAAAAATTATGGACCTGATCAAGAAGATCAGGAAAATGAAGAGGTTATTACTGAAAACAACAAAGAAAATACAGAAACAGATCAAGAAGAAACAAAAAATAATAATTTCAATGAACAAGACTTAATTTCATTAAAAATGAAAACAATTAAGTCTTTTATTTTCGCAAAAAAAAATTTAGATAAGAAAGAGGGAATGTAAAATGAATAAGAAAATGCGAGAAATTTTAAAAAGTATTGAAGAAAAAACGATAATTGCAAAAAATTATCAAACTGAAAAGGATTTTGACAAAGCTAATGAAGTATTAGATGAAATCGAAAATCTACAAAAAGAATATGAAGTAGAGGCAAAATTATTAGCTGTTGCTAAAGAAGAAGTAACAGAAGAAAAAGTTGCTGAAGTTAAAGAAGAAAAGAAAGCTGATGGATTCGCAGCAGTTACTAAAATGGTAACTGGTAGAAGAATGGCCGATGAAGAAAAGGCATTAATTGTTGAATCTGATTCAACTGCAGAGAATGCACATGGTACTAATTATTTATTGCCAGAAGATGTTCAACTTGCTATTCGTGAATTAAGAAGAAATTATATGTCTGCAAAAGATTTAGGATTAGTAAATGTTGTTCCAACAACTGCACTATCTGGATCTACTAATTTTGAGACAGATGATGATGGTTTACTTTCTGATTTTGAAGATGGTAATACTGTAACAGAAGAAGATGGACCAAAATTTGAGAAAAAACCATTTGCTATTAAGTTTAAAGGAAAATTAATTTATATCTCTAATATTCTAGCAGGTAATGAAAAAGCAGGTTTAATGAATTATTTAAATAAATGGTTTGTTAAAAAAGCGGTTAGAACTGAAAATGTAGATATCTTTACTACTTTAGCAAAGGGAAAAACTGCTAAAGCAATTACTGGATTAAATGCATTGAAAGAACATATTAACAAAGACATTGATCCATCATGTGCAATGACAGGAGTAATTATTACGAATCAAACTGGTTTTGCAGAAATGGATAAACAAAAAGATAGAAATGGTAGAGGTATGCTAGAAATTGATCCTACTAATAAATCTCGTAAGGTATTCCAAAATATGCCTATTTATGTATTCTCTGATAAAGAATTAAAAAATGTAAATGGAAAAGCCCCAATGTTCGTTGGTGCAACAGATGCAGGATGTGATTTTATGGATAAAGATGGATTAGAATTTGCTACTTCTGAACATTATGCATTTAATAAAAATCAAACTACTTTGAGAGTTTTAGAGGGATATGACACAGTACAAACTGATGTTAATGCATATTCTTATATCTCTTATACTGGTGTTGATTGTGAAGAAACATCAGCAACATCAAGTTCAACTGATCAAACTGTATAGTTAGGAGGATAGATTATGTCCGCAGTAGCAGAGGTAAAAAAAACTTTAGCACAATTCTTGACTGCTGATAATGTTAAAGAAGAATTAGGAATTGATACTGCAGATTCCGCAATTAATAGTAGATTAAATCGTTATATAAAAGTAGCCGATGCTTACTTAAAAGGGGCAATAAGTGAAAACTATCCACCCTATGATGAAAGAGCTATTGAACTAGCTCTTTTAATCATTGAGGATCTATATGACAGAAATTCTACTACAGTAAAAGAAAATAGTACCATAGAAAAGCTAAAAGCCGATTTTATATTGCAATTGAAAGTTGAGGATATGGATGATCTTAAATCAAAAGATTCAGATTCAAAAGCTCAATGAAGATAATGATTCCTATAGTGATTATTATTCTTGTCATGCACAAGTTAATAAAACTGGAGGGAATGAATATCTAATTGCAGGTGCTGTATCAACTAAAAATAAATTTACATTTATAGTTAGATATTGTGAAGAATTAAAAAAACTTCAATTTGATACACAATCTTATAGAATCATTTTTAATGGTATTATTTTTAACATTCTAGATGCTGATGATTTCATGCAAAGGCATAAAACTATAAAGATTATTGGTGAGAGCATTAATGGCCAATAGCATCAAAATAGGTGACCTAGAGAAAGCAATCAATGAGGAGCTAACGATATATTGTGATGATGTTACAGAAAAGGTAAAAAAAATAAGTGATAATGTGATGAAAACTTTAGTAAAGAATACTAAAAAAGATGCCAATAAAAGGACAGGTACTTATGCTAAAGCAATTACATCTAAAAGAACACTAGAAACTAAAAGATCTAGAGTTAATACCTGGTATGTAAAAGATCCAGAATATCGTAAATCCCATTTGTTAGAAAAAGGTCATGCAACAAGAAATGGCGGAAGAACTCGAGCTTTTCCTTTTATTAGTAAGAATGAACAAATAGCAGTTAAAGATTATGAAAATCAAGTAGAGGAGGCAATTAAAAATGGATCTTAAAGAAATTCTAAAAAAAGGTACTAATCTACCTACTGCAGAAAATCATTTTATAAAACCTCCTAAACTTCCTTATTTAATTTTTAATCAAGATAAAGATGTGAGAGGAGTTTCAAAAGATAATCTTATTATTGATAGTGATGTTTCTGTAGAACTCTACACATCAAAAATAGATCAAGAATTAGAAAAGAAAGTAAAAAAAGTCATTATAGATGACATATTAAGTGTTTCTAATAACGATGATGAAATAGAAATTAGTCAAAATAGGGAATATATAGAATCTGAACAGATGTATATGACCATTTATGATTTTAATTTAATAGAAAAAGGAGGAATTTAATCATGGGTAAAAGAACAAAGGAAACAATTACTTTAGGTAGTGGTAAATTATATTCTGTTGAATATACAGGCACAATTCCAAGTAATACTGATCTTGAAAAAGAAAGTAATATTTTAGGTTATATCCAAAAAGGTGCATCATTGGATTACAAACCAGAATTCTATGAGGCAGAAGATGATCTAGGAATTGTTAAAAAACAAATTTTAACAAAGGAAGAGGTAACATTTAAAAGTGGAATCTTAACTTGGAATGCTGAAACTTTAAAGAAATTAGTAGCAACAGGAAGAATTACAGAGGATGCAGAAAAAGGCATGAGAACTATTAAAATCGGTGGTATTAACAATAACGATGGTAAACAATATATTTTCCACTTTGTTCATGAAGATAAAAAAGATGGAAATGTAAGAATTACTATTGTAGGACAAAATACTGCAGGTTTCTCTTTAGCATTCGCAAAAGATGCTGAAACAGTTATTGATGCTGAAATTAAAGCACTTCCAAATGACAACGAAGGCACTTTAATTATATTCCAAGAAGAATATACACCAGCTACTAATAGCGAAAACGATCAAACAGTTTAATTAAAAAGTAAGGGAGGAATGAAATATGTTTGATATGACACAATACATACCTAGATATTTTAAAACAAAACTAAAAAATGGAAAGATTTTAGAAGTCGAACCGCCAAAATTAAAGGTGTTAAAGAAAATCTTAAAATTAAGTGGTGTTAAGGATGATATGTCAGAGAAAGATTTTGATAACATTATCCTTGCTACATCAATGGCCTTAAGTAAAAATAAACAAAATTACAAGGTAACAACAGAGTGGTTAGAAGATAATCACAACATTGATGAATTACAAGATCTACTTATTAATTATTTTGGATGGGTCGATGAAATACAAAACTCAAAAAACTAACTGCCCCATATTATCCTAAACAGGATGATGAAGATGTGGGGTATAAATTAGTTAGTCATAGAGAAAAAGTAGTATCTAAATACTGCGGTATCTCTATTTTAGAGGTCGAGAATCTAGATTTAGTAGAGTATTTATTTTATTATAGGGAAGCTGTTATTTATAATTGTATGCAAACAGAAGATGGAATCGAATACTTGCAAAATGCTTATAGATTGCAACAAACCGAACCAGACAGAAAGAAATTAAGAGATAAATATAAAAGCGGGCGACCTGAATAAAAGAGGTTGCCCTCTTTTTTAGTTTTAAAAGAAAGGCGGTGATAAAATGGCACAGAAAATAAAAGGAATTACTATTGAAATAGGTGGCGATACAACCAAACTTGATAAAGCACTAGGGGAGGTAAATAGTAAAACTAGACAATTACAATCAGAATTAAAAGGTGTAAATAGTCTTTTAAAAATGGATCCTAAAAATGTAACTTTGTTAAAGCAAAAGCAAGATCTATTAAATCAGAGTATTGCTAATACTAAAGAGAAATTAAATACATTAAAAACTGCTCAAATACAAGTGCAAGAGCAATTCGATAAGGGCCAAATTACAGAAGAACAATATCGTGATTTTCAAAGGGAAATTGTTGCGACAGAAAATAAATTAAAATCTCTAACTGCAGAATTAAAAAATTTCGGATCTGTTGGAGCTCAACAAATAGCGGTAGTCGGTCAAAAGATGCAAGATGTAGGAGGTAAGATCGAATCAGCAGGTAAAAAACTTTCTTTGTTTAGTGCTGGATCTACTGTAGCATTAACTGCAGTATCTAAAGGTGCAATAGATTTTGAAACAGCATTTACTGGTGTTACGAAAACTGTAGATGGTACTGATGAACAGCTTGCAAAAATAAAACAGGGCCTTTTAGATCTATCAAAGGCAACATCTAGTAGTTCAACAGACATTGCTGCAGTAGCAGAGGCTGCTGGGCAATTAGGTGTAAAAACTGAAAACATTTTAGCATTTACAGAAACCATGGTTAGATTAGGCGATTCAACAAATATGTCTGCAGATGAGGCAGCAACAGCAATCGCTCAATTATACAATATTATGGGTTCTGATATAAACACTGTAGATCAATTTGGTGCTGCTATTGTTGCATTAGGTAATAATGCTGCAACAACAGAGGCAGACATAGTTAATATGGCATCAAGAATAGCATCATCTGGAACACAAGTCGGATTAACAGAACAAGAAGTGTTGGCATTATCTACGACACTTGCAAGTGTTGGTTTAGAAGCCGAGGGTGGAGGATCTGCTATCTCTGCTGTTATAACTAAAATTGATAAAGATGTTGCTTTAAATACTGATAGTTTGAAAACATGGGCAGATGTTGCAGGAATGTCTGTTAAAGATTTTAAGACTCTTTGGGAAAATGATGCAATGTCAGCAATTCAAAAAGTTGTTGGTGGTATGGGCGATGCCAAAGCAGGCGGTGAAAACTTAAATATCATATTAGATGAACTTGGAGTTACATCTTTAAGACAAACAGATACAATGAAAAGATTATCTGGTGCATCCGAATTGATGGCCGATATGGTTAATATAAGTAATAATGCCTGGGAAGAAAATTCTGCTTTAACTAATGAATCATCTAAACGATATGAAACTACTGCGGCTAAAATAACTCAAATGAAAAATACAGTCACCGAGCTTTGTGTTAAGTTGGGTGATATTTTATTGCCTATTTTAAATAAGATTATATCTGCAATATCAAAATTCACAAACTGGTTAACGAATTTAAATCCAGCAGCACAAAAAATTGTATTAGTAGTCTTGGCCATTGTATCTGCACTCGGACCATTCCTGATCATATTAGCGAAACTTATATCATCAGTTGGTACTATTATGACAATTGTTCCTAAATTAGTTGCAATTATAAAAACGGTTAGGACAGCATTTGCAGCTTTTAATGCGACATTACTTGCGAATCCAATTGTATTAATTGTAGCAGCAATTGCAGCACTCATTGCAGGGTTTGTTCTATTATGGAATAAATGTGAATGGTTTAGAAACTTTTGGATTGGTTTATGGGAAAATGTAAAAAATGTATGCAAAGCTGTAATTGATGGAATTGTAGGATTTTTTACTGGAATCATAGACTTCATAAAAAATAATTGGCAGGGATTACTTTTATTTATTGTTAATCCTTTTGCGGGAGCATTTAAATTACTTTACGATAATTGTGAGGGATTTAGAAACTTTGTAGATGGAATTATTCAAAAAGTAAAAGAAATATTTGCTAGTATTGTTTCATTTATCAGTACAAATGTTATAGAACCAATTAAACAATTCTTTGCTCCAATCGTAGCATGGTTTACTAATCTTTTTATGAGTATTTATACTAGTTTAGTAAGTATTATAAATGTAATCTGGGGTATTATCCAAGGATTATGGGAAATGATTGTTGCATTATTCACTGCAGCGATTAATTGGATCAATGAATCAATTATTACACCAATTAAGACAGCATTCACTGCAGCGATTGAGGCAATTAAAACAGCAATTCAAGTTGCATGGGAATTTATCAAAAATATATTTATTACTATTGCAACATGGGTAAACGATAATGTTTTAGTACCGATTATGAATTTATTAACATCAGTATGGTCATGGATTCAAAACAATATTATTATGCCAATAAAAAATGCTTTTACTGCTGCATGGAATACATTAAAAACTGGTGCTGTTAATGCTTGGGAGGGAATAAAGAATGTATTCTCATCTGTGGCATCATTCTTTGGTAATATATTCTCTACTGCATGGCAAAAAGTTAGAAATGTCTTTTCTGCAGGTGGTAAGATCTTCGCTGGTATCAAAGATTCAATTGCTAGTGTATTTACGACAGTTGTTAATAGAATTATTGGGGGAATCAACACAGTAGTAGCTGTACCTTTTAATGCGATAAATAAGGCCTTAAATAAGATTAGAAATATTTCATTTTTAAATATTTCACCATTTAAAGACAAATGGGGTGAAAATCCATTGAAAGTGCCACACATTCCACTATTAAGAACAGGTGGATCTATTATCGGTGATGGTGAGGCAATAATGGCCGAGGCAGGTAGTCCTGAAATGATTACAATGATGAATGGAAAGGCAATTGTAAGACCATTAACTAGCACAGATCGTAAAGAAGTAATGTCTAGTACCAATAATAGTGGTAACAACACATTCAACTTCTATTCGCCAGAGGCATTAACACCTAGTGAAGAAAGAAGAAAATGGCGACAAGAAGTTCAATATCAAAAGCTGATTCATGGATAGGAGGAAATTATATGTCAAAAAGATTAGTATGTGAATCACATTTACATGAAAAGGTAACTTTTACTTATGATTTTCCTTTTTATCTTGAAAAGGTAGAGGGACTTCATGAGGTAATAGGCACAGTTACTGGAATAAAAAGTGCTTATGCAATTGGGGAAAATTATGTAGATACAAGTATCGAAAAAAGAAATATTGTTATAAGTGGAATCATTAAAGATGATTTTGTTAATAATAGGCAAAAACTTTATCGCATATTTCCTTTAAAAACAACTGGAACACTTTATTATTATGAAGATGATCTAGAAAGAAAAATCAATTATAAAGTAGAGAGTATCAAGATAAATGAAAAAGGATATCCTAAAGTTTTTCAAATATCTTTGATATGTCCTACACCTTATTTTACTGATATAGAAAAGACAACATTGCAAATGGCCACATGGTCACCTGCTTTTAAGTTCGCTCTAAAAATCCCACAGTCAACAGGAATAAAGTTTGGTACTAAAAATAAAACCTCTATGGTATCAATAACTAATTCAACTAATATTGAATTTGGAATGACAATTACATTTACTGCTAATGATGTCGTAGTTAATCCATCTTTATTTAATGTTGATACTAGGGAAGAAATGAAAATAGAAAAGACAATGCAAGCAGGCGATAAAATAATGGTCCATACCTATAGGCAAAATAAAAATATTATCTATATTTCTGCTAGTTCTGAACAAGAAGAAAATATAAATAATTTAATGGTTTATGGAAGTAAATTTTTACAAATACATCATGGTGAAAACACATATCGATATAATGCTGATGAAAATGTTGATAGTTTAGAAACTGTTATAGAATATTTAACAGAATATGAGGCAGTGTAATGATCCCAGAATTTGATATTTATGTATATGATAAAAATCTAAATTTTATAGGTATTATAGATTTTTTTAGTTCTTTAAGATGGCGAAGAAAATACTATGACTATGGTGAATTTGAATTACATATACCAATTAATGATCAAACTAAAAAGTTTCTAGCAAAAGACAATATAATTATTCGTGAAGATGCTATTGAGGCAGGGATCATTGAAAGTATTAAAATATCCGATGATAGTAAAAAGGTAGAGGCGACTATTATCGGTAGATTTTTATCAAGCATATTAACAAGAAGAATTGTAAAAAAGAGAATTAATTTTAGTGGAAAAATATTAGATGGTGAAAGAAAAATATTATCTGAAATGACACCTTTTTCTAAATTAGAAGTAAAAACAACTGCAATAGAATCCAATTCTATTGTTTTTCAATGTACTTATAAGAATATAGGTGATTATTTACTTAAACTTTCTAAAACCTCTACTATTGCACACAGAATTATACCTGATCTAAAGCGAAAGAAATTTATATATGAAAATTATCAAGGATTAGATCGAACAGAAACACAATCATCAAATTCTAGATATGAGTTTAGCGAGGATAAAGGAAATATAGAAAAAGCAGATTATACTTATGATTCAAAATCAGAGAAAAATTTTGCATTAGTAGGTGGTCAAGGTGAGGGCGATGCTAGAATACTTGTAGAGGTAAATAGTGGAAATTATAGTGATTTTGATTTAAGAGAAACTTTCGTAGATGCAAAATCCGAAAGTAATAGCGGTTTAACCGCAGCACAATACAATGAAGTATTGAAAACAAAAGGTAGAGAGAATTTATCTGATCCTGTAGAATCTATGGAAGTTACCGCCTATGCAACAGATTATAAAACAGGTTGGGATTTAGGCGATATAGTAAATACTAAAAAGGAAAGTTGGGGGAAATTCTTAAAAAAACGAATTGTTGAAATAGAAGAAACTATAGAAAATTCAAATCAAAAGATTTTTGCAACTTTCGGCGATCCATTGGCAGAAACATTCTCTGAAAAAGAAGATTAAGAAAAGGAGGAATTTAATCATGGAAAAATATACATTCTTTAATGATGTTGATGATGATAGAATCTATTTTGCAGAAGATTTTGCACGACATTTGGCAGCATTTTTTACAAATGGAATCTTTAACAATGGTTGCAAAGTTTTAGGCGAAAACGATGATATGTCAGTCAATGTAAGTAAAGGATCTGCTAATATCAATGGTTATAGATATGATAATGATGCTATTAAAGTATTAAATATCGATAATGCCGATGGTGTTTTGAATCGTATAGATAATATTGTTATTAGGTGGAATCTAACAGATAGAACTATTGCAGCACAAGTAATTAAAGGAACATTTGCAGCAAATCCAGTAGCTCCTGCTTTGGTAAGAACATCAACAACATATGATTTAAGAATTGCAAAAATAAGTGTTCCTGCAGGAACAACAACAATCACAGCGGATTTGATTACAGATACAAGATTTATTACAAGTGATTGTGGTAATGTTATATCTACAGTACAAACTCCTGATACAGAGGGACTATTCACACAAATACAAGCGATATTTACAAACACTATTGCTGATATGAATAGTACCTTTGAGGAATGGTTTAATAAAATTAAAAATCAACTAGATGAAGATGCAGCAGGACAGTTAGCAAATAATATATATAAAATAGTACAAAATGATCTAAAAAGCGATACTTGTGATCTTACTCCTAATAATTGGGTGTTAAATGCTAGTACAAATGCCTATGAATATGATATAATCAAAAGCGGTATTACATCTAATACTTTTGTAACTGTTAATTTGGATATTGATAATCAAAACAAATTAAATGATGGTTATGTTTATTCGTATGATGGAGGTTTTAAGATTGTAACAAGTGAACTGCCAAACAAGATAATTTCTATTACATATACATATAAAACAGCTAATATGGAATTGGAGGTAAGTAGTTCATGATAGGACAAATTAATATTGGAAATAAAAACAATAGAAACATTAATAAAATTTTAGGTGTAAGAAGAAGTTTAACTGCAACTACATCAGAATGGGAAAGAATAGAAGATAGTATTGGTTTAATTGCTAATGCTCAAAAAGGAAATACACCAGTTCGTAACGATTTTGATAGTATTTATCCTTGGTCTGATATTATTTCTTATAATTATGATGTTAAAGGTCAAAGAATAACTGCTTATTATGGTGATCCAACATTTAAATTTGATGGATCTAATGGCGATGTATTTACAAAAATACCAGAGTTTTATTATAAAAGAACAAGAGATAGTCAATACGAATATATTTATATTTGCAGAAATAAATTAGATGGTTATATCAAGAGTGAACAATTCTCGATAGCTCGATACACCATGTCGGGATCTAGTTCACGAGTATATAGTAGAAGTGGATATGCACCTCTTACTAATGTAAACATAACTAATTTTAGAACTTATGCGAGAAATTTAGGAGTAGGATTCGGTCAATTAGATTGGCACTATTTCATAATACAGATGTTATATTTAGTTGAATATGCTGATTATAACTCTCAAAAGAAATTAGGACCAGGATATACTAATTCATCGCATACAGGTCCAATAAATAGTGGTGGTTGTAATTTCTTGGGTATGAAATCAGGTAGTGTTGATGGAACAGATAATACATCTATGATCTATAGAGGTATTGAGGACATTTATGGAAACATATGGCAATTTGTAGATGGAATTAACATTAACAACTATAAAACTTATATTTGTTATGATAGTGATAAATATGCAGTAGATACATTTAGTGGAAGTTATAAACCACTATCATTTACAAATTCTAGTGTTACTAATAGTTATGTTAAAAAATTAGGATTTGATCCTAATCATCCATTAGTATCAATGGCCACAGAAGTTGGTGGAAGTAGTGATACTTATATATCGGATAATTACTGGTGTGCTGGTGAGAAACGAATCGCTCTTGTCGGCGGAGCTTGGCCTGATATTTCTCGTTGTGGTTTGTGGTGTTGGTTTTGTTACTACGACTCAGCTCATTCGAGCATCGACATCGGAGCTCGACTTCTTAGAAACCAGTAAGCGGGGGTTTGGGGGCGGCCAGCCTCCCATAAATAAAATTAATCGCCTTTAGGCGATAGGGATCTGGTGTGTGCAGTTCTGATTTTTTGGTTAATACTACTCTTGTCGGCGGCCAATGGAATGATTCTGTTCGTTGTGGTTTGTGGTATTGGTATCTGAATGGCACTTCTTCGGAGGTGTGGACCAATGTCGGAGCTCGACCACTTATATTATAGGGATTTGATGTGTGTAGTTCTGTTGTTGCTCTGTTTTCGCTCTTGTCGGCGGAGCTTGGCCTAACTCCTCTCTATGTGGTTTGTGGTGTTGGATAGTTCACAACATTTCTTCTAATACTTGGGAGAGCAACGGAGCTCGACTACTTATGTGTAGGGATTTGATGTGTAGATTTCGATGTTGCCTGTGCTCTTGTCGGCGGAGCTTGGCCTGATATTTCTCGTTGTGGTTTGTGGTGTTGGTTTTGTTACTACGACTCAGCTCATTCGAGCATCGACATCGGAGCTCGACCGCTTATATTATAGGGACTTGATGTGTCAGTTTCAGTCTAGTCTATAGATTGCTGTTATTGTCGGCGGCAACTGGAATCAATCCACCTTGTGTGGTTTGTGGTGTTGGAATCTTAACGAAACCTCATCTAATGCATGGACTACGATCGGAGCTCGACTACTTATAAATGCATTTAATCCTTTAAATATTTATTACACATCATTTTCCATGCCGCTTGGCAAAAATTAGTCGTTCTGGGTTGGTTTAGTAGGTTTATTTCTATAAAGTGAAATTTCTCGAAAGACTGGCAGGCAAATATAAGAATTGAGGACCAGATATGAAAAGAATTGGAAACATCTACGAAAAGATTATTGATTTAAATAATATTGAATTAGCAATTGCCAAAGCTTCAATAGGTAAGGGACATAGAAAGTCGGTAGAAAAGATCCTAGATTCGCCGACTTACTATGCTTTACAAGTACAACAACTATTGAAAGAAAAAAAGTATAATCCTAGTCCATATATTGAGATGAAGATAAGAGATGGTGCAAATAGAAAAGAAAGAACAATATTTAAACCGCACTTTTACCCTGATCAAGTGATTCATTGGGCATTGATTTTACAAATTGAATCATTACTAATGAGAGGAATGTACGAATTTTGTTGTGCCTCTGTTAAAAATAGAGGTATAATGCGAGGAATGAATTACTTAAAAAGAATTTTGGTACAAGATAGGAAATATACTAAATATTGTTTGAAATTAGATGTAAAACATTTTTATCCTAGTATTAACAAAGAAACTTTAAAAAATAAGTTTAGAAAGATCATAAAAGATAAGGATACATTGTGGTTAATAGATGCTATTATCGATAGTTCTAAAGAGGGTGTTCCTATTGGGAATTACACATCACAATGGTTTGCTAATTTTTATCTGCAGGATCTAGATCATTTTATTAAAGAAGAATTGCATGTTAAATATTACATAAGATACATGGATGATATAGTATTATTTTCAAATAATAAAAAAGAATTAAGAAAAGTGAAATATGCTATTGATGAATTTCTAGTAAAAGAATCATTAACTATAAAAGAAAATTGGCAGCTATTTAAAACTGATAGTAGGCCGATAGATTTTTTAGGATATAGATTTTATCGAGGATATACAACATTAAGGCGAAGTAACTTTTTAAGGATCAAGAGGCGAGCTAAAAAGATTTCTAAAAAAGAGAAATTGAATTATCACGATGCAGCGGCTATGTTAAGTTATAGTGGTTGGTTAAAACATTGTGATTCTTATAATTATACTCAAAAGTATGTAAAACCATATATAAACTATAAAAAATGTAAGGAGGTCATTAGAAATGCGAGTAGAGAGCAGAGAAAGGCCTGCAAATAGTTTTATTTTGGATAATAGAAAAGGTAACTTAATCGAGGTTACTTTTTTTGATGATATTAAATCCGAGATGAGAAAAGAGCAGGATTCAGACAATGAAGTAGAGGTTTTTACTTATAAAGTATATAAGATCACAACTACTTTTAGAGATAATCTAGAAGAGCACATACAAAATAATTTAAATGATTGGTTAGAATCATTAAAAGAACAAGAAAAAAATTCCTTGGCATCTGAAATAAGAGAAAAAAGAAATAAGTTACTAGAGGAAAGTGATAAGTATATGATTTTAGATCGCTTAACAATGAACTTCCCTCAAGAAATATCTTTAACAAATGTTGTTTCAGTATTAAAAGATTTTTTTAAAACTTTATCTAATATTAAAAATGGATCTTGGGCGAAATATAGACAGGAATTAAGGGATCTACCTAATCAAAAAGGTTTTCCTTATGATGTTAAATTCCCTGATAAACCAGAAGAATAAAAACAAGGGTTTTAATGGAAACTGTAACATTAGGTCAATTTTATACATTTCTATTATTTGCTAGTGGATTAATAACAGCAATTGCAACACCTATCATAGCAATGTATAGATGGTATAAAAAGAAAATTGAAGATAAATTCATTGCTATGAACAATAGAATAGATTCATTAGAAAAAAAGGATAAAGTTCATGAAGATTATATTCAAAGCAGCAAAGATGAATTTAATCTATTAATAAGAGGTCAATTGGCTTGTTTAAAAGGATTAAAGGAACAAGGATGCAATGGCCCAGTAACTCAAGGAATAAATGATATAGAAGAATATCTATTACAAAAATCTCATGAATAGGAGGAATTTGAGATATGTTAAATAATTTAATAACAATAGCGATGCTATTAGCTGTATTAGGGGTACTATATATAACTAATACAGTACTAGGTGCAGTTATTGGTAGTCAAAAAACAAAATTTGAATGGAAAAAGATAGGTAAAGGAATGTTAAAAGCATTTCTTTTTTGTTTATCTTTTTTAGCATATTGTTTTTGTCTTGAGGTGCTACCAATAATTCTTTTAAGAATTAATGTAAGTGTTCCAAATGATCTTATTACTTTTTTAGAAATAGTGGGGATTACATTAACAGCTTATAAAAAATATACAACTGATTGTTTTGCAAAATTACAAGTTATTTTAGGTATCGACACTAACACAGGTGTAGATATAGATTCTAAAGAAAGGAATGATGGTTAGATGGAAGAAAAAGAAACAAAGGTAATTGAAGATCGTATATCAGATACTGAATATGTAGAACAACTACCAGAAGATTATGTAGAAGTACCAACAGGAACAGAGGGTACTGCCAATTTAGAAAATAATAATATCGAATAGGAGGAATTAATTATGAAAAGATGGGGAATAGACATTTCAACTTGGCAAAGAGGAATTGATTTAGCCAAAGCAAAAAGTGAGGGAGTAGAATTTGCAATTTTAAGAGCAGGTTTTTCTACTACTAAAGATAATCAATTCGAAACTTTTTACTCACAATGTAAATCATTAGGAATACCTGTAGGAGCATATTTGTATTCATATGCTACTACAGTAGAACAAGCAAAATCAGAAGCAAGGGCCTTATTAGGATTTTTAAAAGGTAAACAATTCGAATATCCTATATGTTTAGATATGGAAGATAAATGTCAAAAAAGATTATCTAAAGATACAAACGATGCTATGATCAGAGCTTTTGGGGAAATTATCGAAAGTGCTGGTTATTGGTTCTCTGTATATACCAATGTGGATTTTTACAACAACTATTGTCATGGTAAGACTTTAAATTCAAAGTATGATTGGTGGATGGCTCGTTGGAGTTCAGTAGCTTATACTGGTTATAATTGTGGAATGACACAATTTGGAGGCGAAACTAATTATATAAGAAGTCATACTGTAGCAGGTAGAACAGTAGATCAAAACTATGCTTATTATGACTATCCTGCTTTAATGAAACAACATGGTTTAAATGGTTATAGTAAAGCTGGTGGTAATACATCAACACCTAGTACACCAACTAATACAAAGTCAGTAGATACTTTGGCTCACGAAGTTATTAATGGATCATGGGGAAATGGAACAGATCGTAAAAATAGATTAACTGCTGCAGGCTATGATTATTCGGCTGTACAAAATAGAGTTAATGAAATACTTGGATCTAAAAGCCAATCTAGTGCTGAATATTATACAGTGAAAAAAGGTGACTGTTTATGGAATATAGCAGTTAAATATTATAATAATGGAAATATGTACACTACTATAAAAAAATTAAATGGTTTAACTTCTGATACAATTTATGCAGGTCAAAAATTAAGAGTAAAATAAGTTATAAAGATACTAACTCATATTCTGGGTTAGGTCTTTTTTTATGCCTTTAGATTTGTGTGATATCTAAATAAGTGATAAAATATATTAGAGGTTGTATTTATGATAGAAAAGATAATAAAGAATTCAATTAAATGTAAACATTGTGGTGATATCATAATATCAAAAAACACTCACGATTTTGTGACTTGTAAATGCGGTTGTTGTAGTGTTGATGGAGGGAATAGTTATATTAGAAGATGCTTTACTAATTCCGCAGATGACTATGAAGAATTAAGCGAAATTGAGTATATTGATGATAAAAAAGATCATCCGATAAAAAAGATACCTAAAACCATTTGGGGAT
>ERZ824488.925-NODE-925-length-35359-cov-33.644318_pt1 | contig 35359 bp, 33 predicted proteins | sample MGYA00519936_ERZ824488 | MGnify/ENA primary metagenome ERZ824488 (study PRJEB31778, sample SAMEA3449153) | human gut metagenome | biome: human gut; feature: human-associated habitat; material: faeces | place: United Kingdom | collected 2010/2012 ... | reverse complement strand
AAAATGTATAAAAAAAATAGATATTTCTATCTATTATTACTCATATTGGTAGCGAGGGAGGGACTCGAACCCCCGACATATCGGGTATGAACCGTGTGGCCCAAAAATGAATGTGCAACTTAAAGTTGATAGAAAGTATTTATTATTTATCATAAAATCAGCTTAAGAAAAAGGAGGTCTTCATATGAATTTCGGAGACAATTTAAAAAAATTAAGAACAAGTAAAGGAATGTCACAAGAAAAACTAGCAGAAAAAGTTAATGTTTCAAGACAATCCGTAAGTAAATGGGAAACTGGTGATGCATATCCAGAAATGAATAATTTATTAGAACTATGCAAAATATTTCATTGCAAAATTAATGATTTGGTTAATGATAGTATACTTGATGTTAATAATTTAGATGATGAAGTAAAAAATAAAGTAATAAGTTTAAAAAAAGAAGAAAGTAAGAAAATGAAAATATTAAGTAAAATAATATCTACATTTTCTAAAATAGGAAGAATTTTATGCTACTTTTCTATACCATTTGTAGTACTTGCTATAATTATTACACCATTTTTAGTGCATAAATTAGAAGTTAAAAATAATGAAATTAGTATAAGTTCATCAGATAGTAAAATATCTATTTTAGATAAAGGAGATAAACTAGTAATTAAAGCTGGCAATATAGCACTTGGTGAAGCATCTAAAGATGTAGCTCAAACTAAAATAATTGATGTTTTAGAAAATAATAGTAAAGCTCGAGTTATAACTTATATAGAAATAGGTTTAATTGTATTAATAATAACTTTAGTACTACTTTCAATTATCTTAAGATGTTTGGAAACAATATTTGGAAATATTAATAAAGGTGATAATCCATTTACATTAGAAAATGTCCATCTAATCAAAAAAATGGCATACATGATGATTACAATAATTGTTATATCTAATCTCGGAGGTATAATATTTGAAATCTTACTTAACTCTGATTTAGACATGAGTATTGAAGTTTTTGATTTAGTACAAATTTTATTCTTATTTAGTTTATCTTATATTTTTGAATATGGAAGGTTACTTAGCATAGATAGAAATGCTAAAATATATGGTGACTAAAAATGAATAGAGAAAAATTTATTGAAAGGTTATCAAATCAAGCAGATTTAACTAAAGAAAAAGCTATATTAGTAAATGATATACTTGAAAATAACTTCTTTATTAGCAAAAGATATAAAGATAAAATAATAAGTGAAATAGTACTTAGTTTAAACATAAACATTAATGAAGCAACTAAGATTTATGAAATAGCAAAAGATATAATTGGAAGTGAAATAAAAAATAAATTAAAACATCCATTTGGAAACTAAAACAAAAAGGAAATGCTTAAATTCATTTCCTTTTTAAAATTATATACTCAGTATTAATTAGTTATTATTGTTATTCCAGCTCCAGCCAGCACCTAAAATGATTACTAAGAGAATAAATAATACAATCCAGATAGCTGCACCAATACCATAACCACTTGTATATCCAGCATATGTAGGAGCACCGCATGCTGATTGAGCACCGTATCCTCCACCATAATAGCCAGTATTTCCATAATAATACATAATATACCTCCTTTTTGTATCTACTATAATTTATTATAAATGACGAATTTTTGACATTAAAATAACCCAAGTTTTTAAAAAAATATTTAATTTTGGGGTAAATAATGGTACTATTAGTATAGGAGAGAAAGTTATGCGTAAATTATTTTCAAAAATGGATATACCATTATTTATAATGGTTGTTTTGTATATATCACTTGGTTTAGTAATGATTTATAGTGCATCAAATATAACTGCAGTAGTTCGTTATGGTTATGCACCATATCATTTCTTTATAAGACAAGCACTCTTTGTTGTAGCAGCATTTATAATTGGCATGACTATAGTTATTAGATTTCCAACAAGAAATTATGCAGCACTTGCATGGCCTTTAGTATTTTTACTTATTGGTTCTTTGGCTTTTTTGTTTGTTAAAGGTAAAATTGCAGGTGGTGCTATAAGTTGGTATGATTTAAAATTCTTTAAAATTCAACCTAGTGAGTTTGCTAAATCTATATTGGTAGTATTTATGGCAATCTATTATAATAAATTACATTATAAAAATGTTAAAAATATATATGCATATTTTGTACCACTAGCATTTGCATTAATTATTATAGGACTTGTATTTATGCAACCAGACTTAGGTAGTGCAGCAATTATTGCTGGTATTGTATTTTTAACATTTATAAGTATACCTATTGTTCAAAATAATATTATGAAATTTATTAAAATTATAGCTGTTGGATGTATTATCGCAGGTATAGCTATTTTATATTCTGGAAATAGTTTCTTAAGCAGTATTCAAAAGGGAAGGCTTAATTTTAGAAATCCATGCTCTAGATATACAGAAACAACAGGTTATCAAGTTTGTAATGGTTTTATTGCAATTAATAATGGTGGCTTATTCGGAGTAGGTTTAGGAAATTCAACACAAAAATATTTGTATTTACCAGAAGCTCACACAGACTTTATATTCCCAATAATTGTGGAAGAACTAGGACTTGCAACAGGCATTTTAATTGTACTTGGTTATGCTTATATTTTAGCAAGAATACTAAGAATTGCCAAACAATCTGAAAATCTTAGATGTTCAATTTTAGCTTATGGAACATTTTGGTATTTTACTCTCCATATATTAGTAAATTTGCTTGGGGTCTTAGCCTTAATACCACTTACTGGTGTACCACTTCCATTTCTAAGTTATGGTGGTTCATTTACAGTTAATGCCATAATAATGTTTTTTGTAGTAGAAAGGGTAAATATCGAAAATAAAACAAACAAGACTAAAAGAGAAATAAAAGCTCTTTAGTCTTTTTCTTTTGTAAAATTTGTGTAAACATTATATATATTTCTACTTTTTTGTGATAGAATAAAAACTAATTTATAAGGAGGATATATGCAATCAATTTATATAAATTTAGATGACTCAGGTAAACTTTCTAAAAAAGAAATAATAAGTGTATATGGAGGTTTAGTATTTTTATCTAAGAAAGAAAAAGACAAATTTATTACTCAGTATCGAAGTATTATAAATGATATTAAATGCAAATATTGTAAAAACAAAGACTTATGTAATAAAAAATGCCCAGAGATAAAAAATACCAATATTAAAAATAGTGATAAAAGAAGAATAATAAATTATATAAAAAAATATTTTATCGTGGGACTTGTCATAAGTAATCAAAATGTTTATACTCATATAATAGAAAATAAAGCCGCTAAAGGAAGATTTTTAGATTATTCTTTAAGAAGAATGATAAAAGAAGTAATTAATAATCAAATAACAAATAATAAAATAGATTCTAAAGAACCTTTAAAAGTTATTATCAATATCGATGAACAAACAACAAAAAGTAATGGTTATTATAATTTACATGATGGTTTAGTGGAAGAATTAAAGTATGGTATTAGTAATTTTAATTATTCATGTACATATAATCCAATAGTATTTAATGATTTAGATGTTAAAGTAACATATCAAGACTCAGGTAAAAGTTATTTAGTTCAAGCAGCAGATTTAGTATCAGGTACCATAAGAAGAATTATTTTAAATGCTCTAGAAGAAAAACAAGATATAAACAATATTTTAAATAACTTTGTTAATTATAAAATAATTCTTCCATGAAAAAAAGCTACCTAAGTAGCTAATTCCCAGTTAGTATGGTGTACAAATAGCACACTTAATTTAAAAAAATCATATTCTAACTATCGACCTGACAAGATTATTAATCTCCGGTAACCTAATAATATAATAAATGTGGCTATTTGTCAACAATAAAATATGATATACAAACGAAACTAGAGAGCTTACTCTAGTTTTTTTTAAAAGAATGTTTTATAATATGTATATAAATTTCTTTAGGAAAAATAATAAATAAAAAAGCTGGACAAGGCTTTTGTTATAATTAGCTTTTTCAAAAGAGAATAAATTATAGTAGAACAAGAAATGAGGTAATAATATGAATAGAGAAGATTTTCCGATGTTAAATGAAGATATAATATATTTAGATAATGGTGCAACTAGTTTAAAACCTAAGTGTGTAATAGATAAAATGACAGAGTATTATGAAAAATATAGTGCTAATGCTCATCGCGGTGATTATGATATATCATTTAAAGTAGATGTTGAATATGAAAATGCTCGTGAAGAAGTAAAAAACTTTATTAATGCTAAATCTAAAGAAGAAATAGTATTTACAAGTGGTGCAACAGACTCATTAAATATGATTGCAACAGGTTTCTTTGGAAATTTACTTGAACCTGGTGATGAGATTTTAATTACAACAAGTGAACATGCATCAAATGTTATGCCGTGGTTTAGATTATGTAATGATTTAGGAGCAGTGGTTAATTTTATTCCTTTAGATGACTCGCTTCATGTAACTTTAGATAATGTTAGAAAAAGTATTACACCAAATACAAAAGTAATAGCTTTAGCAGGTATAACAAATGTTGTTGGGGACATTAGACCAATTAAAGAAATTACTAAACTTGCTCATGAACATGATATTTTTGTAGTAGTTGATGGTGCTCAAAGTGTTCCCCACATTAAAACTGATGTTCAAGATTTAGACATTGATTTTTTAGCTTTCTCAGGACATAAAATGTTAGGGCCAACGGGCATAGGAGTTCTATATGGTAAAAAAGAATTACTCGAAGAATTAGAACCAGTGAATTTAGGTGGTGGTATGAATGAATCTTTCGATACAGTAGATACCATGTATTACAAAGAGTTACCAACTAGATTAGAAGCTGGAACACCAAATATCGCTGGGGTTATAGGTCTAGGTGAAGCCATTAGATATATTAATAAAATAGGTATTGATAAGATACATGAAAGAGAATTACATCTAAGAGATTATTTAATTGAAAAATTAATACCTTTAAGTCACATAGACATAATTAATTTAGAAGCTGATAGTGGAATAGTAGCATTTAATGTAAATGGCATATTTAGTCAAGATGTAGCTTACTTCTTAAATAAGTATAACATCTGCATAAGAGCGGGTAATCATTGTGCTAAAATACTTAAAAATGCCACTGGTGTTACAAATTCACTACGAATAAGTTTATATTTCTACAATACTGAAAAAGAAATAGATGAACTTGTAGAACTTCTTAAAAACAAACAAAAAATAGAAGATGAAATAATTTAATCTTCTATATATAAATTGATAAGTTTGAAAACGAAAAACCTCAAAGATTTAATCCTCTGAGGTTTTATTATGTCCTTTAATAGCTTTATGATACACCTTTAAAATATCTGAAGCAAACACTTCTTTAGAATATTTATAAATACTATTTCTAGCATTAATACTCATTTCTTTATAAAGTTTATCATCATTCATTAATTTAAAAATATAATCTTTAAACTCATCATTATTTTTAAATAAGTAGCCATTATAGTTTGGTTCAATCATAGCTGTGAAAGATTCATCGTTAATGCATATTGTTGGTTTAGAAGCTGCTAAGCCTTCGATAATTGTAAGCCCTTGAGTTTCCGTAGTGGAAAAAGAAACTACAACATCAAAAGTATTGAAATAAGCGGGTACTACTGAATAATCAACTTTATCAGTAAATATAACAAAACTATCTAGTTTTAATTCTTTAGTTAATTTTTGTAAATTTTCTAATTCAGGACCACCACCAACGAGCATTACTTTAATATTATTATTTACTTTAACCATATCTTTAATATTATAAAGTAATTTATCAAAACTTTTTTCTGGTGCAATTCTACCAACAGAACCAATAACAAAATCAGTATCTTTTATTTTATATTTTTTATTTATTTTAGTTATTTCTTTTTTCATTTCTTCATTTAATTTAAATTTTTCGGTATCAATACCAGTTGGAATAACGTTAGCATATTTTTTAATACCATATTTATTAACAAATAAATCTTTTATTTTATCAGTTGGCACAATAAGTTCATCACATTTTTTTTCACAATAGTATTTAGTCATTTTAATCACCAATTTTTTTGCTAAATTATTAAAATGCCCATGAGTTACATAATGTACATAATCTTCATATAATGTATGATATGTATGCACAACTGGTATATTAAGCTTCTTAGCAACAATCCTAGAAAAATAACCAACACCAAATTCTGTTTGACTATGTATTACGTCTAAATTCCAACTTTTAATAATCTTCATTGCTTTACTTGAATATATACCAGTTAATTTAGTTTGATAAATCCCAGTTTTAATTCCTGTCATATAAATAATTTTATTTTTTTTATCATATTTAAAACCCTTGCCATCTAAATTAGCTGTAACAATAAAAACTTCATGATGCATTTTTTCAAGAGCTTCTTTAAGCATTTTTATACTTGTAGTAACTCCAGATATATGGGGTTCATAAGCATCTGTAAATATACCTATTTTCATTTTTACCTCGCGTTTCTTATAATAAGTATAATATATTTTGACTAAATTGTACACAAAATGTTAAAAAGTGTCTTTTATTTACATAACTCTTTATAAAGATTTAAAACTTTGATAAGATATTAAAAAGGAGATTATAATTATGAATAAAACATTGAAAAGAATATTAATTTCATTATTAACCATGCTAATTATAGGATTAATAATTATATTTGGTATAAATTTATATGTAAAAAGTAGCACAAAACAAAGTATTATGAGTATAAATGATTTAAATAAAGATTATGATGCAATTTTAGTTTTAGGTGCAGGATTAAGAAATGGAAAACCTAGTCCAGTTTTAAAAGACAGACTTGATACTGCGTATGAAGTGTATGAAAGTGGGGCATCAAATAAAATAATTGTAAGTGGGGACCATGGTACTAAAACTTATGATGAAGTAAATGTAATGAAGGATTATTTAACTAATAAAGGAGTGCCAAGTGAAGATATTTTTATGGATCATGCTGGTTTTTCTACTTATGATAGTATATACCGAGCTAAAGAAATATTTCAAACTGAAAAGGTTATAATTGTAACTCAAGAATTTCATTTGTATCGAAGTTTATACATTGCTAGTAAACTTAATTTAGAAGCAAAAGGAGTATCTGCTACATTGAGGCATTATACTGGAGAAACAACTTTTGAATTACGAGAAGTACTTGCAAGAGATAAAGATTTTATTAAAACAATATTTAAACCAGAACCTAAATATTTAGGGGATACTATTCCCGTTTTTGGTGATGGAAACGTTACAAATGATTAAAATATGCTTGAAAAAAATATAATAACAATGTATAATTATCTATATAATAAATAAGGGGCTGATAAAATGAATGGACAAAATCCTAATTTAAATAATGGCACAAATAATGGTTTGAATAGTGAAACTTTAGGTTCCACTACATTAGGCATGGCACAAAATACACCAAATGTAGAAGGTCCAAATATAAATCCAACACCAATTCCAAATTCCGGAATAAATAGCATACCAAATGCAACCCCAATGCCAAATACTACACCAAATGTAGCTCCTCAAGTTGAAAGTTTAGAATCAGCTCCAATGCCAACTGAGCCAGTTGCTAGACCAATTCCTGGTACAGAAGATATGTTAACGGGAAATACTGTGGGAGTTAATAATAACTTTACACCATCAGGTAATATAAATGGTTTTACAAACTCAAATAAAGTTGAGAATATTGGTGTTGTGCCACCTCAAAACAATGATAATAAGAAAAAGAAACCAATGAATAAGATACTATTTATAATTTTAATTATAGCGTTGATTGGTGCAGTTGCTTATGGTGTATATTATTTCCTAAGTGTAAGCAACAATACAGTAAAATTAACACCTAAAACAGTAAGCATTGGCGTAGGGGAAACGGTTCCTGATGACATTAAAGAATATGCAACTATTACTAGAGGAAATGCAAGCACATGTAGTGTTAATACAAGAAATGTTGACACATCGACAGTAGGTGAATATGAAGTTACAATAACTTGTGGAAAAAATACTTACAAAGCAAAAGTAGTAGTAAGTGATAAAACAGCACCAGTTGCAGAAGTAAATATGGTATTTAAAACAATTAATACAACAGTAAGAGTAGAAGATTTCATAAAAAGTTGTAATGACCCATCAAATTGTAAAACAAGTTTTGCTGATGAAGCAAAAGTAAATGAATATATGACTGCTGCTGGAGGCCCATATGAAGTAGTAATCGAAGCTGTAGATGATGCTGGAAATAAAGCTGATTACACAGCAACGTTATATGTAACAAGTGAAGATATTTTCTTATTTGCAAACTTCAGTAGTGCTGAAGAAATTCTAACAGAATATAAAGCTAAAAAAGTAGTAAATGATATATTTGCTATAAACCGCACTTTAGTATTCTTAAATGCTGCTCGTCGAGATTATAAATATACATTTGAAAATGCTGCTGATTACAATGAAATTGTTAAGAATAAAGAAAATACAATAACATTTGATGGCATAACAGGTACAGCAACATATGATGATAATAACTTAAGCTTAGTAATATCAACAGATTTAAGTTTAGATACTTTAAAGAGTGAAAATAATGGTAATTTTCCAACATCATATCAAGAGATTCAAACAATATACAAAGATACTAAAGGATACACTCCATCATTTATAAGAAGTTATCCTCAAACCGAAAGTGAAGAGTAATCTTCATTTTTTCTTGTATTGAAGTTTAGTTCGTGATAAAATTAAGACAAGTGGTGATAAAGATGAAAAAGGGCAAAAAACTAGTAGCATATTTAATTGTAATTTTATCAGTAATTATAATAGCATTTCTATTTTTGAAAATATTTAAATTTGACAAAAAAGTTAATGTTGAATATCCAGAAGTAACAGAAGCTGATATTAAGAAAATTTATAAATTTTTTCCAGAAAGAAACTATAATGCTGGACCATCATTTTACATAGGTAGTTACTTAACAAGCAATAATATAGGATATTCAACAATATCTTTAGTTACATATAATTATATTGAAAGAAATAATCCATTTAAGTTTGAAACTATAACTGAAGAAGATATTAGTCTGGTAGGTAAGGACTATAAATTATTATATAAAATAAATAAGGATTACTTTCTAGAAATGGTAAAATATATTTTTAAAGAAACAAATTATTACATTTTAGATTTTAAAATTGATGAAAATAAGAGTGCAAAAATAAAAGATGAATATGATTATTTATATATTTATGAGAGTAATAATGAATTAGATGACAATATTATTTATTACAAAGGACTAGATAGTTATACTGTAGAAAACGGAAATGAATCAATTAAAATAATTGAATATTTTCTTAAATGTAATAAGACCACAAAAGTGTGTTACGATAATGAAGGAACAAATGAAATAGTAAATAACAACATAAAATATAGTGAAAATTTAAATATAAATGAGTATAAAGATAAATTAAAAAGGTATGAACACAAATTTTCTTATGAAGATGGCCATTACAAATTTGTAAGTACCAGAGAAATTTAGTTTAACAAAGGGTGGGGGATTATGCGAGATTTATATTACATAAGTTATGAATCATTTATGCTTTTCTTAAATAAAGTTACGGAAAGATACGATGATAACAGAAAAGTATTAAAACATATAATAATTGATCTTTTAACAAATAAAAGAAGTGCTTTTAATGCGGATTTAAATGAATTTATAGAAAAATCAGGTGCAAATTTAGAAGTATGTAAAAGAGCAATAATGTTTATGTTAGTTAGTAAATCATATGTAATGAACTATTATGACTCAGTTCATGAAATAAATACTTCTTATAGTGAGCCATTTATTGAAGATTTAGAATCTTTAACTAAAGAGGACATTATAGATATGTTTTATAAACCAACAGAAATGACTGATGATATCATCGAAGATTTTCTAGCATATATCCAAAGACCTTATATATTTAAATTTAAAGCAAAAGAACTAATTTTTAAAAATGGAAAACTTCAAAAACTACTAGAGTTAAACCCATTTGAATTTTTAGATATCTGGGATTATATACCAGATGAAGAATTAACCAAGCCAGAAAAATACATTCAAAGATTTTTTGATATATACGATAAATCAATTTCTGAATGTGCAGAAGATGTAAATGGTGAAAAAGAAAATTTTGATAGTATGGATGAATATGAACATACAATATTAATTCAAAATATTTATGAATCTTTTGAAAATGATACAGCACAAATAACAATATTTATAAACTACATTTTATCTAACATATATGAGTTTTTAATTATAGAAAAAAACAGTGGTTCTAAAAATTACAAAGATTGTTTTGATTTAATACCATTTTTAGAAGAGCATGATATATATGAACTTCGAGATGAATTCTTAAATAATAGAGAATTTGCTCTTAGAATAATTGACATATTTATAGAACAAAATAGTACTCTAGATGAAGATGATTTACTTGAAAAAAGAGAAGAATTTAAACATTACGGAGACATTAAACTTTTAAGAAAATTAAATCCATATTATGATGCTGAAGAAATAGTATATCAAAAAATAAAAGAAACTAGTGAAATTAACTAGTTTCTTTTTAGTACTGCATGAACAACATATTTATTGTTTTCATCTGCACAAGTTGATAAAGTAATAATTTTATCATTTTCATTTAAATCAACATTAAAGTTATAAATACTTCTTGACTTTATTAAATCAAACATTTTCATTTTAGTTTGATTATCTGGAAAGATAACTTGTAAATAATCAGTAGTTGTTTCAATTTTATATAAAGAAAATATTTCATATTCAAGTGTTTCATATAAAGTTTTAAAAGTAATAATATGATTATCAGGATTACTATACCAATTATATCTCATCATATTTTGAATATTACCAAACATAATACCATTATAATATCTATTGTGAGCATAAATAACTAAATTATCACTTAAATTTACAACATCACTATGATAATCCATAAAAACCCAACCATTTTTATCATCTTTAAAGAAAATATTATGATTTAAATAATAACTATTATTATTAGTTTGTACAACTGGATAATCTATATTAGTATTAGGTACTTTAAGCCAACCAACAGTTTCTGGATTTACATTTTTAAAAACACTAGCGACGTCTTTATTAATTACTTTTTTCTCATTATCTTTTAAATCTTTATTCATTTCGTTAATAATTGTTTCAGTATTATCTAAACTAATTAATTCTTTTATACTAGTTTTAGTATCCTCATCATTTTTCATAGAATTATAATTATCATAAAAAACATAAATAAACAAAACTGCAATAATAAGAATAATTATATAACCACAAGTTTTTAAAATACTATTATTAGTTTGTTTTAATAAATTATCTTTTAAGTAATCATCACTATAATCTAATCTAAAATAAATCTTATAACGTTTGCTTTTTCTTTTATTAAATTCTCTTAGATATTCAATAGTTTCTTCATTTGATATATTATCATGAATAACTATTTTTATATTTTTTTTATTATTTTTTCTAAGAGTATTAATAATATATTCTAAGTCATTTTTATTTACGTAATTAACATTTATAGTTTTTAAGTATTTATTTATTTTAATAAAAGCTTCAAAGTCTTCTTCATCTTGCACTGACATTGGTAAATCTATCTGGATAGTCATTTTATAAAACATACTAGAAAATATACTAAGATTATTTTGAAGCATAAAATTTGATAGATATAGTATTTCATTTCTAGATTCTACTAAAACACCATATTTATCTAAATATTCAATCATAAAAGGTTGAAGGTTATAACAATTTACATTTTTAATATTAGTTTTAATAATAAGTTCACAAATATTAAAATTTAATTGAACATCTTCTTTAATAATTAAATTAATAATATTAGTATTATTTTTTAATACATTAAGAATAGTGGATACAAATTCCATTTTTTCGATAATTATAGTATCAATACCATAGTTTTTAGTAAGTTCATTTATAAAAGTTGAAGTAATTTTTACATTGTTATTCAAATAATCAAGAGAAAATATTAGTTCATCAGAACTAATTACATTAGTATTAAGTAAGTTTTTATTTTCACATGATAATCGCACTTTTTCCTTAATATATAAGGCACTATCTTTAATTTTAAATAATAATTTCTTCATATTCTCAAATCCTATTACTTTATTATAATAACACAATTTTACATTTTTTAATATAATTTTGTAAAAAATATGTTGTTTTTTGTATTTTTATGATATAATTTAGACATAATAAAGATAAGGAGAGATATAGTGATGAAAAAAATTATCAGTTTTATAGCATTAGTAATGGCTATAATAATTATACCTATGGGTGTTGACGCAGCAACAATAGTTCCAAAGTGTGAAAAAAGTTGTCCAACTGAAGGAGGAAAATGTACATCAACATGTAAAATCAATGTTGAAGGAAATACAGCAGAAATTAATTCATTCTCAGCAACTCTTGAAGTTGTAGGAAATGGAGTTACAGTAAAATCTTTAACACCTGGTGATGGATGGCAAAAAGTTTCACCAAGTGATGCTGAATTAGCTGGAACATCAATTCCATTAAGCTTAATTGCAAATAATGGTAATATTACAGCTTCTAACTTTACATTAGTAACATTTACTCTAGAACTTGAATCATCAGCTGCTGATTGTAGTTTAAAAGTTACTAATCCATCAATAGGTAGTGAAGTAACAATTGAAATTGAAACAACTACAGAAACTAAAACTGGTGCAGCTCTTCCAATTGCAATCATTGGTTGTGGTATTATAGGTGCTGGATTAATCTATAGTGTAACTAAGAAAAATAAAAAAATGTATAAAATATAATAAATTTTTAACAATCTTGTTTGCAAGATTGTTTTTTTGTGTTAAAATAACACCAGACGGAGGATTAATTATGAATGAATTAACAGAACAAGAAATAGTAAGAAGAGAAAAAGCTGAAAAAATTCGTGAAATGGGAATAGACCCTTTTGGACACAGATTTGAAAGAAATGCTTATTCAAAGGATTTAAAAGAAAAATATGCAGATGTGCCTCATGATGACTTTGAAAATATGGAAGATACTGCAACAGTGGCAGGACGTATTATGTTTATTAGAAAAATGGGAAAAGCATCATTTTTTACAATTCAAGATAAATTAGGAAGTATCCAAATATATATATCAATAAATGATGTTGGAGAAGAAGCATATAATTTATTTAAATCAGCTGATTTAGGTGATATAGTTGGTGTTTATGGTAAAATAATGAAAACTAGAACTGGAGAAGTAACAATTAAATGTTTAGAATATACACATTTAGTTAAAGCTTTAACACCACTTCCAGAAAAATTCCATGGACTAACAGATACTGAAGAAAGATATCGTCGTAGATATGTTGACTTAATAATGAATGAAGAAGCTAGAAATGTAGCTTTTACTAGACCTAAAATTATAAGATGCATTCAAAATTTTATGGATGGTCGTGGATTTACAGAAGTTGAAACACCAGTTTTAACAACTCTTTTAACAGGTGCTAGTGCTAGACCATTTGTAACACATCATAATACTCAAGATATTGACATGTATTTACGTATTGCTCTAGAACTTCCATTAAAAAGACTTTTAGTAGGAGGAATGGAAGCAGTATATGAAATAGGCAGAGTATTTAGAAATGAAGGAATGGATACAAAACATAATCCAGAATTTACTCTAATGGAAGCATATCTTGCTTATAGTGACCTTGAAGGTATGATGGATATGACTGAAGGCATGTTTACTAAAATAGCTAAAGAAGTAATGGGGAAAATGACATATAATTGGGGTGGAAATGAAATAAGTCTTGAAGGACCATGGAAAAGAATCTCAATGGTTGATGCAATAAAAGAAAAAACAGGTATTGATTTTTCAAAGAAAATGACAGTTGATGAAGCCTTAAAGCTTGCAGAAGAACATCATATTGAAGTAGCAGATCATGAAAAAAATGTTGGACACATTATTAATTTATTCTTTGAAAAATATGTTGAAGAAACATTAATACAACCAACATTCCTATATGGTCATCCAGTAGAAATATCTCCACTTACTAAGAAGAATCCAAAAGATCCAAGATTTGTTGATAGATTTGAATTATTTATCGGAGGAAAAGAATTTGCAAATGCCTATACTGAATTAAATGATCCAATTGATCAATTAGAAAGATTTGAAGAACAATTAAAAGAAAGAGATTTAGGAAATGATGAAGCAAATGACATTGATATGGACTTCATTGAAGCTCTAGAATATGGCATGCCACCAGCTGGAGGTATCGGCTATGGTATTGATAGACTTGTAATGTTCTTTACAGAACAAGAAACAATTCGTGAAGTAATATTATTTCCAACAATGAAACCAAGAGATTAAAGTTTGACTTTAGTCTTTTTTTCTGTTAGAATAAGAGCTAATTTCAGGGGTGAGATTATGTTTAATGAAAAAATAACTAAAGCAATAAAGGCAATCGAAGAAGAAGCGCAAGCTATCGAAGAAGCATATGAACTTTTATCTGAGTTAGAGATGAAAGATAAAAAGATATCTTATGAATATGAATATGCAGTAAAAACAATTAAATCATGTGCTGATATTGAAGATGAATACTTAAAAGAAATATTAACTAAGGACTATGCAGAAGATGTATTTAACTTTTTTAGTAAAAAATATAATCTATCAATGGATTTTTATTTGAATCCTTTAGCAAACAATAACAAATTATATCAAATCCGCATAATGAATAAAATATACACTTATTTATATAAGCTGATGCCTGATGAAAATTTTCATGGATATAGTTTTTCAAGAACTTTATATGAATTATCTATAAATTTAGATTTAATAAGATTAACATTAAGTTTACTAAAAGATAAAAAAGAAACTATCAAGATTAAATACAATTTAGCTCTTACAATCGGAGAAGTAGAAAAGGAACTATTAGAAACTAACTTTGAAGTATCAGAAAATCCATATTTAACAAGAAATATATTAACTTATAATAATGCATTAAAAAATGTTGGAAAATTTTTTACCAATAGTATAACAATAAATATTCTTCATAGTTATATAATAAGTATTTTTTCATTTAAAAAAGACTTTAAAAACAATACAGATGAATATTTAGACTTTTTATTTACTTGTACAAGTATCAGAGCATGTTTAGTTATGTTAGATGAAAATACTGCAAATTTAGTGATATCAAAGATAAAAGAATTTATAAATGGAGAAGGTAATTTCAATTTACCTAACCTTCCAAATTTTAATAAGGAAGAATTATTAATTTTATTAATGGATTTAGCTGATACACTTGAAAAAGAAAGTGATGTAAGATACACAATTGAAATATTAAACAGTTTATTAGAAAATTTAGAACAAGATAAAAAAGTTCCAAATCATGTAAGTTTAAGTTTATAGAAAGGGAGAATATATATGTTAAAAAATGGAGCATTAAATGACATTGAAATGTTTGGAAATATAATTAATAGTATAAATGTAAGTTATAGAAAATTAACAGAATTAGAATTTAAAAATTCAAAAGAAAGTAAAGAGTACAAAGAAGAATTAGAAAATTTAAAAAGTTGTATTACTATTGAAGAAAATATTTTAGAAAGATTTAAAGTATCTGGAGAACTCGAAGAAATAATAAGCTATATAGAAAAGAAACATGAAACTAAAGTAGGAATAAACATAAATTTTTCCTGTAAGGAAGGTGACATTAAGAAAGCAAGAATGTCCAATGATTTACACCAAATTAGAATATCACAAATATTAAATGGTGAAGATTTTCCTAGTGCTTTGTATGTAACTTCAATTTATAATGATATAATAAAATTGGCTTTAGCTATTTTTGATATAAATAATCATATTAGTGATAAAAAAGAAAAAACAAAAATTAAGTATCAAATGGCACTTAGTATGAGAAGTATTGAAAAAGAACTTATAAGAGATAATTTTGAAATTAATCCTCATCCATACATGGAAAATGGTTTACTTTTAATAGATGATTCAGAAAAATTTTTAAGTGAAATGATAAAGACAACAGAAGTAAGTAATTTCTTTCCTGTTCTTGCCGATAAATTAGTGAAGTTAGATAACAATGTATTTTATACCCCTGATAAATACCATGAAGCAATATTTAATAGTTGTTTAATGAGAGCTTCGTTTGTTATAGTTTCTAAGGATTATGGAAATTTAGTTAAGCAAAAATTTGAATTTTTATTGGAAATGTTAAAGAAAAACGTAGGTCAAAAAATAGCGTATGATTTACTATATGAAGCCATAAATAATTATGACAATGATAAAGATATTCCTCAATTTTTAAGTTTTGGTAGATAATTTTATGTGAAAAAAGTATGAAAATACTTTTTTTTCTTTTATTTGGGTGTTATAATCATAGGTAAGGAGGTAGAGAATGAAAAAAATATTTGAAAAACAAGGCGTATTAAGATGTATAGGTGCTTTAATGGACATTGTTGCATTTATATTATTTATAGTTGCAGCATTTGTTGAAGGAACTAATCCAGATATGATATTAAAAGTTATTGGAATGGTTCTATTTATAGTTGGAAGTATGATGATTGCTCTTAAAAGTGAAAAACATACACTAGCAAAAAGTATTTTAGTTCTTGTAATAGCAGGAATAATTGCTTCATGGTTATTTACAAGTGGTATGTTCCAAGGTTCTGATTTTGTTGATAAGGACTTTACTCGTATAGGGCTAACTGATATTGGTTTTATGCTATATTATTCAATATATTTCATGATGGATAAAATTCCATTACTACTTGTTGTATGTGGTTTCTATGGAGTATTATCTCACATTAGTGGATATCAAAAATTAACTGACAGTTTAGCAGAAAAATTTGGTAAACATCCAATTGTTACTAGTGTAATAATAAGTGTAATACTATTTGTATTTACTTCATTATTCTCACAAACACTTATAGTTTTATTATTCATCCCATTCTTTGTTACAATTTTATCAAAAATGGGTATGGACAAATTAACTGTATTTGTTATAACATTTGGTAGTGCTTTAGTTGGTATTCTAGGTTGTACTTATGGAACTGATAGTCTAGCAGCATTTAATAATTATTTAGCTCAAGATGTTAAATTTGGTATAAATTATCGTTATATGATTGCTGCAGTTGCTATTGTTCTATATAATTTCTTCATTGTAATGCGTGTTCGCAAAATATCTGATAATATGAAGAAAAATACAAAGAGTGCTAGTAAAGAAAATGATATATTTGAAGTAGAAAAAGCATCCAACAAAGGTAAAATAAAAATGTTACCTGCCATCATAGTTTTAGCAATTTCAGTTATAATTACAATACTTGGTTACATTAATTGGAATACTATTTTTGGAATTGAAATCTTTGACAAATTCCATGAATGGTTAACTGGACTAGAAGCTGGTAGTGAATTTTATATAATTCAATACATTCTTGGTGCCAATGCTAATGCATTAGGTAGCTTCAAATATGTATTTAATATTTTAATTTTATTACTAGCAGTTAGTGCCTTACTAGCATTCTTGTATAAGATGAGTTTTGATGAATACGTTGAAAGTTTCTATGAAGGAAATAAGAAAATATTTAAACCATTATTATTCTTGATATTTGCAAATATGGTTTTTGCAGCAAGTTATATTTCTGGTTCACCACTTAATTCTGCATTTAATTGGATTTTAAATCTTGTTGAAGGATTTAATCCATATTTAACTTCAATAGTAGCATTTATAACTTCAATATTCCATAGTGATTTTGGATATGTAGCTTATACAATTGGAAGTTTCCTAACTTCTGTTTATGCTGATAATATTGAAATTGTTCATACAATATTTACATCAATGTATGGTATTGTTCAAATATTCGTACCAACAAGTGCCATGTTAGTAGTAGGTCTTTCAATGATGAAAGTAAGTTACAAAGATTGGTTCAAATATATTTGGTTATATGTAGTTGGTATGATCATTATATTACTTGTATTATTTACAGTAGTAACTTATATCTAAGAGTTCAGAAATGAGCTCTTTTTTAGTTAGATTAATCTTGAAAAATTAATGAATATAAGTTAAACTTATATCAAGAAGAATTAGATAGTGTGTGTAATGGATATGTGTTTATGGATAAAATAATTGATAAAGCTAAGAAATTAACATTGAGTTTTGATGCTGCTTTACCTTATAATCGTGAAGAACTATTAAAACAATCTTATTATGAACTTGGCGAAGCCCAAGGAATAGAACAAAATAATATGCAAACAGCAATTAAAATGCTTAAAGAAAATATTGATGTTAATACCATTGCCAAAATAACTGGATTATCTGCAAAACAAATCAAAGACTTGAAAAAATAACTATAGAATTTATAGTTTTTTTTCTTTTAAAAATGTAGTATACTAAAATTATGGAAGATATTAGAAAAATTAAAACAATCATTTCGAGAATTAATAGAAAATGCGATAAAGAAAGCATTAGTTTAAGTGTTGCATTAAATAAACTAGGGATAACTTTCTTAAACTACCTAGAAATACTAGGGTTAAATACAAGCATTATAAATGACAATATACTAAAAGAAATAGAAAAGTTATTTTCCCTAATAGATACAAGAATAATTATTAATCAAAGTATGGATAGTTTAGAACATGATGAAGTTGAAATATATTCTAAAGAAACACCAATTGTAGTTCATTTTCTCAAAAACAAAATTTCTTTAGATAATTACGAAGTGTTTGAAGATGAAGAAAACATTTATGAAAAAAGAATGACAAATATATGTAAAGACAAAGAAGAAATATCTTATGAATTAAATATAACTATAAATAAGGATGATAAGAAAACAAGACTTATTTCTGAAAAATATCCCCTTAAGCATATGTGGATAAAAGTAACATACAAGAGCAAAAACATAAATAGAAGTTATGAATTTACTATTAATCATGATATGTTAAAAAGTGATTTAAATTATATAATAAGACTTTTATCTAACTTTAATTATATAGAAACTTTTGCTATATTAAATAGATATCCAACAAGTATGAAAATAATCGGAGAAAATAACCAAACTTGTATAAAACAATAAAATTTTTACCATAACGTACATAGAATTATAAAAGGGAGGCTTCTATGTACAATAATTATAGTTTAGAAGTAAAAAGAATATTTAAAGATGCAGAAAAAATAGCAATTGATTTAAATCATCCTTATATAGGAACAGAACATTTATTATTAAGTTTGATAAATAATGATGATAAAATAAAGAAAATATTATTAAAATACGATTTAACATATGATGAGTTTTTAGATGAACTTCTTTTAGTCGTGGGAACAAGTGAAAATAAAAAATGTACTTGTATTTACACACCACTTTTAAAAAGAGTAATAAAAACAGCAGATGAAATATCTAAAAATAAAATGATGGAACCAATGCATCTTCTAGAAGCAATTTTAGAAGAAGGAGAAGGTATAGCTATTAGAATTATAATTAGCATGGGTATTGATATTGATAAACTTTATGATGAAATAAAAAAGAAACATAAAAAAGGTAATACTAAGCTAGAATTATATAATATTGGTAAAGATATGTCAGAAATAAATAGTGATGATATTTTAGTAGGTAGAGAAAAAGAATTAAACTTAATAATAGAAACATTACTTCGTAAAAATAAAAATAATCCTCTATTAATAGGTCCAGCCGGAGTAGGGAAAAGTGCTATTATTGAAGAACTTGCAAGAAGAATTAAAAGTGGTAACGTTCCAAATAAATTAAAGGATAAAAAAATAGTATCACTTGAAATGTCTTCGCTAGTTGCAGGTACTAAATATCGTGGAGAATTTGAAGAAAAATTAAATAAAGTAATTAAAGAAATTGAAGAAAATCCAGAAATAATATTATTTATTGATGAAATTCATACGATGGCTAATGCTGGTGGTGCAGAAGGAGCAATAAATGCAAGTGATATCCTTAAACCTTATTTAGCACGTGGAAAAGTAAAAATAATCGGAGCAACAACCACAAATGAATACAATAAATTTATTGCCAAAGATAAAGCTTTATCAAGAAGGTTTGAAATAATAAAAATAAATGAACCAACTATTAAAGAAACAGAAAATATATTATCAAAGATAAGACCATCATTTGAAAAACATTATAATATAAAGATAACTGAAGAAAATATAAAGAATATAGTATCTTTAACAGATAGATATGTTTTAGATAGATTTAATCCTGATAAATCAATCGATTTATTAGATAGTGTATGTGCTATGAAAGAAGTAGAAAGTACTAAAGAAAAAGATATTTCTAAGTTAAAAGATAAACTACTTAATATTGTTAAGAAAAAAGAAAATATGGTAAAGAAAAATAATTTTGATGAAGCATTAAAATACCGAAGTATGGAAATAAAATTGCAAGAAAAAATAGATAAAGAAGAAAATACACCAAATAAAATAACAGCAAAAGATATAAAAGAAATGTTAGAAAGAAAAAATAATATACCATTTATTGAAAATGACTTTAAGGATTTAGAAAATTATTTACTTGATAATATAATTGGCCAAAATAATGTGGTTAGAGAAATAATAAATGCTCTAAAACAAAAAGAAGAAGATTTACCAGTATCCATTTTACTTACAGGTTCAACTGGAGTAGGTAAAACTAAAACTGTCAAAGAAATAGCAAAATATCTGGATATACCTTTAATAAGACTAGACTTAAGTGAATATAACGAAAGTGTGTCTATAACTAGATTAATAGGTGCTAGTGCAGGATATGTTGGTTATGATGATGAAAATATATTTGAAAAGGTACGTATGAATCCGCATTCTATTATTTTATTAGATGAACTTGAGAAAGCTCATCCAAATGTTATTAATTTATTTTTACAAATCTTAGACGAAGGATACGTAACCAATTCTAAGGGAGAAAAAATAGATTTTAAAAATACTTATATCTTTATGACAAGTAATGCAATGGTTAATCAAAAAATAGGATTTATGAAAGGTAAAAGTAATTATCAAGATAGTTTTAGTAAAGAGTTTTTAGCTAGAATTACAGCTAAAATAAACTATAATAATATTACTGAAGAAATGATTAAAGAATATTTAGATAAAAAGGGTATTGAGGATTACTCATTAGTTAAAGATTTTGATTATGAAAACCAAGGTTTCAGAGGCTTAGATAAATATTTAAAAACAAAAAAGACAAAAGTTAGATAAAAAATAACTTTTTCTTTTATTTGAAAATATTTTGTGGTATTATAATATTAGGTGATAGATAGTGAAGAAAATAAATTGGGAAAAAGTTAATAAATTTGTTAAAAATAAAAATTTTATTATAGCAGTTTGTGTATTTTGTTTAACGATTGCCTCAATTGGATTTAGTTATGCATCATTCTTTTCTGTTAAAACTAATACCACTAACCAAAGTATTACAACAGGTACACTAAAAGTTTCATATGGTAGTGAAACCTCAGCAATTCAAAGAAATAATAGTTTAACACCAATGTCAGATGCCGAAGGTATGAATCAAAATGATGTAAGTGTCATTTATATTCAAAATACAGGTACATTAGATTCAACTTATGTTATGAATATTGGCTATGATATAGAAAATTTTACATCAAGAACTGGCTATAAAGACACAGATATGTTGACACCACTTGATTATGTTAGGTTTGCTGTATATGAATATAATGGTGCAGGGACTGCAGATACATTAGTAGCTGGACCACTTAGTGTAACTGATTTACCAATTTATAAAATAGATAATTCTGATAGTAGAAACAATAGATATAGTATTTTATTTGATACTTTAGGTAGTACATCCAGCTCTAATTCTACAAAAACTTATAGAATAAAGCTATGGTTAAGTGATAAAGCAATATCTGCAGCAAGTTACTCTTACTTTTATGTAAATGCTGAAATAGTAGCTGAAGTAGTTAATGCCAAAATGAATTATACCCTAAATGGAACAATAACTGATGGCACAAACAATTTAAGTGGAGCAGTAGTAAGTTTACAAAATGGTTCAGTAACAAGTACTACATCATCAAGTGGAGCGTTTAGCTTAACTGGCGTTTATCCAGGAGTTTATAACTTAGATATAACATATAACAATGTAGTTTATAGTGGTAATCTAACTGTTGAAGAAAAATCAAGTAATAGTTTAACTAGTTTAGGTAGTACTTTTAGTGGAAGCAATATATATACTGTTGCAAATAGTTATGGAACAACTATAAGTAAAATAATTAAGAAAAATAACATTGATACTTATAGTAGTGCTGCTAGTATTTCAAGTGGAAATCTTTATCCAACTTACAAATTTGTTGGTGGCGGCACAACTTCCATATCAGGAATGAAAATAGTACTTGATACAACAAATAAAACGTTCACAATGAGTTTATAATAGAATTGAGTTTACATTGTATTGTAAACTCAATTTTACTAAAAAATGTAATGTGAAAACAAAGTGAAAAAAATTTTAAAAAATTTCTACTTAAGGGTTGATTTTTAAAATATAAAATGGTAATATTAAGATAGAGAGGAGATAAGGAAGAATTATGGATAACAAAAAAAATACTATCCTATTAACAGTAATCGCAGTTGCAACATTATTAGTTGCTGTTGTAGGTGCAACATTCGCTTACTTCACTGCACAAGGAGGAGAAGCTGCTTCTAAAAATGTAACTGTTCAAACAGGTACAGCAGGAAATTCATCATTTGCAATTGATGGAGCAATTAATATTTACGCTGATGCTACAACATTTGCTCAAGGTCAAGGTAATGCTACAGGTTCATCAAATGGTACTGTATCATTTACTGCACCAGGTGCTGTAGGAGGCGGAGAAATTGCTGCTAAAGATTTACAATTCTGCTATAGTGTTTCTTTAAATATTTCAGCAAACGATTTTGGCTATACTGTAAATGATAGTACACCTGAATTAACATTAGATGTAACTAAAGCTGGCACTGCTGTTATAACTGCTATGGATATTACTACTAAAACTGGTAAGATTGAATTCCCTACAGTTGCAGACGGAACTGAATATGTTCATAAAATAACAGCTACACCTGGAGAAACAAAGACAGAAGCTTGGAAAACTACAGTTACATTAATTAACCTAGATAGTGATCAAAATACTAATACTGGTAAAAATTTAGCTGCAGTATTAACATTCGACAAAGCAACTTGCCCAGGAGCATAATTATAGAAAATGGACTTCGGTCCTTTTTTTATTGTGAAAAAACAATATTTGTTTTAGTATTTTGTTTAAATATAACTACGTTGTTATTCGTGATAATAAAAATTGTACTAAACTTTATTTTTCTATTTTTTTGAACATTTTGGATTAAGTCTTCATACTCGCCTATATTAAATATATTAATAATAAAAGGGGCATATACTGCCAATAAGTATTCATCTAGTATTTGGTATTTTTCAAGTTTATCTAGTTTTGAATTTATAGCTTGTTCTAAAGATTTAATACAATCAACCACAGGTAGAATATAGGCATAACCATTTTCATCAAATTCTTCGGGGGTTAAACAATAAGGATTATTTTTCTCTATTATTCTTCCACCAGCCTTTTTATACTTTTTATTATACTTTAAAACATCGAGTGTTTTATTTCCTTTATTAACTATAAAAGCATCAAAGCTTTGACCGGTATCAACTTGAGTAATTTCTAAGCCAACATTGCCCTTTATAAAGTCAGGCTGTTCAGATTTTATAAATTCTTTATCTATTAAACCGTAACTTTCCAAAATACCTTTAATTCTATTTTCTTCCTTAAACTTTTCCTCATCATGAAGTTTATTTGTTTTTTTCATAATTACCTCCGATTTATTATTTTATAAGAATATAATTAAAAAGCAACATATTTTATTGGAAAATGTGAAAAAACTACAAAAAAGTCAAAAATATATGTATAAATTAACAAATTTAGTATATATCTTAAAAAGCAAAAAAAGTCTTTTAGTAATTATAATGAGGGTATTGACATTTATAAAGATGATATTAAAGACAAACAATCTATTGCAATAACTAGTGCTAAGAGACTTGAAAAAGAAAGTATCTATGAATGCATATATAAGAAAGTTTATTTATTAAAAAAGTAAATAACTTTTTTAATATATTTACCTTGATTAAATACAATAATTTTGGTAAAATACATAAAGAAAAGAGGAATTAAATATGGCTTTATTATTAACGCTTTTTAGTGGTCTATTTTTTTTAGTTGGTATAATTGTATACAAATTCATTTCTAACAAAGTTGCATTTTCTAGAATGTCTATAGCATGTGCTTGTGTTGTTATCGCTGGATTAATTTTATTTGACTTAACACCAGAAATAATTGAAGCAGGTAATCCATGGTCAATACTTTTCATAGGCATTGGTCTCCTAACATTAATCTTCATTGATAAATTACTTCCTCATCATGAACATGACCATCATGAAAATGATGAAGAAAAAAAAGAACACATAAAGCATCTAGAACATGTTAGTCTTATAACAATAATAGCGCTTTTACTTCACAATGTAATCGAAGGTATGGCATTATATGGAGTATCTTCAAGCAACATAAAAAGTGGGTTAATAATGTTAATAGGAATTGGCCTTCATAATTTACCATTTGGTTTTCAAATAGCGCCATCACTTAAAAATAAGAAAAATATTACACTCGTTATATTACTTGTTTTATCTGGATTTATTGGTGGTTTAATCTTTAATATATTTGGAAGTTTAAGCAAAAACTTAGAAATTATCATTTTATCTCTCACATGTGGAATGCTTCTTCATATTTTATTATTTGAACTTTTAAAAGAAGTTTATGAAGAAATACATAAAAAAGAAACTATTTATGGTATAATAATAGGTATAATAATATTAATTATAATTAATTGTTTATAGAGGTGGACATATGAAAAAAATACTAGTTGTTGGTGCTGCAGGTAGCATCGGGGTTCATACTGTTAAATATTTACTTAGTGAAGGAAAATATGAAATAACTATATTAGATTTAAAAACTAAAGAAGTATTTAAAAGATTAAAAAGATTTAGAAAAAGAGTTAATATCCTATATGGAGATGTAACAGATAGAGTTTTAATGGAAGCATTAGTTAAAGATCATGATTATATTATTTATTTAGCTAGTGCGATGCCTCCGCTTGCAAATATGAAAAAAGGTTTAGCAATGGCCATAGACTATGGAGGTTGCGAAAATATTGTTCGTGCAATAAGTTATTATAATCCAAAATGTCATTTGTTTTTGGCATCTTCTACGAGTGTATATAAACAAATAGAAAATCCGAGTGTTAAAAGTAAACTAAAATTAGATGAATATGATTATTTTGAAAATGCTAAGATAGAATGTGAAAAATTAGTTAAAGAAAAATTAAAAAATTATACAATATATAGAATACCTTTAGTTTTATCTAATCCTCTAGAAGAAACATTCATGTATCATGGAAATAGGGATGATATAATGGATGTAATAACTAAAGAAGATTGTGCTTATGCTTTTGTAAAAGGAATAAAGTATAGCGATAAATTAAATAAAAGGACATTTGATTTAGCAAGTAGTGAAACTATTAAATATGGGGATTTATTAGATAGATTACTTGAAATAAATGGGTTAAGTTTTAAATGTGTACTAAGTAGAGTTTTTTTAGAAAAAGATTATTATAGTCCAGTATGTACAGATAGAGATGAACTTGAAGAATTGTTACATTATAGAAATGACTATATAAATGCTTATTATAATAGATTAAAATCTAAAAATAGGAAAAGAAAATTTCAAAAAATGTTAGGAAAACTTTTGGTGAATAAGAAATGAAAAGAGGAATAGCATTTTCTGGGGGAGGTCTAAGAGGGGCCTATCAGGTTGGTGCTTATAAAGCTTTTTTAGATGCTCATGTTAAAGCAGATGGTTTTGTTGGTACAAGTATTGGTTCATTTAATGCAGCGATGTGTGCTAGTGGAAGATTTAAAGAATTATATGATTTTTGGTACAATTTAGATGCTGGAGCAATTTTAGGTTTTAGTGAAAAACTAGTAAGTAAAACCAATAATGAAGATTATGATTTAGAAATGCTTAATGAGATACTTAACAATATTAAAAGCATTGTTTTAAATAAAGGAATAAGCACAATTAATTTAAGAAAGTTACTAGAGAAACTTAATATAGGTAAAGATTTATATTATAGTAATAAAGATTTTGGTTTAGTTACTGTAAGATTTAATGATTTTAAACCAAAATATTTATTTAAAGAAGAAATACCTAAAGATAAACTTAATGATTATTTAATAGCATCTTGTTTTTTACCAATATTTAAATTTGAAAAGATGATTGATGATAGTTATTACTTAGATGGTGGTTTTCATGATTATATACCAGCGAATAGTTTACTTGAAAAAGGTTATGATAAAGTATACGTCATTGATTTACAAGCTATTGGTTTAAGAAGACCATATAATGATAGAAAGAAAATAGTTGTTATAAAACCATCTAGAAAACTTGGTAGCATACTTGATTTTAAGAAAAATGATATTAGAAATAATATAAAAATGGGGTATTATGACACTTTAAGAGTCTTAAAAGAATTTGATGGTAAAAAGTATATCTTTAAAAAAAGAGGACTTTGGTATTATGAATATTTACTTAAAAGTGTAAATACTAAGGATAAAGAGGAAATGATGAAGTTTTTTGGTACTAAAAATACTAAAAGACTTGTTATTAAAGCACTAGAATTTGTGATGAAAAAAGAAAACTTTACATATTTTAATATTTATAAAGCAAAAGATGTAATAAAGAGAATAAGATATGTAGATAAAAATTATGGAGTTTATAAGTTTGTAAAAAATATGAATGTTTAAGGGAGGAATTTATTTATGGGAAGAGCTTATGAAGTAAGAAAAGCAAGTATACAAAAAACAGGAGCAGCAAAGGGAAAAGTATATACAACATTTGCTAAAGAAATATATTTAGCTGCAAAGAAAGGAAGTCCAAATCCAGAAGCAAATGTAACTTTAAAAAGATTAATTGATAAAGCTAAGAAAAATCAAGTGCCATCAGATATTATTACAAGAGCAATAGATAAAGCTAAAGGTGTAGGACAAGATGAATATCATGAAGTAGTTTATGAAGGTTTTGGACCTGGTGCAAGTACTTTAATTATTAAATGTTTAACAGATAATGTTAATAGAACAGTTGGTATGGTTAGAGCAGCCTTTAATAAAGTTAACAAATCTTTAGGAGTTACTAATTCTGTATCATATAATTATGATCATTTAGGTATTATTTCATTTAAATATGAAAATGATGATGAAATACTTGAAGTGCTACTTAATGCAGGTATTGAAATAGTTGATATTGAAAAAGAAGATGGCTATGTAACTGTTAGTTTAAATCCAAGTGATATGAATAGTGCTAAAGATGAAATAGAAAAAATAATTCCCAATGTTGATTATGAAATAGATGAAGTTGGTATGTATGCTAAAGATAAAATTACTTTAGAAGGTGAAGATAAAGAAATATTTGATAGACTTTATAATATTCTAGAGGATATTGAAGATGTTTCACAAATATATACAAATGTATCTAATATAGGTTAATATGGAAGAAAAGAAGAATAATATTTGGTTTCTTATAGCTAAAGTAGCATTAATATTTTTAGTTTTTGAAGCATTTACAAAAGTTTTCGGGGGCTTAATAGCGTCAAAACTATATTCTAGTTTACTAAATGGTAAGTATATTATATATGCTGTTAGTGAATTTGTAGTATTTGTTTTTGCTATAGTTTTACTAATAATTAGAAAAAAATGGTATATATTTAAAGAAAAGAAAATTAATTTTGGAGAATCTGTTAAGCTATGTTTACCAATTTTAGTTTTATCAGTTATTATAGCACTTGCAAACGCCACTGAATTAATTGGTACAGATGTAAATGTTAACAATTTAATAAGTTTAATTATATATGTTGTTTTAATTGGTTTATTTGAAGAAATATTCTTTAGAGGCATAATTGAAAATGAGCTTTTAGAAAAATATAGCAGTAATAAAAAAGAAATACTTATATCAATTATTATTAGTGGAGTAGTATTTGGTGCTGTACATTTAACTAATTTATTTGCAGGTCAAGATTTACTTACAACAATGATGCAATTTGTGCAAACAACAGCGATAGGTATTCTATTTGGTACAGTGTATTATAAAACTCGTAATATATGGGCAATGATTTTTCTTCACAGTTTCTATGACTTTTCAGTACTTCTTAGTGAAGTTAATCTAGTAACAGATTGTGGTTATGTAAGTAATGTCCCAATTAGCATAACAGCAGCAAGTATGGTTGCATCAATAATACTAAGCTTAATTTATTTGCTTTACTCAGCATCTATTTTTGAAGAAAAGAAAACAAAGATATATAATAATGGTATATTTATTCTTATAGCTCTTTTCTTTATATCAAATATTTTATTTGGTTTATTTGGAGCAAGTACAGAAGATTATTATGTATGTACAAGTTATGATGTAAAAGAATTTTCTCAAGTTGAAACTCATTATTATAGTTATGATGATTTTAATTATACTCTAGAAGATGGTACAATTTATCATATTTATAAAAAAGATAATAAGGCAGTACTTGAAGATAATATCGGAGTAACAAATATAACATTTGACATAGATAATGTAGATAGAGTAGTTGTTATTGATAAATATTTAATTATAATTACAAATGAGAGTGCAAATGATGTTTTATATTATAAAGACTTAAATAATATAAATGAAGAATTTAAAACATTAGAATTACCAATGATATCAAGTGTTGGATACCTTTATAGTAAAGATGATAATATGAAATATCCATTAGTAAAAAGTTATATAAATGATTTATTTGTGTTAGATGGAGATACTTTAAAGAAAGTGGAAAGTAAATAAAAAAGCTTTACAAACACGCAAGTGATGTGATATATTAGTTATGTATTCATGAGATATTTCTCATTAAATATATGGAAACATTGTTGTCCATTATAGTGGTTCTCACATCCAGCTCAAAAGTGACATTAAAAGTGGGAGTACCCGAGCCATAGTGGGAATTAAAAAAAGTGGGAGTACCCAAGCCATAGTGGGAATTAAAAAAGTTGACTAGATTTTATATCTAGTTTTTTGATGAGTATTTTTCGTTTATTAATTATTTACTCTGAAAGTGTCAACTTATGTACAATCTGATATATAAAAGTAATAATTAGTGGTATAATAATTGATATAGAGGTAGTCTATGAAAAAATTTAGGTTAAGAAAGTTTTATTTAGGGGTAGTAACCTTTATAATATTATTATATATGGAAGTAACATTTAGATTACTAACTGGGAATGTGATATTTAGTAAAAATATTATTTATGTTTTAATATTCAATTTAATTATTAGTTTATTTTTTGATGGTGTTGGCAGAATTTTTAATAGAAAAACTAATAAAATAATATTTCTTATAAATCTATTTTTACTAAGCTTACTTTATAGTATTCAGTTATGTGTATTTAAGATGTTTAGTTTTTATTTTGATTTTGGTTTACTTGGGGCATCAGGACAAGTGGCATCTTTTGCAGGTGATGGAGTAGATTTAGTTATTAGAAATATCATCGGAGTTATTCTCTTATTTATGCCATTTATATTGTTTACTATTTTTAATAACATTATAGTAATTGAAAGAGAAAATAAAAAATCTATACTTATTAAAAGTGGTTTATGTTTAGTTAGTATTGGTTCATTTTATTTATTTTTACAAGTTGATAAAGATAAAATTAATTCGCCATATAAGCTATATTATGATGTAAATAATGTTGATTTAAATATTAGAACATTCGGAGTATTAGATACATTTGTTATAGATACGTATAGATTAATATTTGGTTTTGATGAAAAAATAGATATTATTATTAAAGATAATGATAGTGATATTGATAATGTTGATAATCCAGAAGAAATTATTTATGAATACAATAATTTAGATATTGACTTTGATGCTTTAATAAGTAATGAAAGTAACAAAACTATTAAAAGTATGCATGAATATTTCAAAAATGAAAGTGGTACTAAACAAAATAAATATACAAAATATTTTGAAGGAAAGAATTTAATTTTGTTTATGGCAGAAAGCTTTAATGAAATAGCTGTAAGAGAAGATACAACCCCGACATTATATAAGCTAGTTAATAGTGGATTTAAATTTAATAATTTTTATACTCCGACGATATCAAGTACAATTGGAGGAGAATTTCAAGAACTTACTGGTTTAGTAGCTGCTTCAGGTTTTGTAAGCCCATGGAAAAGTGGAAACAATTATTTTCCATTCGGAGTAGCAACAAGCTTTAAAGAGCTTGGCTATAATACATTTGCTTATCATGATCATAGCATATATTTTCAAGATAGGTATAAATATTTAAAAGCATTAGGTTTTGATAATTTTAAAGGCTGCTTTAATGGCCTTGAAAAAAGTATAAATTGTAAGCAATGGCCTGAATCCGATGTGGAAATGATTAATGCTACATTTGATGATTATATAAATAGTGATAAACCATTCTTTACATATTATGCAACTGTCAGTGGTCATGGTGGTTATACATTTACACAAAGTGCAATGGCTAAAAAACATCAAAGTGATGTGGCAGGTTTAGACTTTAGTGAGAAACCTCTTGCTTATTTGGCGGCTCAAATAGAACTTGATAGAGCCTTAGAAACTTTGATAAATAAGTTAAAAGAAGCGGGAAAACTTGATAATACTGTTATTGCCTTAGTAGGTGATCACTATCCATATTACTTAAGTATAGATGAAGTAAATGAAATAGCAAGTTATAAAAAGGATAGTGTAGTTGAAGTAAATAAGAGTAATTTTATACTGTGGAATAGTGAAATGGAAACTATAAATGTAGATAAAGTTGGCAGCCAAATAGATGTTTTACCAACCATATATAATCTATTTGGGGTAAAATATGATTCAAGACTAATTATTGGTAAAGATATATTGAGTACAGAACCAGGTCTTGCTATATTTGGAAATAGAAGTTGGGTTAGTGATAAAGGTACTTATTTTGCTCAGTCAGGTAAATTTGTTTCTAAAAATAATGAAACAGTAAGTAATAACTATATAACATATATGAATAGTTTAGTTGGTGGCAGAATGAATATGAGTAAAAATATATTAACAAATGATTATTATAAGAAAGTTTTAGGTGATAAATAATGTGTGGAATAGTAGGTTTAGTTACCAAAAAAGAAAAAGAAAATACAATTAAATTAATGAGTGATAGAATAAAACATCGTGGTCCAGATGGAGATGGATATTTTATAGATGGTGATGTTGCTTTAGGTCATCGTCGTCTTTCAATTATTGACTTATCTACCGGGGATCAACCAATGTTTAATGAAGATGGTTCTGTTGTAACAGTTTTTAATGGTGAAATTTATAATTATCAAGAATTAAAAGAAGAACTAATAGCACTTGGTCATGATTTTAAAACTAAAAGTGATACCGAAGTTTTAGTGCATGGATATGAAGAGTGGCATACTGATTTACCTAAACATTTACGTGGTATGTTTGCTTTTGCTATATATGATAAGAATAAAAATGAAGTATTCTTAGCTCGTGATAATTTCGGCATAAAACCTTTATACTTTGCTAAAATGAATGATACATTTATGTTTGCATCAGAAATTAAAGCTTTTTTAGATGTTCCTGATTTTGAAAAAGTATTTAATGAAAGTATATTAGAAACATATCTTGAATTTAGTTTTGTACCTACGAATGAAACTTTCTTTAAAGGAGTACATCGTTTAGATGCTGGATGCAGTCTTTTATATAAAGATGGTGAAATAAAATTAAATAAATATTTTAAATTAGATTTTAAAGAAGAGAATATGAGTTTTGAAGATGCTGTTAAAAATATTAGTGATGTTATGAAAGATAGTGTAGAAAAACACTTAATAGCGGATGTTGAAGTAGGCTCATTTTTATCAAGTGGTATAGACTCATCATATATAGTTTCTTTAGCTAAACCTGATAAAACTTATACAGTTGGTTATGAAAATAAAAAATATGATGAAACAATGTATGCTAAAGATTTAGCAGAAAAATTAGGTATTAAAAATGAAAGTAAAATAATAACTAAAGAAGAGTATTTAGAAAATATTAGTAAAATAATGTATCACTTAGATGAACCAACCAGTGACCCAGCAGCTATATCTTTATATTTTGTTGCCAAACTTGCAAGCAAAGATTTAAAAGTAGTTTTATCTGGTGAGGGTGCAGATGAATTCTTCGGAGGTTATAATTATTATAGAGAAGAAGTAGATTATAAATTTTATAATAAATTGCCTTTCTGTATAAGACATGCTATTGGTAAAGTTGCTAGTATTTTTCCTGAAGGAAGAGGTTTTAACTTCCTAGTAAGACGTGGTGAAAAACTAGAAAATAGTTATATTGGTGTTAATAGAAATTTCTCAAGTAAAATGGCTAAAAAAGTTCTTAAAAATAATTATGAACTAAAAGCTATCGATGTAACTAAAGATGTTTATAATGAATTTAAAAATTATAGTAACATTGACAAAATGCAAGCTATTGATATAAATTTTTGGCTTATGAAGGATATACTTTTAAAAGCAGACAGAATGACAATGGCATCATCTATTGAAGGAAGAGTACCATTTATTGATAAAGAAGTATTTAAAGTAGCATCACATCTTCCATTTGATTATAAAGTTACAAAAGAAAATACTAAAGTAGCTTTAAGAGCAGCAGCTAAAGAAGTTATACCAACCGAAGCTTATAAAAAGAAAAAGTTAGGTTTTCCAGTTCCTGTAAGGGAATGGATTAAGGAAGGTGACTTTAAAGAAGAAGTTGAAAAGACTTTAAATAGTGATGTTGCCAATAAGTATTTTAATACAAAAATAATTAATAAGATGTTTGAAGAACATGTAAATGGTAAAAAAGATAATTACCGTAAGATATGGACAATATATACATTTATAAAATGGTATCAAGTATTTTTTGAAGGAGAGTAAGGGTTTATGGAGAGATTAAAGGTTACAAAAAGTGAAGAAGAATATCCATCTATAACTTTAAGTTATAATGATGAAGTTAGTTTAAGTATTTTATTTGCGGGAAATTTAGATTTATATTTTATGCTTGCAGGGGCTCACAAAAGTCAAAAATTTATAATTGATGAAAGTAATTTAAGAGTTTATGATATATTTAATAAGCTTTATAATGATTTAATTAATTGTAAATTGCCTTTTGAAAGTGATAAAGAAAAATTGCGTAGACTTACTAATTATGATTTATTAGTACAAAATAATATAATAACTTGGAGAAGTGATGATTATCCATTTGATATTGGTCCATCTTTTAAAATAGAAAAAGTAGATGAAAAATTTGTTATTACCTTTGATAGAGGTAAGGAAGAAGAATACATGGCAAATAAATATAGTATATCTGTAAGAATAAGAAATAGTGGGTCTTTTTATTATCCATTTAATGCAAATTTTATGACACTTTATCATGAATTATGTAATTTAGATTTAGAACAAATATATATAGATGAAATAATGGATTTAAGAAGAATAAAAAAATAAGGAGGAAGTATGGAATATGTAATTGTTGGACTACTAGCAGTAGTTATAGTGCTTTTATTAGTATTAATTTTAAGAAAAAACAATAATAGTGAAATGACAGAAAGACTTGGTCATTTTGAAGCTAACATTAATAAAGAAATTGGTGAATTTAAATTCGGCTTTTCCAAAGTGTTAACACAAGATTTTGAACTTTTAAATGAAAGAATAGAAAAGAAACTAACACTAATAAATGATAGAGTTAATGAGCGTCTTGACCAAAATTTTGAAAAGAGTAATAAAACATTTATGAATGTTTTAGAAAGACTTAATAAAATTGATGAAGCTCAAAAGAAGATTGATAGTTTAAATGGTGAAATAGTATCACTTCAAGGAGTTTTAACAGATAAGAAAACTCGTGGTACATTCGGAGAAGTAAATTTAGAATATATTTTAAATAATGCTTTTGGAAGTAATAGAAATGGTATATATAAAACACAAGTTAAATTATCTACTGGGGTTATAGCAGATGCCATACTTTATGCACCATCACCACTTGGTACAATTGCTATTGACTCAAAGTTTCCTTTGGAAAACTATCAAAGAATGACCGATAGAACAAAATCTAAAGAAGAAAGAGAATACTATGAAAAGATGTTTGTTCAAGATGTAAAAAAACATATTAATGCTATTGGAGAAAAATACATAATACCTGGTGAAACAACTGATGAAGCTATTATGTTTTTACCAGCCGAAGCTTTATTTGCAGAAATAAATGCTTATCATCCAGAACTTCTTAATTATGCATATAGTAAAAAAGTATGGATCGCAGGTCCAACAACCTTAATAAGTACACTTTCAATAATAAGCATGATACTTAAAAATATGGAAAGAGATAAATATGCTAAAGTAATCCATGAAGAACTAAATAAATTAAGTGTTGAATTTGGAAGATATAAAGAACGCTGGGATAAACTTGCTAGAAGTGTTAAAACAGTAAATCAAAGTATTGATGAATTACACACAACTAGTGAAAAAATAACTAAAAGATTTGACAGTATTAATAGTGTTGATTTAGACAAATTAGGAACAAAAGAAGAAGAAAAAATGATTGAGATGAATTAAATTCTCAATCATTTTCTATTACAAATACTATCCGCAGATAAGCTATATACTCTGCATAAATTAATTAAAAAAGCAGTTAATATTAAAGTATGTCCGTTTTCATAAGCACTTATTACTGAGTGTGTTGTTCCAAGCTTTAGAGCAAGTTCTTCTTGAGTAATATTATTTTTATTTCTAAATTTTTTTATATTTTCTCCAATTGTTTTTTTATCTAATATTATTTTTTTGTTTATAACGACTTTATCATTAGTTAAACCAATTACATAATCCATATTAATCTTAAAATAATTACAAAATTCATTTAATCTTTCTAAAGGAATAATTTTTTCTTTAGTTTCCCATCTTGTATAGTTAGGTCTTGATACATTAAGTATTTTAGCTATATCTTTTTGTTTTAAATCATTATTCTCTCTAATGTCTTTTAGTCTATTTAAAATATCTTCTTGTTTCATATGTGAACTCCTTAATAATTAAATTGTAACTTTTCATGTAAAGTTTGTTATAAAATGTACACATATACGACAAGATGTGTTATAATTATTAAGAATAGGAGGAAAAAATGGAAAAAAGTAAAAAACAAGCTTTAATTTTAAGCATAATTGCAGTAGTTACAT
>ERZ824488.915-NODE-915-length-35571-cov-11.214917_pt1 | contig 35571 bp, 33 predicted proteins | sample MGYA00519936_ERZ824488 | MGnify/ENA primary metagenome ERZ824488 (study PRJEB31778, sample SAMEA3449153) | human gut metagenome | biome: human gut; feature: human-associated habitat; material: faeces | place: United Kingdom | collected 2010/2012 ... | reverse complement strand
TTGCATGTGTTAAGCACGCCGCCAGCGTTCATCCTGAGCCAGGATCAAACTCTCTAAAAAAGTTTGTCCAGGATCAAAATTTAGCTTGGCTAAAATTCTTATCCCGTTAAATTTACTTTGGTTTTGTTCTTTAAGAACTATATTCTTTTGAACTTTCAAGGATATGTCACTGTTCAGTTATCAAGGTTCTTTCTTTGTTGCTGTTTCAGCAGCAACTTCTTTATTATATCAGGCTTTGTTTTGTTTGTCAAGAACTTTTTTAACTTTTTCAAAAGTTTTTTTGAAGTTCTTTCGCAACTCACTCAGCGAGTATTGATTTTATCACTGTTTTTCGCTGTTGTCAACAACTTTTTTCAACTTTTTGAATTTTTTATTTTTTTCTGTTTATTCAGAAAAAATACGGAGAAGGAGGGATTTGAACCCTCGCACCGCGTGAACGGTCTACACCCTTAGCAGGGGCGCCTCTTCAGCCACTTGAGTACTTCTCCAAATTCAAATGCATTCAGTTTTGAATAGCGTTCATCAGTGACGCATTTGAAATTATACTTTATGAATTTACTTTTGTCAATGCTTTTTTTAATTTTTTTCAATTATTTATTTTGTATCACCGGAATGCTTTATTTTCCCGCTCTTTTTTCAATAGAGTGGTAAAAGCAATGACACAGATAATCACGGAAAGCAGTGAGCCTGCTGCCGTAGCCAGTCCCATGGGATAGAGCGTATCTGAAAAAAGCTTTGACATCAGATAGACTCCGGGTACCCGGACGAGAACGATGGCCGTGATATTATGTAGAAAGGAAAGCCCCGACTTCTGGCAGGCACAGAAGTAGCCGCTGAAGCTGAAATGGATTCCCGCAAAGACGCAGTCCCAGATATAGCCTCTCAGATACTGGCCCCCGGAATGGATCACGGTTCCATTATCTGTGAAAAGGCTCACCACCGGATCTGCAGCAAACTGGATCACCACAGCCACCGTAAGGCCAAAACCCACGGCAATCATAATTGCATATTTTAAAGTCTCCACGGCCCTCTCCGGTTTTCCGGCGCCAAAATTCTGCGCGCCAAGGGCAGAGACGGAGGAAAGCATGGAGGAAGGCACCAGGAAAAGGAAGCTAATGACTTTTTCTACAATGCCCACTGCCGCCGCATCGTTTAAACCTCTGCGGTTCGCAATGATCGTTATGATAATGAAAGCAATCTGAATCAGCCCATCCTGAAAAGCGATGGGAATCCCGATCTGAAAAAGCTGGAGCATGACTGTCTTCTTCGGAAGAAAGTTCTCCTTATGAAGAGAAATGCCAGTTTTTCTTTTTTTCATCATAAGAAAGGACACGCCCACACTGACTGCCTGGGAGAGGGTGGTTCCAAGTGCAGCGCCCACAGGTCCCAGGTGAAACGCTCCCATGAAAAGATAGTCCAGCACAATATTTACTCCGCAGGCCACGGCGATAAAGTACATGGGACTTTTGGAATCTCCCAGGCCGCGGAAAATAGAGCTGATGATATTGTAGGCAGTGATAAAAGGAATGCCGAGAAAGCAGACGATCAGATAACGAACCGTTCCCTCCACAGCTTCCTCCGGGGTTGACATGACTGAAACGATACCTCGCACGGAAAGAAGCAGCACCGCCGTCAGAATCACAGAGAGCACCAGAAAGACCGTAACTGTATTTCCCGTGCAGTCTGCCGCTTTTTTCCTGTCCTTGGCCCCTACGGCCTGACCAATGCTCACGGTAGCGCCCATGGCAAGGCCCACAATCATCACAGTCAGCATATGCATGACCTGGCTTCCGACAGAGACCGCCGTGGTTCCTGCCACGCCCTCAAACTGACCAATGATAAAAAGATCCGCCATTCCGTAAAGAGTCTGCAAAAAATAAGATAAGAGATAAGGCAGAGAGAAATATACAAGATTTTTCAGCACACTTCCACTGGTCAGATTTTTTTCCATGGATTTATATTCTCCTTTACGTTTTTCTCGATCTTAAACCCTACAGCTGTTGTAGAGTCAAATCTGTGGATAAGAAAAACCGGAAAGAAATCCCTGCCGACAGTTTCTTCCCGGTCTTACTGCTCTTTATTCTGCTTTTTTTACAAAACGGTTATAAATATAGTCGTTTGCCCCTTTTTCCTCGCTGTCATCCAGCGCCTTCAGTTCCATGGGACGGTTGTATTTTCTCTCCAGGGCTTTCCGGATGAGATAGTCTGCCACCTGGGGATTTTTCGGCAGGAGCGGCCCATGAAGGTAGGTTCCGATGACGTTTTTGTAGACCACGCCCTCATAACCGGATTCCCCGTCGTTACCGTTGCCGTAAAGTACCTTCCCAAAGGGCTTATTTGCCCCGATAAAGGTCCTTCCTCCATGGTTCTCGAATCCCACTACCGGTAAGTCAAAAAGATCGCTCTTTAAGACGATATTTGAGATCAGACGGCCTTCCTTCTGCTCGGTATAGAGATCCACCAGCTCCAGGCCCTCGATGAGCCCGTCGTCGGTCTGGTAATATTTTCCAAGAAGCTGATAGCCGCCGCAGACAGCGATGACGACGCCGTCCGACTCCACATATGCCTTGAAATCCTCGCGGATCTCCTTGAGCTTGTTGCAGACGATCATCTGCTCCCGGTCGGAACCGCCGCCCAAGAGTACAATGTCAAGATCCTGAAAATCTACTTTATCCCCCGAGCGAAACTCTTTTACTTCCGCCCGGATCCCTCTCCACTCACAGCGTTTCTTCAGGCACTGGATATTTCCCCGGTCTCCGTAAAGATTCAGAAGATCCGGATAAAGATGGCCAATGGTAATGTTCATTTCTGCTCTCCCTCCAGTTTCTTCAGAATGTTGTGGGTCTTATAAAGACCGGTATAGTTTACCAGCACATAGAGGTTCTTCACACCGTCTTTGATGCGGCCCTGGATAGCCTTCTCAATATCCGGCTCGAGAATCGAGGGAATGTCCACATATTTCAGCCGAAGCTGCATATCCCGGCAGCGGATGCCGCTCACCGTGATGGAATGAATCCCCGCATTCTTAAACCGGTCGAAATCCACGTCCCAGAGCCAGGAGACGTCGATGCCGTCCTGACTGTTGTCGTTGATCAGGATAATCAGGTCTTTTTCCTTCGTATCTTCCATAACTGCGGAGATATTCTGGTTGAAGCCCGCCGGGTTTTTCGCCAGGTTAAGGATGATGTCCGTTCCGTCGATGTGGAAGGCCTCGTTCCGGCCGTTTTCCGGGCTGTATTTTCTTAAGACACGGTTGTAGGCCGTGAGCTTTAAGCCCGCCTCTTTTCCTGCTGCATAAGCCGCCAGAATGTTGTAGATGTTGTAAAAGCCTCTGTAATTGGCCTCAATGCCCGTTCCGTTCACCTCAAAGGACAGATTATCCCCGGCGTGAACTTTAAGGGCATTGTAGGTAAGCTTCGGCCGTTTGAAGCCGCAGTTGGGGCAGTAATAATCTCCCAGCTGGCTGTAATGATAAAAATGATACTCCATCCTGGAGCCGCATTTTTTGCAGAAGGTGCCCTCCCGGATCTCACCGGAATCCTTCTGATCCTTGAAATACTGCTCTCCGATACCGAAGGTCACATAAGGATTTCCGCTTTCCATGGCAAGATAGGTGGAAAGGGAATCGTCTCCGTTTACGATGACTTCCATTTCCGGCGCCATCTCCATGGCTTTTTTCAGAAGATTCATGGTAATGTCGATCTCACCGTACCGGTCCAGCTGGTCCCGGAAGAGATTGGTCAGCACCATGTAATCCGGTTTGAAATGTGGAAAAATCCGGACTGTGGAAGCCTCGTCCACCTCGATGCAGGCATAGTCTGCCTTCAGATTGCCGCTTAAGGAAGCGTTCTGGGCGAAGGCTGCTGCCACACCGTTGAGCATATTGGAACCCGTATGGTTGCAGACCACCTTTTTCCCCTCCGCCTCGATGGCGGAGCAGAGAAGGTTGTTGGTGGTGGTTTTTCCGTTGGTTCCGCAGGTGACAAAGATCTTCTCCTTTACCTGGCCGGAGAGCTCTTTTAAAATATCCGGATCGATCTTCAGAGCGATCTGTCCGGCCAGAGTCACTCCCTGTTTACCGGTGATCCGGCAGGCAAAGCCCGTGGCCTTTGCCGCCCACACCGCGATGATTCTTCTTAATCTGCTCATTTATTTTGATTCTTCTTCCAGTTCAGTTTCCATGGTTTTCAGCATATCCTCGTCGGATTTGTTGGACTCCTCCTTGACTCTGGCGATGCTGGCTACCTTGATATCCTCTCCCACATCCATGAGTTTCACTCCGGAGGTCACTCGTCCCAGAATGGAAATGTCCTCGCAGGCGATGCGGATCACGATTCCCTCGGTATTGATGAGCAGGATCTCATTTTCTTTGTTAAGGATCTTTACGCCCACCACATTTCCGGTCTTCTCCATGATCTTGTAGCACTTCACGCCCTTACCGCCGCGGATCTGCGCGGTAAACTCGTTGAGGTCGGTCAGTTTGCCCATACCTTTTTCCGATACGGTCAGGAGATATTTACCCTGGGTGTCAAGCTGCATGCCCACAACTTCGTCTCCGTCGGAAAGGGTCATACCGATGACGCCCATGGAGACACGTCCGGTGCTTCTCACATCGGTCTCGTGGAAACGGATACACATGCCATACTTGGTCACGAGGAAAATATCTTTCTCATCGTTCGTGCGTTTTACCTCGATGAGCTCGTCGTCCTCGCGAAGGGTCATGGCTGCCAGGCCGCCTTTTCTCACATTGACATAATCCGTCACCGGAGTCTTTTTCACGATACCCTTCCTGGTCGTCATGAAGAGATACTGACCCTCGGTAAATTCCTTGATGGAAATCGTGGCCGTGATCTTCTCATCTGCGGCGAGCTGCAAGAGGTTCACAATAGCGGTACCCCTTGCCGTACGGCTGGCCTCCGGGATCTCATAGCCCTTGAGACGGTATACCCGGCCGGTGTTCGTAAAGAACATGATATAACTGTGGGTATTCATCATGAGAAGCTCAGTGATATAGTCATCCTCCAAAGTCTGCATGCCCTTGATGCCTTTTCCGCCGCGGTTCTGGCTCTTGAAGTTGTCCACGGTCATACGCTTGATGTAGCCGAGTTTGGTCATGGCGATCACCACGTTCTCATCAGGGATCAGATCCTCGGTGGAAATATCAAACTCGTCAAAACCGATAGAGGTTCTTCTCTCGTCGCCGTACTTGTCAGCAATCTCGGAGATCTCCTTGCGGATTACGCCAAGCAGCAGGTTCTCGTCTGCCAGGATCGCTTTCAACTCGCCGATGCGCTTCATGAGCTCGGCGTATTCGTTTTCCAGCTTCTCCCGTTCCAGACCGGTCAGCGTACGGAGACGCATATCCACGATAGCCTGGGCCTGGGCATCAGAGAGAGCAAAGCGCTCCATCAAAGCCGCTTTCGCCGCCTGAGTATTGGCGGAACCGCGGATGATCTTAATAACCTCATCGATATTGTCAAGGGCAATGAGCAGTCCCTGTAAAATGTGGGCTCTCTCCTCTGCCTTGTTCAGATCATATTTCGTCCGTCTGGTGACTACATCCTCCTGATGACGGATGTAATGCTGCAGAATCTCCAGAATATTCATGACCTTGGGCTGCATCCGGGTGGGCTCGGTGCCTACCAGGGCCAGCATGATCACGCCGTAAGTATCCTGAAGCTGGGTATGTTTAAAGAGCTGGTTTAACACCACGTTCGCGTTGGCGTCGCGGCGGAGCTCGATATTGATCCGCATGCCTTCACGGCTGGATTCATCGGTGATACCGGTGATGCCGTCGATCTTCTTGTCGCGGACCAGCTCGGCGATCTTCTCAATGAGCCGGGCCTTATTTACCATGTAGGGAAGCTCATGCACCAGAATCCGGCTCTTGCCGTTGGGCATGGACTCGATCTCAGTCACCGCCCGCACACGGATCTTTCCGCGGCCCGTACGGTAGGCTTCCTCGATGCCTTTGGTTCCGAGAATTATGGCTCCTGTGGGGAAATCCGGTCCTTTGATGATCTTTAAGATCTCCTCGATCTCCGTCTCCCGGTTCTCCAGAATCCGGTTGTCGATGATCTTCACGACAGCGGAAACCACCTCGCGAAGGTTGTGGGGCGGGATATTGGTCGCCATGCCGACAGCGATACCGGTGGTTCCGTTTACCAGAAGGTTCGGAATCCGGCTCGGCAGTACGGTGGGCTCTTTCTCAGTCTCATCGAAGTTCGGCTGGAAATCAACGGTGTCTTTGTTGATATCAGCCAGCATCTCCATGGAGATCCTGCTCAGTCTCGCCTCAGTGTATCGCATGGCTGCTGCGCCGTCGCCGTCCACGGAACCGAAGTTTCCATGGCCGTCTACCAGCGGATAACGGGTGGACCATTCCTGGGCCATATTTACCAGGGCTCCGTAAATGGAACTGTCACCATGGGGGTGATATTTACCCATGGTATCGCCGACGATACGCGCACACTTACGATGGGGCTTATCGGGTCCGTTGTTCAGCTCGATCATGGAGTACAGCACTCGTCTCTGTACGGGCTTTAATCCGTCCCGCACATCCGGAAGAGCCCTGGAAGCGATTACACTCATGGCGTAATCGATATAGAACTTCTCCATGGTCTTTTTCAGGTCTCTTTCATGGACCTTGTCAAAAATATTGTCTTCCACGGTTTCTCCTCCTAAATGTCAAGATTTTCTACAAATTTCGCGTTTTCCTCGATGAACTCTCTTCTGGGCTCTACCTGATCTCCCATCAGGGTGGTGAAAGTCACATCCAGCTCGGAGGAGGCCTCGTCATCCATGTTCACACGAAGGAGGATCCTGCGCTCGGGGTCCATGGTAGTCTCCCAGAGCTGCTCAGGGTCCATCTCTCCCAGTCCTTTGTAACGCTGGATCTTGTTATTCTGGTCACGGCCCACCTCGTTCAGGATCTTCGCGAGCTCCTCATCGCTGTAGGCATACCAGACTTTTTTGTTTTTCTCAAGCTTATAAAGGGGCGGCTGTGCCAGATACACATGGCCCTGGCGGATCAGCTCCGGCATGAACCGGTAAAGGAAGGTCAGCAGCAGGGTGCTGATATGGGCGCCGTCCACATCGGCATCGGTCATGATGATGATGCGGTCATAACGAAGCTTGCTGATATCGAAATCCTCATGAATACCGGTTCCGAAGGCAGTGATCATCGCTTTGATTTCCGCATTTCCGTAGATCCGGTCGAGTCTTGCCTTCTCCACGTTCAGGATCTTTCCGCGAAGAGGAAGTATCGCCTGGGTCGCACGGCTTCTCGCGGTCTTCGCAGAGCCACCTGCAGAGTCTCCCTCTACGATGTAGATCTCGCAGTTTTTCGGATCTTTGTCCGTACAGTCAGCCAGTTTTCCTGGAAGCGCCATGCCGTCCAGGGCAGATTTTCTCCGGGTGAGCTCTCTGGCCTTCCGCGCTGCCTCCCGGGCACGCTGGGCCATGATAGATTTCTCCAGGACGATCTTTGCCACCTGCGGATGCTGCTCCAGATAAATCGTGAGCTGCTCTGTCACCAGGTTGTCAACGGCTCCGCGCGCTTCGCTGTTTCCAAGCTTCTGCTTGGTCTGACCCTCAAACTGGGGCTCCTCAAGCTTGACGCTGACGATAGCAGTCAGACCCTCACGGATATCCTCGCCGGAAAGGCTGTCAGACTCTTTGATGAGCTTATTGGCCTTGGCATAGGCGTTAAAAGTCTTTGTCAGGGCGTTACGGAAACCGGTAAGATGTGTTCCGCCCTCCGGGGTGGTGATGTTGTTTACAAAGCTGTAAACACCCTCGTTGTAACCGTCGTTGTGCTGAAGGGCAACCTCCACAGAAACGCCGTCCCTGTTTCCCTCACAGTAGACGATCTCCGGATAAAGGGGGGTCTTTCCGCGGTTTAAGTAGCTCACAAACTCCTTGATACCGCCCTCATAGTGGAACACCTTCTGTACGGGCTCATCTTCCCTGTCGTCCCTCAGGATGATACGGATTCCCTTGGTGAGGAAAGCCATCTCCCGGAGACGGTGCTTCAGGGTGTCAAAATCATATTCTGTCTCTTCAAAAATCTCCGGATCCGGCTGGAAATCCACCCGCGTTCCGGTCTTCTCCACCGGGCAGTCGCCCACGACCTTTAAGGGATAGCAGACTTTGCCCCGCTCATAGCGCTGCTGGTAAATCTTTCCTTCATGGCAGATCCGAACCTCCAGCCAGGTGGAAAGCGCATTTACGACAGAGGCTCCTACGCCGTGAAGTCCGCCGGACACCTTGTATCCGCCACCGCCGAATTTTCCGCCGGCATGAAGGATCGTAAAGACGACCTCGACAGCCGGAAGGCCGGATTTATGGTTGATGCCTACGGGGATACCGCGGCCGTTATCGATGACCGTGATGCTGTTTCCCTTGTTGATGATGACCTGTATTTCCGTACAGAAACCGGCCAAAGCCTCATCCACCGCATTGTCCACGATCTCATATACCAGATGATGAAGTCCCCGTACGGAAGTGCTTCCGATGTACATTCCCGGTCGTTTGCGGACTGCCTCCAGACCCTCCAGGATCTGGATCTGGTCTGCGCCATATTCTGCATTTTGTTGTTCTGTACCCATTTTCTAACCTCCTTAAGTTACTACTCCATCGCTTACCCGAAATACTTTATTTATCTCAAAACGGTTCTCGACAAACTCATCGAGTCCCGTACAGGTGATCAGTGTCTGTATATCATGAATGCCGTCCAGAAGATATTTCTGCCTGCTGCTGTCAAGCTCCGAGAGCACGTCGTCCAGAAGAAGCACCGGCGTATCCTTGATTTCCTGCTTCACCAGCTCGATCTCGGAAAGCTTCAGAGAAAGCGCTGCCGTACGCTGCTGCCCCTGGGAACCAAATTTCCGGATATCCATACCGCCGATATCGAAGCAGAGATCATCCCTGTGGGGTCCCGCCTGGGTCGTACGGAGCTTCAGATCCCGGTCCCGGTTGGCCGTAAGCCTTGCTTCAAACTCTTCCGGCTCCACATTTTTCTCATAATGGATCACCAGAGTCTCCCGTCCTCCGGAAAGGCGCTGATGGATTCCGCCTATTATCTCGTTTAAACGGCCGACAAATTTTTCCCTCTCCCGGATGACCCGTTCCCCGTACTGAACGAGCTGGCGGTCCCAGACGTCCAGCGTATCCAGGTATTCCGGGCGGAACGTGATCTCCTTGAGCAGCTTGTTCCGCTGATTCAGGATCTTGTTGTAATTGGACAGCTGGAAAAGATAGACCTTCGAGAGCTGGCAGAGCTCCAGATCCATGAAACGCCGCCGCTCTCCCGGTCCGCTTTTGATGATATTCAGATCTTCCGGAGAAAAAAATACAAAGTTTCCCAGACCCAGAAGTTCTCCCGCCTTCCGTATGGGCACGCCGTTGATGGCAATTCCCTTGGGCCTGTTTTTCTTGAGATGCATGTCGATGCTGTAGGAGCTTCCGTCCCGGTCAAGCTTCATGCGGATGTGCGCTTCCTCCTGGTCAAAACGGATCATCTCCCGGTCCTTGCTTCCTTTGTGGGACTTGGTGGTCCCGCAGAGATAGACCGACTCCAGGATATTTGTCTTTCCCTGGGCATTTTCCCCGTAAAAAATATTGGTGCCGGGATCCAGCGTAAGCTCCAGCGTCTCATAATTTCTAAAATTTTCCAGTTTGATCGATTCGATTACCATTCGGCACCAGCCTTACTTTTTTTCCAGAACCGTTACCGTCTTTCCTTCGTAGGTAAAGGTGTCTCCCGGATGGAGTTTCTTTCCTCGCTGGGTCTCCGTCACGCCGTTGACCAGAACGTGGCCTTCCTGTACGGCGAACTTGGCGTCCACGCCGGATTCGCAGAGACCGGCCAGCTTCAGGGCCTGTCCCAGTTTGATAAATTCATCTTTGATTGTAATTGTTTCCATAAGTTTCCTTCCTTAAGCCGTAAAGTTCACCGGCAGAATGAGATAGGTGTAAGTTTCCTTGTCGTCCCGGATAAAGCAGGGAGCCTTCGGATTTACCAGATAAATATCCACGGTCTCGTCGTCGATGACTCTCAAGGCATCCATCAGGAACCGGGGGTTGAAACCGATGAGAATATCCTTACCCTCTTTCTCAATATCGATATCCTCTTTCATGGAACCGATCTGAGAATTGATCTTAAGTTCCATTGAACCATCGGTGATATGAATGATGATGGGTTTTTTGTCTCCTTCTTTCACCAGCAGCGTCGCACGGTCGATACAGCTTAGAAGCTCTCTCTTATTTACCGTGATCTTCGTCTCATAATCGCTGGAAAGCATCTGATCGATACGGAAATATTCTCCCTCGATCAGGCGGGAAACCACGATGGTCTCCTCAAATTCAAATACGATATGGTTGGTTGTAAAGAAAATACGGACATCGTCGTCGGTTTCGCCGGATAAAATTTTGCTCACTTCGGTGAGTGTCTTTCCAGGAACGACAACTTTGATGTTTCCAAAATTCTCTTTTAATTCGACTTTTCTAATAGAAATACGGTGTCCGTCCAGGGAAACCACTTTTAGTAAACTTCCGTTTACTTCAAAAAGTTCACCGGTCATCATTTTATTATTCTCATTGGCTGCAATGGAAAAAATGGTCTGACGGATCACTTCCTTCAGTGTGAACTGGGTGAGAGTGATGCTTTCATTTTTTTCAACAGCGGGAAGGCCGGTGAAATCATCGCCGGACTGGCCCGGAATATTAAATTTTGCTTTTTCACAGGTGATTGTGGTGTTTAGTTTGGCATCGGTCTCGATGGTAACTTCATTTTCAGGAAGTTTTCGTACGATTTCAGAAAAGATCTTCGCATCCAGAGCTACGATACCTTTTTCCTGAATGGAACCGTCAACGGTGGTTTCGATTCCAAGTTCCATATCATTGGCTGTGAATTTAATTTTTCCAAGAGTCGCATCGATGAGGATGCATTCCAGGATCGGCATGGTCGTTTTGGAGGGTACCGCTTTCAGTACGGTGTTTACACCCTTTAACAGACTCGTTTTGGAACAGATAATTTTCATAGGTGTGTACTCCTTTTGGCCGAAAAAGGCTTTGAATATATTTTTTATAGAAAATCCGTAGTCATATTCTTAGGGGCTGTGAATTTGTGAATAACCGTACGAAAGCCAGTAAAATCAAGGGTTACGGCTGTGGAATACTTTTGTGGAACTTTCGTACGAAGCCTGTGGATGACTGTCAGTTCGGTGTGATTTTCTTCTTGATAATCTCTACGGTATTGCGTGTGGATTCGGATTTTTCCATGTCGGCGACGATGGTGTTGCAAGCGTGGATAACTGTGGTGTGGTCTTTTTTCCCCATTATGGTTCCGATGGACTTTAAGGGGATACCGATGATCTCCCTGCAGAGATACATGGCAATCTGTCTGGGAAAGACAATCTCGGAATTTCGTTTCTTTCCTTTGATGTCTTCCGGACGGATTCCGAAGTGCTCCGCCACCGTATTGATGATGAGCTCCGGAGTGACCTCCCGTTTTTCGTCCGGAGAGATGATATCGCGGAGTTCCTGTTCCGCCATTTCAATTGTGATTTCCTTTTTTTCCAGGCGGCTGCAGGCCATCAGTTTATTGAGGGCTCCCTCCAGCTCACGGATATTTGATTTGATATTGGTGGCGATGTATTTGATGACTTCGTCATTTACCTGATAGCCGTCAAGTTCTTCTTTTTTCCGGAGAATTGCCATACGGGTTTCGTAGTCGGGAGAGGAGATGTCCGCGATCAGGCCCCATTCGAAGCGGGAGCGGAGACGTCCTTCCAGAGTCTGCATTTCTTTGGGGGGTTTATCCGAAGAAATAATGATCTGCTTTTTATTGCTGTGCAGATCATTAAAAGTATGGAAAAATTCTTCCTGGGTGGATTCTTTTCCTATAATGAACTGGATATCATCAATAAGAAGTACGTCAATATTGCGGTATTTCTCGCGAAAACGGGCAGTTGCAGTGTTGTTGTTGTTACGGATGGCCTCGATCAGCTCATTCGTAAAAGATTCACTGGTCACATAAAGCACTTTGGTTTCCGGATTTCTTTCTAATATAAAATGCGCGATGGAATGCATGAGGTGGGTTTTTCCCAGACCAACACCTCCGTAAATAAAGAGAGGATTGTACATTTCTCCCGGAGATTCGGCCACCGCGAGGGATGCGGCGTGGGCAAAATTGTTGTTGCTGCCGACCACGAAGGTATCGAAAGTATACTTCGGATTTAAGTTGGCCTTTTCAATGCATTCGTTCAGATTAGAAGTAACAGTTGCCTTTTTTGCCTCCAGTTTCTGGGCTTCTTCGGGGAGGATAAACTCCAGCGAACAGTCCAGACCGGTGATTTCCGCGATGGCAACCCGAAGCGGAAGGGCGTATTTCTTCTTAATATAACCGAAAGCAGGCTGCTGTTCAGCCGGGATCAGAATATACAACGTATTGGCTGATCCGTTTTTCTCGAAGCTATGTACTTTCAGCGGTTTGAGCCAGGTATCGAAAGATACGTCCGTAAGTTCATGCTCCAGCTTTACGGTATATAGAATTTCCTCCCATTTTTCTTTGATGATGTCCATTCAGATAACTCCTTACATTGGTTATAAGCATACGAAAAAAAGACTATGGAGTCCTCCACAATCATAAAAAAGACCGTATGGTGTATGTCCGTACGGGACGAGCATAAAAAAATCATCCCACTATACTCACCAATTTTAAACTAAAACGGTAAAATTATCAATGCTTAATTCTTGTGAAAAAGAGAAAAATATTTGTTCACAGTGAAAAATGGCGTAAAAATCAGACATTTTTGGCGACTATGTGGATGATGGAGACGCTTTCCACAGGTTATTCATGAGTTATGCACAAGTTATCCCCAATATGTGGATAACTTGTGGATTGGCCGTGGATGAGCTGGGGATGACATGTGAATTATGGTAAAAAAAGAAAATTTTCCACATATGCACAAAAATAAGAAAATCTGGCGGAAAAAGCAGAGTTTCTTCTTATTATATTGCAGGAGAACGCGGGAAAAGGCCCGCCAAAAAACTCCTTGACTTTCTTGTTTTTTATGAATATAATGGGAAATGATGTTTTAGATTGGCTGCTATTTTTTGTCTTTCCGGGAGAGGGAAAGCGATTTCGGAGTTTCGGACAAGGATGGTGGGATAGAAGAAGGAGGTGCCAAAACTTATGAAAATGACATTTCAGCCGAAAAAAAGATCCAGAGCGAAAGTTCACGGATTCAGAGCAAGAATGAGCACAGCAAACGGCAGAAAAGTTCTTGCTGCCAGAAGAGCAAAAGGAAGAAAAGTATTGTCAGCATAGGCCGCATATTTGTGGCCTTTTCTTCTCTTTAATAGAAACGTATGGAGTTTTTATGATATTTTCAGAGTCATTGAAGAAAAATCAGGATTTTAAGAGAGTTTACCGGGCAGCAGATTCCAGGGCCAACCGCTATCTGGTGTTGTACCGGCTGGAAAATGGCTTGTCAAAAAACCGCATCGGGATTTCTGTCAGTAAAAAGGTGGGGAACAGTGTCGTTCGCCATCATATGTGTCGTTTAATTAGAGAGAGTTATCGTCTGAATGAAAAATCACTAAAACCTGGATATGATCTGGTGGTTGTGGTAAGACCACTGGCAAAGAGCAGAAGCTATCGGGAAATCGAAAGTGCGCTTCTGCATCTATTGAAGCTTCAGAACCTGGTTCAGGAGCTTTCGTCGGAGAATAAAGATGAAAAAAATCTTAATCGGAATGATTAAATTATATAGAAAATACCTTTCCCCGTTAAAGAGTACCAAATGTCCGTATTATCCCACCTGTTCCCAGTATGGGCTGGAAGCGATCGAGAAATACGGCGCTCTGAAGGGTTCCCTTCTGGCCGTGTGGCGTATCTTAAGGTGCAACCCCTTTTCTCACGGAGGGTATGATCCTGTTCCCTGAGCGGTTTTTTATCCGCTTTACCAGGAAGACGAAAATCAAGAGTAGCGCAGCTGCGGGGCGAGGGGAGCCGGGACAGCTGTAACATCCAGGAGGAAAAGCATGTTAATAACCAAGACCAATACGTTCATTATTGGACCGGTAGCCACCCTGCTCGGCTTCATCATGAATGCCATCTTTATCTTTCTGAGCAGCGTTTTCCATGTGGAAAATATCGGTTTATGTATCATTCTGTTCACGATCATTATCTATGGAATCATGACTCCGCTGACATACAAGCAGCAGAAGTTCTCCAAGCTTTCCGCGAAAATGAATCCGGAACTGCAGAAGATCCAGAAGAAATACAAGGGCAAGCAGGACCAGGCTTCCATGATGAAGATGAACGAGGAAACCAAGGAAGTATACGCAAAATACGGCGTATCCCCCACAGGAAGCTGTGTTCAGATGTTGATACAGCTGCCGATTCTGTTCGCTTTGTACCGTGTTATCTGGAATGTGCCCGCGTATGTAGGCAGCGTAAAGAACGCTTTCATGCCGCTGGTTGAGAAGATCCTCGCAACAAGCGGAAGCCAGGAAGTCCTTTCAGAGATCGCGAAAGCAAACAACATTAACTTTGAGAAATTAGGCTATGCAGCCAATTCTATCGTAGATACACTTTACAAATGCAAACCCACAGACTGGGAAACTCTCGCAGAGAAGTTTCCGGATTTCTCTGATCTGGTAACAAAGACACAGGGCGAGATGGACCGCATGAACTATTTCCTGGGCCTGAATATTGCGGATTCTCCGTTAAATATCATCAGAAGCGGCCTGGAGAGCGGAGCCATTCTTCTCGTGATCGGAGCTCTTCTGATCCCGATCCTTTCCGGTCTGACCCAGTGGTTCAGCGTGAAGCTTTCCACCGCAGCAACAACGCCTTCCAACAATTCCGAGGGTGGAACCATGGAAGCTTCCATGAAGATGATGAACAATGTTATGCCGCTGATGTCCGTTGTATTCTGTTTCACCCTGCCCACCGGTCTTGGTATCTACTGGGTAGCCAGCGCCGTTGTGCGTATGATTCAGCAGATCATCGTAAACAAACAGATCGACAAGATCGACCTGGATGAGATGATCCAGAAGAACGTGGAGAAAAACAACGAGAAGCGTAAAAAGATGGGACTTCCGCCTCAGACGATCTCCAAGCAGGCCATGATGGCAGCTTCCAAACAGGCAGATCCGGAAGAGGATGAGAAGGTTCAGAAGCAGAAAGAGGAAGCCCGGCAGAAACAGATGGAGAAATCCACGGAATACTACAAAAGCCACACGGCAAAACCGGGAAGCATCGCGGCAAAAGCCCGTATGGTAGAGCAGTATAACGAGAAAACCGGAAAGAAGAAATAAGAGGTAAGCAAAAACAGGAGGGGTACTATGGAATACATCAGAATCTCAGCCAAAACGGTGGATGATGCGATCACAGAAGCTTCCATTCAGTTAGGCACAAGCAGTGATAATATCGAGTATGAAGTAGTCGAAAAAGGAAGCACCGGCTTCTTAGGCTTCGGAAGCAGACCAGCAGTCATTATGGCCCGCAAGAAAGAAGAAGCTCCCGAAGAAAACTTTGAGGAAGTGGTGGAGACACCGGTGAAAAAAGCAGAGAAACCGGCTCCGAAGCCCGCACCGAAAGCTCCTGTGAAGGAGCCCGTACGGGAAGAAGTCAAAGCAGTAAAAGAGCCTGTCCGCAGGGAAGCAGCACCGGCAAAAGAGCCGGCAGCAGAGAGATCGGCGAAGGCTCCGCTGGATAAAGAGGCAGCCATCAAGAGAGCGGAGGATTTCCTGAAGGGAACCTTAAACGCCATGAATATGCAGGTAGAGATCAAGGCCTCCTTTGATGAGGAAGGCACCTTGAACATTGATCTCAACGGTGACGAGATGGGTGTGCTGATCGGAAAAAGAGGACAGACCCTGGATTCCGTTCAGTATCTGACCAGCCTTGTGGTAAACAAAGGAAACGGTCCCTATGTCCGCGTAAAAGTAGACACTGAGGACTACCGCAGACGGAGAAAAGAAACTCTGGAGAACCTTGCAAGGAACATTGCTTCCAAGGTGAGACGCACCAGAAAGCCGGTATTCCTGGAGCCCATGAATCCGTATGAGAGAAGGATCATCCATTCTGCACTGCAGAACAATCCTTATGTGGCCACTCACAGCGAGGGTGAAGAACCCTACCGTAAGGTGGTAGTCACACTGAAAAATAATAACAATAACGGCAGAGAGAGATAAGAGCTGCTGCCAGATGAGAAGGGGATGTGAATCGCATCTCCTTCTTTTTTTAAGGAGGTTCATATGAACAGTGATACGATAGCTGCGGTCTCCACGGCCATGAGCCCGGCGGGGATCGGCATTGTGAGAATCAGCGGAGCCGAGGCTTTTGAGATAGCGGATCAGATCTACGATTCCGGTACAAAGAAGAAAAAGAAGCTTTCCGAACAGCCGTCCCACACGATCCATTACGGCTTTATCGTGGATGGAGCGGAGGTCATCGATGAGGTGCTGGTAATGCTTCTTAGAGGGCCCAGAAGCTACACGGCGGAGGATACCGTGGAGATCAACTGCCACGGCGGCGTCTTTGCCGTGAGAAGGGTTTTGGAGACTGTATTGAAGCATGGAGCCAGGGCAGCAGAGCCCGGAGAATTTACCAAGCGGGCTTTTCTGAATGGCCGGATTGATCTATCCCAGGCTGAGGCCGTTATGGATGTTATAGAGGCCCAGAATGAGTATGCCTTAAGGAGTTCCGTCAAACAGCTGAAAGGGGCGGTACAGGAGCGTATAAAGGCTCTGAGAGCCGGTATCCTTTATGAGATCGCCCACATCGAGTCTGCCCTGGATGACCCGGAGCACATTTCGCTTGAGGGCTATCCGGAGGAGCTGGGTGAAAAGAACGAGGGCTGGAAAAAAGAGGTGGAGACGCTTCTTAGAAATTCCGAGGACGGAAAGATTATGACCGAGGGCATCCGGACCGTAATCCTTGGAAAACCTAACGCGGGAAAATCTTCCCTCTTAAACGTGCTCACGGGAGAGGAGCGGGCCATCGTGACGGATATCGCGGGAACCACCCGGGATACGTTGGAGGAGAAGGTAAACTTAGGAGGCGTGACGCTGGTGCTGGTGGATACGGCCGGCATCCGTCAGACCGAGGACGTGGTGGAAAAGATCGGCGTGAAACGAAGCAGGGAATCGGTGCGGGACGCAGACCTGATCCTCTATGTGGCGGATTCCTCCACCAGGCTGGATGAGAATGATCAGGAGATCATGGAGCTTTTGAAGGAGAAGAAGGCTCTGGTGCTCTTAAATAAGACGGATCTTGAGGCTGTGACCACAGAGGAGAGCCTTGTGGAAAAGCTTCGGGAGGCCGGTGTGGACAGGACGGAGATCATCCCGATTTCCGCCCTGGAAAACAAAGGGCTTGAACGGCTCTCAGAGAAGGTGAAGGAGATGTTCTTCGGCGGAGAGCTCTCCTTCAATGATCAGGTCTATATCACCAACGCGAGACAGAAACAGGCCCTCCTGGAAGCCCACAGAAGCCTCATACAGGTAGGAGAAAGCATTGAGGCGGGTATGCCTGAGGATTTCTTCTCTATCGACCTTATGAGCGCCTACGAGGCCCTGGGAAGGGTCCTTGGCGAGAGCCTCGGGGAAGACCTGGTAAACGAGATCTTCAGCAAGTTCTGTACGGGAAAATAAAACCTGCAGAAAACTCTTGAAAAATCGCATAAATAATAGTAAAAAAGAAGGGAAGATCCTGGTTCCGTACGGAGTGGAAACGGGATCTTCTTTCTGGCAAAAAATGACAAAATTGAGAGATATTGCACGTTGTATACAAAATGAAAGGAAAATTGTATTATGAATACAATCACGGAAAATGTAGATGTAGTAGTAGTGGGAGCAGGCCATGCAGGCTGTGAGGCGGCGCTGGCCTGTGCAAGGCTGGGGCTTAAAACGCAGCTTTTCACAGTGAGCGTGGAGAGCATTGCGATGATGCCCTGCAACCCGAATATCGGCGGAACCTCCAAAGGCCATCTGGTGAGAGAGCTGGATGCGCTGGGCGGAGAAATGGGCAAGAACATTGATAAAACCTTTATTCAGTCGAAGATGCTGAACCAGTCGAAAGGACCGGCTGTTCACTCTTTAAGAGCCCAGGCGGATAAGGCCGAGTACAGCAAAGAGATGAGGAAGGTTCTGGAGAACACGGAAAATCTGACAATCCGGCAGCAGGAAGTGACGGAGATTTTGACAGATGAGGATGGAAAATTAACAGGGGTAAAGACCTATTCCGGAGCTGTATACAATTGTAAAGCTTGTATACTGTGTACAGGAACCTACCTGAGAGCCAGATGCATCTATGGAGATGTGAGCACCTACACGGGACCCAACGGCCTGCAGGCAGCGAACTATCTCACGGATTCCCTGAAGGCTCACGGCATCGAGATGCGACGGTTTAAGACCGGAACTCCGGCCAGAATCGACAAACGTTCCATTGATTTTTCCAAGATGGAAGAGCAGTTCGGCGATGAGAGAGTAGTGCCCTTTTCCTTTACCACAGACCCGGAGAGCGTGCAGATCGATCAGGCCTCCTGCTGGCTGACCTATACCAATGAGAAAACCCATGAAATTATCAGGGAAAATCTCGATCGTTCTCCGCTGTATTCCGGCATGATCGAGGGAACAGGCCCCAGATACTGTCCGTCGATCGAGGATAAAGTGGTACGCTTTGCGGATAAAAACAGGCATCAGGTCTTCATCGAGCCCGAGGGACTGAACACCAATGAGATGTATGTGGGTGGTATGTCGAGCTCTCTTCCGGAGGATGTGCAGTACGCCATGTACCGTACGGTGGCAGGGTTGGAGCATGCGGTCATCGTACGGAACGCGTATGCGATTGAATATGACTGTATCAACCCCAAAGAGCTGGATTCCTCTCTGGAGTTCAAGAAGCTTCCGGGACTCTTCAGCGGCGGCCAGTTCAACGGAAGCTCCGGGTACGAGGAGGCAGCAGCCCAGGGACTGGTGGCAGGCATCAATGCGGCTATGAAGGTGCTGGGAAGAGAGCCGTTGATTCTGGATCGTTCCGAGTGCTATATCGGCGTTCTGATCGATGATCTGGTGACGAAAGAGAACCGGGAGCCCTACCGTATGATGACCTCGCGAGCAGAATACCGGCTGCTGTTACGGCAGGATAATGCGGATCTCCGGTTGACGAAGAAGGGCTATGAGGTAGGACTGATCTCCGAGGAACGGTACCAGGCCCTTCTCAGAAAAGAGAAGGAGATCGAAGAGGAGATCAAGCGGGTCGAGCACACGAATATCGGCGCCAACGAGAAGGTGCAGGCTTTTCTGGAGAAACACGGAAGCACGCCTTTAAAATCAGGAACGACTCTGGGAGAGCTGATCCGGCGGCCGGAATTGAGCTATGAGGAGCTCGCGGAGATCGACGAGAACCGGCCAGAGCTTCGGGCGGATGTTCAGGAGCAAGTGAATATTGAGATCAAGTATGAGGGCTATATTCAGCGGCAGAAACGGCAGGTAGAGCAATTTAAGAAGCTGGAGACGAAGAAGATTCCGAAGGATATTGATTATGATGATGTCTATAGTTTGAGACTGGAGGCCAAGCAGAAGTTAAAAGAGTATGAGCCGACTTCCATCGGACAGGCGTCCAGAATTTCCGGCGTTTCACCGGCGGATATCTCGGTTCTGCTGGTATATCTGGAAAGTCACAGAGGGTAAGGAGCAAGAAGGGCTGTATGGGGCTGAAAACACTTCAGTCAGCAGAGAATAGAAAGGAAACAGGTGAAGAATGGCGGATACAAAGATTTTGACAGAAGGCTGTAAGGATTTTGGGATCTCTCTTACAGAGAAGCAGACGGAGCAGTTTTTGGAGTATTATAAGCTCCTCATCGAGTGGAACGAGGTCATGAACCTGACGGCTATCACGGAGTTTGAGGAGGTTTTGAGCAAGCATTTTGTGGACAGCTGCGCCCTTGGAAAGGCAGTTTCTACGGAAGGAGAGAAACGGCTTCTGGATGTTGGAACGGGAGCCGGTTTTCCGGGAATCCCCTTAAAGATCGTTTATCCGGAGCTTGAGGTAGTGCTCCTGGACTCTCTGAATAAAAGAGTGAAATTTCTCAATGCGGTCATTGAAAATCTGGGGCTTACGGGGATCACGGCGATTCACGGAAGAGCCGAGGATATTGCGAAACAGAAGGAATACCGGGAAGGCTTTGACCTCGTGGTGTCCCGGGCCGTGGCCAATCTGTCGTCTCTCAGCGAGTATTGCCTGCCCTTTGTGAAGACAGGCGGTATGTTTGTCCCCTACAAGTCCGGAAGCGTCGATACGGAGCTTTCAGAGGCTTCCAGGGCCATCAAAGTGCTGGGAGGAGAGTACAGGGATACCGTACGGTTTGAGCTTCCAGGTACAGATATTGACCGTACGCTGGTGGTGATTGAAAAAGTGAAAGAGACGCCGAAGAAATATCCGCGGAAGGCAGGGACGCCTTCCAAGGAGCCAATTAAATAAGCTCCGCACGGAGAAAAAAAGAGGCTGTCGCCCAGGCAAGAGTTTGCGGGCGGCAGCCTTTTTTACAAAGAAAATCAGAAGAAGACTTTCATGGTCTGGTAGAATGCTTCCGGGCATTCCAGCTGAGGAAGGTAAGCGGCTTTTTCCACGAGGGCGCTCTCGATGGCAGGATTCAGAGTTTCATAGCCATGAATAATGCTGTTGATGCCGGGAATGGAAGCTCCGCCGATAATGTAGATGCTGTTGTCTAGATTTTTCAGGGCGTGGGAAATATCAATATTTACAAAGTTGCCCTTGATGCTGGACAGCAGATATTTTCCGCCGTTTCCTTTCCGGTGGGCACATTCACGGTAGATGTCCACGGTCCGTCGGGAGAGCTGGAAAGGATTGTGGAAATAGGTTTCGGTGAAATTGTATTCCACGTTCGTACGGTTCATCAGAATGTAGTAAAGCGTGGTTCCCAGTACGGGACAGTTGATCAGAAGCTTTGCGATCCGGGACTTCGGATTGGGGATCTGATTCAGGGCGTTGATGCTCTTCGGGTTGATGAGGAAGATCTTGTCAAAGAGATTTTCGTTGTTGTTGGCAGCCATGATCACAAAGGAACCGGAGAGACCGGTGGCAGCCGCGCTGGTTTTTCGCTTGATGACTTTTTCCGTGAAGTCATTGAGAAGCTGCACATAGAAGTAGTTGGTGTAGATCATGTTCGGCTTGTCAGATCTTCCGCAGCCGGGGAGATCGATGGAATAGACTGTGAAGTCCTTGGCCAGCTGCTGCTCCAGCTGATTCCATTCATAGGCGGAAGAGGAGGGATCCAGGTCGTGAATCAGAAGAAGCGGTTTTCCGGAACCGAATTTCCGATAATAAACCCTTCCATGTCTCCAGTCGAAAAATTTTCCGGGACGGACTGGGAGCAGGTTCTTCACCGTAGCAGCGGTGGAAATAAGCTGGTTGATTATATGAAGAGATCCAACACAGACGGAGGTCAAAATTATTGCGTTTCTAAGTTTATGCTTCATAACAGCGACTCCTTTTAAAAGTATGAAAAAAATGAATAGTTACTGGTATTTGGGCATGCGTAAATCTGCCTTTATTATAATCCAAAACCATCTTTGATACAATGTTTTTCTCACCTGGATTGCGTAGGATAAAAAAATCTGCTACAATAGGTTTAAAAAGTCGGATGCCTTTTCTGCTTGCAGGAGAAGGCATCTGACCTTTTGAACTGTATTGTAGCAGATTGGAGAGGAGACCATGATGGTTCGGGAATATTTGAAGAGCGTTCTTCATGAGATAGAAGAGCAGAGAAAAGCCAATACAGCGGAGATAGAAGAGCAGCGTCTTGAAAAAGAAACGATAGATAAAAAGATTGCGAGAATCCAGTCGAAAAAAGAATTCGATATGGAATATTTTTCACCGAGAAGGAGCGAAGGTTCCTTAAGAGAACAGCTGGCAGATCTTCAGAAAAACAATATGATTCTGAAAGAAGAACTTCGAAAGCTGGAAGAAGAGGAGCAGCAGCTGGAAAAAAAACAGGAAAATTTCCGGAAAATGCTGGAAGAAGTGGAAGAGCTGGAGAGAAAGGCAAAAAAGTAAAATGTTTCACATGAAACATTGCAGGAGTGAAAACAAGAATGATGTTTTACAAAAAGATGTTTCACGTGAAACATAAAGGAAGATTTCCAGTAGACAATTGAATGGCAAGTGTTATAATAAGAAACACGAGTCATAGGAGAAAGGGGAATATACATAGATATGGGAAGAACAATCGTAATCGCGAATCAGAAGGGCGGAGTCGGCAAGACGACCACGGCGATCAATTTGTCCGCATCTCTTGCAGATCTCGGCAAGAAAATTCTGGTTATTGATACAGATCCCCAGGGAAATACCAGCAGCGGTCTGGGCGTAGAAAAAAATGAGGTGGAAGACACTGTTTATGAATTACTGATCGGAGAGACTACGATCGAAGAGTGCATCCAGAAAGAAGTTTTTGAAAATCTGGACATCATTTCTTCCAATATCAATCTGGCAGCAGCAGAGATCGAGCTCACCGGTTTTGAGGAGAAAGAGTTCATTTTGAGGAAGGCTGTGGACCAGGTGAGAGCGGATTACGATTTCATCATCATCGACTGTCCGCCGTCCTTAAACACACTGACCATCAACGCGATGTGCGCGGCAGATACGGTGCTGGTGCCAATCCAGTGTGAGTATTATGCGCTGGAAGGACTTTCTCAGCTGATGAACACCGTGGAGCTGGTGAGAGACCGGCTGAATCCGAATCTTGAGATTGAGGGCGTGGTTTTCACGATGTACGATGCGAGAACGAATCTTTCTCTTCAGGTAGTGGAAAATGTGAAGGCAAATCTTGATCAGAAAATCTACAAGACCATCATTCCGAGAAACGTGCGTCTGGCTGAGGCACCCAGCTATGGAATACCCATCACCAAATACGATGCAAGATCGACAGGAGCGGAGAGTTATCGTCTGCTGGCGGAGGAAGTGATCAACAGGGGGAATGAGGAAGAATGGTAAGAAAGAACGGACTGGGAAAAGGACTGGACAGCCTGATCCCTTCAACAGGTCATAAAAAAGCAGCGCCTGCCAAACCGGAAGTAAAAAAAGAAGTGGTTGTGGAGAAGGTCATCAAAAAAGAAGAAGTGATGGTCAAGATTACCGAGGTGGAGCCCAACCGGGAACAGCCGCGTAAAAATTTCAACGAGGATGCTCTTCTGGAGTTGGCTGATTCCATCAAACAGTTTGGTATCATTCAGCCGCTGGTTGTCCAGAAACAGGATGATTACTATGAGATCATCGCCGGAGAGCGGAGATGGAGAGCCGCAAAGCTGGCCGGCTTAAAGGAAGTTCCTGTCATCATCAAAAATTATACGGAGCAGGAGAGAGTGGAGATCGCGCTGATCGAGAACATTCAGCGGGAAGACTTGAACCCCATCGAGGAAGCGATGGCCTTCAAACGGCTTCTGACCGAGTTTGATCTGAAGCAGGACGAGCTGGCAGAGCGGGTTTCCAAGAGCCGTACCGCAGTTACCAATTCTATGCGTCTTCTCAAACTGGATGAGCGGGTGCAGCAGATGGTGGTGGATGAAAAAATTTCCACCGGCCATGCGAGAGCCCTTCTGGCCGTGGGGGACAAGGAGCAGCAGTACAATCTGGCAAACAAGATCTTTGATGAAAAACTCAGCGTCCGGGAGACTGAGAGGCTGATGAAGAATCTCCAGAAAGAGAAAAAAGACAAAAAAGATCAAAAGACAGAGAATGAGTTCATTTACAAGGGAATCGAAGAGAAAATCAAGATGATCCTGGGAACCAAGGTCACAGTAAATCATAAGAAGAATAATAAAGGAAGAATAGAGATCGAATATTATTCCAATGAGGAACTGGAACGAATCATGGATCTTCTGGAGTCGATTCATCAGGAAGCCTGACAACTAACCGAAGAAAAAGGGGATAATAAATGGAAAGCAGTATTTTCGACGCGATCGGTATTGACCCGGGGATCATTATTATTTTTGTGCTGGGCGTCCTTCTGATCGTCCTGATCTATATGATAAAAATCTCCATGAAAATGAGTCGATTTATGAAAAAGTATAAGATGTTCATGAGAGGCATGGATGGCGCTTCCCTGGAACGCGCTTTTGCGGCCCGGTTTAATCAGATGGATATTCTGGAGGAGAACAGCCGGAATCATATGGAAGAGATCCGGAAGATCAAAGAGGTACAGAATATTACACTGAACAAGGTGGCTATCGTGAAGTACGATGCCTTCAAGGAAATGGGTGGAAAGCTCAGTTTTGCCCTGGCCATGCTGGACAAGGAAAACAATGGTTTCGTCATGAACGCCATCCACAGCAGCGACGGCTGTTATACTTATGTGAAGGAGATTGTGAAGGGAGAATCCTATGTGGTTCTCGGCGAGGAGGAGAAGGAAGCTCTCCGCCAGGCCGTGAACTCCCACAACGAACTGGAGCGGTAAAACCTTGAAAAGACCGGAAAATAAGCAAAAAAGGTGCTTTACGCGAACTGAAAAATAGGGTATGATAGAACTCGGCGGATGATTTGTTCGCCGAGTTTTTATTTACAGCGGAGATTTTTCTCTGACTGGATCGAAGAAAGGAATAGAAGAAATGCTGGATATTAAATTTGTCCGGGAAAATCCGGAAATCGTAAAACAGAATATTCGTAATAAATTTCAGGATAAAAAGCTCCATCTCGTAGATGAAGTGATCGAGCTGGATAAAAAGAACCGTGAGATCAAACAGGAAGTAGAGGCTCTTCGTGCTTCCAGAAACAAACTTTCCAAAGAGATCGGCGCTCTGATGGCTCAGAAGAAAAAAGAAGAGGCAGAAGAGGTCAAAAAGCAGGTTGCCAGCCAGGCTGACCGCATGAACGAGCTCTCCGAGGAAGAGAAGAAGGTGGAGGAAGAGATCCGCACCAGAATGATGGTCATTCCGAACATCATCGATCCTTCCGTACCGATCGGTAAAGATGACAGCGAGAACGTGGAGATCCAGAAATACGGCGAGCCCGTTGTTCCGGATTTCGAGATTCCCTATCACACCGAGATCATGGAGAAATTCGACGGTATCGATCTGGACAGCGCCAGAAAAGTAGCAGGAAACGGTTTCTACTATCTGATGGGTGACATTGCCCGTCTTCATTCCGCTGTTATCGCTTACGCAAGAGATTTCATGATCAACAGAGGTTTCACCTACTGCGTACCGCCTTTCATGATCCGCAGCAACGTTGTTACCGGCGTTATGAGCTTTGAGGAGATGGACGCTATGATGTACAAGATCGAGGGAGAGGATCTCTACCTCATCGGTACCAGCGAACATTCCATGATCGGTAAATTCATCGACACCATCATTCCGGAGGAGGAGCTTCCGAAGACTCTGACCAGTTATTCTCCCTGCTTCCGTAAGGAGAAAGGTGCTCACGGCATCGAGGAGAGAGGTGTTTACCGTATCCATCAGTTCGAGAAACAGGAGATGATCGTTGTCTGCAAGCCGGAGGAGAGCAAGATGTGGTTCGACAAACTGTGGCAGAACACCGTTGATCTGTTCCGCAGCCTGGATATTCCGGTTCGTACTCTGGAGTGCTGCTCCGGTGACCTGGCAGATCTGAAAGTGAAATCTCTGGACGTGGAAGCATGGTCTCCGAGACAGAAGAAATACTTCGAGGTAGGAAGCTGCTCCAACCTGGGAGACGCTCAGGCAAGAAGACTGAAAATCCGTGTAAATGGTCCGGATGGAAAGAAATATCTGGCTCATACACTGAATAATACGGTAGTAGCACCGCCGCGTATGCTGATCGCATTCCTGGAGAACAACCTGAATGCAGACGGAAGCGTCAATATTCCGGAGGCTTTAAGACCGTATATGGGTGGCATGGAAAAAATTGAGGTTAAAAAGAAATAAGATTGATCAGAACAGGTAAGAAATACCGGATGATCTGGAATGGGAGGTGAATGTAGTGCATACTTATCTTAAATCCATTGGCTTTGGCAGCCTGAAGACAGAGCAGGAGCTGGAAGATGTTCTCAATCTGGTTTTCCGTAAATATACGGACCGCCAGGCGGTGAGGGAAGACAACGGAACTGCGTTTGTGGAGTATTCTAGGGCCTTTGGCCCGGATTTTGGCATCACGCTCTGCGGGGAGATGGATAAAAACGGCTTCCATCAGGAGTATTATTTCCCGTATTTCCGGGGAACCGGAGTGACCTCAAGAGAGGATCTGATGGTGGAAAAGCATGGCAGCCAGGAGTCTTTTGCGGGCGTCATGGAAGATGCCAGAGTGGGTGTTTCTCTGATCTTTTATGTGCAGAATGCAGTGGCTTATAAGAAGGCCTGCGTCGATCAGATGCTTCTGAATCAGCCGGTCAGCACTACATTTTCCGGACTTTCCGACAAGGGAGAGATTCTTCTCCCGATCTGCAAGAGCGAAGAGCAGCTGCAGAGCGACCGGGAAGCTGTTTCCAAGAGGAATAAACTCATTGCAGCCGCCAGAAAAGGCGACGAGGAGGCCATCGAGAGCCTGACGCTGGAGGATATGGACACATACACCATGATCTCCCAGCGGATCCAGGAGGAGGATCTTTTCACGGTGATTGATACCTTTATGATGCCCTACGGAACGGAGTGCGACCTGTACCAGATCATGGGTGAAATCAAAAATGTGGAGTCTGCAGTCAATGAATATACCGACGAGAAACTGTACTTTATGACACTTTCCTGCAACGATATGATTTTTGACATCTGTATCAACCAGAAGGATCTTCTGGGCGAGCCGGAGGAAGGCAGACGGTTCAAAGGAAGCATCTGGATGCAGGGCCACATAAATTTTGAAAAAGAGCTGGATTAACAGCTTTTGATATGCTATAATAAATATCTATGGAGTGGTTTCCGATGAAAGTCGGCGGACCATTCCAGTTAAGTTTCTGTAGCTCAGCAGGATAGAGCGTCCGCCTCCTAAACGGTGACCAGAGTTATCGCCTCGGCGTATAACAGAAAAATGAATTTGAGTTCGATTCTGTTATGTGATGTCACAATTAAGAGGACATGCGTTTTTGGAAAAGGCGATAGCTTCATACCAAAAAATTTCATCATATAAGATTGATTCAGCTGACGTAAGTCAGTTTTAAATCATAAAATCCAATGCCGTTGAAATGGCTGAAAACCTTGATTTTAAGCCAAAAATCCGGTATTAGTCCTGTTAGTTTAATGGATAGAACAAGTGCCTCCTAAGCACTAGATGTGGGTTCGATTCCCGCACGGGACGTCCTATCAAAAGCGGAATGTATTAGAAAAATTTCTAATATAATTTCCGCTTTTTTGTTTTTTCAAGGGGAAAATGGAATGGAATATCAGCTAATACGGAAAGAATCCTATTAGCCGCTGTCTAATAAAACGCACTGCTGGTATAATAGCTGGAAATAAATCGAAATTCTAATAAAAGAGAAAAGCCAGCTGTTTATTTGAGAAAGTGGATGTAAATTCAAGCTCAGATAAGAAAAAAGAGGAAGGGAAATATCCGGCGGTAAGTTATTAGGCGTGAATACAATAAGATCTTTGCTTAATGAAAACTAAGGTCAACAGTAAGCCTGTTTGGATCAGATTTCAAAAAGAAATCTATCTGGACAGGCTTTTTCTGTTGCAGATAAGAAATGGAGGAAAGATATGGATACAGTGGATACACGAAGTGCATCAGTTCCAGAAGATGGCGAAAAAATTATAGAGATTCAGCTGGAACGTCTGCGGACCTTTAAGAACCATCCATTTAAGGTTCGGATGGATCAGGAAATGATTCGGCTCAGTGCGAGTGTTGAGAAATACGGAATCATAAATCCACTGATTGTACGACCGATTCCAGATGGTGTTTATGAGATTATCTCCGGACACAGAAGAAAGGCAGCTGCTGAAAAGTTTGGTTACAGGAAGGTGCCGGTCATTATCAGAGTCATGTCAGATGATGAAGCAGTAATTAATATGGTGGATTCCAATTTACAGAGGCAGCAGATAACATTCAGTGAAAAGGCTTTTGCTTATAAGATGAAGAATGAAGCTATGAAGCGAACCGGAGGAAGAAGAAAAAGTAGCCAGTCTGACTACCCGTTGAAAGGAAAAAAGACAGTAGAAATCATTGGTGAAGAATTTGGTGACAGCGCAAAACAGGTACAGCGGTATCTGAAACTAACGGATTTGATTCCTGAGTTACTGGAAAAGCTGGATAACGGTGAACTTTCATTTAACCCAGCTGTGGAACTTTCGTATTTAACGATAGAGGAACAAAAGGAATTTATAGATGCTATGGAGTATACACAGGCAGTTCCATCCATTTCCCAGGCACAGAGAATGAAGAAATTAAGCCGGGAGAAAAAGCTGACGGGAACAAAAATGAGAGAGATCATGGGTGAGATCAAAAAAGGGGAAATTACCAGAGTGATGTTTAACAACGAACAGCTGTATCGGTATTTTCCGAAATCATATACCCCGGCAGAAATGAAAGAAGAAATACTGAGTATGTTAAACCAATGGAAACCGCAGAAAATGGCAGTAAAATAGGAGGAAAATTATGTGTAGAGTAATCGCAATATCAAACCAGAAAGGTGGGGTCGGTTATGCATAGTAGGTAATTATGGAAAGTTGGAGAACAGAAACCTGATATATTCAGCATTTCTTTCTCCAATTACTTTGCATAATTAGGCGTTGCTATTTACCGAAGTTTTTGAGCCAATTAAGAAGATCATTATCTTCCTGCCATGATGGCATTTCTCCGTCTGAAGGACTTTGATAAGCATTTTCAAGAGCCTCACGTTTCATTTTTTCGTCTGCTCTGGCGTAAACTTCCGTGGTTGATACATCCGAATGTCCAAGCAGATCTCGGATATAGATAAGGTTTATCCCTGACTGGAGCAGGTGCATTGCCTTTGAATGGCGCAAACAGTGTGGAGTCAGTTTGGGATCAACATCTTCATGTCCGGAAAGATATGCCTGTTCAGCATATTTTTGAAGGATGTAGGTAATCCCGGCACGAGTCATTTTCTTACCTGACCTGTTGGTAAATAAAGGATGGTTTCGGTAGAGTGCAGTATCCAGATGATTCTCAGCTATATATTGTCTGATAAGCTGTCCTGTAGGTGCCATTACAGGTACGATCCTGCTTTTATCACCTTTTCCGGTTAGTTTCACGGTTACAGTATCCGCAAGTGTGATATCACAAACCCTTAAATCAACCAGTTCCTGTACACGGCATCCTGTATCATACATAAGCGTCAGCAAAACACTATCACGACGACCGGAGAGAGACATAACGTTTGGTTGTTCCAGAAGTGCCTTTGTCCCTTCAAGAGACAGATATTTTATCAAAGGCTGTTCCACTTTTTTCATGGGTATGCCGAGGATCTGCTGGCACTGTTCTATTTTTTCAGGGCATTCAATGATGAGAAAACGAAAAAAAGAGTGTATTGCCGCCAGACGCTGATTTCGGGTAGCCGGTTTACAGTTACGTGTTTCTTCAAGCCAGTTCAAAAAGCGGTTTATCAGTTCACGGTCTAAAAGCTGAAGCTTTACTTTATCCGGTTGTATACTTTCCTGTTCTTTACAATAAATAAGCAAAAGAGAAAACGTGTCCCTGTAAGACAATTGTGTGTTTGCTTTTATACCCCTCTGTGAAGGGAGGTATGTGGTCAAAAATCTTGTAAGGTAAAAACCAAAATCATATTTCTTCATTTTGCACCTCCGGAATCACAAAAGCACATTTTTCCTCTATTGTGCTTAATAACTCAGGATAAACTTCAGCAGTGAGCCGAAGATATCTGGAAGTGGCACTGACAGATTTATGACCCATATATGTGGAAAGCATAGGAAGCATCGCAGTGAGATCGTTTCCCCCGGTTACCCATTTTTGCAGCACGTGTACTGCAAAGGTATGACGCAGATCGTGAAGTCTTGGTCCCTGACCTTTTCCACCATGAGAAATCCCCACCACTTTAAGATAAACACGGAATTTTCCATAGATCGTATTCGGGCTGATCATTGTATGATCCGGTGCCATGAAGAAATAATCTGTATCTTTGTCCCACCAGATTTTATCAGCATATTTTTGACAGGCCTGTGTAAGGGATTCGGACATGGGGATCAGACGATCCCTATCCATCTTGGCTCCTTTTATTGTCAGGATACCATCTGTGAGATTTACATCTTTTACCTGCAGCTTTAGAGCTTCAGAAACACGTAATCCACATCCATACAGCATCCTGAAAATAACAGGCAGACAGTTTTGTATGTTTCTTCTGTCATCACAAAATTTAGTGTTATCAGCAGCTGCAAACAATGCAATTATCTGCTCATGCGTAAAAATATATGGAACAAAGGAGGCAGTCCACATACCACGTTGTTCAGGTAAAAAATATATCTCATAGCCAAGAGTGTACAGGTATTCACCAAACTGCCTCACACATGTCAGTCTGTGGGCACGGCTTTTGCCTGCCTCCCCTGCTCGGGGAGCTATCCAATCCTCTGCGAGTTTTTTTGTGATACAGACTTCCGTCAGATCATAATCGTTGCTAAATCTGCAAAAACGGGACATTACTTTCTCCTCGGATTGATATTTAAATCCAAGATTTCTTTTGAAAGATATGAAATTTTCTGCAAGTTCTTTAAATATGCCGCTCATTTCAGGTGCTTTATGCTCAGTTTTCATAACCGGATACCTCCAATGCACAGTTTCTAAGCTGTTCAATATCAACCCTTAGATAAGCCATGGTGGTTTCAGTACTTGAATGTCCAAGGATTTCGGAAATGACCGGAAGAGGAATCCTGTTTTCCAGAAGTCTTCCTGCCAGACTATGTCTCAGTGCATGCGCACCGTGATGACGCCCTTCCGTTTTAATTCCAGCTTTTAAAAGATGCCTGTGGACAGTAGAGCCGACAGCAGATGCTGTAAATTCATGTATAGGTGCCCTGTGTCTGACAAAAATATGATCCGAATTACAAGTCGGACGACCGTATTTCATGTATTCGATAATGGACTCACCTACATCTTTCAGAAGAGGCAGTTCTATTTGTTTTTTTGTCTTAACCTGATAGAAACTGATTTTATTTGTTTCCCAGTTAATGTTTTCAAAACGTAGATTTGCCACATCACTAGCTCTTAATCCGAGCCTTGCAATCAACAGGATAATTGCATAATCCCGCTTACCGCCGGGATTGCCGAGATCGATCTCCGCTAAAGTTTTTGAGACTTCTTCTGCTGTATAAACAGAAGGAAGTGTGCTGTTTTTGTTGTAATGAATGCAGGGGATCCTCTTATAGGTATCCATGTCATAAAAACCATTTTTAAAGGAATATTCCAGAAAAAATTTTACTGCTCTAAGTGTTGCAGCTGCAGTCGGTTTTGAAAAACAGGATAACGCTGCGATAAAATCATAAATTACAGAAATAGTGATTTTTTCAAATGAGCAGTACCCTTTTCCTTCCAAGAAATCAAAAAATCTTTCCAGATAAAGCTGTGTTCGTAGAATACTGTCTTCCTTGATGTTTATGCTCCTACGATATTTGTTGTAGCATTCTACTGCCGGAAGAAAGACTTCCGGGAACTGGTATTCACGCTTACGTTCTTTGATCATAACGGAATTGTTAAGCTTAAAATCTGAAAGCATTTCCATGAATCTTAAAAAACATGGTTTCTTATCTCGAATGTCACTTGAAAGATGGTAGTGGTCTTCAAGAAATGACAACGCAAGATCCATGGAAAAATAGATTTCATTTTTTCCTACAGCATAAGTTTTTAACTGATTTGTGATGCACTTAAAGGAGTACACAGTTCCTTTAGAATATTTTGCAGCAACAAGCCAGTCATAGGTCTGTTGGATGAGTTCGTCCAGTGTTTGTTGTTCTTCCATAATTACCTCCATGATATTTATTGACCGTGGTCTATAATAATCATGAAGTTTTATGCAAAGTTGCACAATCAGAAAATGACAGATTTATGGGATGTGCGGCTATGAACTTTTCATAATAACTTACTTTCCATAACCAACGTTATGTGAAGCTTCACATAAGGTCGGAAAAACCACCACAACCGTAAATCTTGGAATTGGACTTGCCAGACAGGGAAAGAAAGTGTTGCTGATTGATGCAGATCCACAGGGGAGCCTTACAGCAAGTCTTGGTTATGTAGAACCGGACGAAATAGGAACTACACTTGCCACAATTATGATGGCTATCATCAATGAAAAAGAATTTGAGATCACAGATGGCATTCTGCATCATAAAGAAAATGTAGATCTGCTTCCGGCAAATATTGAATTATCTGCATTGGAAGTAACAATGGGGAACGTGATGAGCAGAGAGCTGATTATGAAGGAATATATTGAAGCTGTGAGAACGGAGTATGACTATATCTTGATTGACTGTATGCCAAGCCTGGGACTAATGACAATCAATGCACTGGTAGCTGCGGATTCCGTGTTGATTCCAGTACAGGCAGCTTACCTTCCGGTGAAAGGTCTTCAGCAACTGATACATACGATTGCAATGGTGAAGAAGCGGCTGAATAGGAAGCTGATATTTGAAGGGATTCTTCTTACAATGGTGGACTTTCGCACAAACTATGCAAAGGATGTGGCTGGCAAAGTGCGTGAAGCCTATGGTGAGAAAATAGAGATTTTTGATACAGTGATTCCTATGTCAGTGAAAGCAGCTGAAACAAGCGCAGAAGGTGTCAGTATCTTTTCTCATTGCCTGAATGGAAAAGTAGCGAAAGCATATGAGACGATTGCAAAGGAGGTATTGAGAAATGAAGAGTAAAAGTGCAGACAAAATAAAGATGCCCAGTATAGATGAACTGCTGGGAGTGTCCGGTGAGGAAAGTGCAACAGATATTGAGATTAGCAGAATACACAGCTTTGCAAATCATCCATTTAAAGTTTTGGATGACGATAAGATGGATGACCTGGTAGAGAGTATTAAACAGAATGGTGTGCTTACACCTGTTTTAGTAAGGCCAGATAAGAATAACAGCTATGAGATGATATCCGGGCATCGGAGAATGCACGCTGCAATAAAAGCTGGATTGGAAACAATACCAGCCATTGTGCGGGATATGGACGATGATGATGCAGTAGTAGTAATGGTAGATGCTAATATTCAACGAGAAGAATTGCTTCCAAGTGAAAAAGCATTTGCATATAAAATGAAAATGGATGCTATGAAAAGACAGGCAGGCAGACCATCAAAAAATAATTCCACCCAAGTTGGGCGGAATTTTGAAACGGCAGAATTGATAGGAAAAGAAACCGGGGAAAGTAAAAATACAATCAGAAGATTTATTCGTTTGACTGAACTAATTCCTGAATTACTTGATTATGTAGACAAGAAGCGGCTGCCCTTTACCGTTGCGGTTGATATTTCCTATATTGACAAAGAGATTCAAACATGGTTATTTGAATACATCAAGGAAAATGGTACGGTTAAAGCAGTTCAGGTAGCGGCACTCCGCACAGCACTTGAAGTAGGACCGATGACGCAGGCGAAAATGATCTCCATACTGGTAAACAGTCAGCCTGGCAGGAAGCAGGAACAAAAAATCACGTTATCAGAGAAAAAACTGAGAAATTTCTTCTCTGATAAATATACGGTGGAGGATATGGAAAGTGTAATTCTGGAACTTCTGGATCAATGGAAAAGAGGTGAGATAACAGTATGAATTTTGAATACTATTATGGCACTCAGGCTGATCAGTTCAGTTTTATCCGGATTCCAAGAATATTATTATTAGATGAAGCATTTTCCACACTGTCTTTATCAGCTAAAGTCCTTTACTCGGTACTTCTGGACAGAATGGGACTCTCAATGAAAAATAAATGGCTTGATGAAGAAAACAAGGTGTACATTATCTATCAGATCACGGAGATACAGAGTGATTTGGGATTCTCTAAGAAAAAAGCAATGGATTATCTCACAGAATTGGAGAAAATTGGACTGATTGAAAAGAAAAAGAGAGGCTTTGGATTGCCGAACATTATATATGTTAAGAGCTTTATGGCACATCAGAGTAGTCAAAGAAGTAATGAAATGGGAACTTCACAGGAAAAAGATGCGGTACATAGAAGTATCGAAATAGGAACTTCTGAGGTGATGAATAAGCACCTCAGAGGTGCCGAAACAGATACCTCAGAAGTGCCAAATAGCGGACTTCAAGAGGTTCCCAAAACGGTACCTCTATATAATAAGACTTATATGAATTATAATAACCAGAGTAATATGAAATCGAATCATATCAAATCAGATGGCGATAGGATTCGATGTGATCAAAAAGAACAGGAAATCAATGCTTATGCTGAACTGGTAAAGAAAAATATTGATTTTGATGTTTTACTGCATACATACAGCAGAGAGCAGGATCTGGTAGAAGAAATATATCAGCTGATTCTGGAGACCGTTCAAACTGAAAAGGATATGATACGGATCGCCGGCGAATATTATCCGGCAGGCTTTGTGAAGGGAAAATTACTGAAACTGAATTATTCGCATATCGAGTATGTGCTGGAGTGCATGGATAAAAATACTACGAAAGTCAGAAACATAAAACAATATTTGCTGGCTGCTTTATTTAATGCACCATCAACGATTGGAAGCTATTATAAAGCAGAGGTAAATCACGACATGCCACAGTACGCAAACTGAAGGAGGTACTTATGATCGTTTTAAGAATGGCAGGAAAAATTTTATTGTTACCGGTGTGGTTATTATTAGCCACTGCCCATTTACTGGTAAAGATCGCAGTTGAAATCTACTGCATCGGCAAAGGGATTGTCAATCTCATTCTGGGTTTTATGCTGATTGGAACACTGCTCTGGTACAGACAATGGGAGCGGTTTGCTTTACTTGCAGTTGCCAGTGGTATCTTGCTGTTCTTTCTGTGGATCGGAGTGTTTATGGAAGTTATACTGGAATCAGCACAACACAAAATTGGAAAATGGATTATTAAGTGAGGAAACTATTATGGAAAAAGAATATATTCAGCTACCAGCATTAAAAAGAGATCTGGATCCAGATGTTGTAAAGGCTTTATGGGCGTTTATTCAATTACCTGAGGAATACCAAGCACGCTATCAGGAGCAATATGAATTGTTAAATCAGAGGAAAGAAGAAGCAGACAGGCAATTACAGGAGAATATCGAAAAGATTGATGCAGACGCAATTCATTTATATGAAGAAACCATGCGGAGCATGATTCGTGATATTGTTCAGCAATCCTGTAACTTAGCTTGTTGGGTTCGCTATCATAAATACGATTTGGAAGAATCTCTGGAAGAGATGATAGACCAGCAGCCACATGCTGCAAAATATATTATTGCAATGAATATACTTATGGATGACGCAGAGGGAAGCGAAAGTCCATTTGAGGGAAACAGTTTTATGACATCATAATTAAGGAAATCACAATCAATAGTGTCCTGTCAGATAACATCGTTGTCTGGCAGGACTATTTTTTTGACTTTTACAGTTTTGAAAATTATATCAAAAATTTTTTCAAAAAGATTCTTAACT
>ERZ824488.913-NODE-913-length-35615-cov-4.161502_pt1 | contig 35615 bp, 27 predicted proteins | sample MGYA00519936_ERZ824488 | MGnify/ENA primary metagenome ERZ824488 (study PRJEB31778, sample SAMEA3449153) | human gut metagenome | biome: human gut; feature: human-associated habitat; material: faeces | place: United Kingdom | collected 2010/2012 ... | reverse complement strand
GCAAATACAGATGTACAAGTATTACGTCGTTCGCCTGTAGAAAATAAAATTGTTTTAGGAAAAGATTTAACAAAAGGTTTAGGAGCAGGAGGGAATCCAGAAGTAGGAAAGAAAGCTGCTTTAGAATCTGAAGGAGATATTAGAACTGCCCTTGAAGGTGCAGATATGGTTTTCATTGCTGCTGGTATGGGTGGTGGAACTGGTACTGGTGCAGCACCTGTTTTCGCTAAGATTGCTCGTGAATTAGGAGCACTAACAGTAGGTGTTATTACTAAACCATTTACTTTTGAAGGAATGAAACGTAAAAAACAAGCAATCGAAGGTATTGATGAATTACGTTCTAATGTAGATAGTATTATTGTGGTTTCAAATGACCGTTTATTACAACTAATTGGTGGACGTCCAATGCAAGAAGCATTTAGAGAAGCTGATAATGTATTAAGACAAGGTGTTCAAACAATTACTGATTTAATTGCTGTTCCTGCATTTATCAACCTTGACTTTGCAGATATCTGTGCAGTTATGAAAAATAGAGGAAATGCGTTAATTGGTATTGGCATGTCATCAGGAGATGATAAAGCAAAAGAAGCTGCAAAACGTGCAATTTCTTCACCTTTATTAGAAGTTTCCGTAGCAGGTGCTAAAGACGCTATTATTAACGTTACAGGTGGACCAAATATTTCATTATATGATGCTAATATTGCTCTTGAAACAATTACTCAAGAAGTTGGAGATGACATTAATACTTATTTAGGTATTGCTATTAATGAAAACTTAGATGATGAAATTATTGTTACTGTTATCGCAACAGGATTCGAAGAAGAAAAGGAAGAAGTAACTGTCCAACCTTCAGTAGCAAGACCTTTAGGTGAAGAACCTCAAACTTTTGAATCATATGATGATGACGAAGATGATGATGATGGTTTTCCACCAGCATTTATCAAAAATAGAAGAATTTAATAAGATGAGCTAACGATGTTAGCTCATTTTTATAAAGGGGGAAATTTAAATGAAAATTGGATTTATAGGATTAGGGAATATGGCCGGGACAATTTGCCAAGGTCTTATTAAAAGTGATTTTATTGATGGTAGTGAGGTATATGGATATGATATAAATAGTCAACAGCTGATGATGTTTGAACAAGATTTTGGTATTCATGTATGTTCAAGTGAACAGGACGTTGTTAAAAATTGTGATTATTTGGTGATGGGGGTCAAACCAAATGTCGTAGAAAGTGTTATTTCAAAAATAAAATCAGTCATTGATCAACAAGTGATCGTTTCAATTGTTGCTGGTTATGGAAATGATAAATATGAAGAATTATTACCGGGAACACATCACTTAACAATTATGCCAAACACACCAGCTAAGGTATTAGAAGGAACGACTTTATTTGAAAAAGACAATACTTTAACAGCTGAAGAATTAAATTATGTACAAACAATGTTTGAAAGCATCGGTGAGGTTTATCTTATTGAAAATTATCAAATGGTTGCCGGTGGTGCTTTAAGTGGTTGTGGACCAGCTTTTGTTTATATGTTTATTGAAGCTTTAGCAGATGGTGCAGTCTTAAATGGTTTGCCTCGTGATTTGGCTTATAAGCTTGCCAGCCAAACTGTTTTAGGAAGTGCAAAAATGGTTAAAGAGATGCAATTACATCCAGGTATTTTAAAAGATCAAGTTTGTTCTCCAGGTGGTATTACGATTCAAGGTGTTAAGGCTTTAGAAGAAAATAATTTTAGAAACGCTGTGATGGAAGCAATCGATCGTTCAAAAAAATAATGTGTAGAAAGTATGGATTTTTGTCCATACTTTTTTAAATGTCCAATCTTTTTTGACATCTTTTTTACTTGCCATCATATATGATGATAAAGGGGTAAGCAAGATGGAGGTCTATGTTGAATTAACTTATTGTATGAATGGTATCTTATTTATCATGACTTATGAAATGATTTCATTATTGCTTAATATTAATTGGTCATTTTTGAAAATCCTTTTCTTGAGTTTTTTAAGTAATATATCGATTGTTCTCATTTATATAGACTATTTACCATATATAAGTTTTTTATACTGGATTGTCCTTTTTTTATTTATTTTTAAAAAACAATTTTTCTTATATTTTCCAGTTTTTTTAATTGTTTATTTTTCAATACTATTCTTTATCAATACCCTAATAAAAGAATCATTTATATACAACGGAATCTTGATTACTCCCATAAATTATAAAGATATAGTTATTGTTGTTATGACATGTGTTTTTTTAATTATTGAAATAATTTATTTAATTTATACAAAAAGAAAAATAAAACAAAAAGATGATCTATATGATGTAACACTTATTTTTAATAATAAGATTTATCATCTTTCAGGGTTTTTAGATAGTGGTAATCATGCAAACTATCTAGGTTATCCACTTATTTTTATTAAAAAAAGTAAAATTGATACTTATCAACAATTAGATACATTGATTATTGATGGCTTAAAAAAAAGAAAAATAGATATTATTTTAGTTGATCAAGTTTTAGTAAATAAGCAATCTTTAAGAAATGTTTATATAGGTGTATTGGATGAATTAGATTATGATTGTTTATTAAATAAAGAATTGATGGGAGGGATTATTTGATGTGGCAAATGATTAGACAGTTTTTAAATACAAAACAGTATCTTTATTATATAGGAAGACATGATATTTTACCGCCTCCTTTAAAAGGTCAACAAGAAAAGGAAATAATTGAAAAAGCAGTTTCTGGGGATCAAAAAGCAAGAGATTTATTGATGAGAGCACCATCTGTAGTTTCTGAAGAACAATTAAAGGATGTTCATATAAAGTTAGATTTAGAAAAATAAATACATAAAAAATTAAAAATCTCATATAGTTATAATAAAACTATATGAGATTTTTTGAGGTGTAAAATGTTTTTCTTAAGTAAAAAAAGAATAATGGTGCTTGGAATTTTTTTGTTGGCAGTGCTAGCAATAGGAATATCGCAGATATTTATAGAGCCAGAAACAGTAGAAACAGTAGCTTTACCTGTTAGTAATAAAGTAATAGTAATAGACGCAGGACATGGGGAGCCAGATGGACGGGGCTGTTAGCAAAGATGGAATATCAGAAGCTGAAATCAATTTAAAAATAGCGTTAAAATTGCAGAATTTATTAGAACAAAGTGGAGCAACAGTAATATTAACAAGATCAGATGAAAATGGAATCTATGATGTAGATAAAACCACATTAAAACAGAAAAAAGTATCTGATATAAGAAATAGAGTAAAAATAGGAAACTCATCATCAGCAGACATATTTGTATCAATACATTTAAATAAAATACCACAAGAACAATATTCTGGATGGCAGACATTCTTTAAAAAAGATAATGAGCAAGGAGAAAAGTTGGCGACAGCAATACAAGAAAGTTTAAAAGAGGCTGTGGGAAAAGAAAACAACAGACTACCAATGAAACTAGATAATGTATATATAGTAAAGAACGTAGAAATACCACTAACAATAGTAGAATGTGGATTTTTATCAAACGAGGAAGAAGAAAAGAAACTACAAGAAGACGAATATCAAAATAGATTGGCATGGGGAATATATAATGGAATAAACGATTATTTTTATGAACTTTAGTGAACTTTAGGGACGGGGTTAAAAGTTCATTTGCTTAACATAAAATTTGAACTTTAAGCTCCGTCCCTAAAGTTCATTCCTGATGAATAAAATTACCAAACATGGAAAAAATAAGCCTAATACTGTTTTAGGAGTGATAATAACATGTTTGGTGTTTTATTAGATAAAAAACAACTTGAAAAATATATGGAAAAATTAGCATCTGACCATAATCTAAAATCGGAAGCTGATGAAAGAACATATCCGATACCAAATTTAACAAAAGATTTTGAATATATTACTATGGTATATAATTTACTAAATGAACATATAAAATTGGGAATAGATATTCATCCGGCAGGGGAATGGTTATTAGATAATTACTATATTATAGAAGAAAGAGTAAAGCAGATAAAAGATGAGTTGGATTTAAATAAATATAAAAAATTTTTAGGACTAGATAATGGCCCCTATGCCGGTTTCGCGAGAATATATATTTTAGCCAAAGAAATGTGTGCATATACAGATAGTAATATAAATAAAGAGAATTTGGAATTTATGCTAACTTCATACCAAAAAAGAAAAACGCTAAACATGGACGAAATATGGAATATAGAGCTATTTATAAAAATTGCTATTATAGAAAATATAAAAGACATTTGTGAGAAAATTTATGCTAGTCAAATGCAAAAGTATAGAGCAGAAAATATAATAGAAAGATTGGTAGAGCTAAAAACAAAGGAAAATCAAGTATTTAATAAAAAGCCATATAAAAGCTATAAATTTGGGTATGGAGAAATGAAATATCCATTTATAGAATATATGTCATATAAGTTAAAGAAAACAGATAAAGACAGTTATGACTATATAGAGGCACTAGAAGAGTCTGTAGAAAAGATGGGAACAAATATTAATGATGTTATAAAAAAAGAACATTTTGATATAGCAATAAAAAAAGTACTTATGGGGAATTGTATAACAACTTTAAAAAATATATCTAGAATAGACTTTCAAGAAATTTTTGAAAAAATAAATGGAGTAGAAGAAATATTAAAACTTGATCCTGCAGAAGTTTATGACAAAATGGATTATAAAACAAAAGCGTATTATAGAGGCAAAATAAAAGAATTATCAAAGAAAACAAAAATATCAGAAGTGTATATTGCAAAGAAAATTGTAGAGTTAGGAACAGGAAAACAAGGCAAAAAAAGTCATATTGGTTATTATTTAATTGACGAAGGAAAAGTAGAACTATATAGAGAGCTAGAGTATAAACCACTTAACTTAAAAAATGATACAAAATTAAATTTAATAGTAGGAATTGTATGGGGACTTGCTATAGCAGTTTCAATATCTTTAGGAAAAGTATACAAGAATTATTTATTAAGTTTGATTTTCTTACTACCAATACAAGAAATAATAAATCAAGTAATACAGTACGTACTAAGTAAAATAGTAAAACCTAAATTACTTCCTAAAATAGATTTGCAAAATAAAATTACAAAAGAGCAAGCTACAATGGTAGTAATACCAACTATTATAGACTCTAACAAAAAAGTAGAAGAGATGTTTAAAAAGCTAGAAGTATATTATTTAGCAAATAAAAGCGATAATTTATATTTTACTTTACTTGGAGATTGCAAGCCATCTAAAATAGAGAAAAGAAAAGGTGATAAAGAAATTGTACTTGCTGGAATACACTGTGCAAATGAATTAAATAAAAAATATAATAAAGAAATTTTCAATTTTTTATATAGAAAAAGAAGATGGTACGAAGGAGAAAATGAATATTTAGGCTGGGAAAGAAAAAGAGGATTACTTATGCAATTTAATTCTTTCCTAATAAATAGAACTGAAGAAGATTTTGTAGCGAACACTATAAACAATATGAAAGAAATACCAAAGATAAAATATATTATAACATTGGATTCTGATACAAACCTTATTTTAAATTCTGCATTTGAACTAATTGGTACGATGGAACATATATTAAATAAACCTATTTTAAAAGGTGGAGTAGTAATAGAAGGACATGGAATAATCCAACCAAAAGTAGGAATAGATTTAAAAGAAGCAGAGAAATCATGGTTTAGTAGGATTTTTGCAGGTTCTGCAGGAACAGATTTATATACAAATGCTATTTCAGACTTTTACCAAGATAATTTTGGAGAGGGAATATTTACAGGAAAGGGAATATATGAACTTAATACTTTTTATAATGTAATGAAAAACGCAATACCAGAATATACAGTTTTAAGTCATGACTTATTAGAAGGTTCATATTTAAGATGCGGCTTAGCTACAGATGTATTATTAATGGATGGATACCCAAGCAAGTTTATGTCATTTACAACAAGACAAAACAGATGGATTCGCGGAGATTGGCAAATATGTAATTGGCTTTGCAAAAATATTCGAAATGAAAAAAATGAAAGAATAAGAAACCCGATAAATAAACTTTCAAAATACAAAATATTTGATAATTTAAGAAGAAGTCTGATAAGTTTATTTGAACTAATTTTATTAGCAATAGGAATTTATACGCATAAAATTAGTATAGTGTTAATTGCAATATTAGCTATATGTATAACTATAATTTTAGAAGTAGTAAATAAAATTATAGCTAGAAAGGATGGCGAAAAATTTAAAAAGACATTTACACCAATAGTAACAGGAGGAAAGGGTGCACTTATTAAATTTGTGCTAAATATAGGATTTTTGCCAACTAAAACATATGTAGAAATAAAAGCGATAATACAAGCTATTTATAGGAAATATATAAGCAAGAAAAAATTACTCGAATGGACAACAGCAGAAGAGGCAGAGGCAACTAAAGATAATGATTTAGATTCATATGTTGGGTATATGTTTGTAAATTTAATTTTAGCCGTTGTAATTAATGCAGTTAATATTAATTTATTTGCAATAATTCTAGGGATATTATGGCTATTATCACCTATTGCAGCATTTGAACTTAGTAAAGAGCTTCCAGCAAAAGATCCATTAAAAAAGATAGACAAAAAGCATCAAAACTATATAGTAGATATTGCTCATAATACTTGGAACTATTTTAAAGACTATTTGATAAAAGAAAATAATTATTTGCCACCAGATAATTATCAAGAAAACAGGAAGAATAAGGTGGTAAATAGAACATCATCTACAAATATAGGTTTAGCAATGGTAGCTGTAATTTCTGCATATGATATGGGGTTCGAGAATATATATGCTAGTGTTAAATTACTACAAAATATGATAGATACAGTAACGAAATTAGAAAAGTGGAATGGTCATTTGTATAACTGGTATGACATAAAGACATTAGCACCATTAGAACCTAGATATGTATCAACAGTAGATAGTGGTAATTTTGTAGGATATCTTTATGTTGTAAAACAGTTCTTAACAGAGCATAACAGACTATACGAAAATGTAGAAGACTATATAGCGATTATAAATAAACTTATTGAGCAAACTGATTTTTCATTATTGTATGACAATTCATCTAGATTGTTTTCTATCGGATTTGATGTAAACGAAAATAAACTTACAGATTCATATTATGATTTGCTAGCTTCAGAAGCAAGACAAGCTAGTTTTATTGCAATTTCTAAAAAAGATGTACCTGTAAAACATTGGAGCAGTTTAAATCGAACTTTAACTGCAATGAATGGATATAAAGGGTTAATTTCGTGGTCTGGTACTGCCTTTGAATACCTAATGCCAAATATAAATATGAAAAGCTATCATGGTAGTTTATTAGATGAATCATGTAAATTTATGATTATGAGCCAGATAAAATATAGTGAAAAATTAAATATACCATGGGGAATATCTGAATCAGCATTTAACTTAAAAGATTTAAAGTCAAATTATCAATACAAAGCTTTTGGAATACCGTGGCTTGGTTTAAAAAGAGGATTAGGAGATGAGATGGTAGTTTCATCATATGGTACAGTTTTAGCCATTTGCGATTATCCAAGAGAGACATTAGAAAATATAGAGCGAATGGAAAAAGAAGGCGTTTTTGGAAAATATGGAATGTATGAAGCAATAGATTATACCAAAAGTAGACTAAAAGAAAACGAGAAAAAAGAAGTCGTAAAAACATTTATGGCACATCATCAAGCATTAATTTTAATTTCTATAAATAACTTTTTTCATAAAAATATTATCCAGCAAAGATTTTCTAAAAACCCAGAAATAGAAGCTACTGAAATTTTATTACAAGAAAGAATGCCAGAAGATATTATTATTACGAAGGAGAAAAAGGAAGTGCCAGAAAAATTAAAATACAAAGATTATGAATCATATTATAGAATTGAACTAGATGATATAGAAAAAGCAAATAGATGCAATGCAATTTCTAACCAAGAGTATACTGTTTTAATGGACGAAAAGGGAAATGGATATAGTAAATTTAATGGCATATATATAAATAGATATAAATATACAGATGATAACTCACAGGGAATTAATTTCTTTATGAGAAATATAAATGGAAATAAAATTTGGACTTCAAACTATTGCAAAGACATAGTAAAACCAAGTAAATATAAAGTTATTTTTAAGCCTGATAGTAATTCTATAGAAAGAATAGATGGAAATATAGAAACAAAAGTAGATGTAACTGTTAGTCAAAATGAACCAACAGAAGTAAGAAAAATAGAATTTACCAATATAGGAAATGAAGATGAAGTAATTGAGGTTACAGGAAGTTTTGAGCCAATTATATCTGATATTAATGCTGATATAGCTCATAAAGCATTTAATAATCTATTTTTAAGATATGATTTTAATAGCGAAAAACAAACGTTAATTATAGAAAGAAGAAAAAGAGATGGGAAAGGCAAGGATATATTTTTAGGGGTTAATTTTTATACAGAAAATGAGACAATGGGAGAACTAGAATACGAGATAGATGCACAAAAATTTAATGATTTTAATGATATGAATATGCCAAAACAAATAAAAGAAGGAAAACGTTTTTCTAATTCTATAGGGCTTGTTACAGAGCCAATTGTAGCTATAAAAAGAACGTTAAAGATTCCAGCACATGAAACTGTAGAGCTATATTTTATAATTTCAGTTGCAGAAACAAAGGAAGATGCAGTAGCAAATATAGAAAAAATAAAAAATCAAGAGGCGATAAGAAATATATTCGAAATCTCTAAAGCTAAAGCAATAGAAGAGGCAAGATATTTACAATTAAAAGGAAATGAACTTGCCGAATATCAAAAATTAATATCTTTATTAATAAAACCTAATTATGTTAGGTGGTATTATAGAAACAAGATAAAAAACGAAAAATTTAAAAGGGTAGATTTATGGAAGTTTGGTATTTCTGGTGATTTCCCAATATTAACTTTAAAACTAAAAAATATAAATGATATGTATTTATTAAATCAACTTTTAAAATTATACGAAATTTTGCGAATAAAAAATATTCAAATTGAGTTTATTGTATTAGTAGAAGAAGAATATTTAATTGAATATATAAATAATTGTATTTTAAATGCTCACTTAGACTATATGAAGAATATACGAACCGGAATATTTATATTAGTTTCAAATAAACTTACAAAAACAGAAAATGACATGATTATATTTGTGTCAGATCTAATAATAGATGCAAATTTAGGTAATATAAATTATCAATTAAATAAAATTAAGAAAATTTATAATAAACAACGAAAAGCGATAACAAATCCATTAGAAGAAATAGAAGTTAAAAATACAGAACAAATACGAACCCCAGCATTAGATAAAATTGATTCTGTAGAAAATTTGAAATATTATAATGAGTATGGTGCATTTTCTAAAAATGGAAAAGAATATTATATAAAGACCAATAAAGACATTGTACTTCCTACAATTTGGAGCCATGTGATTGCAAATAAAGAATTTGGAACACTAGTTACAGATGGTGGTGGAGGATATACTTGGAATAAAAATAGTAGATTAAACAGATTAACTGCATTTACCAATTATGTGAGTAAAGATATTCCTTCAGAGCTTTTATATTTTATAGATAATGAAAATAAAAGATTTTGGACAATAGGAAATAGAGTTGTAGAAGATGATAATGATTATTACACAACATATGGATTTGGATATGCCAAGTTTACACATACAGCAGATGGGATAATACAAGAAAATGAAGTATTTGTACCAAAAGAAGATAAGTTAAAAATAAACTTAATTAATTTAAAAAATACTACAGATAAAATAAAAAAGATTAGTATATTTTATTATTTTAAACCAGTTTTAGGTGAAGATGAATTACAAACAAATGGAAAAATAGAGGTAAAAACTGAAGACAATATTGTTTATGCAATTAATAGATATGATGAATTAATAGACGAGACCACTTTTGTTTCTAGTAATTTGGACATTGATTCATTTACCGGTAGCAAAAAATCTTTTATAGGAAATGATACTATTAAAAAGCCTGCTGCATTATTTATTAATAGTTTAGATAATGGTAATGGATTAGGAGAAGAATCATGTGTTGCAATTAAGGTAAATATAGAATTAAAACCATATGAGAGTAAAGATATATCATTAATATTTGGAGAAGATACTAAAGATAATATTCCTGAGCTAGTCAAAAAATATAAGAATATAGAAAATTGTAAAACAGCTTTAGAAGATACAAAAGAGTATTGGAAAAATATTATAAATACGATACAGGTGGAAACACCATTAGAATCTATGAATATATTGCTAAATGGCTGGCTAGTTTATCAAACAATAGCATCTAGGTTGTTAGGAAAAACAGGATATTATCAATCAGGAGGAGCAGTAGGTTTTAGAGACCAACTTCAGGATGCGCTTAATATGAAATATATAGATATAAATATACTAAAAAATCAAATTATAAAAAATAGTAAGCACCAATTTATACAAGGAGATGTAGAACATTGGTGGCATGATGCAAGTAAAATGGGGATACGAACTAGGTTTTCTGATGATCTATTATGGCTTCCATATGCTGTGTTAGAATATATAAAAATTACAGGAGATAGAACAATATTAGATATAGAAACAAATTATCTGGAAGGAGAAGAGATAAAAGAAGGAGAAGTAGAAAGATATAGTTTGTATAATGTTTCAGAAACTAAAGGAACAATATATGAGCATTGTAAAAAAGCGATAGAAAGGTCTTTTGACTTCGGAGAAAATGGATTACCTAAAATTGGTTCTGGAGATTGGAATGATGGGCTTTCAAATGTTGGTATACAAGGAAAAGGAGAAAGTGTATGGCTTGCATTTTTCTTGTATGATATTCTAAACAAATGGATTAATATTATAAAAATAGATGATGATGAAAAATATAAAGAGGTCATGACAAACTTACAAAGAAATGTTAATAAGAATGCATGGGATGGCAAATGGTTTAAACGTGCATTTATGGATGATGGGACACCTCTTGGAAGTATGGAAAATGAAGAATGTAGAATAGATGGAATTTCGCAAAGCTGGGGAGTAATTTCTGGTGCAGCAGATAATGAAAAGAAATTTATAAGTATGGATAGTTTAGAAACACATTTAGTAGATAGAGAAAATGGGGTAATAAAATTACTAGATCCACCTTTCGAAAATGGAAAATTAGAGCCAGGATATATAAAATCCTATTTACCCGGAGTTAGAGAAAATGGAGGCCAATATACACATGGGGCTATATGGGCAATAATTGCAGAAAGTTTATTAGGATTTGGTGATAAAGCAGTAAATATGTTTAAATTGATAAATCCAATAGAACATACTAGAACAAAGCAGAGTACTAATAAATATAAAGTAGAGCCATATGTGGTTGCTGCAGATGTATATAGTAGCAGAAATTTAGCAGGAAGAGGAGGTTGGACTTGGTATACAGGTTCTAGTGGATGGCTATATACTGCCGGAATTGAATATATTTTGGGCTTAAAAATATGTAACGGATATTTAAAAATGGATCCATGCATTTCTAAAAATTGGAAAGAATATAAGATAAGTTTTAAATATGAAAGTACAATATATCATATTATCGTACGAAATCCAGAAGAGAAGAATGTAGGAGTTACAAAAATGTATTGTAATGGCAATGAGGTATATGAGCAAAAAATTAAATTAACAGATGATGGAGAAATATATAATATTGAAATAATAATGTAATATTTTGGTTATTTACTTTTTATATAAATTATAGTAATATAAAAAAAGGGAGGCCAAAAGATGCAGAGTACAAAAAGCAAAAAAAATAACAAGAAATCAACCTTATTTGTGTTAACCGTATTTCTTATTCTAGTAATTATAACATCAATATTAGTAATTAATGAAACAAAAATTACCCCAGAAAAAATAATTAGTAAATCTTTTAATGCACTGAAAGAAGTAGATATAGATACATTTAATAGATATAATGTTAGTAATATAACAAGAAATATAGAAGAAAAATTAAACATAGACGAAGATACTATATCTAAAGATGTCTATAAAGATTTATTAAAGGCATGTTTTTCTGAACTTCAATGGAAAGTGACTAATGTAGATGAAAAGAAAGAAACAGCTGTTGTTACGATAGAAATTACTAGTAAAGATTTCGCTAATTTAGTAAGTGAATATGTTCCAGAGGCAATAGCTTTAGGATACTCGAATGAAGAAGCAGATCAAGAAAACTTAACTAATTTATTGAAAGAGAAAATTAATGAAATAGACAATACAATAACAAATACAACAGAAATTCATTTACTAAAATTTGATGAAGAATGGAAATTAACCAATACAGATTTAGAAAGTATTTTATTACCAGGATTTGAGAATGGTTTAGGATCTTTATTAGAATCCCAATATAACGATTATTATGGACAAAATAATACAGATGTATAAAAAATAAGACTTCATACAGAAGTCTTATTTTTTTAATATACTATACCAAATCTTTTTCAATAGACAAGTTTGCATAATAATTAGGATTAAAATCTTTATCATATGCTACATCATCAAATATTTCTGGCATTTCTTCTTTAAAATATAATAATAAAGGAATTAAAACTTGTCTTATAGCTGGATGTACATGATTAGTTGTTCTTAACTCTAAAATATGTTTCCATTCACGAATATTAGCAGTCATAGTATATTCGGCAGCTGTTGAATGAGGAAGAATTTCTCTTACCATATCTGTTGAAGCACCTAATTCTTTCATCTTAATATAGCTATTTTCTATTTCTTGCATTGTTTTTTTCCAGACATCGTAAGTTTCTTTATCTTCTATATAAGAAGGATTTATAAATGCAATTTCATTTCCATATTTATCTTTATCATAGCTACAATATCTAGTGGATTCAACAGAAAAACTAGCAAATCTATGTCTTGTTAAATCTTTATAAGAACCAACATCATCATAAATTCTAACTGTAACTTTTTCATGTTCTAAAACAGATTCATGTCCTCTAGTTATACAATTTGTTAACAATTTCTTATAACTATCATCTGTAATTTTACCTTCTGAACGATAGCAAGTCCTGCAAGCTCTTTCTAATCTTTTCATTATTTTTTTACCATCAATTTTTTCTACTTTTATCCAAGGTTCTACTATTCTCATGTTACATCTCCTAATAATTTATTTACAACCTTATAAATTTTACTACATTAATTAAAGATTGCATAAAAAATTAATGTATTTACTTTTAAAAATATATCAAATTTGATTTTTTTTGACAAGGAGTTTTTTATAATTGACTGTAAAAAATAATTGTGATAATATTTTGATAACTATTGGTTGAAGTCTTATTCATAGTTAGAAGGAGGATATAATTATGGTTATAGCTATGAAAAAAACATTTTTGAACAGGTATCATTACTTTTTTGATACAAATGGAAATTTGAATCCTCGTTGCGATGCAGAGGAACGGAAAAATTTTTTAGAACTGTGCAACAAAATAAAACCGAATGCATCTTTCGGTAATATCAAAACCGGGGAAATATACACAAGAGAAGTATTTAGTTTAAGAAAAGAAGTATTAGAGGAGATGCTTCCGATTGTGTATTCTGAAGTTTTTGATGAACATGAAAATGTAAAAGCGTGCGGTCGAGAAAAATGTCTTGAGCTGATTGAGATCTGCTCAGAGTTGGACCCGTTTAATTATTATGGCGACATCAAACAAGGATTCTTGAACGAGGAGAATATCTTTAAGCTTAGATGGCGAGTAAACGCATAAGCAAAGACGGCGGGTACGAAATTTATGATTTCGTATCCGTTGTTTTTTATGTATAAGAAAAATACAACAAAAATAATTTACATAATGTATTTGACAAATACAGGAAACATATAGTATAATAGCACACAGTGGTTATCCAATAAATGGATACAATAAAGAGATTTAAGTTTTATATGATAAAGAAGAATAGCTATTAACTATATATGTCCGGAAATATAATGTATAGTATAAAATAGTTATAAAAGAATTAAAAGTGTTTTAATAATTATTGTATATGATGTTATAATTTTGTGTATATTAAAGAGAGAATATGTTAGGTAAAGATAATACAACCTTATGAGCGGAATAATATTATAAAAAGATAAATTTATTACTTTATTGGTAATAAAAGGATTTTTTATGTAATTAAAACATTAATAATAAAGAAAAGCGAGATTTTCTTAAAATTGGACAAATAAATAGTTGGGGGCAAAATAATATTTCTTCTAATCATAATAAGTTTAAATTAAATTTAAGAAGAAGGAGTAGATAAAATAATGACAGAAGAGAAGAAAAACTTAGATAATGAGAGAAAGGTAGGTACTAATTCGCAAAGAAGAAGGAAGAATTACACTACTAAAACAAAACAAGAGGCTGTAAAGCAAACTGGTACAGAAAAAGTGAAACAAACTAGAACAAAAGCAAATACAAGAAAAACAAAGAAAGGAACAGCAAAGCAAGAAGATTTTAGATTTAAACCAAGTAGTTTAAAAATTATTCCATTAGGTGGTTTACACGAAATTGGAAAAAATATAACAGTGTTCGAATACGAAAATGATATTATTATAGTAGACTGTGGTTTAGCTTTCCCAGAAGATGATATGCTTGGAATAGATTTAGTTATACCAGATATTTCATACTTAGAGAAAAATAAAGATAAAATAAGAGCACTAATTATTACACACGGTCACGAAGACCATATTGGTGCTATACCATATTTACTAAAAAAGATAAATGTACCAATTTATGCAACAAGATTAACTTGTGGACTTATAAGAAATAAATTAGAAGAACATAAGTTAGTAAAATCTACAAAATTAGTAGAGGTTAAACAAGGAGAAGTTGTAAAGGCTGGAAAATTTAGTGTTGAATTTATTAGAAGCTCACACAGTATTCCAGATTCTGTTGCATTAGCTATTAAATCACCAGCAGGAACAGTAATTCATACAGGGGACTTTAAAATTGACTATACCCCAATAGATGGACAAATAATGGATTTTGGGCGTTTAGCAGAACTTGGTAACGAAGGTGTTTTAGCACTTATGTCAGACAGTACAAACTCAGAAAGAAAAGGATATACAATGTCTGAGAAAACTGTAGGTGATGTATTCGAAAGATTATTCCAAGGATGCAGAAAAAGAATAGTTGTTGCTACATTCGCCTCAAACGTTCACAGAGTTCAACAAATTGTAAATTGTGCTGTAAGATATAACAGAAAAATTGCTGTTTGTGGTAGAAGTATGATAAACATGATAAATACAGCAAGGGAATTAGATTATATTAAGGTTCCAGACAATGTGTTTATAGATATAGATATGATAAAAAATTATACAGATGATCAACTAGTAATAATAACAACAGGAAGTCAAGGAGAGCCGATGTCTGCACTTACAAGAATGGCTTCAGGGGAACACAGAAAAGTTCAGATAACACCTGATGATTTAATAATTATATCTGCAAACCCAATACCAGGAAATGAGAAATTAGTTTCTAAGGTAATAGATGATTTAATGCAAATAGGTGCAGAAGTTGTATATAGTTCTTTAGCAGATGTACATGTTTCTGGACACGCTTGTCAAGAGGAACAAAGATTGATGCTAGCATTAGTTAAACCAAAATATTTCTTACCAGTACATGGAGAATATAGACAATTAAAAGCCCATGCAGAAACAGCAGAAGAAATGGGGATAGATAAAGATAATATATTTATGCTTACAAATGGTAGAGTATTAGAAATGAACCAAGAAGAAGCTAAATTTACAACAAGTGTACAATCTGGTAGAGTATTAGTTGACGGTTTAGGAGTAGGAGACGTTGGAAACATTGTACTTCGCGACAGACAACATTTATCTCAAGATGGTTTAATTATAATTGTTATGACAATGGATTCTGCTACAGGAGAAATTGTTGCAGGACCAGATGTAATTTCCAGAGGATTTGTGTATGTAAGAGAGTCAGAAAACTTAATGGAAAATGTTAAAGCTGTTATCAGAAATGAAATAGAAAAATGTGAAAGAAATCATATTACAGATTGGTCTACAATTAAATCTAATTTAAGAGATAATTTAAAAGATTATATCGCACAAAAAACAAAGAGAAACCCAATGATTTTACCAATTATTATGGAAGTGTGAACTTTAGGGACGGAGCTAAAAGTTCAAAGATAATTTAAATATTAAAAATAGAAAGGGATTATAGGAACGTCCCCAAATCCCGAAGGAACGTTCCTACCCAATAAAGGAGAGATAATTAATGGACTATAAAGATTTAGCAAATTTAATATTTCCAGATGTTAAACCAATAGAATATTATGAAGAAAAATATCCAAAAAGAAACCTAAAAGAAGGAGCGATAGTAACAAGATTTGCACCAAGTCCAACAGGATTTGTACATATTGGGGGATTATACCAAGCTTTGGTTGCAAGAAAAGTTGCAACACAAACAGAAGGAGTATTTTTCTTAAGAATAGAAGATACAGATCAAAAAAGAGAGATAGAAAATGGTATTACAGACATCGTTAATTCTTTAAAAGATTTTGGAATTGAAGAAGACGAAGGAATGATAAATGAAACAGAAGAAAAAGGTAATTATGGTCCATATAAGCAATCTTTAAGAGGAGATATTTATAGATCATATGCTAAATACATGATAGAAATGGGAAAAGCATACCCATGTTTCTGTTCTGCTGAAGAAGTTGACGAAATAAGAAAAAAACAAGAAGCCGCAAAAGTAAGACCTGGATATTATGGAGTTTGGGCTAAATGTAGGAATTTGACAGTAGAAGAAATGGCAGAAAAAATAAAAGCAGGAGAAAAATATATTATTAGATTTAAATCACCAGGAAGAGAAGATAGAAAGATAAAACATCATGATGTAATAAAAGGAAATGTTACTTTCCCAGAAAATGACCAAGATATAGTAATTATTAAAGCTGATGGTCTTCCTACATATCATTTTGCACATATTGTAGATGACCACTTAATGGGAACAACACATGTAATAAGAAGTGATGAATGGCTTTCATCTGTTCCATTACATTTACAATTATTCCAAGAAATTGGATTTAAAGCACCAAAATATGTTCACATTTCACCAATTATGAAAAATGATAATGGAAATAAGAGAAAACTAAGTAAAAGAAAAGACCCAGAAGCAGCAGTAAGCTATTATGCAGAACAAGGAATACCAGCAGAAGCTGTAAAAGAATATTTATTAAATATTGCAAATTCAAATTTCGAAAATTGGAGAAGACAAAATCAGGCAGAAGATATGGAACATTTCGAATTACAATTAAATAAAATGAGTGTAAGTGGAGCTCTATTTGATATGGTTAAATTACTTGATGTTTCAAAATCAGTTATTTCTAGATTTGATGCAGAAAAAGTATATAGTGAATCATTAAAATGGGCAGAAAAATATGATGAAGAATTAGCAGAAATGCTAAAAGCAGATAAAGAATATGCTTTAAAAATATTTGGTATAGAAAGAAGAAATAAGAAACCTCGTAAAGATATTGCTAAATGGTCAGATGTAAAAAATGAAATTTCATATATGTATGATGAAAAATTTTATGTACAAAATGTAAATTATGAATACCAAAAAATATCAGATAGTGATAAAATAAAAATAATATTAGATGAATATATAAATAATTATTTTGACGAAAATGATGATAAGCAAGAATGGTTTAACAAAATAAAAGCATTAGCAGGAAAATTAGGATATGCAAGTGAAGTAAAAGAATTTAAAGTAAATCCAGATAAATATGAAGCACATGTTGGAGATGTAAGTACAGTATTAAGAATTGCTTTAACAGGAAGGTCAAATACTCCAGATATGTATGAAATAATGGAAATAATGGGGAAAGATAGAATACAAGAAAGATTTGAACATGCGAAAAAAGAATTGTAATAAAACAAGGGAGAAGAGCCTATGGATAAACTAATTGATGTAATTAATTATTTTAAAACAATTGATTTAAAACAAGTAATAGATATTTTAATAGCCATTGCAATTATAATATTTTTCTATATATTTAGTTCAGGTTTATCTTACATTTTAATAAGAATTTTTAAAAGAAATAAAACAGATAAAGAACGAATAAAGAAAATGCCTTTTTATAAGCCACTAAAAATATTTTTTATAGTTTTAGGTATATTTTTAGCAACAAGAGTTTTGCAAATACAAGGAAAGGCAATGGATATAATTAAACTAGTATTCAAGATAATTTGTGTAATTTTATTTGCAAAAGCATTAGCAGGTTGCTTTACAGCAGATTCAAAGACAATGCGAAAATTGCAAAGAAAATTTATGACCGATGCAGATGACAATAGAATAAATTTTATATATAAGATAGTAAGATGTACTATATACATAATTGCAGGTTTAATACTTATTGCATTATTAGGAATTAATTTAAATACAATACTTGCAGGTTTAGGAGTTGGAAGTGTTGTGCTTACATTAGCAGCACAAGATACAGCTAAAAACCTATTTGGTGGAGTTATGATATTAATAGATAAACCATTTGTTATAGGTGATTGGGTACAAACGCCAAATTACGAAGGTATAGTAGAAGACATATCTTTTAGAAGTACAGGGATAAGAACATTTGATAATTCATTAGTAAATATACCAAATGGAGTATTATCAAATGAGGCTGTTATAAACTGGAGTAAGATGGAAAAAAGAAAATATAAATTGGACTTAAAACTTCCGTTAGATACACCGGTAGATGTAATACAAAGAATTACTAGTAAAATATATTTTATGCTTATAAATCATCCAAATGTAATAAATGATGATACATATGTAAAATTTGATGAAATTGATCCAGATGGTGTTTCTATAATGATATATGTTTTTACAAATTCTGTTGATTATGGCAGTTACTTAAATGCTAAAGAGCACATTAATAAAAATATATTAGAAATACTAGAAAAAGAAGGTGTGGATTTAGCATATCCAACAAGTACAGTATTAGTAAAAGATGGTAATAAAGTAAAAGATGAAGTTAAGAAAATAAATTAAAAAGGGTTTTGGGCTTGTCCCGAAATCCTTTTTTGATGCAAAGTTAATCTGTAGAGGAGAAAAGAAGCTTCTACAGATTTTTGTTGAATTATTTAATGAATAAAAAAATATTATTTAAAAATAATAATAAAAGGTTGACAAAAAGACATAGTATCAATATAATAATAACAAATATAACTTATTAACTTTTTGATAATATCAAATAAAGGAGAGATGCCTATGGAAAATGATAAGATAATAGTAGTATTTGGAGGATCTTTTAATCCACCACTAAATTCACATTTTTCATTAGCAGAACAAATTGTATCCGAATACGAAAACGTAGAAAAAATAATTTTTGTTCCGGTAAATCAAAAATATCAAAAGAAAGGTTTACTAGAAAATAAATATAGGTATGAAATGCTAAAGTGTGTTTGTGATAAAAACGATAAATTCGAAGTATCAGATATAGAATTAAGAAACAAAAGACAATTATATACTATAGAAACTTTAGAAGAAATTCGAAAGATGTATCCTAACAAAACGATTTGGTTTACAACAGGAAGTGATAATTTAAGAGAATTAAATACATGGGAAAAAGCGGACGAATTAGTTAAAAGATTTAAAGTATTAGTTTTAGAAAGAGATGAAGATTGCTTAGAAGATATAATAAATAATAATAGATTTTTAAAAGAAAATGAAAAATCATTTATAAAAGTAAAAAATAATGTTAGAAGTGGCTTAAGTTCATCATTTGTAAGGGAAAAGATTAAAGAAGGAAAAAGTATACGTTACTTTACACCAGATGAAGTATATTCATATATAAAAGCAAATAATTTATTTAAATAAACCGTGAACTTTAAGAATGTGCTTAAAAGTTTAAAATAAAGGAGGAAAATATATGTTAAGTGAAATAGAATTAAGAAAACATATAGATAAAATAGTTTTGTGGATACAGGACTATGTAAATAAAGTAGGGGCAAAAGGAGTAGTAATTGGAAATAGTGGAGGTAAAGATAGTGCTACAGTTATAGCACTTGCAAGCCTTGCATTAGGAAAAGAAAAAGTTTTAACTGTTGGAATGCCATGTCAGTCAAAAGAAAAGGATTTAGAAGATGCAAAACTAGTGGCACAAACTTTTGGTGTAAAAATTTTAGAAATTAATTTAACAGATACATATGAAAAATTAGAAAAAGAGCTTAATACAAAAATAGGTAAAGAATTGGCAGAAGAAGCACAAATTAATATTAAACCAAGACTTAGAATGACTACACTATATGCGATTGCACAAAATTATAATTATCTAGTTATGGGAACTGGAAATTTGTGTGAAGCAATGGTTGGATATACAACAAAATGGGGAGACAGTGCAAGTGATTTTAATCCAATTGCGGATTTTACAGTTGATGAGGTATTAAAGATAGGAGAAATATTAGGAGTACCTGAGAAAATTATAAAAAAGGCACCAAGTGATGGATTAAGTGATAAAAGTGATGAAGAAAAAATGGGAATAACATATAAGGAAGTTGCAGAATATATAGAAACAGGAAAAACGAAAGAAGAGAAGATGAAAAAAATAGAAAAACGAGCAATCATGTGTCTCCTGCTTGGATTTGTCCTGATCCTCGGTGTGGGCGTATTCACATACCGCTACATTGCACACGGAGACGACTGGGCTTCCTATGAAGGGAATCTTGATGTCTACGCCAGAGGCGACCTTTCCAAAGGAAGCCTCTACGACACCAACGGTCAGATCCTCATGAAAAACACATCCTCCGGCATGGAATTCAATGAGAATTCCGATGTTCGAAAAGCACTGATGCATGTCACCGGTGATAAAGACAACAATATAACGACCGGTGCCAACCGCGCCTTTACCGATGAGCTGATCGGCTATAACCTGATCAACGGCGTGTATTCTCTAAACAATGCTGGAAAAGACGTCACTATGACGCTGGACGCCAATGTCTGCGCAGAAGCATACCGGGCACTTGATGGGCGAAAGGGTGCGATCGGAGTCTACAATTATGAGACCGGAGAGATCATCTGCATGGTCAGCTCTCCTACATATGATCCTCAGAATCCACCTTCTATTTCTGCCAATGACAAATCCGGCGTATACATCAACCGGTTCACCAGCTCCAAATTCCCTCCGGGTTCGATTTTCAAGCTGGTAACAGCAGCAGCTTCCATCGAGACACTGGATGACGCCTATTCCTTCCAGGTACAGTGCCGTGGAAAGGAAGACTACGGCCACGGAGACAAGGTTACAGATCTGGCGACCCATGGAACAGTGGATCTGAAAAAAGCACTCGAAGTATCCTGCAATGTCTATTTCGGAAAGCTCTCCGAAAAGCTGGGCGGAGATACTTTGGAAAAATACACGAAAAAAGCAGGTCTTATGGACAGCCTGGACATCAACGGGATCCATACAGCCGCAGGGACCTTTGAGTTCCCGAGCAGCGGCGTCACCCTGGCCTGGACCGGGATCGGACAAAACAAGGATATGATCAACCCATGTGCTATGATGGTTTACATGGGAGCCATCGCCAATGATGGAACCGCGGTCCTGCCGACTTTGATCAAGCCGACTACCTTCCTCGAAAAACAGAAGGCTAAAATTCCTAAATTCGGCAAAAAAACAAAGTCCATGATCGACTCTTCAACAGCACAGTCACTGACTGAAATGATGGCAAACAATGTAGAAAATAAATACGGCTCTGACATGTTCCCCGGACTTAATGTGTGTGCAAAATCAGGGACGGCGGAAGTTGGAGGCAACAAGCGTCCAAATGCCTGGTTCACAGGATTTCTGGATGATCCAGAGCATCCATATGCATTCATCGTCCTCGTGGAGAACGGAGGACACGGTGCACAGGTGGCCGGAAGCGTAGCCAACAAGGTATTACAGAGCGCAGTCAATCGATAAAAGAAAGAATGAGGTAAGATAACAACTATGAAATATGAAGTAACACCGCAGGGAGTCTGCCCTGCAAGACTGGAATTTGAACTGGATGGAAATGTAGTGCATAACGTACAGTTCCTGGGAGGATGCAACGGCAATCTTCAGGCTGTCTCCAGACTGGTCGAGGGTCTGACCGTTGATCAGATCAAAAGCAAGCTTTTAGGGATCCACTGCGGATTCAAGGACACTTCCTGCTCCGATCAGCTGGCACGTGCTATCGTTGCGGCCGCAGAACAGGAACAGCAGAAATAGAAAGGAACATTTCCCATGGGATCACTTCTGATCAAACTGTTTATCAAAAATCCAGATAAAACCGACGACCCTGATGTACGAGAGCAATACGGCAAATTTGCCGGCGTAGTTGGGATCGTCTCTAACCTGCTTCTTTGTCTGATGAAAGTGGCGCTCGGACTTCTTTCCCGCAGCATCGCTATCATTGCAGACGGGATCAACAATCTGGCAGATGCGTCTTCTTCCATCATCACTCTGGTAGGCTTCAAGCTGGCCGCACAGCCGGAAGATGAGGATCATCCTTATGGTCATGCTCGTATCGAATACCTGACAGGACTTTTCGTATCGATCTTTATCATCGTCATCGGGCTACAGCTGCTCAAGACTTCCATCGACAAGATCCTTCACCCGGAACCGGTGGAATTCAGCTATTTAACAGTGGGTATGCTGGTAGCAGCGATCCTGATCAAGCTGTGGCAGTCTTTGTTTAATTCCAGCATCGGCAAGAAGATCAAGTCGGTGACCTTGACAGCAACGGCTGCGGACAGTAGAAACGATGTGATCGCAACGTCTGCGGTTCTGGCCAGCCTGCTCTTTGGCAAGTTTACGGGACTTCAGATCGATGGTTACATGGGATGTCTGGTCGCACTGTTTATCGTCTGGTCCGGCATCCAGCTGGTAAGAGAAACTTCCAGCCCGCTTCTGGGGGAAGCACCGGATCCCCATCTGGTGGAAAGCATTCGGCAGATCGTATGCAGAGATCCCAGCGTCCTTGGCATCCACGATCTGATGGTGCATAACTACGGACCAGGGAAGATCTTTGCGTCCGCTCATATCGAAATGGATGCAGCAGGCGATGTCATGACCAACCACGATATCATCGACAATATAGAGCGGCAGGTGAAGCACTCTCTTCGCATCGAATTCGTCGCTCACATGGATCCTATTAAAACCAACGATCCACAGGTGAACAAGACCAAAGCCGCCATCTCCGAAGCATTTTCGAAAATGGATGGTCTGGAAAGCATACACGATTTTCGGATCGTGCCGGGGCCTTCCCACACCAACGTCATCTTCGACGTAGTACTGTCCCATAACTGTATCCTGACGGAAAACGATATCCGCAGCATCGCCAAACGAGCGCTGGATGAACTTGGCGACGGCCACACATATTATCCGGTCATTACTTTTGACAAAATATACACCCACCTTGGAAACGAAGAGAATTTATAGGCACAAAAAAAACGACTTCGGAGTCCTGTGAAAATACTGTAATGTATTTCGCAGATCCAAGTCGTTTTTTCCTGTCATTTTTCGTATTCCGCCCGCAGGATCTCGATTTCTCTGGCGTATCCCGGCAGCTCGTTCGGCGTTTCCAGGATACACGGCAGTCCCTGCAGTTTAGGGTGGCGGATGACGTTTGCGATCGCTTCAAGTCCGATCGTTCCTTCTCCGATCTTCGCATGACGATCTTTATGAGAACCCGGTGGATTGAGACTGTCATTGATGTGAAGAGCATGGAGTCTTTCCAGCCCTACAATATTATCAAACTCTTCCAGCACTCCATCCAGATCGCTTACAATATCGTATCCGGCGTCGCTCACATGACACGTATCCATGCAGACGCCGATCTTATCCTTCTGCTCCACGCCGTCGATGATGGCACGCAGCTCTTCAAACCTGCCTCCCACCTCGCTGCCTTTTCCCGACATGGTTTCCAGCAAAATGATCGTGCTCTGCTCTGGGCGAATGATCTTGTTGAGCAGCTCGCAGATCAGCTCGATTCCCTTCTCTACGCCCTGTCCCACATGGCTTCCCGGATGAAAATTGTAATAGTTTCCCGGCACATATTCCATCCGCTTCATATCATCTTCCATGGCAAATAACGCGAAATCACGAACCTTCTCCGTAGCCGAGCACGGGTTCAGCGTATAGGGCGCATGGGCTACCAGCTTCGCAAAATGATGCTCATCAGCCAGTTCTAAAAATCGTTTCACGTCTTCAGGATCGATATCCTTAGCCTTGCCGCCCCGCGGATTTCTGGTGAAAAACTGAAACGTATTTGCTCCGATGGAAAGGGCTTCTTCTCCCATGTGTTCGAATCCCTTGACCGAAGATAAATGACAACCTATTTGCAGCATAACATCTTCCTCTCAGCGTTTTACAGCGGCGAAAAATCCGAAGCCGGGTGTTTGCACAGCGGACATACGAAGTCGTCTGGAAGAGTGTCTCCCTCATAAACATATCCGCAGATATTGCAGACAAATCCCTTTTTCTTGCCTTCCTCAGTTTTCTTTTCTGCCGGTTCTGCCAGCTCAGCAGCAAGGTCCATGTGTCCCGGAGTCAGTTCTTTTGCCAGTGCTTCGATCTGCCCTCTGGACGCATCGTTTAACTTCGATTTGATCGTTACATTGTTTTCTGCGATCTTGATGTTCTTGGCTCCTTCAAGCTCCTTCTTCATGGCACGCATAGCAGCAGGTCCCCAGCTGCCGTTTTCGATAAATCCTACATAGCGATTCTGGAAATTACGTTCCGTCAGTTCGTCGATAAACTGCTGCATGAACGGGAACATACCGCCGTTGTACGTTGTCGTTGCCAGTACCAGCCGATCGTAGCGGAACGCATCTTCTACGGCCTCAGCCATATCGCATCTTGCCAGGTCGCTCATCTCGATGGTTTCCACACCGTTTTCTGCCAGCTCATCCCGCAGCAGTTCCGCAGCTTTTTTCGTGTTTCCATAAACGGAAGTATAGCAGATGCAGACACCTTCTGTTTCCGGTCTGTAACCGGACCATTTATCGTAAAGATCGATGTAGTATCCCAGGTCTTCTTCAAGGATCGGACCATGCAGCGGGCAGATCTTTTCGATATAAAGATCTTTCGCCTTTTTCAGCACAGCCTGTACCTGAGTGCCATACTTTCCAACGATTCCAAAATAGTACCGTCTTGCTTCGCAAGCCCAGTCTTCGTCCGTATCACGTGCGCCGAATTTCCCGAATGCATCTGCCGAGAAGAGTATCTTTTCTGTGGACTCGTAAGTCATCATGACTTCCGGCCAGTGAACCATCGGTGCAAACACGAAGGTCAGCTTGTGGCTTCCCAGATCCAGTGTTTCTCCATCCTTGACCTCTACTTTCTCTACAGAGTCAAGTTCCGGGAAAAACTGTTCGATCATAGTGAATGTCTTCTTGTTTCCAACGATCGCTGTCTTCGGATATTTTTCTGCAAAAGCATTGATGGACGCGGAGTGATCCGGTTCCATGTGCTGCACGACAAGATAGTCCGGCGTTCTTTCTCCCAGCACCTCTGCCAGATTGTCCAGCCATTCGCCCGTCTTGCTCTTGTCGATCGTGTCGAATACGACGATTTTATCGTCTACGATCACATAGGAATTATATGCCATACCGTTCGGTATGATATACTGACCTTCAAAGAGATCCAGATCATGATCATTTGCTCCTGCATAAAAAATAGATTCTGTTACTTTTTCTACCATAAAAAATCCCACCTTTACGAATTTATTTTCTTATTTTGAAAGCGTCTCCGATGGAGACGCTTTGGTATTGCCCAGGCTTCATTGTAACATAATCAATTTAGATAGTCAGCATGTTTCGTGTGAAGTTCTTGTGTTTTTCTGTGCTCTTGTGCTTCCCTTATCGCAGGAACCAGTCTTTCATGGTCCGCAGTACATGACGAAGCTCATCTTCTGTTATGATATACGGCACCATGGCATAGAGAAAGTTTAAGAATGGACGGTTGAATACACCTCGTTCATACGCAAACTCCGGGAAGCCTTTGAGACAGGCTCCGTCATGGACTTCGATGCAGACACATCCTCCCATGATGCGGATCTCCTTGATCTGCGGGGCGGTGAATCCATTCATTTCCTCTCTGGTGATCTCGGTTATCCTGCGGATCTTTGTCATATAGTCCTCTTCCTCAAACATCTGGATAGACTTGAGTGCCGCACTGCAAGCCAGAGGATTCCCCATGAAAGTCGGCCCGTGCATCAGGGCTTTTTCCGGATCATCACTGTAAAATGCGTCGTAAACCTTATGATTCGCCACGGTCACAGCATGACCGATATGACCTCCTGTCAGAGCTTTTCCCAGAACCAGGATATCCGGGAGCACCAGATCTGCCACGAACCGGTTGCCTGTGCGGCCGAATCCCGTCGCCACTTCATCGAAGATCAGCAGCACGCCGTATTCATCACAAAGCTCCCGCGCACGTTGTAAAAATGACACATCGTACATCAGCATACCCGCAGCCCCCTGCAGAAGCGGTTCCACGATCATGCAGTTGAGTTCTCTGTGATGCTTTGCGAAGGCCTCCTCAAGAGCCGAGATCTCCGTCGGGATATTGATAACATACTTCTTTTCTCCATACGCCTCCAGGATAAAATGATAATCCTCGTCGTCGCCGACCTCCATAGCCTTGAACGTATCCCCGTGGTAGGCATTCTGCAGCGCCAATACTTTCGTTCTTTCCATATCTCCCTGATTTACATAGTACTGCAGAGCCATTTTCAAAGCGACTTCCACGCCAACGCTTCCGGAATCGGAAAAGAAGCAGTAATCCAGATCCCCCGGAAGCCAGTCAGCCAGCTTTGCAGAAAGCTGCAGCGCCGGATCATGAGTCAGCCCTCCCAGCATGACATGAGAGAATTTGTCCGCCTGATCCTTGATGGCTTTTGTGATGACCGGATGCTTGTAACCGTGGATCGTGCTCCACCAGGATGAAATGGAATCGATCATCTTGTTGTCTTCCGTGTAAAGATACACCCCTTCCGCGTCTACGATCTTATAAGGTGCTTTCATTGTTTTCATTTGTTCGTAAGGATACCAGATCATTGTTCTTTCCTTTCTGTGACTGGGGCTACGGGATTCGCTTCTTTATTCGCTGTAAAGTGCTGCCAGGGCATCTGCACTCATGTCCAGCGCGGTATCGCCCGGCTTGACACATGCCAGCGTCGGCAGCTCTGTATAGTATTCACACATGCGGATATTGTCTTCCTCCATCACATCCCCCGGATGGAAATTGTTGAAGATGATCCCCTTCAGTTCAAGATCCCTGGCTCGCATGTATTCTGCCGTCAGCACCACTCCATTGATGGTTCCAAGTCCGGCGTCCGCGATCAGGATGCTGGACAGATCCAGCTCTCCGATCACATCTTCCAGCTGCAGCTTGCTGTTATCAAAATCTATGGGACACACGATGCCGCCGGAGCCTTCCACCGTCACATAGTCGTATGACCCGCAGACTTTTTCGAATCCTTCTTTGACCACATCCATCTGCACCGGATCTCCTTCCAGGCGGGATGCCAGATGAGGAGATACTGCCGTCTCATAAACATAGGGGCACATGGTTTTCAGCGGTTGAGTGATCCCGGAAACGGTCTTTACATGTAAGGCGTCCCCGGGTATCAGATGACCTTCTTCATCTCGTTCATTGCCGCTCATGGCTGCTTTATAGTAAGCCGCTCTTCTTCCACTTTCCTGCAGTTTTTTTAAGATCAGACCGGTCACATAGGTCTTGCCGATATCCGTGCCCGTACCGGTGATAAACAGTTTTTTCGCCATGACTAATCCTCCCAGAGCTGAGGCTTGTATCCCAGATCCTTTAACATTTCCATATCTTTCTGCACAGTGATGCCGGCTGTCGTCAGCATGTCGCCGGAAATGGCAGCATTAGCACCGCTCCGGAAGCACTCTTTTCCTTTGTCATCCAGAAGACCTCTTCCGCCGGCCAGACGGATGGATGCATCCGGAATGATGAAGCGGAATACTGCCACACACTGACGTGCTTCTTCGTCTGTCAGCGGCTTGTTGTCCTCATACGGTGTCCCCGGGATCGGGTTCAGGAAGTTGACGGGAACGGATTTGACTCCCAGCTCCTTTGCCGTAAGCACCATGTCAACACGGTCTTCCAGCGTTTCTCCCAGACCCATGATGCCGCCGGAGCAGATGGAAAGTCCTGCTGCCACCGCTGCTTTCAACGTCTCGATTTTCTGATCATATGTGTGTGTCGTGCAGATTTCCGGGAAATACCTTCTGGACGTTTCCAGATTGCAATGTGCCCGCGTCGCACCTGCTTCACGCACTTTACGCAGCTGTTCTTCCTTGAGCAGACCAAAGGAAAAACAGACTTCGATATTCGTTTCTTCTTTGATCTTGCGGATGCTTTCACAGACCTGATCCACCTCTTCATCCGTCAGTCTTTTGCCTGATGTTACGATAGAATACCGCAGTACCCCCTGGTCATCATTGTACTTTGCTTCCTTCAAAATATCCTCCGTCGGCAGCAAATCGTACACCTCAGCACATCCTGTATCATAATGAGCGCTCTGTGCACAGAATTTGCAGTTTTCAGAGCATCTTCCACTTTTTCCATTGATGATGGTGCAGATGTCGAATCCGTTCCCGCAGAATTTCTCCCGGATCTCATCGGCTGCTCTCGCCACCTCTTCCACCGGCTCTTCAAAGAGCTGCAAAGCTTCCTCGCGGCTGATCTCTCCTCCGGCTAAAATTCGTTCTTTCAATTCGTTTACTAAACTCATATGTATCCCTTTCCTCACTTTACTCTATCGCTTTATGAAGTGTTTTATGCAAAATCTCTTCGGCGTGCGGTGTCTCTGCGCCCTATCAGCTCTGGATCCTCTGATATGCCGGCCGCAGGCGCTTCGCAAGAAATGCCCCTACGAAGCAAAGACAGATATCTCCCGGCACCGCCAGCAGGAAGCAGTATAAAAACAGAGGCCAGAATGCGATCGGCGTTCCGATCACAAAGTTGCAGATTATATAGTAATAGATCATTCCGCAGGCATACACGATGGCAAGCCCGGTGAAATTCGCCGCCAGGAGTCTGCCCATGGTCAGGTTTTTCTGCTTTTCCACCATCAGTCCGGTTACCAGGCTTCCCAGGGCAAATCCAATGATGTATCCGAAGCTCGGCTTCAACACGTACCAGATGCCGCCGCCTTCTGCGAAGATAGGCAGTCCGACAAGCCCCAGCACAGCGTATAATCCAACGCTGATGGCTCCCAGTCTTCCGCCCATGATAAGACCTGCCAGCATGGTGAACAGAAACTGCAGCGTAAACGGCACCACCGGCACCGGAACTTTGATGAATGCTCCCACAGCAATGAGCGCTGTGAACAGTGCGCACATGATCATATCCTTGGTCGTGATTTTTCTTCCTATCTTTCCAGGGTCTAAACTCTTTTCCATGTAATTACTCCTTATGATTCAATATAAATAACCAACGTGGATATTATAGGGTACAGCGCCCTCTATTGTCAACCACATTTATTTGATTGTTACCCTTATGTGGACAATACGCCCATGCTGCCACTCCTGCTCGTTTACAAGATGCCTTGACCAGTCCCGTGGATTTCGATATAGTATGTAAAGGAGGAGACGATCTATGACTGATACGAAAAAAGACGGGGCAAAACGCCCTTGTGTCTATATGCTCCGCTGCAAAGACGGCTCTCTCTACACCGGCTGGACCAATGATTTTGAAAAAAGGCTGGCAGCACACCAAAACGGAAAAGGTGCGAAATATACACGAAGCCATCTGCCGGTGGAACCTGCGTATCTGGAGTATTTGCCGGATAAGATCGCGGCGACCCGGAGGGAGGCAGAGATCAAAAAGCTGACCGCAGAGAAGAAGCGGAAGCTGGTGGAATCTGAGAGCAATGAACTTTGCCGGAGGAGCGGAAGGCTGATGAATAATAGTAATCCATCGACGAATGAAGAACAAAAATAGATAGCTGATATAACAACGCAAAAGCGGCCGGGAAATTCCCAGCCGCTTTTTTGCAGGTATTTTATGTATGGCTAGACCAGTGCTTTTCCCAGAGCCCTGCACTGTTCCAGTCCTTCATCATCCGGCATTTCGTTGCAGATAACGCTTTCACATACCAGTGATGCGTTGTCATCTTCGGCACGTTCCGTCCAGGATTCCATCCATTCACCGCTGCCCCATCCGTAGGAACCAAAGAGTGCGATCGGCTTGCCGCTCAACTTGGATTCACATTCTGTGAACATCGGATCGAACTCTGTTTCTTCCAGAACTTCATCACCCATGGAAGGGCATCCGAATGCGATGCTGTCGAATTCGTCTACTTTATCCGGCGTGAATGTCGCAGATGTCATTACGGTAACTTCTGCTCCGGCAGCTTTCGCGCCTTCTGCTACAGCGGTTGCCATCGCCTCTGTGTTACCCGTGCCGCTCCAATATACTACTGCTACTTTTTTCATGATTTATTCCTCCTGTTATCTCTATGCTGCATTGCGATTTTTCCCATGTCAGCCTGCTACCGTCAGTCTGCGCAGAGGGGTACCCTTCCCAAGCATCTGGCAGTAAATGTCGGTACATTTTTTGAATTTGCAAAATGTCTTTCGGGCATTCTGCTCGTCATGGTATACTTTCCAGGTTCCGGCCAGCTTGCAGTTCCTTCCTTCGTTTTTGATGAAATCCTTGACGTCTTCGATCGGGTATCCCAAAAAGAGTCCGATCTCGTGAGGGAATGAGTCGCTTGCACACAAACGCTGCGAAAGCTGCTCCAGCATTTCCTGCAAATTTTTCCCTTCATATCCGAATTTCTTTAAGAATCTACGTACCTCTGTGCCGGTAAAATCATGTAAAAGCTTTGCTCTGCGATATACATAGATGAGCACTCGGCCCTCTCTGCAGCGCATGATCACTGCATACACGCCTTTTGAGTTGAGTGTACGATTCCACTGCCGCACAGTTTCTTCGGCCTGTCTGCGGCCGGTACAGGTGCAGTTGAACAGGTTGCCGGTTTTCAGGCCGGCCAGTGTCGGTGCGCAATATGTGACAAGCAATGATTCTGACATAATTCCTCCTGTATTCGTGGGTCATATGGGACAAAATTATGTAGTTAGATGCGACTAACTACAGCCTTAAAAGAATGCGGTTAGTCTTTTCTAACCGCATTCTTACTATACAACATTTTCTTTTTCATTGTCAAGTTGATTTTATATTTTCTGGTGGAATTTTTTACGAGTCTGCCTGCTCACGCAAAAGTTTATGCACCGCCTTTGCAGATTTGCCGTAAGAACGAATATCGTGAGACAGCCCTTCCTTTGCACCATCCACATCCAGAGATACCGTAGCCTGCTCCGCCTCTGCACTGTCACTCTCGATGGAGTACGTCCATTCCACGGCCTGTACACCCGGGATCAGAGCCAGCATCTGCTGCGCGCAAAGTTTCATATTGTTATCGAATACTTTTTTATCCTTCCCGGAAATTTTCTCAGAAAGGGTCAGCGCCAGGACTTCTTTCCCGTCTTTGCTTGAAATTTCTGCTTTATATTCACCGGAGACTTTTTCCAGTCCCATTGTCTCCAGGAGATCGACCACGGACGCAGTATCCCCAACATCAGATACCGCGCATTTATATAAAGCCTTCGCATGGGCTGCGGAATCATCCACATCCCACGCGCAGACAGAAGTTTCTCCACTGCTGTTTTCCGTTATTTCTGCCTGATCCGAAGACTCTGATCTCGAAACGGAAAACACCACTGCCGTTGCCGCTGCAATACCGGCAACGACGCACACAATAAATATCACCAGTTTTTTACTGCTCATTCGACTCATGATAACCACCTTCCTCATGGTACTGTTATAGCACCTTCGTTTGTCGGAATTGTGACAGGAAAGCGAGGGTTGCGAGAAATCCTATTCTGCAAACTGGCTGTTGTAGAGATTCGTGTAGAAACCGTTCTGTGCCAGCAGGCTTTCATGAGTTCCCTGCTCGATGATATCGCCGTGGTTCATCACTAAGATATGATCCGCATCTTTGATCGTAGACAGGCGATGAGCGATGATGAAGCTGGTCCGTCCCTGCATCAGTGTTGCCATAGCCTTCTGGATGAGGGCTTCCGTTCTGGTATCCACCGAGCTGGTCGCTTCATCCAGGATCATGATCGGTGTATCCGCCAGAAGCGCCCGGGCGATGGTAAGCAGCTGTTTCTGACCCTGGGAGATATTGTTTGCTTCCTCGTTGATCTCCATATCGTACCCCTTCGGCTGGGTGCGAATAAAGTGATCGATGTGTGCCGCCTTTGCAGCAGCTTCCACCTCTTCATCTGTAGCATCCCGTCTGCCGTAGCGGATATTTTCGCGGATCGTACCGCTGTTGAGCCACGTATCCTGCAGCACCATGCCGAACATCTGCCGCAGATCAGCCCGGGAGAAATCTCTGATATCGTGATCGTCCACCCGGATACAGCCTCCATTCAGCTCATAGAACCGCATCAGCAGCTTGACGATGGTCGTCTTGCCGGCGCCCGTCGGCCCGACGATAGCGACACGCTGACCAGGCTCTGCCGTAAAGCTGAAATCGTTGATGACCGTTTCATCGGCATCATATCCAAATGAAACATGATCAAAAGCAACTTTTCCACGAACTTCTTCCGGAGCGATCTGACAGACAGGAGTCTTTTCCAGATCCACTTCCTCCTCTTCTTCCAGCAGCTCGAATACACGCTCTGCTGCGGCCGCTGTAGACTGGAGCTGGTTCGCCACATTAGCCACCTGTGAGATCGGCTGGTTGAAGCTTCTTACGTACTGTATGAACGCCTGGATATCACCAATGGACACTTTGCCGTTGATCGCCAGATAACCGCCCAGAAGGCAGACCGCCACATACGCCAGATTTCCGATCAGCATTGTGACCGGCATCATGATGCCGGACAGGAACTGCGACTTCCATCCGGATTCACATAGCTTATCGTTGTACGCATCAAATACTTCACGGGATTCTTTTTCCCGGTTAAAGGCCTTTACGATATCATGTCCCGTATACATTTCCTCTACATGCCCGTTTACATATCCCAGATATTTCTGCTGATTTTTGAAGTGCCCCTGAGACCTGGATACCACCAGCTTGATCACAAGCATAGAGAGCGGCAGCACTACAAGCGCCGTTACGGTCATTATGACACTGATACGCAGCATCATAATGAGGATCCCTATGATCGTCGTAAAGCTGGTGATCATCTGCGTTAAGCTCATTGACAAAGTCTGGTTTACCGTTTCGATGTCGTTTACCATCCGGCTCTGGATCTCCCCGTGCGTCTGCCGGTCAAAGTATTTCAGCGGCAGGCGATCCAGCTTCTTCGACATGGCATCACGCAGTTCATAGATGACCGTCTGGGAAACATCCGCCATGATCCATCCCTGCAATGCTCCAAACAGCAGGCAGAGGCCATACATGCCCAGCAGCACCATCAGGATATGAAACAGACCCGTAAAATCGATCCCGGTCCCGCTCATCAGGCCTTCCACTACCTTGTCCGTCGCATTCCCCAGGATCGTCGGAGAAATAATATTGAACACTGTGCTTGCGATGGCGAAAATAAATACGGCTATCAATGCGAATTTATGCGGTGCCAGATAATGCATCAGTTTTTTCATGGTTCCCTTGAAGTCTTTCGCCTTTTCTCCCGGCATCATCTTGCCGCCGGGGCCGTGTCCGCGTCCGCCTTTTTTTCGCGTTCCGTTAAAGCCGGAGCTTCCCGGTCGTTTTCCCATATTGGAATCTGCCATTATTTCCGCCCCCTTTCCAGTTCTTCTTCACTCAGCTGTGACAACGCTATTTCCTTGTATACTTCACAGGACTGCATCAGCTCTTCGTGAGTGCCGATCCCGGCCATGTGACCTTCATCCATAACAACGATCTGATCTGCATCCAGGACCGTATTGATCCGCTGTGCGACGATAATGATAGTGCTGTCGCCCACCTTTTCTTTCAAAGCCTTTCGCAGCGCCTGATCCGTCTTGAAATCCAGTGCGGAAAAACTGTCATCAAACAAGTAGACATTCGCCTTTTTCACAAGTGCACGCGCAATGGAAAGCCGCTGTTTCTGACCTCCGGAAACATTGGTTCCGCCCTGAGCGACTTCTTCATCCAGTCCATGCTCTTTTGTCTTTATAAATTCCATCGCCTGTGCTGTTTCCGCTGCTTCGGTCATCTCATCGCAGGTCGCATCTTTCTTGCCGTACTGTAAATTAGATGCAATAGTTCCCGAGAACAGCACGCCCTTCTGCGGTACATATCCTATCCGTTCTCGTAATTCTTCCTGCGTGATGTCCCGGATATCCACGCCATCCATCTTCACCGCGCCTTCTGTCACATCATAAAAACGCGGGATCAGGTTGAGCATGGTCGATTTGCCGCTTCCCGTACTTCCTATGATGGCTGTCGTCTGCCCCGGTTTTGCTGTAAAGGAGATGTCGTCCAGCGTTTTTTCATCAGCATCCGGATAGGCGAACGATACGTGATCGAAACAGATTTCTCCTTTTGGCTGCTGCAAAGTCTTCGGCTCCGCCGGATCCTCGATCCGCGGCTCTACGTCCAGCACCTTGCCGATTCGCTGCATGGAAACCGCTGCACGCGGCAGCATGATGAACATCATCGTGATGTAAAGGAATGACATGATAACATGCATCGCATATTGCAGATACGCAAGCATATCTCCGATCATCAGGCTCTGCGAATCCACCAGATGCGCTCCTGCCCAGATGATAAGGATGCTGACTCCGTTCATAACGAACATCAGTGCCGGCATCATGAAAGACATGGCTCTGTTAACGAACATATTGATTTTCTTTAATTCTTCGTTGGCGTCATCAAAACGATCTTCTTCTGTTTTTTCTGTTGTAAACGCTCTGATGACCAGCAGTCCTGTCAAACGTTCCTTCATGATCAGGTTGATTCGATCCAGTTTTTCCTGCAAAACTTTAAACTTCGGCAGAACCAGAAAGAAGGACATCAGCATGATCACAACGATCACAGCCAGCGCCACTCCTACCGTCCAGGAAAGGGAAACGCTGGTCCGCAGTGCCTTGATGACCGCGCCGATCCCCATGATCGGCGCGAAGCAGGCGAGTCTCAGCGTCATGACAGTCGTCTGCTGCACCATTTGCACATCGTTGGTAGACCGGGTGATCAGGGATGCTGTGGAAAACTCCGACAGTTCCGCAGCTGAAAAACCCGTGACTTTGTCGAACAGCGCGCCGCGGATCCTGCGAGCCGAACCTGCCGCCGTCCTCGCCGATAAATAACTGCTGACGATAGAGCATACCACACTCCCGCAGGATACCAGGATCATGATCATGCCGATCTTCCAGATATAGTCCATATCTCCCTTGACGATCCCGTTGTTGATGATATCCGACATGTATCCCGGCAGTGCCAGCTCGCACATAGCCTGTCCGAACAGGAATGCGATTATCAGCACTATCGGCAGGATATACGGCCTGTAGTATTTTAGTGTCGTTTTCATAAGTCTCCCCTCTCCAGCATTT
>ERZ824488.908-NODE-908-length-35773-cov-19.540400_pt1 | contig 35773 bp, 32 predicted proteins | sample MGYA00519936_ERZ824488 | MGnify/ENA primary metagenome ERZ824488 (study PRJEB31778, sample SAMEA3449153) | human gut metagenome | biome: human gut; feature: human-associated habitat; material: faeces | place: United Kingdom | collected 2010/2012 ... | reverse complement strand
AGATTGAATCACCCTCCAAACGAGTAAAGCCTACCGGCGAATATGTTGCAGCAGGTGTTGGCGAGGGTATGAGCGGCTATGACTTCTCCGCTGATGCACAGGGTATGGCTTCCGGCATTGAATCCGCATTGCAGACCGCTTTGACGGGCGAAAGCCTGAAGAGCGCCGGAAATGCCGCAATGCAGGGCCTGGGCAGCACAATGACTGCTTATCCCATGTCCGATACAGGCCGTGCGGTCGCAGCGAATGTGCGCTCGGCAATCCAAACCAGCCTGAACAGCAGTACCCTGCGCTCTGCTGGGGTAAACGCTATGGCGGGACTAAGAGCAGGTATCCTTTCCGGGCGCTCCGGCGTGATCTCCGCCATGCGCTCTGCCGCCCGCGAAGCCGTGAACGCGGCAAAGAAGGAACTCAAGATCAAGAGTCCTTCGCAGGTGTTCCGGGACGAAGTGGGCGTCATGACCATGCGCGGCTTTGGCGCGGGCGTGCTGAAGGAAAGCAAAGAGCAGGCGAAGGTCATCCGCAACGCATCCCGCTTCCTGACGGGCGAAGCACAGACCGGCGCGATTGTCACAAACAGCAGCGATAACAGTAAAACTTACAACAGTAACGTGTCCTCGACTATTCAGGTACAGCAGATGGTGGTGCGGGACGAGCAGGATATCCGCTCACTGGCGGTAGAAATTGCGACGCTGACCCGAAGACAGCAGCGCGGAAAGGGGCTGAGAATGGCATGAACGACTGGTTCTCTTGGAACGGGGAAAAGTGTACGGAATACGGCATTCATGTGCTGGAACAGCCGCCGATCACCAGTCCCGCCGAACGCGCAACATTTACCAATGTGCCCGGCAGACCGGGCAGTCTAACGACGCTGGAAGGCGACGACGTTTATGACGATATGATCCTGACAGCGCAGTGTATGATTTCTGATCCGGGCAACATTCATACCATTGCTTCCTATCTGAAAGGAAGTGGGAAAGTCACCTTCGCCAACAGGCCGGGCGGCTTTTATTATGCCCGAATCGTGAATCAGATTCCGTTTGAGAAAATCCTGCGCGGCAATCCGCATCGCTCGTTCGCCGTGAACTTCCGCTGTCAACCATTTTGGTATCAGGATAATGTGCCTGTGCAAACGTACACGGAGACGCCATTCATTTTGAATAATCCAGGCAGCGTCTATTCAGAACCAGTTATTACAGTGTATGGTTCTGGAGACCTCACACCCATGATCGGAGCACAGATCGTTGAGCTTTCCGGCATATCAGAAAGCATTACGTTGGATACGCCGCTTATGGAAGCTTATAAGGGAGAAATGGGAATGAATCACAGCATGGATGGCGAGTTTCCGATTTTTAAGCCCGGTGCAAACGCCGTCAGTTGGGTCGGGGATGTAACGAAGATTGAAATACGACCGAACTGGAGGTATCTCGTTTGATTTGTATATATGAAACCGATTGTATGGATTTTTCAGGTAACGGTCTCGGCGTGGTTACGCCCATGTCATGTATCGTTACTGAAACGCTGAACGGCGAATGGGAACTGACATTGGTGCATCCTATTGACGCAACTGGTAAATGGCAACGATTTGTAGAAGGGCGTATCCTTCGCGTGCCTGTTCCAGCGGCCAGTACGCCACGGATCAGTATGGCGAAGGTCGAACATATTTATCGTGTCTCGGTGAAAAAAGGTTCGTTGCCACTTTACAGTGGTGCCGGTAAACGTAGAAAGCTCGTTCGAAAATATAATAAGGATACGGAAGTTGTAGTTATCTCCCAGGAAAATGCAGACTGGTTTGAAGTGGTTTGTCCGGACGGCAGAAAAGGCTACATGTCAGCGGCAGCCCTGACTTTCGTGCGCGTAGACAGCACCGCTGCCGACAGGGTCATAGCACCCAGACAATTGCGGGATCAACCCTTTCGTATCTACAGGATCGTGTCTGAACTGGACAAGATTACAGTCTATGCCAGGCACATTTTTTATGACCTGCTTGATAACATGCTTCGGGAGTACAAGGGTTTAAATATCGCAGCAAGTACCGTTGTTCAGGGCATAGCGAGTGGATGTATGTCGCCACATGATTTTAGTTTTTATTCGGATGTGGCGGATGCGATCGGTGAGTTCCAGTTTGAACATATCAATCCGATAGAAGCTTTGTTGGGCGATGAGGGTGTTGTAGAAAAGACCAACGCTGAAATTGCACGCGATTGGTACGATGTGTTTCTCACACGGCGCGTGGGCAGCGACACCGGCGTTGAGATCCGTGAGGGCAAGAATCTGTTGGGGATATCTTATGATCTTGATGCGACTGGCGTCGTTACGAGGATCATGCCAACGGGTCAGGACAGGGACGGTGAGATCCTGTACCTGCCGGAGTTGTATATCGACAGTCCAGATATCGGCAATTATCCAGCGCCGAAATGGATGCATCTGGAGGTCACGGATGCAAAAAAAGTCGTGAAAGGCGACGGCAAAAAGACAAAAGCGCAATGCTATGAAGAAATGCGCAAGGCGGCACAGGAAGAATTTGACAAAGACTGTGATCGACCTGCAGTCACGTTGAAGGTGGATTTTATCAATTGTGCCGACACGGAGGAATATCGTCAGTATGGATTCCTGCAAAATATATTCCTCGGAGACACCGTGCGCACGCTGGTAAAGAAACTGGGGATCTATGTATCCATGCGCATGACACAGTATAGCTATGACTGCATGACGCGCAAGTACACATCCATGACGCTGGGCACCGTGGAAGAAGCGTTGGCAGGGAATATGATCTCTTCCTCACAGATCCCAAGTGGGAGTATTTCAGGTTCAAAGCTTGCGGGAAACTCAGTTGGCGCCTATCAACTGAAGGCTGCGTCCGTCGTTGCCAGTAAGATCGAAGCGGGTGCAATAACGACGGAAAAATTGGCGGCAGGGGTTGTCACAGCCGAAAAGCTGGCGGCGGGCTCGGTGACGGCGGAAAAGATCGCAGCGGGCGCGGTAGATGCGATCAGCATAAACGCAGTGAAGGCAAGGCTTGCCGAGATCACGGCGGAAGACATCGAGACGGACGAACTGGCGGCGGAGCTTGCGCGGATCACGGTGCTGATTGCGGGCACGGCGGCGTTCGACGCGGCGACGATCAGGCACCTGGTAGCCGAGGCGATGAACCTCGAATACGGCGTGGCCGGGCAGGTGTTCATCAAGAATCTCGCGGTCGAGTACGCGCAGATGGTCGGCGCGGCGATCGGCAAGCTCTGCATCAAAGCCAGCGACGGCAAGTATTACCTGCTGGACGTGGGCGCGGACGGCAGGGTGACGGCGACGGAGACCACGGTGACGGACGGCGAGATCGAGGCCGGACAGACCAGCGGCGGCAGCGTGATTGTGGAAACGAACATCACCGCCGCGAGCCTTACCACCACGAATCTGCTGGCGACCTACGCGCTGATTAATAAGATCGACGCGGCGCGCATCGATGTGGACGAGCTGGTGGGGCGCAAGATATTTGCGGATGCACTGTACACCAGCAGGATCTACGGCGGGAAGAGTCTGGAGCTCATCGTGGGCGATGTGAGCAGGGCGCAGCGCGCGGCGGATACGGCAAAGACCGCCGCGGACAAGGCGCAGTCGAGCGTGGACAATCTTGCGGTCGGCGGGCGAAACTACATTCGCAACGGCAATTTTTCAGCCGGTGAAAACCATTGGGCGCAGTGGGGCAGCCCAACTACAAGGGAAGTCGTTGAAATGAGCGGCAAGCACTGGCTGCACATCGCGGGCAATGCCGATTTGGAGTTTCAGGGCGTCTCGCAGGTGCTGCCTTTCATGCGGAATGAGCCGCTGGCCGTGAGCTTCACGGCCTATGCGTCGGTGGAAAATACGGTGCTTACGCTGCTCATCCATCAGACGGGACTGAACAACGATCCGCAGATCTATAACAGCTATACGCTCGGGACAGCGCCGAAGCGGTATTCCAAAATGTTTACCAGCGCCGATGACGCGACGAAGGCGACGTTCAAGCTGATGCTCGGGCCGCGAAAAAGCGCAAACGACGTATACATCACGGACATAAAATTTGAGCGCGGCAACAAAGCGACCGACTGGACGCCCGCACCGGAGGACACGAACAGCAGGATCGATGACGCGCAGACCGCCGCGGACAGGGCGCAGTCGGACATAGACGGCATGGCGATCGGCGGGCGGAATCTGGTGCTGAAATCGGACGCCGAAAAGGGCCCGGCACGCAACAATCAATACGATGTTGCCGCGAACCGGTTCATCGCCGGCGAATATTACGCGTGCTCGGTCGAGATGAAATCGCCGAGCGAGCGTTCAGTTGACGTGTATTTGAACGACGACTCCGGAACTAACAGGATCAACATCCCCTTCAGCCGGTGGCTTGGCGTTAAGCTGACGCCGGATTGGGTCAGGTACAGCTTCGTGTACAAGGCCGACAAGGATTTAGATTACCCGGGGAAGGACAGAATCGTCCTGCGCGCATATGGCACGACGGCGGACACGACGGATATTTCGGTGCGGAGGGTCAAGGTCGAAAAGGGCAATAAGGCCACGGACTGGACGGCTGCGCCGGAGGACACGGACGGGAAGATTGATAACGCCCAAACCGCGGCTGATAATGCGCAGAGCACCGCAAATGGGGCGCAGACGGCGGCCGACAACGCCCAGACCGCCGCGGATAATGCCCAGACCGCCGCGAACGGCGCGCAGGCCAGCGCGGACAACGCGCAGAATACGGCGAGCGCCGCGCGCACGGCTACGGAGCAGCTGCAGGTCAGCGTCGAGGGCGTGCTGGAGCAGACCGTGGACGGCGTGCGCATCGGCAGGCGCATCAACGGCCAGACCGCGCCCAACAGCCTGTTCGCGGGGCCGGACGGCATAGACGTATGCGTGGAGAACAGGGCCGTGAGCTCATTCCGCAGCGACTACATCAAGCTGCTCGGCATGCAGATCCGCGTGCCGGAGGGCATCGGCGGGCTTATAATTAGTTCATTTACGGAGGACTAACCTATGGCACAATACAGTATCAGCGCTCAGCCGAGCGGCAGCAGTCAGGCGAATGCGCAATCGCGCATGATAAACAGCATACTGCCGTATACCGCCGGGACGTACAAAACGATCAGCTATGTGTCGCGCCGAAACGGCGTCTGGTGCTCGGCGGGAGGCACGAGCCAGAGCGTGACGATGGAGGTCTACGCGCAGCTGCTCTCGGGCGAGACCGTAATCAAGACCTCCAATTTCGCGACCTGCAAGAGCTATGGCTCGGGCCCCAGCAGCGACAACTATGCGACGACCGAATTCACGGACTGGACGAGCGCCGAGAGCAGCGCCGCCATTGCCGCGTGGGAGGCGGGCACGCTGGAGCTGAAGTGGTTTGTTTCGATCAAGAGCTACACCAGCTCGGGGCACGGCAGTCCCAGCTTCAGGGATGGGCAGTACGACGATGTGATCACCATTCAGGGACAGGATGTGCCGCCGACCAGCTATGCGCCGTCGATCACCGGCGCGAGGCTGTGGCGCACGCTGGACGGCAGCGATACGGTCACGCCGACCGCCGAGGCGCTGCGGATGAAGCTCAGGCTCGGCATGAACGATACATCGGGCCTGACTGCGGGTGCGGCGCTGAAGCTGTACTACGCGCAGAACGCCGCGCCAACTGTGGGCGCCTCCGAGTATGTGGATCTGTCGGCGTACATTCAGAGCTGCCTCGATGCGGAGACCGCTATTGCCATCTCAGGCACCTTTTCGGCGGGCGCGGACTGGTATTTCACGCTGGTGTTCACGGCGGGCGACGAGGTATCCAGCCCGTGGTACGGCAACGCGCCGCGCGCGCAGGCGCCGATACATATAGGCGAGCGCAACAACGGCGTCGCCATAGGCGGCTACTCGCCCGCGACGGCGAATGACAGGCGCTTCGACGTATTCTGGCCGGGCTACATGCACGAGAAGGTACATTTCGTGGGCGGCGTGAGCGGGTTCGGCGGGTACTCGACGGACGAAACGCCGACCGGCGAAGCGTGGATCGACGGCAGTCCGATATACAGAAAGGTGCTGGAGTTTACATCCATCACGAACGGCGGCAACAACGACGTGGCGATTAATGCGGGCGGCGTAATCGGGACGATCATACGCTTCTGGGGGCTGGGGTACAACACTGCCGGAGCGTATGCGTGGAACATTCCGCATTACGATTCGAGCAGCAGCTACGGCATTCTGGCCGAGGCTGTGGGCCTGACGGGGGACAGCCCTAAAATACGCATAAAGCCCGGCAGCGGGCGCGGACTTAAGACTGCGGTCGTGGTGGTTGAATACACGCTGACATAAACAATGGGAGGAAGAATATGAAGGACTTTTCGATTGAGCTAATCTGGACAAAGGTACAAATGGTAGCAACGCTTATCGGCGGTTGGTTGGGTTATTTCCTGGGAGGGTTGGATGGCCTGTTGATCGCGCTGATCGTTTTCATGGCGCTGGATTATATCACGGGCCTGATGTGCGCGGTGATCGACAAGAAGCTGTCCAGCGCCGTGGGCTTCAAGGGCATCTGCAAGAAGGTGCTGATCCTGATGCTGGTAGGCGTGGCCAACGTGGTGGACATTCACATTGTGGGCACCGGTTCCGCGCTGCGCAGCGCCGTGATTTGCTTCTATCTCTCCAACGAGGGCCTGTCCCTGCTGGAGAACGCGGCCCATATCGGCCTGCCTATTCCCGACAAGATGAAGGACGTGCTGGCGCAGCTTCATGGGCGCGAGGAAAAGAACAATACCGACGCGGGCGATGGCGAGTGACCGTCGCCTTTTGAATTGGAGGGACAATATATGTCTGAACGAATCAATATGCCTTTCACCGGCGAGCATTTCGCCGCGTGGTGTGAAAAGATGGTGGGCCAGCCTTATTGGTATGGCAGCTGTGTTTACAAGTGCACCCAGAACCTGCTCGACCGCAAGGCCAAGCAGTACCCGGCGCATTACGGTTCCAGCCGTACCGCCCGGTACCGCGACGACATTGCAAAGAAGAAGGTCTGCGCCGACTGCGTGGGACTGATCAAAGGATACAACTGGACGAACGGTGGGCAGGGCGTGATCGAATCCATCGGCACGGACAAGACCTTTTCCAGCAAGTATGGTGGACACGGCTGCCCAGACAAAAGTGCAAACGGCATGTTCAGCTACGCGAAGAGCAAAGGCTGCGCCTGGGGAACCATGGACACGCTGCCCGAGGTGCCCGGCATTGCACTGCGCTTTGACGGGCATGTGGGCGTGTATGTTGGAAATGGCTATGCGGTGGAGGAGCGCGGCTTTAACTACGGATGCGTGAAAACGAAGGTTTCCTCCCGGAAGTGGACGCACTGGTATCAGCTGCCCTTCGTGGATTACGGCGACGCGGTGTTCACGGGCGGCGGGGCGACAAAGTCCGATACCCCGGCGAGCGAGTACAGGCTGGGCACGCGAACCTTGAAGAATGGCAGCAAGGGCACGGACGTAAAGGCGCTGCAGGAGTTTTTGCTCCAGTTGGGGTACAACCTGCCCCGGTATGGGGCGGACGGTGACTTCGGCGGCGAGACGGAGACTGCCCTTAAGCGGTTTCAGGCAAGAACCGGGCTTACGCAGGACGGCGTGTACGGCGGCGATACCCATAAGGCGCTGATGGACGCGGTTGCGGATCACGACGCGGGAAAGGAACCTGCCGAACCCGACGAGCCTTCTGGACCGTCCTCTGCCAAGCGTGTACGCATCGTCTGCGATGGCGGCACGGTCAACATCCGTGTGGGCAACGGAACGCAGTACAAGCGCATTACCGCCGCAAAGGACGGCACCTCATTTGAGTGGGTCGCCACTGCCGAAAACGGCTGGCACGCCGTCGTGGTGAACGGGCGCGTGGGCTGGGTTTCCGGGAAATACAGCAAAACTGAATAATCCCTGAATTATAGCGGTTGGCTTCGGCTGACCGCCTTTTTTCAGTTTTGGAGTGTCCAAATGTTCCACCTTTTCTCCCAAGAGCAGTGAAGGGCATTTTGCGAGGTGTTTTTTGAACAGGGATGTCCACATTCTCACCTCCCGTGTCCGAACAGGAAAGTGTAGATCACGACACGGGAGGTACTCCATGAAGAAGGATAAAGAGGAATGTCGGAAGCAAGCTCAACAGCTCCGACAGGCAGGATATAGCTTCGGGCAAATCGCCAAGGAACTCAATATTCCAAGGTCAACGGTGAAGTCATGGTGTTATCGCGATACAGCAGATGCGCCGGAGTATGAGCACACACCGCCTGCTAAACGTTGCCCGCAGTGCGGCAAGGAACTGCCGCCCTCCAGATACAGACCCAGGCGCTTCTGTTCGGATGCCTGTCGGGCAGCCTATTGGGCATCTCACGGAGAGCAAATCCATCGTCAGTCCACCGTCAGTGCTGTTTGCCCCGTCTGCCACAAAACTTTTCAGGATTACGCCAAGCATCGCCGAAAGTATTGCTGCCATGCCTGCTATATCGCGGAACGGTATTACGGAGGGCAGCGCAATGACGACTGAACAGCTTAAGCGGGAGATGCTCTTTCAGGCCAGCATGGCCTGCGTGGGACGGATGCGCAGATCGGGCTTGCTCACGGATGCCGAATATGAAAAATGTCGCGAAATGATGCTTGAGAAGTACAATCCGCCGCTCGGTAAAATTGTCTCAAACTGAGCAGGATTCTATTGACTTTCGGGGCGTTCAGAGTGATTAATCGTGTCTGAAAGGAGGGAGTCCAATGACCAAAACAATCAGAAGGATAGAAGCACAAATCCCCATCACGACAAAGAAAAAGCGCGTTGCCGCCTACGCCCGCGTTTCGCTGGATACCGAACGGCTGGAGAATTCCCTTTCAGCACAAATCAGTTATTACAGCGCGTTTATCCAGAGAAATCCCAGTTGGGAATATGCGGGAGTTTTCGCAGACAACGGCATCAGCGGCACGAGCACAGACCGAACGGAATTCCAGCGCCTGATGGCTGAATGTGAAGCGGGACATATCGACATCATCCTCACCAAGAGCATCTCCCGCTTTGCCCGAAACACGCTGGATACGCTTACTGCCGTTCGCCGACTGCGAGAGCTCGGCATTGAGGTACAATTCGAAAAGGAGCACATCCACACGCTCAGTGACAAGGGCGAGCTGCTGCTAACGCTGCTCGCTTCTTTTGCACAGGAGGAAAGCCGCTCCATCAGCGAAAATGTCAAATGGGGCGTTCGCAAGAGGATGAAGAAGGGAATTCCAAACGGACGCTTTCGAATTCTGGGTTATCGCTGGCAGGGTGACAAATTGGTCATCGTTCCCGAAGAAGCCGCTGTTGTACGGCGCATCTATCAGGATTTTCTCGACGGCAAATCCCGGTTGGAAACAGAACGGGCGCTCAATGCCGAGGGTATACGGACGATTAACGGGTGCCGCTTTCAGGATTCATCCCTCAAAGTAATCCTGACAAATGTCACCTACACGGGCAACCTGCTTCTACAGAAGGAGTACATCACCGATCCTATCAATGGAAAGCGCAGGAAGAACCACGGCGAACTTCCACAGTATTATGTGGAGAACACACACGAGGCCATCATCGATCAAGCTACCTTCGATTATGTACAACAGGAAATGACAAGACGGAAAGCCCTCGGTGCTCAGGCCAACAAAAGCCTGAACCTTACCTGCTTCAGTGGAAAAATTAAGTGCCCATACTGCCATGTCAGCTATATGCATAACCCTCATCGCAGGAAAAGCAATATCGACTACTGGATTTGTGGCAGCAGGAAAAAGAAGAAGGTTGGTGATGGCTGCCCCGTCAAGGGAGCCATGAGCGAAGTGGCACTAAAGAAATGCTGTGCCGAAGTCCTCGGCATAGAGGAATTTGACGAAATTGTATTCGCCGAAAAGATTGAGCATCTCGAAGTCCCCGAAAAAGGCCATCTGACATTCTTCATGCGTGACGGAAGTGTGTTCACGCGGGAGTGCAGGAATACAGGGCATCAGGACTGCTGGACGAAAGAGCATCGTGCTGTTGCTTCGGAATATCGACTCAAGCATTCTTCAGAGCGTTCTGGGAGTACGTGCTTCACCGGAAAGATCAAATGCGGTTTTTGCAGTATGAATTACCAAAGAGCAACACAATCCAACGCGGGCAAGAAAACACGGTATTGGCGCTGCCCCAGCAAGGGCGAACCTGATAAAAAGGGCTTACGCGAAGATCATCTGCGTGAACTCTGCGCGGAGGTGCTCCACATAGATACCTTTGACGAAGCAGCCTTCACTCAAGCCATTGACCACATTACTGTTTCGCCAGACGCAGTTTTGGAATTTCAATTCAATGATGGCCATGCAGAAATACATAATTGGTCATACGAGCGCCATGGGCACAAATGGACAGCCGCTCAGAGAGCACGTTTTTCAGAAACCATGAAGCGTCATTACACACCGGAGCGCAGGCAGACCATGAGTGAGAAAATGAAGCAGATCAGGAAGGAGCGCGGAGCACAGTGGCGAAAAGAGTAACGACGATCATGCCGACATTGGTGCGGTTTACGGAAGCGCCCATTGCCGAGCATCGCAAGCGGAAGGTTGCCGCTTATGCGCGTGTCTCTACGGACAGCGACGAGCAGTTTACCAGCTATGAAGCGCAGATTGACTATTATACCCAGTACATCAAGGCGCGGGACGACTGGGAATTCGTTCAGGTTTATACGGATGAAGGCATAACCGGCACCAGCACCAAGCACCGCGAAGGCTTCAAGCAGATGGTGGCGGATGCCCTTGAGGGAAAGATTGATCTCATAGTAACCAAGAGTGTGAGCCGTTTCGCCCGCAACACGGTGGACAGCCTGACCACCATTCGGCAGCTAAAGGATAAAGGCGTGGAATGCTTTTTCGAGAAGGAAGATATGCGAACCGCCAAAAATCCCAATAAATCAAGGGGTTTCGGGCGGTTTTTCTGTTGATTTGTAGCTTATTTGTCGCTTAAATCTGCTAACAGACACTTGAAGATACTGCGGGATAAGCGACAAACAAAAATCGTGTACATCCTGCAAATAAATCAATTAAGTATTGACATCTCAATACTTTAGTATTATAATCTAAAGTTGAAAGGCGGTGATACTATGGCATTTTCGTATAAGCCCCTTTGGAAACTACTGATTGACAGAGAAATGACCAAAAAACAGCTTATGCAGGCTACGGGAATTTCCAAATCAACGATGGATAAAATGGGGCGCGGTGAACAAGTTTCTATGGATATTATAGATCGAATTTGCAATTACTTTGGATGTAACGTTGAAGATGTTGTTTCTCATATTGCTGAAACGGGGTGCAATGACTAATGCCGGAGAATAGAACGTTATGGAATGGTTCAATTCATCTCTTTAATGGAGATGCTCTTGAACTTTATGATAGCTGGGAAACCCCAACAGTCATCGTTTCAGATGGGCCTTATGGTGTCAATGGCTTTCCGGGTGATTTAGTTGCCCCTGACGGTCTTGATAAATGGTATGAGCCGCATATAAAAAGGTGGAGTGAGCTTTCTACACCTTTGACAACTTTGTGGTTTTGGAATACTGAAGTGGGTTGGGCTACTGTTCACCCCATTTTGGAAAAATACGGATGGACATATGTTTCATGCTGTATCTGGGATAAGGGGATGAGCCATGTTGCAGGAAATACAAATACAAAAACAATTCGTCACTTGCCTGTTGTAACAGAAGTATGCGTGCAATACGTGAAAAAGCCTATGTTCAACGTTGGTAATATTCAAATGTCAATGAAAGAATGGTTACGCTATGAATGGGGGCGTACAGGTATACCGTTTTCAAAGACAAATGAAGCGTGCGGAGTAAAAGATGCTGCGACACGGAAATACTTTACAAAATGTCATTTGTGGTATATGCCGCCCGCTGATGCTTTTGAAAAAATCGCAACATACGCAAATGAACACGGTTCAGCAGATGGAAAGCCATACTTTTCTATCAATGGGAAAACGCCCATATCAAAAGAAGAATGGGCGCTTATGCGTTCTAAATTTTACTGCCCCATTGGCATTACGAATGTTTGGCAAGTTCCGCAACTGCGCAACGGAGAACGCGTCAAAAGCAACCAAAAAGCCGTTCACTTGAATCAGAAACCTTTAGTTCTAATCAAACGGATTATCGAAATGACATCCGATAAACACGACGTCATTTGGGATCCGTTTGCAGGGCTATTTACAACGGCGGTCGCTTCTTTTGAACTTGACAGGGCTTGCTATTGTGCAGAAATAAGCCGTGATGTTTATGATTATGGCATTGCACGCATGGAAGAACGGTTACAAAATGGTTTGCAATGCTCTTTCTAACAATGCGTCATTGTTGGATGCAAGAATTGTGCTCCATTGTCTAATCGTTTTTCCGTGAAATACAGTACCCAAAACACGGGTTTTGAATTCCTCTATATCTTCATGCTCAATACGATCTATCTTTGCATAATTCGTATCAAGCCTGTAGACGAATTGGCCATACAGTGTGCGCAATAAACGTTGGTATTCTGGGGCGGGGCTATATTTTCTTCCGTTCTCGCCCCATGTATCAACAACAGCTATTGCTTCATCCAAACTACATTTGTCTTGTTGTAGTTTATAGCCGTTTGTGTTCGTTTGCTGCAAATTGGCTGTACGTTCTGAAGTATCTTCCGGTTCAAATACAAGATAATCTGGGGGTCTGTGATAATGCAAGTCGCGTGCTTCTGCCACGCTTCTACCACTAACCACAAGAACATCAATAATTTGTGGCTTGCCCCAAATAACATGCTCCGGCAGCCATGCAATCAAAGCCACGTCAATATTGTTGTCTTTGAAAATGGTAACACTATCCTTAAAGCGGGCTGTGATCTCTGTGGCAAAAGGAAACCACGCTTTAATCTCTATACCGGGATTAGGCAAAACGGTTTCGCTTTGGAAAAGGGCGTCAGGGAACCCCGGGTCTTGTCTAACCCATTTTCCAGTAGCGCCCCAGTCATGTTCATTGAGCAAATCAACCGTCGAAAACTCAATCATATTGCCCAAAAGTGGTGATAGCTTTGAAATTACTTTTGCAAGGTTTTTCGCATATGCAAGAGAAGGTGGACGCTTAATATCAAGAACGTCAATCAAATGACTATCAAGAGCCATTAACTCTTGCTTTGCAGTCGCAAGTATTTCTGAAAAATCCATAATACCGCCCTTCCTGTGTACAAAAATCCAATATGTATTGTAACACAAGAGCGGCTGTTTTTCAACCTCTTATTGCCGCTTGCAATACAGCGTTATATCCTGTTTATACCCTTCAAAGGTATCAATCCGGGTAACGCTGTACTTCACGCCGCCATACTCCACAAAGCAGGCCGTTGTCAGGCCAGCGCGGTAATTGATGGTAAACAGCACTTCCTCGTCATACCTGTACGCCGCCGCCGCGAATATTTCCTTGCCGGATAGCTGCCGGAAATACGCCCACACGTTCAAGGCTACGGGTTCAGTTACCTTTGTCGTGTAGCCGTTCCCGTTCGGGACGTATCTTTCCCGATAGATGTTTACTTTCTTGTCTTTCAGCTTCATAGCGGTTCCCCCTTATATCGCCGTCGTGTATTCCGTGTAATGCTCATACAGTCCCACATAGCAGTCAAGCAATGCCGCCGTGCCGTCTATGCGCTGTTTGGGCGATTGGTTCTTGATCGGAACAATGTTGCCGTTCCTGTCCGTCTGTATGCCCGTATTGGTCAGACACCATTTCAGGACGGGATTGTTATTGTATATGACTTTGTGCGCCTGCAAGTCCGCCCCTAACATCTGCATGGGCAGGGACAGCGTTTTTGCGCCCTGTATGCAGCGAACCATGTTAAAGCCCTGCATTTGCATTTCTTCCACAAAGTAACGGGCGGAATAGCTGTCATAGTACACCCACGCGGGGAAAAGGTCGTATTGCTTCACGGTTTCCACAAACCACGCCGTAACGTCTGAATAGTTGATACTGTTCCCCGCGCATAGCCGCAACAGGCCACGGTCAAACCATTTGTCATAGGGTATTTTATCCTGCCGCACGCGCTCCGCCAGCCTGTCAGCGGGTAGCCAGTACATTTGAACGATATACTTTCTATCGTCCCCGCGCTTCATCAACAGCAGGCTTGCGGCGGTCAGGTCGGTTGTAATGGACAGGTCAACGCCGCCGATACAATACGCGCCCCGGAACGCTTCAAGGTCAAAGGCCGTTTCGTTGTTTATATCGTCAAAGGACAGCCACGCCGTTTTCACGGTTTCACGGACATTGAATTCCTTGCACAGCACGCCGGACAGTTCATTCCTGTTCTGCTTTGCCCGCTCCACTTTCGCGGACAGGTCGTCCAGCTTCTTTATAGCCCCTAACGCCGGATTGGCTTTTATCCATGCCGCCGGGTCTGTCCATTCGCTGCGCTCGTCCAGTTCGTACAGGATGGGCAGGAAATGCAGGTCAGTTATAGCCCCGTCCGCCACGCCTGCCGCATAGGAATACATATCGTCAAAGATACATTCGCGGACGGTTCCGGCGGTCGTTATCATTATCATAAGGGGCTGCCGCCGCGCGCTCTGGGATTGGCGCATCACTTCATAAAGGTTCCTGTCCTTCACGCCGTGCAGTTCGTCCATAATGACGAATGACGCATTTAACCCGTCCAGCGTGTCAGAATTGCGGGCAAGGGGCTGAAACTTTGCCATAGCGGGGGCATAGTATAAATCATTCTTGCGCTTGCGGAAATGCTTTGACAGCGCCGGGGACTGTTTAATCATGTTGTGGGCTTCATCGAACAGCAAACGCGCCTGCGCGTATTTTGTCGCCGTACTGTATACCTCTGCGCCGCCCTCGCCGTCACTTGTCAGCATATACAGCGCCAGCCCCGCCAGCAGGGTTGACTTGCCGTTCTTGCGCCCCACAAGGAAAAAGCTTTCCCTGTATTGCCGCCGTCCGTCACGGTCTGTAAAGCCGTACAGGGCTTGTATATAGGCTTTCTGAAACAGTTCAAGGGAAATGCTCTGTCCTGCCCACTCGCCTTTAGAATGCTTGCAGAAACGTTCTATAAAGGCTATGGGACGGCTTGCCCGCTGTTCATCAAAGACGTATTCGCCGGACGTGTCAGCGGTCGCTGCCGCAAGGCGGGCGTATACCTGTTTCACCCGCCTTGAAGCAGCGATTTCCCCGGACTGTATAAGGCTGTTATACGCCGTGATATAGTTCATGCTGTGTCACGCTCCGTTAAACGCCGCCAGTTCGTCCACGTCCGCGCCCGTCAGCTTTTCCAATTCCGCGCACAGCTTCAAATACTGTTTCTGTACGGGCAAGAATACCCTAAACAGGCGGGTGTATTCGTCCGTGTCGCCGCTTTCGCGGGCGTTGCTGATTTCTTCCTGCAAATAGCCCACTTCATGCAGCAGGAAATTGATTTCCGTCTGCAATTCCTGTTCATAGGATTCATTCATAGCGGTTCCCCTCGCTTTCTTCTTCCTTCATCAGCTTCAAAAGGGCAAGCTGGGCGTTGATATAGGTCTGCGCAATCGCCGCGTCCTGCTTGTCATAGTAGGTGTAGGGCTTGCGTTCCCGCATAGCTTCATCCCTGAAATTGTCCACGATGGTTTCAAGGCATTCAATCGCCTTGCTGCGTTCGGTTCTGTAGACAATGCTGGGTTTCGTCATGGGTGTTACCTTCCTTTCTGTATCAGGTCGCCGTATTGGTTGAAGGTCAAGCCCTGCGCCGTCGCGCCGCCGCTGCCGAAATGCTCCGCGTTGTGACAGTCGCGGCACAGGGCTTCTAAATTATCAGGGTTCAGGGATATATCCGGGTTCAGCACGTTTTCAGCGGTCAGATAGCGCCTGTGATGGGCGATTTCAGCGGGCTTGCCGCAACGTTCGCAAATGTAATTCTTTGACAGCAGGAACGCCCTTGAAAGCCGTTTCCATGCCGTGCTATGATAGAATTCAGTTTGCGTCATGCCCTGTCACGCTCCGCCGATAATGCCTTTAACAGGCAGTCTATAACGCGCTGCAACTTGTCTGTGTCGCTGTTCTCGCCGTAATACCATAGCTGCAACAGGAACCGCCCCGCTGTGATCGCCAGCGGCGAATAGTTGCCGTCAGCGGGGCAATAGCCTGTTGTCGCTTCAAGGTAGGGCGGAATAGCGGACACAAGCGGATATATGATTTCGTTGTTGTCGTCGCCGTCAAGGCGCAGAATCTCGCGGGCTTCTTCAATCGTGAACATACTATCCGCCTGCCTTTCCGTCAGGGGCGGGGATTAACCCGCCGCCTGCACTTCTACCTTGACGAACGCGCCCGGAACAATGGGCTTGCCGTCCGCGATACACAGCGCCCTGAAGTCAATCAGGCCGCTTGTAAAGCCGCTTTCGCGGGACACTTCCACGGCGACACCCTGGGGGACGTTCACGCCGTAATAGCGGAAATTGCCGAACAGGATGGTTCCGGCGGGGATATTGTCGTCAATCACGATTTCAAAACCGAACAGACGGCGCACGCCGCCGCGCTCCGGGTCGGTGAAGAAATAGCGTTCGTCGCCGTCCTTCAAGGGGTAAACCGTGCCGAACAGGGTTGCCGTGGACATAGCCCACTTTGCGCCGCCAGCATACCCGGCGGGCAACAGGGCGATAGCCGCAAGCAGGTTGTCAGCGGTCAGGGCGGCGGTCTGAATGCGGTTCGTGTTGTTCCACGTAATGCCAGACAGAATACCCGTCGGCTGTCCGCTGCCTGTGCCGGACACGATAGCCGCGCCGATAGCGTCCGCGATAGCCGCTTTCAGTTCGTCCGTGATATACCGCTCAAAGGCGGAAATATCCATGCGCTTGACGGCGGCGGACATGGACAGCACTTTGATAAGTTCGCGCCCGGTAAAGGTCACGGCGGCAGACGTTACGTTCTTGCGCTCCACGGCTGCGCCTTCCGCGTGCCAGCTTGCCGCATCGCCGGGGGTTCCCACGGGAACGGACAGGTTGTTCGGGACAGAGAACAGGCGAATTTCATTGAACAGCCCGTTCACGCCCCGCGCCTGCTTCACCACTTCATTCAAAGTGGTAGTAGGCACAACGGCGGCGGAATTGGACAGGGTGTTGAAAGCGTCCGCCCGCTTTTCCGCCTGCGCCGCCGTATAGGCGCGGCTTTCCGCGTCGGTCAGTTCGCGCCCCATAAGGGACTTATAGAACGCCGTGCGGTATTCCGGGGTGTTGTGCGTGTCGGTCGCGGGGTTGTGGTTGGCTTCAAGGGTTGCGGTAATGGGGTTGAACATATCGTTCACCTTTCCTTTCTGCGCTTCACGCGCTGTTACATGGGTCTGCTTGTACGCTGCATAGTTTACGATACTGATTTCATAAACTTTGCTGATTTGGGTAATTGTGCGGGTCTGCGTCTGTTCGTCATAGTCCGCCGCCCCTATGTCAAAGGCAAAGGACATTTCGGACAGGTCGCCCCGCTTGACGGCTTCATATACCGCCCGCGCCTGCTCCGTGTCAGGCAGGCTTGCCCGCATTTCCAGCCCCTTGTCTGTGACGGTCAGGGCAAGGGTTTTCGGGCTTCTCGCAAGCGGAATACCGCTGCCGTCGTGATTGGTTATCAGCACAATTCCGTCAAGGTCAACGCCCCGCAATGCGTCAGGGTGTATGATCTCCGTCATAGCGCCGATTTGGGCAGGCTGATTGAATACTACCGCCACGCCTTCTAACGTGCGGTCGTCAGTCGCCCGGACTTCAAGGCTCCGTCTTTCCATTTGGTGATACCTCGCTTTCTTCAAGTTGGTATGCGTCCGCCTTGTCAGCGGAAACATAGTTCAGGGATTGCAAACGCCTATCCCCGTCAGCAACAGGCGGTAATGCCAGCAGTTTACGGGCTTCATTCACGGTGATAAGCCCTAACGGCGCGGCTTCATGCAGCAGTTTGATTTTCGTGTCCGCGCTTGAAAATTCCATGCGTTCCGCCGTGAATGTGATTTCCGCGCCGCTCTTTAGCCGGAATTCCTGTGAAAGCTGCAATGCGAACGGCTCCACAATGCTTTCATAGAACGCGCTGAATTCGTTTTCGGTATAGGTTCCGTTGACGATGGACGCGCCCACGCCTAAATAGTCGGTTATCTGTCTGTTGATAGTTTCAAACTGTTCTTTGGGCACGCTGTACGGCGCAATATTGGCGGGCACAAAGTCAAACCGCTGGTCAGTCGCCGCAATGCCGCCGTTGTTGGCGGGGTTGAAGTAATCAGAAACAAATTGTTCCTTTTCCGCTTTTACCTGCGCCGGATTGACAAGGGAAGTGAATTTAAGCACGCCGCGAATGGACGTGCCATTCTTCACGCTTGCGGCTATGCCCTGATTCAGCGTGTCCGCCGTGTCCAGCAGCGAATACAGCGGCGCATTGCCGTCGCCCAACAGGTCGTTGGTCAGAAAATGCCGCCGCAAGTGGATAACGTCACTATAGGGAAATGTCACCTGCCGCCCATCTGGGAACGTGCATTCAAGGTATAGCGCGCCATCGCTGCCGGGACTGAATTCTACGCTCGCAGGGGTAATTGGATAGATTGCCGTAATGCGCCCGCCGTCGCGCTGCAACAGCATGAACGCGTTGTTGTGGGTGAAGTAGGCCGCTGCCGTCTTATACAGCAGGTCATAGGCGGACATATAGGCGTTCGGGGCTTGCGTCAGCAGGGTTTCAAGGCCTGTGTCTGCACTGTGTGCCTGCAGCTTTGCCGTGTGCCGTGCGATTGCGTCAACCGCCGCCCGGAACGCCGCCGAATTGTAGCCCGTGCCGGAAAAGCTGTTGAACGCGCTGTTGATCTCTATGAACGCCTGCGGTTTCTGCTGCCTGCCGAACAGTTTGGATAAAATGTTCATTGGTGTACCTCCTTCCTGCCGCTGTCACCCTGTGGCCATGTGGGCCACGGGGTAGGTTGGGCGGTCGTTTGAGGTGGGCATTTGACCACCTCAAAATTTTCGATGGTGAAAACTCGTTTTCCCCTTTGGGGGAAAAGTGAACTCCGCCGCCGGTCATGGGGGCGTGCGTTTTTTTTCGGCTTGCCGGGGGGTATGACGATGAATGACGACCATTTACAAACTTCTCTACGTGGGACAGCTTTTTTCAACTTTTGAAAGTTTTGTATTTCATCGTCATTGGTCGTCATATCCTTTGCCCCGCAAGGCTTTTACCCGGTCAGCGGCGGATTGCTCCATGGTGTAGGCTCGTCCACTTCCACGAACTCCGATACCACGCGCAAGCCGTATACAATCGCGCCCGTCATGGTTTTACGTGTGTCATAGCCCGCCATAGCAAGCCCCTGTTTGAAGTCTGCAAGGCTTCGCCTATAGTCGCCCGTCGCGTCGCAATACGCCTTATAGCGCGTGTACAGTTCGCCGGATTTCTGCGTATATCGCGGGTCAATCTCGCAACATTCCGCAAGGAAGTTTTCAAGCCAGTCATTGTTAGCCCTGTACTGTGTGACAGCCTGCTTCACGCATTCCGGCATTTCAATGTTGTAGTCGTTGGCAATGAACCGATGTGCGCCCTGTATAATCCATGTCAGCACAGCGCCGCCGCAATGGTCAAACAGGTAGTCGGCATAATTTTTGATTTCACCCTCCACGCCCCGGAAATTGGCCTTGAAGGGAACGGCAATGATTCTATCCCACGTCCCTTTATCGTTCGTTCCGATTTTGGGCAAGTGGTTTGTGTACAGAATCACGGTGTGCGACGGAACGAACGTGAAAGGGTCTTTGTATTTCTTCTCTGCCAAAATCGGGTCAGTAGAACACAGTTTCTTCACGATGGCGGTATCAAGGCGCATACCTTCTTCAAGTTCTGCGGCGATGATTAACCGCTTGCCGCGCAATTCCGCGTATTCAGGGGACTTGTTTTTCCTGCAATTCGCGGTCAGCGTTTCAGCGGACAGCGCCCCGGAATAATCGCCCAACACACGCGCCAGCAGGTTAAACAGGGTTGATTTTCCGTTGCCGCCCTCGCCATAGGCGATTATCAGGTTTTCGCGCAATACGCGCCCCACGGCGCACATTCCGGCGACTTCCTGCAAATACCGCGCAAGCTGTTTATCGCCCACGGTCACGCGCTCCATGAACGCCGCGAATATGTCAGCGTTTACCGTGTCCGGCGCAACGGTTGTTATCTTTGTGCAGAAATCGGCGGGGTCATGGGGTTTTACTTCACCTGTGCGCAAGTCTACCGTGCCGCCCGGTGTATTCAGCAAATAGCCGTCCCTGTCAAGCTGGGCAACTTCAGTTTCCACTTTAGGCCGAGTTTCAGTCAGGCAGGCTTTTACCTTGTCAGACTTGCGCCGTCCCAACACATAGCCCCTGTAGTTTTCCTGTAATGCAAGGCGCTTTTTCGCGTCGTCTATCTCGTCGTTGTCGCCACGTTCAACAGCAGCATTCAAGGCATCCTGCGCACGACGGACGCGCAGGCGAGCTTCTTCAAGCTGTTTGTCGGTCAATTCCTGTGAAAGCCCCTGCGCCTTGATTTCACTTTCCTGCCATACCTGTCCGTTGTAGACAATGAACTTTGTTGCCGGGGTATACTTCACGCGTTCGCCGTAAACCTTTGTGAAGATAGTTGCCTGCCCTACGTCGGTGTAGTCCATAGGTTCATAGCTTTCCGCAAAGTTCTGTGCCACATATTCCGCCGGGGGCAGATATTCCGGGTTTGTCGCTATGCTGCGCTGATAGTAGGCGCAAGCGTCCCGCCATATCTTTTCTATTTCATCGTCGGGTTTAGGTTCTGCGCATTGCGCCACACGCTGCATAAACGCATCATGCGCCTGTTCCGTTATGCCGTATTTGGTCAGCACGGTAGACGCAAAGCTTACAAGGGTTGCGTGCCGCTGCCCGGTGGGAATAGTCTGCCCAAACTGTGAACCGCCTGTTTTCGCCGCCTTTGGCGCTTTCCGGGGCGGTTCGTCTTTGTCGGGCATATGATACCTGCCCGCAAGCGTCAACAGGTCAGCTTTCCGGCATACGGCTTCATAGTCGGTAAACCCTTCAATCATGCCTTTGTCGGTTCCAAAATACATTCTGTCAGCGTTCGCCGTGCCGTAGTCCGATTGCGGGGACAGGGCGATTAACGCGCCCTGTATCGCATCGCGCTCCGCCCGGTCGGTAATGGCTTCATCACATACGACGGCGAACCGAAAACGTTTCTGCTGCGCCGTGCTGTGATAGCTTTCATACATGAACACGGGTTTCAGATTGAACGCCGCCAGCAATTCCGCGACATGCTCCGGGGTTTCCTGCGGGGCATCCGCGCTTTCGTTGTCAATATCGGACATGAAAAGGGTCTGTTGCGTAAAATCGTCGTCGGACGTTCCCTTGTAGCCTTTTGCCTTTGTCGAGTCGGTGTAGGGGGTTACGCCGGGTTGAACCGTGCGCCCTGCAATCAGGCAGTCCGCAACTTGCTTGACGGACATTTCCCGTATGCTTGCCGATTTTGCGAATCGACACTTGATAGCGCCGATTTCCGCCTTTGTGGGCTTCACTTTGAACTTGACGTTATCAACGTGCAGCAGCATACTTTGCGCCCCCTTCCTTCAAATAATGCGCGAACACTTCACGGGTGATATAAACGCGATTGCCAACTTGTATAACAGGGAACGCGCCGCGTTTTACAAGGGTTCGGATTGCGAATTCCGGGAACTGGAATTCATGCGCCGTTTCCTTGATGGTCAATGCGGGTTTTTCTTTCACGGTTCGTTTCCTCCATCTGCTTCATTTGACTTGCGCTCGTTGACATGAACACAATTCATCTGTGATTATACTACCACAAACCAAATGAAGTGTCAAGAGGATAAGTAAATTTAATTCAGGTGAAACTTCCTATTGCAATCTCAATCTGATTGTGGTACAATATCATCAAGAAACTTGAAGGGGGTTGCGGTATCTTATGGCAACGTTTGGCGAAAAGCTGAAAGCCGCCCGTCTGAACAAAGGGTTGAAGCAATCAGAAGTTGCGGAAAAGCTGGATTGTGCGCCTACTTCCTTGACGAACTGGGAAAATGACAAAGTACAGCCGTCTTTGGATGTGCTGTCAAAGCTGTGTGAAGTCTATGAGATTTCCCCGCTTTCCATTTTGGACAGGCGGTTTGAGTACAGTGACATTGTAGCCATAGCAAAAAAGCCCGTTCCTGAACGGACGTATGAAGAACAGATTGCCTTGAATTTCTCCGAACCGATTCTTGACAGGTTGCTTACCCGCGAAATGCAGCGCAGGGAAACGGCGCGGATTGAAGAAACGGCGGCTTTTCTCCGGGAACATGATTTGCTAAACCGTTTCGGCGGCTCCATGAACAAAGCACAGATTGAAGCAATCAGGGCTGAATACGACAACGACGGCGCGGACGCGGACGTATTGTTTGCGTTCCACCTGTTGACGGCGGGCGGGAAATCCGCGTTCCTGTCTATGCTGTCGGGACTCCTTTCTGATATGGATAACTTGCAGGGCTTTACGGACAGGATGGACAAAGCGCAGGCGAATATCAATGAACGGCTTGCCGCACGGCGGGCAGAGATAAAGAAGGGGTGACACGATGGCAAGTATCAGGAAACGCGGTGAAACCTTCACCATTACCGCCTATATGGGGTATGATGAACAGGGCAAGCAGCGCAAGAAAACCACGACATATCGCCCGCCGGACGGGGTGACAGCGGGCAAGGCTGAAAAGCTTGCAAGGGCGTTTGCGGCTACATGGGAAGAAAAAATCAGGGGCTATGTTGCCCTTGATGAAAACAGGACGTTTGCCGAACTCGCGGAATGGTATTATTCCACGGTCGCCCCGCAAACCTTAAAGCCGAACGTGCTTGTGAATTACCGCAAGGGCATCTATGACCACATTCTCCCGGTCATAGGGCGGGAAAAGCTGAAAAACATCACGCCGCCGATGTTGGACAGTCTGTTTGCGGAATTGCAGCGTTCGGGCAACATGGAACAGCATTTCCGGCTGAAAGACAAGGCGCTGTTTGACAGTGTAAAGCGGGATGACTTCGCCGAAAAATCCGGCATCAACCGAACGACAATTTACACCCTGTTGCAGGGCGAAACGGTGTCACGGGCAACGGCTGAAAAGGTCGCTGCCGCTCTGGGGATGAGGGTTGACAAGGCATTCGATGATATGACGGAAAAGCGCGGTCTGTCAGGCGCTTCAACAAACAAGCTGAAATTGAACCTGTCCGCAATCTTCACGGCGGCGGTGAAAAAGGAAATCATGCGCCGCAATCCCTGCAAGCTTGTAACGCCGCCGAAAGTGGACACAGCGCCCGCCGCATATCTGAATGAACAGCAATGCCACGAACTGTTAGACTTGCTTTCACAACAGCCGGATTTTCAGTTTGAAGTCATTATCAACTTGTTCATTGCGTCGGGCATCCGCGCCGGGGAACTGTCCGCCCTGTACTGGGATGATATAAACCTTGAAACGGGCATGATGTTTATCCGGCATACGCTTGTGAAAGTCGGCGCGGAATACGTCAGGCAGGAACCGAAAACCATAGACAGCACGCGCCGGATTATCCTGCCGGAATACATCATAGGGCTGTTGAAGAAACATAAAGCCTTGCAGACGGAACAGCGGTTCAAGCTGGGGACGGCATGGAAAGACAAGAACCTTGTGTTTACGAACCTGTCCGGCGGCTTCTATCTGGGAACGAACATGAACAACAAATTGAAGCGAATCATAGCCGGAAGCGATTTGCCACAAGACTTGCATCTGCATTCCATGCGCCACACGCACGCAAGCCTGCTGATTAACTCCGACGTTGCCGCCCGTGTGATTGCGGACAGGTTAGGACACAGCACGACGAAAACCACGCTTGACACCTATTCGCACGTATTCGCGGAAAGTGAAGCGCGGGCAATGCAGGCGGTGGATATGGCGCTGTTCAGGCGGATAAAGTGAAAATGAGCATAAAAAGAACCGCTCCGGGCGGCTATTATTTGTCGCTTATTTGTCGCTTAAAGATACCAAAAGTCGCTTGAAAAAACTCCACGATACCACATTTCAGCGGTCAGCAAACCGCACAAAACCATTTGTTTCTGGGCATTTCTGAATAATCCTATACGACACTAAATTCTGCATATACTCCGAGAAGGAAAATATCTGGACATTCGACGGCAAGGGCGAACTGCTCATCACGATCATGAGCAGTCTTGCGCAGGAGGAATCCCGCAGCATTTCCGAAAACTGCACATGGGGTCAGCGCAAGCGCATGGCCGATGGACGGGTTTCGGTTCCGTTTGACCATTTTCTCGGTTATGAGCGGGGCGAAAATGGCGAGCTGGTTATCAACGAGGAGCAGGCAAAAACGGTCAGACTTATTTACGATTTGTTTCTTCAGGGGTTGACACCGCACACGATTGCCAATCGGTTAACGGCAATGGGCATTCTTACACCACGCAGGAAAGCAAAGTGGAATCAAGGCACAGTCAGGAGTATCCTCACCAACGAAAAATACAAAGGCGACGCCCTGATGCAAAAGTGCTATACCGCCGACTTTCTCACCAAGAAGCAGGTGCCCAACAACGGCGTTCTACCGCAGTACTACGTGGAAGGCGACCACGAGGCGATCATTCCACCGGAGACCTTCGAGCTTGTGCAGCAGGAGATGCTGCGCAGGAACAACCGTGACAATCGTTACAGTGGTGTGGATATATTCGCATCCCGCATCGTCTGCGGAGAGTGCGGTTCCTACTATGGTGCAAAGGTATGGCACTCGAACAGCAAGTATCGCAGGATCATCTATCGCTGCAATCACAAGTACCATGACGGCAAGACCTGCTCAACGCCGAATCTGACCGAGGATGAGATCAAACTATCGTTTGTTGCAGCAGTCAACAGGCTGATTACCAACAAAGATGAAGTCATTGCCAATCTGGAAGGCATGTGTCAAACGCTCTTTGAGACGGAAACGCTCGAAAGCGAAAGAGAAAAACTGAACACAGAGATGTACCTGCTACAGAATATGATTCAGGCAGCCATTGCAGAAAATGCCCATGTCGCGCTGGAGCAGAACATATACCAGAAACGCTTTGATGAGTTGAGCGGAAAGTACGAGGATGCGAAACGTCAACACGACGATATAAAGCAGCAGATTGCCGACAAGACCTCGGCGCGGACAGCTGCCAGTCAGTTTATTGGTACGCTGAAGAAAATGGATGGGCTGATTACGGAATTTGACTTATCCCTCTGGGGAAGCCTGCTGGATCATGCTACGGTCTACTCCAAAGAGGACATGCGATATACATTCAAGGACGGAACCGAGATCAAGCTATAACTCGAACATGAAAAAACATCCTGTGGCAGCTGCTGCAGGATGTTTTATTGCGCCCAGATGCGTCCATTCTCAAACGAATCTGAAAAATGCGTCCATTTGCGTCCATTCCCCAATATTACTACAGGTTGTATCAAAGTCGAAAAGGTTTTTTCGAGGAATTTCAGAGACGCCAGCTTCTCCTGAAACGCCGTCAGGCGCTGCTCCCGCGTTTTGACGACAGAAATTTGCTTAACTTCGTTCAGCTCGGCCTGCAAATCGTCCATGAACAGCGGGTCGATGACCTTATGAATGTTCTCAATGGAGGTATAGTGCATTCCACCCTTGCGCCGGGTTTCGGGGTTCAGGGTGCTCTCAAACACCGCGCCGAAAATGGTCGGGCTGATGCCGCTCCAGTCGAAGTCCTCGCTGGCGCGGCTTAGAAGCAGGGTGAAGATTTCCTCATTAAAGGGCGGAATTTCAATGTCCTCGTCCGAAAACAAGCCGCCATTGACATAGGGGAACGCCGCCAGATCGGGCGCGTCGTCCGGAAGATAGGGATCTCGATCCTCAGGCTTTTGGTCGAGCACATGAAACAGCTCGCGCAAGGCGATACGGCCGTTCTGCATCCCACGGTTGGAGAGATAGTCGTGGAACATGCCATTGTGGCCGAAAATGCCCGCGTCCTCGGCATACAGGCAGAATACCAGCCGCACGCAGAGCATATTCAGGCTTTTCAGCGTGCGCTCGTTGGTGGGATCCTTATATTGCGACAGGAAGGCATCGTAGAGCTTGCCCACCAGCTCGCCCGCCTGCATGGAGATTTCCATTTCGCGCTTAATCTTCTCGTCGCCGGTGTCCACCAGAAAATTCAGGCGGCCATATTCCTTTTCCAAATCCGCAAGGCGCAGAACCTCCGGCGCTTCGTTGGGGCGGTTCATATCGTGAATGTGGAATTCCTGAAAATTGCACACGACAATCCAGCGCGGGTTCTGATCGTGCGGAAGAAAGCCCGCATAGCGCCGCGCCTGCTGAAAAGGCGTGAGCATGGAGCCGTCGGACTGCTTATAGCCCTTGCGCAAATCAATGTCCTGCCCCTTCTGCTCAATCAGGACGCGGGTGGACTTGATCAGACCGTCGATAAAGCTGGTGTGACTCAGCTTCACGGGAACCTCAAATTCGATGAATTTGTCCGGCTCGGCTACGCCATAAACCCTTTGCAGAAGCGACATCCAGAAGGCCTGCGTTTCCTGCTTTTCATCGCCGCGACCCTTCCAGCTTGCGGCAAACTCCTTCGCGGCCGCTCGTTTTTCCATATCGGTCATGATGTACCCTCCCGTGTAAGGCTTTTGTGACAGATGTATGAAAATCCTTGGTTGCATCTATTATAGCGCACTCGGACTCGCTTATCAATAGTTTCCTCCCATCGGAAGCGGATCCGATTCTACAGACTCAGAAGACTGACAACCAGCCGGTCGATTCCGCTTGCCAGCAGGCGCGACAGGCGCGCGGGACTGGCGAGGATGGACGGGTCGAGGGCGAACAGGGAGTTGTAGCGGCCGACCATGTGCAGCTCGTCCGGGTAGAGACGGGCGCGGGTTTCGCAGATATGGCGGCAGTCGGGCACGTCCTGACCGGGGTCAAGGCCGAAGCAGGCGGCGGCCAGCGGGCAGGCATGGGAGGTGTTGGTCTGGTAAAACGGCAGGTGCAGGCTATGCCTGCCGGGCGCGATGGACGGCGCGTAGCCGCAGGCCTCGTATTCGAAGCGCGTCACGCCCAGCTCCGCCAGCCATTCGCGGAAGTCGGCGTCGTCCAGCCCATTCCGTGAAAGTAGCGGCATGGCATTCTGCCAACCGGTTTTACAGGATGCCGATTGGGCATTGGGAGCCTTTGCGGACATATGGACAGCGTCGCTGGTTTTGCTGTCTGAAGCGAGCGCGTTGCTCCAGCCGGTTTCGCAGGAAGCCGGTTGAACGCCGGAAAGCGTCGCGGACACGTTGTCCGAAGGGTCAGATGAGCGCGGCGTTTCTGAAGTCCGTGCGCCGCGACAGCCGGTTTTGTAGGGGAGGCGGGCGTCTTTACGGCGGCGGTTCAGCTGGATGCCGAGGGTGGGGGTGAGGTGGGTTTTCCGCGCGAGCGCGAGGGCGCCCAGATCGTTCACGCAGAGCTCGTCGGCGTTGGTGGTATCGAGATAGGCGAGCAGGCGTTCCGTTTCCGGGACGGCGTTTTCCGAGACTGGGGGAAGGACGATCGTGACATTCAGTCCCTGTTCCTTCGTGCGCGCAAGAAGCTTGGAGAGCAGCGGCCTGTCCGGGAACAGGCGCGGGCAGCCGGCGTTTCCGATGTATATGCGCCCGGCGGGGCGGGCGAAGGCGGGCAGGTTCAACGTGGCTTCGCGCTGGAACGCGTCGAGCGGCAGGGAGAGGAAGCGCCGGTACGCCGCGAAGCTGTCCGCCGTCAGCGCGAGAGTCCAGTCTCCGGGCAGCGAAAACGCGGCCGCGCCGCGCAGCCACGCCGCTTTCTGCCCGGCGAAGCTGCGCGCGGTCGTGTCCACGTAGGGGCAGCCGGTGAGCGCGTGGGCGAGGTACTCGTCGTCGCCCAGTGACTTCAGGCGAAGATACTCCGTATACAGCTTCAGCGCCCGCCGCGCCTCCTTCGCGAAGGCGGGACACGGCACGTCCACCATGCGCAGCACGCCCAGCCGGGTGCGCTCCTCATGGGAAACCCGCCACCCGTCGACCGGACAAGCCACATACGACGCGCGGTCATCGGTCAGAAAGCGCACAGCCAACGACGAAAGCGGCTCCGCGCCATGCGTGCGCAGCCGCATCTGCCGGTCGGATAAACCGGTCAGCGTCGCCGTCTCGCCGTTCGCCGCGCAAATGGCAAGGCCGAAGGGAAGCTCCTCGATCAGCTGCATAAAATCGTCCTTTCAAAACCGCTTGATTGGGCACGCGTACGTTTCGGAACGTTCCTCGCGGAGAAAACTGCGGACAAGAAAAGCGGCTCCGCGTCGTACGGGCGAAGCCGCGGTTGTCGGTTGGGGGAGGTAGGAATCAGCCGCGGGTGGTCGCTTTTTCGATTTCGGCGTTCACGCGCTGGCGGAGGGATGTGAGGTAGGAGGGGGCGATGGGGTAGCGGTCGAATTCGATGGGGGCGACGTCGGCCTCGACCAGCTTCATGGTGAAGTCGCGGCCTCTGAGCTGTTCCAGCAGGTTCAGCGCGCGCAGGTCGTTCATGGCCTCGTCCATGCTCATCAGGCGGATGGTCTCGATGGGCATAAGGTTCTTGCCGGGGTAGACAATATAGCAGTCGCCCGCGGGCGAGAAGCCGTCGCCGTCGGTGGTGAGGAACGGGTTCACCGTATACTCGGAGAACTGGGCGTTATAGAAGTTATAGCCCCACTGCAGGAAGCCCGCGATCCGGTATTTATACAGCTGCACGCCCAGAATGCGCGTGCGCGCGGACGGCATGGCGACGAAGGCGTTGGACACGTCTTTGTACTGGCTGATGCAGTAGTACGTCCACAGACCTGGGATGTTCTCCTCGAGGAACGGGCGGATGTGGTTGCTGGACGGCACGGGGTGCTCCACCGCGCCGCTTCTGTACAGGTTGACGTCCGAGAGCGCGTCCATGATCGTGAAGCCCTCCAGATACGGCTTCACGGCGCAGCGCGCCTTCATATAGTTGTCCAGATGCGCGGGGCCGGGCTCGTCCGAGATGTGGAACAGCGTGCGCTCGCGGACGCCCAGCTTGTCCAGCTCGGCGGTCAGCGCCGGAAGGTAGCTCTGAAGGAAGCGCACGTAGTCCTCGCCGGTCGCGTCGGTATCCCAGCCGAAGATGCGCTTTTCCTCGCCGTTCACGCGCGCGACGATCTTCGGCGCGTGCTCCGCGCCCCACTGGGTGAACAGGTGCGCCATCTCGAAGTATTCCATGCCCGCGCGGCGGCACATTTCCACCCAGCGGCGCAGCTTCTCAAAGCCGAAGGAATACGCGCCGTCTTTGATTTCAATGTCCACCAGCTGGCAGGTGCGCCTTTCGCCGCCCACGCGCGTGTCCAGCGGCGGGGTGTGAATGGGCGTGAGAATGCAGTTGATCCCGCGCTTCGCCGCCGTGCGCACGAAGTTCTCGCACGCCGTCCAGAAGTCCTCGCTGAACATCTCCGTGCGGTAGCTGTCGCACAGCGCGTCGCAGTGGAACCACTGGGTGCGAATCAGCGTCTGCGCGGGCAGGCGCGCGTCGATGCGGCGGTATACGGCGGTCTGCGAAGCCAGACGATTGCCGTCCATGTCCTCCAGAATGATCTCGATGGGGTATTCTCCGGCGGGGAAATCCTCGCCGGCTTCCACGGTGATCCACGCGGCCTCCCAGTGGTTGCTCCACGAGCGGAAGCGGTCGAACTCCACCTCGGTCAGCGCGTCGGGATACAGGCCGGGCGTTTTGCGCAGATAGTTGTCGTCCGCGTCCGGGAAGGTCGGGAACAGCACGGGCACGTAGCGCACGCGGCGCACGTGCAGATGCTTTTCGATGGGCGAGACGATGTGCAGCCGCACGTAATCGCGCGCGGGCAGCTCGTCCATCGTTTTCCACGCCGCCTGAAAGGACACGCTTTCGTTCAGAAAGCCCTCAACGCGGCCGTCAAACGCGCGTGGCTCCTCGTCCGGGAAAATCTTCTCCAGCGAGGATACCAGAAGCAGCTTTACGTTCATCATGGGTTTAATCCCCCTCTCTCAGGTTCTTTGCCATTTCGCCCAGCCGGCGCAGGCGGTTGTTCACGCCCGACTTGCCGATGGGCGGCGAGCACATTTCGCCCAGTTCATACAGCGTGGCCTCCGGGTCGTTCAGCCGCAGGCGGGCGATTTCCAGAAGCGGCGGCGGGAGCGTCTCCAGCCCCAGCTTCTCGTCGATCAGCTCAATGTCGTCGATCTGCGACTGCGCGGAGCGCAGCGCGCGCTCGATGTTGTTGCTGTCGCAGTTCGTCAGCCGGTTGGCCTGATTGCGCAGCTGCTTGATGATGCGCGTGTTTTCCAGCTTCATCATGGCCGCGTGCGCGCCGATGACGGTGAGGAACGTGGAAATGTCCTCCGCCCCCTTCAGATAGGCCACATATTGCGCCCGGCGCGGGCTCACCCCGGCGTTCAGCCCGTATTCGCGCATCAGCGCCGCCACGGCGTTCGCCGTCTCCTCGTTTCCGGCGGAGAGGAACACCGCGTACTCCTTCTCCGGCCGCGAGGCGCTTCCGGCGATCAGAAACGCGCTTTTGAGAAACGAAGCCCGGCAGCAGCCGCGCGAAACCAGCTCCGCCGCCGGCGCGACGCGCACGCCGAACAGCGCGCCTTCGTCCGTAAGCATTAATTGCTCCATGAGCTCCGGCACGCTGCCGTCCGGAAAGCTCAGCTCAAAGCGCATGCTTTCGCCCATCCGCGCCGACTTCGCCGTGCGAATCTCGCACGAGATTCCAAAATGCTTTTTGATCAGCGCGAAATAATAGCGCGAGACGGAGTTGTGCGGCGTGGACAGGCACAGCGCGTACCGCCCCCGCCCGCGAAACGAAATGCCGCCGGACAGCAGCAAAGCCGCCGCCAGCTCCGCGCGGGCGCAGCAGTCCCATAAACACTCCGTGCGAATCAGCTCGCCCCGAATATCCTCAGAAAACGACAAGTCCTTCCCTCCCGAATCCGCGTCCGGCTTATTCCTCCCCGAGGATGCGCACCTCGGTCTCCAGGCGCACGCCGCTGTGTTCGAGCACGCGCGCCTGCACAAGGCGGATGAGGTCGAGCACGTCTCTGGCGGTGGCGTTCCTGTCGTTCACGACGAAGCCCGCGTGCTTTTCGGACACGCACGCGCCGCCGACGCGCAGCCCCTTCAGGCCGGCCTGCTCGATCAGCGCGCCGGCGAAATAGCCCTCCGGGCGCTTGAACGTGCTGCCCGCGCTGGGCAGGTTCAGCGGCTGCTTCTCGCGGCGGCGGGCGCTTAAGTCGTCCATCTTCGCCTGAATGGCGCTCCTGTCGCCCGCGGTCAGCCGGAAGGCGGCTTCGGTCACGATCAGCCCGCGCGAAAGCGCGGCGCTCTCGCGGTAGCCCAGCGCCATTTCGGCGGGGCCGAGCGCGGAGATGATTCCGGTTTCGGGGTCGAGCGCGCGGCAGCCTTCGAACACGTCCGACAGCTGTCCGCCGTACGCGCCCGCGTTCATCGCCATGCCGCCGCCTGCGCTGCCGGGGATGCCGGAGGCGAATTCCAGCCCGGTCAGCGACGCGTCGCGCGCCGCCGCCGCCACGCGGGACAGAAGCGCGCCCGCCTGCGCTCTGATCTGATTTCCGTCCACGGAGATTTTTGAAAACGCTTCGCCCAGCCGAACCGTCAAACCGGGCAGGCCGCCGTCCAGCACCAGCAAGTTGCTGCCGTTGCCGATGATGCGAAACGGCGCGCCCGCGCGCTTCGCTTCCCGCACGGCGAAAAGCAGCTCCCCTTCGCTTGCGGGGGAAAACAGAATTTCGGCGGGGCCGCCCACGCGCATCGTCGTGTGCCGCGCCATCGGTTCGTGTTCCAGCACCTGCGCGATTGATGTGGCCGCGCGGAGCGTATCGGCAAGATTCATCCTTCGCCCTCCCGTTTATTCGGCAATGTCATAGCTGAACTCGCGCAGCGTCTGCTGGCTGTAGGCGAAAATCACCACGTCGGGTTTCACCTTGGCCACGCATTCCTCCATCGTGAGCCGCGTGGAGCGCAGGTCGACCGCGTAGGTGTCGCGAACCGTCAGCGAAAGGAACGCGCCCAGCGGCGTTCCGTAGCTGTCCTTGAACACCAGCACCGTGAGCGGTTCGCCGTCCTCGTTGTGAATGTGCGTCTGCGCGAGATAGGTGGAATAGATATAGTAGGCCTTTTCGCTGTAGCCCGTGTCCGGGTCGCGCTCGAGATTGGCTTCGTTGATCACGGCCTCGCGGAACGTGCCCTCGCGGCGCACGTCGTCGTTCAGCTCCTCGTAGAGCATATGCGTGTCGTACTTCGGCCAAAGCTCGTGAACGTCGTCCGGGGTCACGTTTTCAAAGCCGATCCGTCGGCCGTATTCGCCCATCAGAAGGCGCTCGTAGACGATCTCGTCGAAGTTTTCGACATTCAGCTTCTCCTCGTCCAGCGAAAGCCCCAGCGCTTCGTTCATCGTGCGCGCGGTCTCTCGCGCCGCCGCCAGCGCCATTTTGTGCGACCAGTGCACGTCGCTTTTGTTGATGGCCTCGTCCATCGTGAGCCCGGACGCGCGGTACGCGTCGCGGCTGTCGGAAACCACCACGCCGCGCGCGCGGAAATCGGCCAGCAGCGTGTCGGCGCATTCGATGTTGTTGTCCCAGTCCTCCATGCCCGCGGGCAGCTGCCCGTCCTCATACAGGCCGCTGTGGCAGTAGGAGAACACGGTGGAAATGCCCTTCTCCGCCTTCAGCTTTTCGGCGAAGGAAGCCAGCTCCTCCATCTTGTCGGTGGTGAAGTCGCCGGTGAACAGCCCGTAGTACGCGCCGCACTTCAGCTTCACCATGTCGTTTCCGGCGATGGAGATGATTTTCTTGCCCGTCGCCAGCTGGAACGCCGCGTTCAGCTGCCGGATAGGATTGCGCAGAAACAGGCGGCTGGACACGTTTTCCGACAGCTTCGCGATGCGCGCGGAGATGTCGTCGAACACCGTGCCGTTTCGGGGCATCAGATCCTTATAGCTCACGAAAAAGCCGTAGGCATAGTTCCTGCCGTACTGAACCATGGTTCCGATAAAGATCACCGCGATTGCCAGAAGCAGCGCCAAAGTCAGGATGCGGTTGATATGCTTTCTCATCGCTTCGCCCTCAGAAATTGAAGTAGATAAACGGATTGTAGCTGCCGGAAATCACATAGGTGAACGCCACCGCCGTGACCGCCAGCAGAAGCACGCCCTGCGCGGGCTCCAGGAGCCACGCCGGCACGCGCGCCTTCTTGCGCAGCCAGTCGCCCACCGGCAGCGAAAGAACGGCCGCCGCCGCGAAGAACAGCCCGTATTCGCGCAGGAACACGCCGGACAGCGGGTTCCACAGCGGCGCGCCGGACAGGCCGAACATCGTCTTATAGAAATCGCCCGCCGCCGCGACGCTCTCGGAGCGGATCAAAACCGTCACCACCACCACGGCGAACATCGCGTACAGGTGACCGACGGCGTGCTTCTCCATCCACTTGCCCAGCCCCGTCAGCTTCTCAATGGACAGCACCACAAAAAAACCCACGCCCCACAGCACATACGTCCATTCCGCGCCGTGCCACAGTCCCGTCAGCGACCACACGACGAACATGTTGAACAGCAGCCGGATTTTCGACTTCACGCGGCTTCCGCCCAGCGGGAAGAACACGTAATCGCGGAACCACGTGCACAGCGAAATGTGCCAGCGCCGCCAGAACTCCGTGACGCTCCGCGCGACATAGGGGTAATTGAAATTCTCCAAAAAGTGGAAGCCGAACATTCGCCCGAGGCCGATGGCCATATCGGAATAGGCAGAAAAATCGAAGTAGATCTGGAAGGTGTACGCCACCGCGCCCAGCCACGCGAAGAGCACCGAGGGCATAACGGCGGCAAAGGCCGCATCCGCGATCCGCGCCACGGCGTTCGCCAGCAGCATCTTCTTGCCGAGGCCGAAGAGGAAGCGCACCGCGCCGGCGGAGAATTCGGAGACGGACTCATGCCGCTCGTCGATCTCCTCCGCGACGGTGGTGTAGCGCACGATGGGACCGGCGACGAGCTGCGGGAAGAAGGCGATGTAGAGCGCGAGCTTGAGCGGGTCGCGCTGCACCGCGGCGTCGCCGCGGTACACGTCAATGACGTAGCTCAGGCCCTGAAAGGTGAAGAAGGAGATGCCGATGGGCAGCGTTACCTGCGGCACCGGAACGACCGGCAGCAGAGCGTGGAGCATCTCACCGAAGAAGCCCGCGTACTTGAACCAGCCCAGCAGCGCAAGCCCCAGCACCACGGCAAGCGTCATGCCGAGCCGCCGCGTCCTTGGGCGGTGCGCCGGTCCCGCCAGCAGCCCGCCGGCGTAGTTGATGGCGATGGAGAGCAGCATGAGCAGCAGAAATTTCGGCCCACCGCAGGCATAAAACGCCAGCGAAAAGGCCAGCAGGACAAGGTTCCTCAGATAGCGGCAGCGCCGCGGCACAAGGAAATACAGGACAAGCAGGCACGGCAGGAAAAAGATCAGAAAGCTGGCGCTGCTGAATACCATGACACTCTCTCCCCTCTTGAAAATGAGCAAAAAAAATCCGGCCCCTTTTTTGACCGGACGCATCCGACATCTTCTCGACCGCTGCGGCTGCGGCCGCAGGTCCTCCGATGACTCTCGCATTTCTTGCTGTGGCTATTGTAGCATAAGAAAGGGCAAAGTCAAGCATTTGCACAAATTCTTGAAATATCTGTTGACATCACATGGGAATCCGGGTAGAATAATTTCAGCAAATACCAGACAAGTTCATACTTCATCAAGAGTGGTGGAGGGAACGGCCCGATGATACCACGGCAACCTGCAGCGCAAGGTGCCAAATCCGTCGAACGAATCGAAAGATGAGGGAAAGCAAAAAGTTTTCGCACTCGACCGATTCGGCCGAGCGCTTTTTTTGTGCTCCCGCGAGAAAAGAAAGGAAAGAAGAATCATGGCAAAGCGTTTATTCACCTCCGAGTCCGTCACCGAGGGGCATCCCGACAAGATCTGCGACCAGATCTCCGACGCGGTGCTCGACGCCATTCTGGAAAAGGACCCCAATGGCCGTGTCGCCTGCGAGACGACCGTCTCCACCGGCCTTGTCCACATCATGGGCGAGATCACGACGAGCTGCTACGTCGATATTCCCAAGATCGCGCGTGAGGTCATCCGCTCGATCGGCTACGACCGCGCGAAATACGGCTTCGACTGCGACACCTGCGGCATCATCACCAACATCGACGAGCAGAGCGGCGACATCGCCATGGGCGTGGACAACTCCTATGAGAACAAGGAAAGCGGCGCGAGCGACCTCGACAACGGCGCAGGTGACCAGGGCATGATGTTCGGCTACGCCTGCGACGAAACGCCGGAGCTGATGCCGCTGGCCATCTCACTCTCGCACAAGATGGCCAAGCGCCTGACCGAGGTTCGCAAGAACGGTACGCTTCCGTTCCTTCGCCCCGACGGCAAGACACAGGTTTCGGTCCGCTATGTCGATGGCAAGCCCGAAGCCGTCGAGAAGGTGCTCATTTCCACTCAGCACGACGAGGGCGTTGAGCATGACCAGCTCGAGGCCGCGCTTATCGAGCATGTGATTAACCCTGTGCTTGCCGCTGAAGGCCTGAAGGCCGCAAGCGACATGGATATCTACGTGAATCCCACGGGTCGTTTCGTCATCGGTGGCCCTATGGGCGATACGGGCCTCACGGGTCGCAAGATTATCGTCGATACCTACGGCGGCATGGGCCGCCATGGTGGCGGCGCGTTCTCGGGCAAAGACTGCACGAAGG
>ERZ824488.907-NODE-907-length-35801-cov-28.706960_pt1 | contig 35801 bp, 30 predicted proteins | sample MGYA00519936_ERZ824488 | MGnify/ENA primary metagenome ERZ824488 (study PRJEB31778, sample SAMEA3449153) | human gut metagenome | biome: human gut; feature: human-associated habitat; material: faeces | place: United Kingdom | collected 2010/2012 ... | reverse complement strand
TCGGCTGCCTGATGGCGCTGTACAGCATACTTACAATAATCATGCTGCACCGGGGATAGCTTCAGCTAACATTTGCAATTTCCCTCGCCATGCTGTATAATTCTCCTTGCGCACTTGACGCTGCCAACGTGGAGCGGTATCGAAGTGGTCATAACGGGGCTGACTCGAAATCAGTTGAACCGCGAGGTTCCGTGGGTTCGAATCCCACCCGCTCCGCCACACAGGCCTTGCCTTACGGTGAGGCCTGTTTTTAATTTCCCTGTTGTACTGCCGCAGGTTCTTTCCTTCAATACCCTTTTTTCAGGGTATAGTTCACCCCGATAAGGAGGCAAAAGCTCTTTCGCTGCAACTGGCTTCACCCTGTAGAAATTGCAGCGCCAGTGAAAACCGCTTTGCGGTTCCAGACTCGTAACAACCGAGAATTCCGGTCCCGCAACAAGCGAAAACCTCCTTGACAAAGAATAAAGCAATCTTATAATCAAAATAGACGGTAAATAGACCTGCCGGCGCAACCGGAGCCGTGCCCTCCGGATCTGTACAGGGAGCGCTTCGCTGTGCCGGAAAAAGGGCGAGGGTACGCTTTGACAGTAGCGGTTAAATGGCGGCAGCTTGGCGAAAGAAATCCTGCGCTGCAGGACAGAAGAGAATGCAAAAGCAATGAACACCGAAAAAACTTCCACGGGCAAAATGAGGGTCTATTTCAGGGCGCAGAACATCGAGTTTTCCGCAAAGCGCATCTTTATAGACGGGCTGGGCGGCATGGCATACGGTCTGTTCGCTTCGCTCCTGATCGGCACCATTATCAGTACCGTCGGCACCTATCTCTTTGACCTTCGCTTTACGCTGTGGGGCAATGAATACAGCCTTTTTGCGGATGCAAACGGCTTTGCCAAGGCGGTGCAGGGCGCGGCCATGGCTGCGGCCATCGGCTATGCCATGAAGGCGCCTGCATTTGTGCTGTACTCGCTGCTGACCGTAGGCTATGCAGCAAACGCGCTGGGCGGCAGCGGAGGTCCCCTGTCCGTTTTCTTCGTGAGCATTGTATCCATCTTTTTTGGCAAGCTGGTTTCCAAGCGCACGCCGGTGGATTTGATCGTCACCCCCGCCGTGACCATCCTGACTGGCGTGCTTGCCGCCATGCTCATCGCCCCGCCCATCGGAAAGATAGGCACGGTTATAGGCAACTTTATCATGTGGGCGACTGAGATGCGCCCCTTTGTCATGGGTCTTCTCGTCTCCGCCGTCATGGGCGCGGTGCTTACCCTTCCCATCAGCTCCGCGGCAATATGCGCTGCATTCGGGCTGACCGGCCTTGCGGGCGGCGCCTGCGTCGCAGGCTGCTGCGCCCACATGGTGGGCTTTGCCGTAGCCTCCTGGCGGGAGAACCGCTTCCAGGGCCTTGCGGCGCAGGGGTAAGGTGCCGGCAAATCGAAAGCTGCGGGGGTGTATTTTTATGAAATTGAGAAAAGTAAAGGCAATCGCTAAATCACTTCTCGGTATCTTTTCGGCTCTTATGGCGCTAATGTTGCTCACATACAATGCAGTCTTTGGCTATATAGCGATCGCCGTCATGTGCCTCTATGGAATCCTTGTTGCCGCATTTTGGCGCTGCCCCAAATGCAGGAAAAACTTAGGCCCGCTTTATGTGAAGTACTGCCCTAATTGCGGCGAAAAGCTGAACTGACAGCTCCCGGCCTGCCAGGCCGGACGATCCTGAACTTGACGATCCTAACGTTGCAGGTGTGCTTATGCAAAGAATTAAAAGGTTGAATAATTATCAAAAAGGTGTCATTATCGCAATGGTCATTATGGCGCTGATTTTTGCGGTGATTTACCCTAAGACCCTCGCAAGAGTCGGATATAGGTACCACGACGCGATCCTCGTCCCGCAGCAGGAAGGCGGGAACACGGTGTATTCAGGCAAGATCGACGGAGGGCAGGCCCAATTCATAGTGTCTGAAAACAAGTCCGTCGTGTTGCAGTACCGCGATAAAACCTATGGCCCTTACATGATACAGGAGAACCCTACCGCGATCCCCAAGGATGAAAAATTCGAAGACGGCATAATCGGCATTGAAGTTTTCAACGGCGATAAGGTGCTGTTCCGCGGTGGGCTGGTAGATTATGGCGATGCTTATTGGCTTTACAATGAGGATGGGACCTTATATGGTTTCGAATTCTCCTATGCGCCCGACTATGGGCTCGAAGTGGATCAGGACGGCAATGAGGTAGATAAAATGGCGCCGTCTGCTTATACGATTTATGAGCTGCTGAACCAGCCCAAGCTGACGCACAAGGGCGATGCATCCGCATGGTTCGGTGCAGTCTTTGTTTGTATTCTCAACACGCTATCCATATTATTTGCAGACGAGCTGTTCAGATGGAATCTATCGTTCCAGATCCGAAACACAGAGGACGCCGAGCCGTCCGACTGGGAAATAGCGGGAAGGTACATGGGCTGGACAGTTTTGGCGATCACGGCTTTGGTAATCTTTATTACCGGGTTGCAGTAATGGGGCGCTGTTCGGAGATATTGTAGTCTTATCATTCCCCCCAAGCAGCCCTAAGCCCTTCTTGACAAAGGCGGAAGCGACCTTATAATCAAAATAGACGCCAAATGTGTCTGTTCGTTGACGCAGTATAGAGGGGGAATGAAAAAGCAATGAACACCGAAAAAACTTCCACGGGCAAAATGAGGGTCTATTTCAAGGCGCAGAACATCGAGTTTTCCGCAAAGCGCATCTTTATAGACGGGCTGGGCGGCATGGCATACGGTCTGTTCGCTTCGCTCCTGATCGGCACCATTATCAGTACCGTCGGCACCTATCTCTTTGACCTTCGCTTTACGCTGTGGGGCAATGAATACAGCCTTTTTGCGGATGCAAACGGCTTTGCCAAGGCGGTGCAGGGCGCGGCCATGGCTGCGGCCATCGGCTATGCCATGAAGGCGCCTGCATTTGTGCTGTACTCGCTGCTGACCGTAGGCTATGCAGCAAACGCGCTGGGCGGCAGCGGAGGTCCCCTGTCCGTTTTCTTCGTGAGCATTGTATCCATCTTTTTTGGCAAGCTGGTTTCCAAGCGCACGCCGGTGGATTTGATCGTCACCCCCGCCGTGACCATCCTGACTGGCGTGCTTGCCGCCATGCTCATCGCCCCGCCCATCGGAAAGATAGGCACGGTTATAGGCAACTTTATCATGTGGGCGACTGAGATGCGCCCCTTTGTCATGGGTCTTCTCGTCTCCGCCGTCATGGGCGCGGTGCTTACCCTTCCCATCAGCTCCGCGGCAATATGCGCTGCATTCGGGCTGACCGGCCTTGCGGGCGGCGCCTGCGTCGCAGGCTGCTGCGCCCACATGGTGGGCTTTGCCGTAGCCTCCTGGCGTGAGAACCGCTTCCAGGGCCTTGCGGCGCAGGGTCTCGGTACCTCCATGCTCCAGGTTCCGAACCTTATGCGCAAGCCCGTGCTCTGGCTTCCGGCGGTCGCCGCCTCTCTGGTGGGAGGACCTCTTGCGACCTGCGTGTTCCACCTGGAGCAGAACGGCTTTGCAATCGCCTCCGGCATGGGGACCTGCGGCCTTGTGGGTCCCATTGGCGTCATCGTGGGCTGGGTCAACGGTGACGGCGCCACCGCTTGGGATATTGTTGGCCTCATTTTGGTGGCCATAGTGGTTCCTGCGCTTGTATCCTGGGCCGTATCCGAGCTTATGCGCAGACGTGGCCTGATCAAGCCGGGGGATTATAAGCTGGAGCTGTAAAAAGCGAAGCAGCAGCGTCTGCGGTCTTCACGGACAAAGCTCTTCCGCCTTATACATGCCAAAACCTCAAAGCCCCCGGAAATCCGGGGGCTTTCTCAATATACTAATGCTGCGAGGCCATCTATGGGGCCTGAGCTTTATGACGCAAGCAGCTTCTCAACATTCTTGTCCGTTCCCAGCACCCATATGGTGTCGCCGGTCTCCATGACATTGTCGCCGTCAGGCACTATGGGCTGCACACCGCCATGGCTCAGGCCTATGAGCACGCAGGAGTATTGATCCTGTATGCCGGAATGCTTTACGGATACGTTGCAATAGGGTTCACTACCATTAAGCTTTATCTCGGCGCAGCGGAGCGGCACCTGCCGCTCGCCCCTGCCCATACCCATAAACTCCTTCAAGGGAGTTACAGTGTGCTTTCCTATGTCATGGTTAGCGCAGTATTTCTTTATATGGCGTTCTGCTCCCATGGCAAATATGTGGTCTCCGGCTTGCAGCACCGTGCGGCCTGCGGGCAGCATCATTATCTCCGTATCCCGCTCTATCTTGAGCACAAACAGGCCATTGTTCTTACCCCAGCCAATATCCATAAGCGATTGGCCCACGAATTCATCCGGAACTATAAAGGAGAGTATTTTATAGCTCTCGTCGTATATTTCCATAGTTTCAGGCATTGGCATACCGTCAGCTACAGCCATGCCGGCAAACAGTATCGATGCCCTTTTGAGCTTTGAATAACGTGCGCGCTGGCGGCTGTCAAGCACATACAGCACTCCGCCTATGGCCATCCAGCAGAGGAACAACACCGTTGCCAGCTTGCCTATCCATACAGGCTGCCCGGGCATCAGCAGCAGAACCAGAAGCACAGCCATACAGAGTCCCGCAAACCAGGCTGTCTTTGCCCCTCCGGGTATCGTATAAGGGCGCTTAAGGCCGGGCTCGCTGCGGCGAAGCTTTATGAGACAGAAAGCTGTGAGCATCCAGCTGACAACGTATCCCGCCGCCGAGAAGGTGGTAAGATCGCCTATAAGCCCACTGCCGAGGAAGGGGCCCATAAGAGAGGCGATAAGCGTAACCTTTAATGCATTTATCGGGGTCTTATAGACCGGATGCTGCTTTGCAAGTACATCAGGTACGATGCTGACACGAGCCATCGCCATGAGTATCTGCGAGGAGGCCATCATGAAGCCGTTCCATGTGGTAAGCAGGCCGCATATGGAGCCTATAAGTATCAGCAGATATAAGGATTGGCCCAGAGGACCGGGGTAAATATCACGGAATAGCAATGCCGCCGCCGGACTGTCAAACCCGATGAACTTCTCCCAGGGCATCGCCCCTCCCAGGGTAAAGAGCAGCAGCGCGTAAAACAGACAGGAGCTTACAACTGTCAGCACAACTGTTTTGCCGACTGACTTTATGTTGCCGCCGGCGCTTTCGATTCCCTGCGGTATGGTCTCAAACCCCGCTATAAAGAATGGTACCGAGGCAAGTATTGACAGCATACCGCCTAAAAAGCTGCTGTGTGATCCCTTGCCAACGTTTTCGTAAACCGGGCTTAAGTTGGCAAAGCTGAACTTGCCCATGGCAAATATCATAGCCAATACGCCGCTTCCCACAAGAACAAAGCACAGCACCCTCTGGAGCATGGCGGAAGCGGAAACGCCCTTGCGGTTTATGCAGTACAGTATTACGGAAATCACCGTGCCAACGATTATATGACCTATGTATATATCCGCCCCGGCAAGCGTATATAAAGGCTCGCCATGCTTGAGCACCGGGAACAATATGCTGAGAATATCAACTACATATATGGCTTCCCAGGGTATTATGGTTATGAATGCACCGAAAGCCGTCCAGCCGGATATGAAGGCGGTATTATCGCCAAAGGCGCGGAAGGCATATGCCATTCCGCCGCCTGTTACGGGCAGCATTGCACAAAGCTCGCAATAGCAAAGCGCTACCGGTATCATCATAACCAGGGCAAGTATGTAGCCCAGCGCCGCAGGCAGGGGGCCGCCGCTTCCTGCCATCCAGCTGTTTATGGATACAGCCCAGCCCACGCCGACTATGGCGCCAAAGCCTATGCAGAAAAAGTCAACGGCAGATACCTTTTTTGTCTCGTTCATTTCGCGTGCCTTCTTTCCAGTACGATTACTAATCGTTAGCATTAATAATTCTCATCAATCAAATTGCCGCTTTATATCATAATCGCGGTTAAATTTTTTGTCAATGCATAAAAACCTATTTTTATGAGTCATATTTTTCACACAGTCGGCGTGCGGCAGCCCTGCGGCGTCAATGGGCAAGGATAATAAAAAAGCGCCGCGGCGATCCTTGCGGATGTGCGGCGCAATCATGCTTCCTAAGGGGTGATTCTTTGCGCTATGCCTGCGTTTCCTCGGCAAGCTCGCGGAAAATAGGCAGGCTGCGCTTTATCATATCATGTGAAACGCAGGTACTGAGGCGGAAATGGCCGGGGCAGCCGAATTCATTTCCCGGCACCACAAGAAGATCCTTCCTCATAGCCCGAGCGGCAAATTCTTTTGCGTCCCCGCCGGGCGCTTCAACAAAAAGATAAAACGCGCCCTTGGGCTTAACGCATTTGTAGCCGTATTCCGCCAACGCATCATATAGCGTTCTTCTGTTCCTGTCATACGCCTCTACATCGGGGCGTAGCTTTACGCAGCGCGCCAGCATCTGCTGCATGGTGGAGGGGGCGCATACATGGCCCATGCTCCTTGACGCGCCGGATATGGCAAGCAGGAGCTCATGGCTGTCCTCCGCCTCGTCCGTCACGCAGGCATACCCTATGCGCTCGCCCGGGAGAGACATCGACTTGGAATATGAATAGCACACTATGGTATTTGCATACAGCTTGGGTATGAACGTGACCTCGGCGCCGTCGTATACCAACTCGCGGTAGGGCTCATCCGCTATTATATATATCGGATGCCCGTACTCCGCGCTTCTCTGCTCAAGCAGCCTGCCCAGCCGGCACAGCGTCTCCCTGCCGTATACCGCGCCGGAGGGGTTATTGGGGGAATTCACTATCACAGCCTGAGTATGGGGGGTTATGCGCTTTTCCAGCTCGTCGAACCGTATCTGGAACGCCTCGGTATCCGCCGACACCGTCACGAGCTTCATTCCGCTGCTTTCTGCATACATCGGGTATTCAGGAAAGTATGGTGCGATCACTATTACCTCGCTGTCCTTTACGGCGATAGCCTTCAGGGACGCTATAACGGCCGCTGCCGCGCCGCAGGTCAGCAGCAGGTTATTTGAGCTTATATTCATGCCGTACCGCTCATTCAGATCCTCCGCTATGGCCTCTCTGGCCCGCTTATCTCCCCCGGCAGGCGTATAACCGTGAAGCATAAGGCTGTTCCCCTCCTGTATAAGGCCGGTTATGGTATTATCCACCTGCTTGTGTGTGGGTATAGAAGGATTCCCGAGCGAATAATCAAATACGTTTTCTTCGCCGACCTGCTGTTTGCGTTTTAGTCCGAACTCAAATATTTCACGTATGCAGGACTGTTTTGATCCCAGGACGTACATTTTTTCCGATATCATATTATCCCCACCTCGTCTTTTTGGTTAACCCTGCGCCGCAACCGCGCCAAAGGCGATCGACGCCAGCTTTGTCTCCGCATTGTCTGATCTGGATACCAGTACTATGGGTACCTTTGCCCCAACGATTATTCCCGCGCTCTTTGCGCCGCCAAACAGCGACATGGCCTTTCCCATTGCATTGCCCACCTCATAATTGGGGACCAGAAGTATATCAGCCATACCGGCTCCGGGGGCGTTGTATTTTTTATGCGCGCAGGCCTCCCGGCTCACCGCAAGATCCAGCCCTACCGGGCCGTAAACCTGCATATCATACTTGCTCCAGCGCTCCGACATACCCGCAAGCTCCTGCGCGTCCACCATAGACTGTATCTTTGGGTTTACCGTCTCGGCGCCGCATATGCAGGCCGCGTACAGCCTCCCAAAGCCTATGCTTTTCATCGTGATGGCGGCGTTTTCCAGTATCTCGGTCTTCTTTGCGAGGTCGGGGAAGGGGTTCATGCCCCCGTCCGTAACTGCCATGAGCCTGTATCCCGCAGGCTGATAAAGCATCACGTGGCTTATCAGCCGTTGGGTGCGTATGCCGTTTTCCTTATCCAATACAGCACGCATAAGGTCAGCAGTATTCAGTATTCCCTTCATAAGCAGATTTGCCCTTCCGCTGCGCACTGCGCTGACGGCCTTTGCGGCACAATCCGCATCGCTGTCAGCCGGAATAAGCTCAAAGCCGCTGTCCTCTTCGCCCAGTTCACTGAGTATGCTCTTTATCCGTATTACATTTCCCACCAGTATGGCATTTGCGATATTCTTTCGTTTTGCCTCGCAAACCGCCTTCAGTACCTCCTCATCGTGCGCCGCGGCTACCGCTATTACTCCGGAAGCCATGCCTGACGCCGTCCTTATCAGGCTTTCTATGGTGATCATCTTAACATCTCCTATCAGTATTCAGAGCATTTCCCGCCGTGGAGCACCCTCAGCGCCCCCTCGGCCAGGCTTTTCATTTCCTCCTCACCCGGCAGGCAGATAACCGGCGCCACTTTGGAAACATATGAGGTTATCTCTCTGCACAGGCTCTCGCTGTACGCCATTCCACCTGTATATACTATGGCGTCCACCCTGAAGCGCAGTACAGCTGCCATGGAGCCTATATCCTTGGCAAGCTGATAGGCAAGGGCACGGAATATCAGCGTTGCTTCCTTGTCACCGTCATTCATCTTTTTTTCCACTTCGCGGAAATCCTTTGTTCCGAGGTAGGAATACACCCCCGCCTCCGAGCCAAGCATGCGCTTCACTTCCGCCTTTTCCCGGCCGGAATAGCACAGCTCCACTACGGCGTTCACCGGCAGCGCGCCGCCCCTGTCCAGCCCCATACTGCCGTCGTCCTTGACGTTATATACGTCAACTACCCTTCCTTTTTCGTGGGCTGCCACCGATACCCCGCCGCCCAGATGAGCAACGATGAGGTTCAGCTCCTCATATGACCTCCCCATTTGCTGCGCCGCCCTGCGCGCCACCGATTTGTGATTGAGTGCATGGAAAAAGCTCTGCCGCTCCATGCCCTTCATTCCGGATATACGCGCAACATCCTGCATCTCGTCCACACAGACCGGATCTACAAAATATGCCGGTATCCCTGCGGGCTTCGCAAGCTCCTCTGCGATATACGCGCCCAGGTTTGCCGCGTGCTCGCCATAGCCGGGATGGAGTATATCATCTATGACTCTGTCGTTTACGGCGTATGTGCCGGAGGGGATATGGCGCAGCAGGCCGCCCCTTCCGCATATGGCGTCAAAGTCGGATACCTTAAAGCCGTTTTCCTCCAGCGCATCCAGTATCAGTTTTTTGCGGTACGGCATCTGCTCAGCTATATGGGCGAATTTTGAAAGCTCCTGCGCGCTGTGGCTTATACTGACGCGCATGACCTCCTTTTCTTCGTCAAAGGCGGATATTTTTGTTGACGTTGCCCCCGGATTTATCACAAGAACCTTCATAAGCATCCCTTCCGATCAGGCTATACGGCCCCGTATCCGGCGCGGTAGGCCCTGATGTTCATATCCCTGAATTTTTCCGGCACGGTATCCGCTATGACCGCTTCCCAGTCTATGCCGTCCATGCCCAGCACCTTTATCATGCTGCCGAAGAGAACTATATTCATGCACTTGGGATTGCCCATATCCTCCGCTATCTTTGCCGCGTTCAGCGTATAGCAGTTAAATCTGCTCTTCATGGCTTCTATGCAGCCCTTGGGATATTCGCACATACCCGCCGCCGTGGTGGAGGATTCTATCTCAAAATCGTTTATAACGGCTATCCCGTCCGGCTTGAGATAGTCGGCATAGCGCACCGCCTCCATCTTTTCAAAGGCCACGACTATATCCGCCGCGCCCTTGCCTATCACCGGGGAATATACCTTTTTGCCCCAATGCACCTGCGTGGATACGCTTCCGCCGCGCTGGCTCATGCCGTGGACCTCAGACATCTTTACGTCATATCCGGCGCGCATAAGTCCATTTACCAGAACCTTCGCCGTCAGTATAGTTCCCTGGCCGCCTACGCCTACAAGTATCGCGCTTTTATTCTGTTCCATGGAAATTACCTCTCCCTTCTTGAAATGGCGCCCTTGGGGCATACCTGAGCGCAGACGGTGCAGCCTATGCACTGTGCGGCGTCTATGCGCGCCTTGCCCTCATTTACCATGACGGCAGGGCAGCCGACCTTTAGGCACATTTTGCAGCCTATGCACTTTTGCGCATCCACCTCGCATAACCCTATATCGTGCTTTATCCTCTTTATCAGCACGCAGGGACGGCGGGTTATGATAGCCGCCGGTACCTCGGAAGCCATGGCTTCCTCTACCGCTTTTTCCATGGCGCGAAGATCCTGCGGATCCACTATAATAACCTTTTCATAGCCAATGGAAGTAAGTACGTCCTCTATCCTTATCTTTTCCGCCACATCCCCCTGCAGCGTATAGCCGCTGCCCGGGTTATCCTGATGCCCCGTCATGCCTGTTATGGAATTATCCAAAACCACGGGTATAACCTCGCCCTTGTTGTAGATTATCTCCGCCGCGCCGGTCATCCCGCTATGGAAGAAGGTAGAATCCCCCATTATGCCGAATACCTTTTTATCCTTTACGCCGCTGCGCTCAAAGGCCTTCGCCATGCCCATGGCAACCGTAAAGCCTCCGCCCATGCACACGCAGCTGTCTAAGGCGGAAAGGGGCGCGGCCGCTCCGAGCGTATAGCAGCCTATATCCCCTGCCACTACCGCGTTCTTGTGGCGGGATATGGTATAGAAGAAGCCACGGTGGGGGCATCCCGGGCAAAGCACCGGCGGACGCGGAACAGGCTTCACGTCAAGCTCCACGCTTGCGGCCTTCTCGCCGAAGAGCCTTTCTTTAAGTATCTGCGGGTTGAGCTCGTACATATCGCCTATGAGCTCCTTGCCCACGCACTCTATGCCGGCGGCCTTCATCTGCTCCTCCATAAAGCCATCGAGCTCCTCTATGACGTAGAGCTTATCGACCTTCTTTGCAAAGCCTCGTATCAGCTCGATGGGAAGGGGATTGGTAAGCCCCAGCTTAAGAAAAGACGTATCCTCCGGGAAAGCGTCCTTTGCGTACTGATACGCTATGGAGGCGGTCACAACGCCTATTTTGCCGCCCTTCATTTCTGCTACATTAAGCGGGCAATCACATGCGTACTCCTCAAGCTTCTTCATGTTTTCTTCCAGCTTCGCCCTGTTTGCGTATGCGTTGGCGGGGGTGGATACGAACTTGCGCACGTTGCGCGCATATTCCTTTGCCTTGTGCTCCTCCCTTTCGCCGAAGGTCACGATGCTCTTTGAATGGGCTATCCTTGTGGTCGTCCTGAACAGCACCGGCATATCGAAGCGCTCTGATATCTCGTATGCGGTATGCATGAAATCGAGGCACTCCTGAGAATCCGACGGCTCCACCATAGCTATCTTGGCAGCCCTTGCGTAGTTCCTGTTGTCCTGCTCGTTCTGCGATGAATGCATGCTCGGGTCGTCTGCGGATATTATTACAAATCCTCCGTTGACTCCGTTATAAGCCGCGGTAAAGATAGGGTCTGCCGCCACATTTACGCCTACGTGCTTCATGGCCGCGAGGCTGCGCACTCCGGCGATGCTGGCGCCGTATGCCACCTCCACCGCCACCTTTTCGTTTGGCGCCCATTCGCAATACAGGTCATCTCCATATTTGGTCAGGTTTTCAAACACCTCGGTGCTGGGCGTTCCCGGATATGCGGAGCATACCCTCACCCCGGCTTCATACGCGCCTCTTGCTATTGCCTCATTTCCGTAAAGTAGATGCTTTTCCAAATTTATCCGCCTCCCGTCATACTAAAAGAGTTGTTCCATAGCTGAATTGACTGACTTTTTTCTATTTTCCTGCTTATATTTTATTTCAGCTTATTGCGCTGTGTAAAGCGCGACCTTATAATAGTGATATTAGCAAACCTTATTATAAAGAGAGATGGAATTCAATGAACATACTTCAGTTAATATATGTCCTGGAAGTTGCGAAATATCACAACGTATCCAAGGCGGCAAGCAGGCTTTACCTCTCCCAGTCCGCCCTTTCCCAGCAGATATCCCGGCTTGAAAAGGAGTTGGGTTACGAGCTTTTTTCCCGGGCTTCCCATGGGTTTTACCTTACGGAAAGGGGCAGACAGTTCTGCGATGCGGCGCAGCCCGCAGTAGACAGCTGGCAGCGGTTTCAGCGCAGCATGGGCTTTGAGAACAGCAGGTGTAAAAAGCATCTTCGCATCGCCATGGGATCGCGTGTGTATTCAAACGGTCTTTTTCAGGATATAGCGTCTTTTTTTGATAATCTTCCGGATTTAGAGGTAACCTTCATAACCGAAGCGGGCTTCGACTACCTTGCGGGACTTAAGGATGGCTCCATAGATCTTGCGCTGGACAGGCTTCCGCCCCACAGCCTTATGAACGATTGCCCCCCTCTGGATTGCTGCAATCTTATAGGCGAAAGCCAGTGCGTTCTCATGTCTCCTATGGATCCAAGAAGTACGCTGGAGTATATCTCCCCCCGGGAATTGCAGGGCAGTGCCATGATAACCGGCCTGGAAGGCTCCATCGAGGACAGGACGCTTAAGGAAACCTTCAAAAATCACGGCATATCCCCCGGGCGCGTATACCGTTCCGACGGTATACACACGGTCATAAACCTTATCCTCAGCGGCAAGGGGGTAGCCATAGGGCCCCGTTCCTTCGCTTCATATTATGGCGTAGCGGCAGTGCCTCTCAACCCTCCCGGGCTGGTTTATCTCAGCTTTATCTGCCCCGCCGACCGCTCCAGCTCCCCCGAGATAGTTATGTTCCGCAAATACCTTCTCGATATATGCGGTCACAGATTCTGACGGCTTCTCCCCGCTTTTTTTGATGAAAAAAGGGCTTTCTGACGCTTTTCTCGCGGCAGCAGGCCCTTTTTCTCTTTGTCTTATTTTTTTATTGATTTGCCAGGCTCACGTACTTGTCGTACAGGAAGCCGTACTGCTTTCCGCACTTTGCAAAGCACCATCCGTCGGATACATAGTATACCGTCACATTCTCTCCCTTATCCAGCTTGCCCAGCTTCTTGCTGCCGGTGGAAGGGCCGCTCCTGATGTTCACTTCGGAATTCGTTACGCATTTCTGCGGAGTTATTCCTGAACTGACCTTTTGTATGTCCACAGTACCCGCCTTTGTGGGCTTGAGATAATCAGAACTGATAAAGCCCGCCTGCCCGCCGTATACGACGTAATACCAGCTTCCCGTCTGGCCTATTATCTCCACCTCGGCGCCCTTTTTAAGGGTTTCGTAAACCTTGGTATTCTTCGTATTGGGGCCGCTCCGGAAGTTCACTTTGGAATTGGTCTCGCCCCTGGGCAGCACCACGCCGGAGCTGCTGTCCACATTCGCTGCCGTATCCTTATCATTCTCCCCGGTGCCTACGGCCGTGCCTTTATCGTGTACAGTGCCCGTGACGTACTTCGCGTATATGTAGCCCCTTGTACCCTTATATTCCACAAGGCACCAGCCATTTTCATTAGCGTATATAGTAACCTCGGTGCCCTTGGGCAGGCGCGCGAGTTTCTTTGTACTGGAGGAAGGACCCTGCCTCATATTCACCTTGGTATTGGTTTTTCCAGTGCCTATGGCGTCGTCGCTTTCCGCCCTGCCTGCATTCTGCTGCTCGCCCCCCGCATATGCTTCCGTCACCTTTACATACTTTGAGCTTACAAAGCCCTCCGTTCCGTCAGAGGTCTTTACGGAATACCAGCCATCCTTTTTGCCATAAAGTATAAGCTCTGTATCCTTTTTCAGAGTAGCTATTATCGCTGAATCGGTATTGCTGCCCTTGCGCAGCCTGACGCTGCCAGTGGTAACGCCCTTACCGGCAGCATCTGAGCCGCCGTTTACCTTCTGTGTGCCTGTCTGCTGTATGTAGTCCTTATGTACATATCCCTTCAGCTGCCCTGTCTGGACGCTGTACCAGTTTCCGGACTGTCCGAGTATGTATACTCCGGTGTTCTTTTCAAGCTTCTTTAAGGAATTATACGACGTGCCGGGGCCTATGCGCATATTCACTCCGGAGGAAGTCACCCGGCCTACCTTTACTGTATCTCCGCCATCGTCCTGCTTCGGAACAGTCGCGGCGTCGTCCTGAGATTTGATATTCTCCTGCTTATCCCCGCCCGTGACCTTTACGTAGCTTTCGCTGATATATCCAAGCTTGCCGCCTGCCTCGCCATAATACCAGCCTCCGGTCTTGCCGTATATGCTTATGCTGGTGTTTTTATCCAGCTTGTCTATGCTGGCATAGGACACCGCGGGGCCATTGCGGAAGTTTACCCCCTGCCCCGTCACTATACCTGAGGCCACAGATTCCGGAACCAGTATTATATCTGCCGCTTCACTGTCATTATCGCCGCCGTTTGCGCCATCGGCCTTCGGTACCTCCTGCTCTTCATCGGCATCTGACTTCTGCGCCGGGTAGCCCGTTATGCTCACATATGTGGATATGACGTACCCCTTCTTGCCGCTTGGCGTGGATACCAGATACCAGCCCCCCGCGGAATCGTATATGTACAGCTGCGTATCTCTTTCCAGCTTATCGATGCTCTCATAGGAGGTGCCGGGGCCTGTCCTCATATTCACGCCGGAGCCGTTCACTGTACCGTATGCCTGTACGCCCTCCGGAACATCTGCAGCAGGACTGCCGGACGGCGCCGGGGTTGCCTCAGCCTGCGGCCTTTCGCCCTTATACTCCAGATACTTTTCGGATATATAGCCGCTCTTGCCATCATACACTGCCTGAGCCCATCCATCGTTGCTGCCGTATACGTATACGGTGCTGCCTGCGGGAACGGTGCATATGCTGCTGTACTTTGTGCCTGCTCCGGAACGCAGTTTCACGCCGCCGGTAGTGACCGCTTCGACGCAGCTGCCGGAGGGGGTAAACTCCACGCCGCTGTTTTTATTGATAGGATCCTGCGGCGCAGATACATCGATGCTCGCAAAGGAAGCGCCAGGATAATAGAATTTCAGTATTTCCCTATAGCTCATGCCCGCGCTTCCCATTGCCTGCGCGCCCCGCTGGCTCATTCCTACGCCGTGGCCAAAGCGCACGTGGTATATCTTATAATACCCCGATGAGTCCATTTCGCCCCAGTATGCGCGCAGTGTCTTGTCGTACACCACGCCATAGCTTTCGAACTCGCTGGTATAGAACTCCAGAGTCACTCTTTCGGATCCCATTCCGTTCTGGCTGGCCGCAAGCTCTATGCTGCACTTTGACATACAGCGGCTGGTGCCTGAGTACTTGGGTGAATGTACGGATACGGAATATATGCCGTCTATCTGGTTAACCTGGTAGCCCAGCGCCCTCGAAGCCTTGTCCAGCAGCATATTCATCAGTGCCGGGCTTATCTCGCCGCCCATGTTCACCGGGAGCTTTATGGTTTCCATCTTGCTGTATGCGTTGCCGAGATCGTATGGATCGAGACGTATATCGTAGCCGCCGTCGCTCAGCCGCTTTGAGGGCCACGCCTGGCTGGGCAGCAGAGTCTCGCCTCCGTTGCTGGCAGCGTAGTAGGTACACAGCATTCTGCCGTTTACTGCAAGTATTTCGTCAAGCGTACTGTCCACCGCCTCTATCACATTGGTATAAGAGGCGTTATATCCCTTGTATACCTGCTCCGCCGAGGTGTCGCCTATATAGTAATCTCCCGATGTGGTCATGTTGGAAAGCACGTAGCACTTTGCCGCCACCGCCTGTGCCTTAAGAGCCTCTATGGGGAAGGTATTGCTCATTTCATACCCTACCACACCGTAAAGGTAGTGAGCCAGCGGTACCTCGTTTACCACGCGTATATAGCCGGAGGACATCACCTTTAAGTTAAAATGGCCCAGGTAGCATCTGCCGTTGAGCTTAATATAACCCGCCTCACGAGATACCCTCTCGCGCATTATTGAAAACGACTGGCCGGTATATATCTCCCCCTGGGAGCCGGAATGGTAAAGCGTCATGGTACCGTCGCCGTTGCTGCGCACCGTTACTGTGCCTCCGGTAAACTCCGCACCGTTTTCCTTGATAAAATACTTACCGGAAGCATACATGGTGAGTACGGTAGCATTGTTGGTGGAAAGCTTTACCTTTATCCAGCTATAGTCTGCCGCCGCGTGGGCCTGCTGCGGCACAGCGCAAAGCAGCAGCACCGTCGCCATTAGCATCGCCATCAACCTTTTCATCATGCATTACCCCTATATAAAATATAAATTGATCGAATCGTATCGAATTATATAGAAATATACCATATATCGGGGTAATTGTGTACTTTTGCACAATTTATTTACAAATTTGGGTCAAAAAACCGGCTGTTAAAAAATCCCCCGGTTATCCGGGGGAGTAAGCAATTCTAGCGTTATACGGTTCAGATGAGATTCTTCTCGTTTTCCTTGCTGAACATATGCAGCACGTTGCCGCCGAATGTAAAGTTTACCTTGCTTCCGTAGCCGAACATCTGCTGTGCGCTGCCGTCCAGGTCTATTGTGGGGATTATCACCACAACATCTTTGCCATTGGCGTTTACATGGAGATGCACGGAGCTGCCCATCATCTCGGATACGTCCACGGTTGCACTGATGTGCGCCGCCGCGTCGTCAGAGCAGAGCATTATGTGCTCCGGCCTTATGCCGAGGGTTATATCCTGTGGTTCAACATTATTGGCCCTAAGCGCCTGCTGCTTTTCTTCGGGCAGGTGAACCCTTGCACCGTCCAGCTCTACATAATATCCGTCAGCGTCCTTATCCAGTTTTGCATCAAAGAAGTTCATCTGCGGAGTTCCTATGAAGCCCGCCACGAAGAGGTTTGCAGGGTGGTTGAACACCTCCTGAGGGGTGCCTATCTGCTGAATGAATCCGTCCCGCATTATGACTATGCGGTCGCCCAGGGTCATAGCCTCGGTCTGATCGTGAGTAACGTAGACGAAGGTAGTATCTATCCTCTGGCGTAGCTTTATTATCTCCGCACGCATCTGATTGCGCAGCTTTGCGTCCAGATTGGAAAGAGGTTCATCCATCAGGAATACGGCAGGGTTGCGCACTATTGCGCGCCCTATGGCCACACGCTGTCGCTGTCCGCCGGAAAGGGCCTTGGGCTTTCGGTCGAGGTACTGGGTTATATCCAGTATCTCCGCCGCTTCCTTTACCTTGCGGTCTATCTCGTCCTTGGGGGTCTTCTTGAGCTTGAGGGAGAAAGCCATATTCTCATATACCGTCATATGAGGGTACAGCGCATAGTTCTGGAATACCATGGCGATATCCCTGTCCTTGGGAGCTACGTCGTTCATAAGCTTGTCGCCTATGTACAGCTCGCCGGCGGTAATGTCTTCAAGTCCCGCTATCATGCGCAGGGTCGTGGACTTTCCGCAACCGGAGGGGCCTACCAGCACGATAAATTCCTTGTCTGCAATGTCAAGGTTGAACTCCTGCACCGCTACGACGCCCTCGTCGGTAATCTGAAGATTGTGCTTCTTTTCAGGCTGGTCCTTGGCCTTTTTCTTGGGCGCACTGTTTGGATAGACCTTTTTGATGTTTCTGAGGCTTACCTTTGCCATATTCTTTTTTCGGCTGCGACCGTTCTGCCTCCGCAAGGAACGGCCTCGGGATAAAGGCAATTATCCCATTACGACAGGTCTCCACACTGCCGCACCGCCAGCCGCGGCGGATCCTCTCCTTTTTTAGCCCTTCACGGATTATTTAAGTGGAGTAACCCGCAGGGGTAAAATAGGTTTATTTTATTAAATATATCATATTTACCCGCGCCATTTCAACGGTCATGCGAAAGAAAAATGGCGAATTTGTTAAAGGATAAACTTTTCTTGAAAATGCCCCTGCCCATGCTATAATTATTGTGTTGAAATATAATCCTATTGATAGTTTTTTATATTCCTTCGGAGGACTGCCAATGTATTGCCTTGACAACATCGACAATATAAAAAATACCGTTCGTCCCAAGAAGACTGCTCACGTTTACGTGCCCTACAATTGCGGCAGGAAGTGCCCCTTCTGCGAATCCCGCAAGATGTACGATACGCTGGACGTCTCATTGGATAAGACCCTTGAGGTGCTCCGCCGCATAGCGGATTCCGACATCGAGGATATAATGATAACCGGCGGCGAGCCCTGTGACAATCTTGATTATCTCGGCAAAATGCTGGATATACTCAAAGACAAGATCGTCTACGTAAACACCCTTTTCCCCTCCGAATCCGCAAAAGACATCACCCACATGTTCGATGTGGAATATCCCTGCGTAAAAGGCATAAACGTCTCCCGCCACCTCAGTACATACGAAAAAGACTCTGCCTTCCTCTATGCCCCCGCCACTGACGACGTTCTGGGCAATCTGAAGGTTCCCGTCCGCATAAACTGCGTCATACAGGATAAGCGCGCCCCATTTTCATGGGTGGATTCCGTAGTACGGCGCTGGGAAAAGCAGCACGATCACAAGCCCAATCTTGAACTGCACTTTCGGGAGAACTTCAACGAAGTAACGGCGGAGAACCTGCATATACAGGACAGCCCCTTCCTGAAGACACTCTGCGAGAACTACAAATATCACTACTACAACATGGGTACTTCCTTCGATGACGTATCCTTCCTGTCGGACAGCGGCATGACGGTATATTACCACAAGATACTGCCCTACAGCATATGCAAAATAGGCCCCCTCACCATACTGCACGAAATGGTGGTCTTTCCCGACGCCGAGGTATGCACCGACTGGGACGGCAGCAAGGACGGGCTGGAAGAGTACTGCAAATGGGTAAATTATAAGCTATAACCGCAAAAAAGGCCGGATCAATCCGGCCTTTTTGTTTTGTCGCGTCATATTTCCTTTATCATGGTGAACATGCCAAGGCGCCTGCCTTCCCTGCTGTGTATTGCGTTGGGAAGTTCTCCCGTCACCCGATAACCCAGCTTTTCGTAAAGGCATTTCGCCCTGTCGTTGCCCTCTATAAATTCCAGTTCCATCTGGCTGATGCCCATGGTCTTAGCCTGCTTTTCCAAAGCGTTCATCATTATAGTGCCGAGGCCCTTACCCCAGTATTTGCTTATCACGCTTATGCCCACGCTTGCCCTGTGCCGCACCTTGGACTTCTTCATCCCGGCACAGTTGAGTGAGCAGAGGCCCACAAGCTCACCGTCTATATCACATACCAGCATCAGCGTGCCATCCGACTCATTGGTCATCTGTATAAAGGCCGCTTCGCTTTCGTCGCTCCGTATTATCTCGTCCGGGTAGTGTATAAGGTATTCGGTTTCTCCCGCACATATCCGCATGAGCTCCAGCATCTTGCCGCCTTCGCATGGCTCCGCATTGCGAAGAACTCCGTATCTCTTATCCTTCAGCCGTATCAGCTCAGCATCGTACCTCATCAGGCGTCCGCATCCTCCTGTCTCGTCCCGCGCCTGCGCTTGCCCTTAAGGCTTACATCCAGCTTTAGGGCATTGTGCGGACATACGGTAACGCACTTGCCGCAGCGTATGCAGTCGGTAGAGTTAGGCTCCTTGTATACGGGTATATCCAATCCGCAGGCCTTCTGGCAGGCGCCGCACCCCACACAGCGGCTCCTGCTCACCCGCATTCTTACCAGCGATACAGGGTTCATCAGGCCATATATGGCGCCCAGTGGGCAAATATAGCGGCAGAACGGGCGGTACATGAGTATGGAGCCTGTTATTATCACAACCAGTATGAAAAGCTTCCAAGTAAACAGCCAGCCAATGACGCTTCTCAGCTCCTCGTTGAGGGCAAGCAGCGGTATGCCTCCCAGCAGCGTGCCGGAGGGACATATCCACTTGCAGAACCACGGCATACCCACGCCGTATGAGCCCTTGGCAAGCATGGGCAGCAGTATGCACATAACCACGAGTACGACGTAGCGTGTCTTGCGCAGGTATTTCTCGCCGGGCAGCCGCCGTATCTTTTTCTTTGGCGGTATCTTGAAGAGCAGGTCCTGCACCAGCCCGAAGGGACATAGCCAGCCGCACACTATTCTGCCGAACAGCGCACCTATGGTTATAAGCGTACCTAATACATAAAACGGGAATCCATGTGACCTTCCCGCCAACGCGTTTTGCAGCGAGCCCATAGGGCACGCGCCCCATGCTCCCGGGCAGGAATAGCAGTTCAATCCCGGAACGCATATATTCTTGACGCCGCCCTGATATATGGTGCCGTTTATATAGCCCGAGGCATAGCTGTTAGTCAGCAGCGTCCAGCAGGCCTGAAGGTATATTCGCGCCCTAATAAAGGGGTGGCTTTTCTTTTTGCTTTTATTCTTATCCAAGGCCGATACACTCCATGCAGATCATTATGGCCTTTTGCATGACGGCATTGGCCTCGCCCCTTACCGCACCTATGACGATAAAGGCCAGACCTGCCGCTAAAAGTGCCAATGATATAATGCTACGCTTTTTCATTCATCACCGTCTCGATAATATCTATCCATTTCTGTTTGCTCTTTGCGCCGTGAACCACCGTTACGAGCCTGCCCTCGGAGTCGTAAAACTTCGTCGTGGGCACCGTATTTACGCCCTGGAGCATGGTTTTTATCACGCTCTGGCTGGCAATAATGTTGGTAAAATTGCCTCCCGCGCTTTCAAACATCTCCTTGGAGCTGAGCAACGTGTCGGGATTCTCCGGCATCGCGTCCGCCGAGAGGCCGATTATCCTGAAGCCGCTTCCCTTGTATTCCTTTGCCAGTTCTGAGAGATCACCCATCTCTTGCAGACAGCTCGGTCAGGTACGGGTCCAGATATTCACCATAGTTATGCGGTTCTTGCTGAACAGGCTGCTGCCGGTGCTGCTGCCATCCAGCGTAGTCGTCTCGAAGCTTATGGCCTTAGAGCTGCTCTCGTACGAAAGGGACTGTTTTGTATAGTTGCCCGCATAGGGCGTCTTTACTTTTTTCTCAGGCTTAGGCGTCGGAGTAGCTTCAGCCTTCTTGTCGTCCTTTTTGTCGTCCTTCTTTTCGTCCTTCTTTTTATCGTCCTTTTTCTCGCCGCCCCCGCTCTGCTTGTCCTCGTTCCTTTTAGGCCGCTTTGTGGGTTCAGGCGTAGGTTCCGGAGTAGGCACTGGGGTAACGACGGGCTGTGGCGTAGCATATCCGGTTATGGCGACGAACGTAGTGTCATCCCCGTACTGCTCGTCGTCCAGATATCCTATATCCACCATCACAAAGGTATCCGCTTCTGTCTTTTTTGCGCAGCCAAAGGAGCACAAAAAGCCTGCCGCCATCACTGCCGGCAAAGCCCTTTTGGCCGCCCTATAAACAGGGCCTTTTTTTATTCCGGCCCATAATGAAGAATTTTCCTTCCTGTACATGATTTGATTATAAGTCCCGTAAAAAAGGCTGTCAACAAAGAGGGAGCGTTTGGGGAAAAAGTTAACAGTTAAGCCATAAGGTCAGCAAGTATGCCGGTATGCTCCAGAAGTATCTTGAGGCCCAGGAGTATGAGCATCACTCCTCCTGTCAGCTCGGCTTTTGACTTGTATTTCGTCCCGAAAACGCTGCCAACCTTTGCTCCCGCCATGGATATGATGCAGGTGGTGCAGCCTATAATGCTCACCGCGCCGACTATGTTCACATCGAGGAACGCAAAGGTTATGCCTGCTGCAAGAGCGTCTATGCTGGTAGCCACTGCGAGCATCAGCATGGTCTTGAAGGACAGCGAGCCGCTGTCCCTGCCCGCGTCCTCGTCCCTTGAGAGCGCCTCCCGTATCATATTTGCGCCTATGAGTGAGAGCAGTATGAACGCCACCCAGTGATCTACCGACTGTATGGCATTGCTGAAACGGGAGCCCAGGAAGTATCCTGTCATTGGCATAAGCGCCTGGAAGCCGCCGAACCAGAGTCCGACAATGGCGGCCTTTTTGAAGCTTATATCCTTCACGGCAAGGCCCTTGCATATCGACACGGCAAAGGCGTCCATGGACAGGCCGACGGCCAGAATGAGTATCTCCAATACGCTCATCAGCTTTTGTACCCCTCTCTCGGTAAAAACCGCAAATGGCTTGTAATTATATACTCATTTCATATTATAAGTCAAGGGCGTCCACATGATGAACGTCCCTGACCTTAGCTATGTATTACTTTTGCAGCTCCGCGAGGCGATGCTCCAGCTTGGCGAGCATATCCTTAGCCACATCCAGCTTGTTCTTTTCCTCGTTGATGACCTTCTCGGGAGCCTTGGCAACGAAGCCCGGGTTGCCCAGCTTGCCCTCTGCGCGGGCGACCTCGCCCTTCATTCGATTTATCTCCTTGTTTACCCTCTCTATTTCCTTATCTATGTCGATAAGCTGATCCAGGGGTATGAAGGCCTCGCCCATGGCGCATACGGCGTTTACCGCTCCCTTGGGTATGCCGTTCTTATCCTGCTGAACTATCACGTTCTCCGCGCCTGCCAGCTTCATAAGATATGCTCTTGCCATCTCGAAGGCAGGGGCGTTCTCGGCAGGAGTGACCATGTACACGGCGGTGCGCCTTGCGGGAGGCACGTTCATCTCTGCACGGAGGTTCCTTATGGAGCGGATAACGTCCATCACGCCCTCCATCTCCTCTGCCTCCTCAGCAAACTGGAAGTCATTGGTGTACTTGGGCCAGCTTGCGCGCATGATGGTCTCCTCCGCGTTTGGCAGGCTCTGATACAGCTCCTCCGTAATAAACGGCATGAAGGGGTGAAGCAGCTTCATGGAGTCGCCCAGCACCCGGACCAGTATAGCCTTCACGTTTGCCTTGGCGCTCTCGTCATCGCCGTAAAGGCGGGGCTTTGCCATCTCTATGTACCAGTCGCAGAACTCGGTCCAGATGAAATCATATACCTTCTGCGCGGCGACGTTGAGCTCGAAGTTGTCCATATTGGAGGTGACTTCACCTGCAACGGCGTTGAGCCTGTGGAGTATCCACTTGTCGGCGATATCCAGTTTTGCCATGTCTATATCGCCTATCTTCTCATCGCCAATGTTCATCTGAACAAAGCGAGAGGCGTTGTAGACCTTATTGCAGAAGTTTCTGGCGGCCTCCACCTTTTTGTTGGAAAAGCGCATGTCGTTGCCCGCGCTGTTGCCGGTCACCAGGCTGAAGCGCAGGGAATCCGCGCCATAGTCCTTGATTATCTCAAGGGGATCTATGCCGTTGCCAAGGGATTTGGACATCTTGCGGCCCAGCTCGTCCCGGACTATGCCGTGTACATATACCGTGTCAAAGGGTATCTTGCCCATGACCTTAGTTCCAAACACTATCATTCTGGCTACCCAAAAGAAGATTATATCGTAGCCGGTGACGAGGGTGCTGGTGGGGTAGAAGTATTCAAGCTCAGGGGTCTTGTCCGGCCAGCCCAGCGTGGAGAAGGGCCACATGCCTGAGCTGAACCAGGTATCCAGCACGTCTTCGTCCTGATGGACCTTTGCGCCGCAGACGGGGCACTTTTCGGGCGGGTCCAGAGTTACTTCTATATGGCCGCAGTCGGGATTCTCGCAGTAATAGGCGGGTATCCTGTGGCCCCACCAGAGCTGGCGGGAAATACACCAGTCCCTGATGTTGTACATCCAGTTGAAGTAGGTCTTATTGAACCGCTCGGGCACGAACTTTACCTCGCCCTCCTCCACTACGCGAATGGCCTCCTTGGCAAGGGGCTTCATGCTCACGAACCACTGGAGGCTGGTGAGGGGCTCGACGGTATTATGGCAGCGATAGCAGACCCCTACGTTGTGGGCGTAGTCCTCTATCTTCACAAGGTTGCCGCTCTTTTCCATATCGGCCACGATAGCCTTGCGGCACTCCATGGTAGTCATGCCGGTATAAGGCGCTCCCAGCTCGTTCAGGTGTCCGTCGTCAGTGAATACCCTTATGCGGGGCAGGTTGTGGCGCACGCCTACTTCGAAATCGTTGGGGTCGTGGCAGGGAGTGATCTTAACTGCGCCGGAGCCAAACTCCTTCTCCACGTATTCGTCCGCAACTATGGGTATCTCGCGGCCCACTATGGGGACTACGACGGTCTTTCCGATAAGATCCCCATAGCGCTCATCCTCGGGGTTCACGGCTATGGCGGTATCGCCGGGTATTGTTTCTGGGCGGGTGGTGGCGCAGATTATGGAATAGCTCTTGTCGGGCGCGTCGTAGCGGACGTGCCAGAGGTGGCTGGCCTGCTCCTCGTACTCCACCTCGGCGTCCGAAAGCGCCGTCTGGCATACGGGGCACCAGTTGATTATCCTGTCGTCCCTATATATAAGGCCTTCTTTGTAAAGGTCTACAAACACCTTGGTGACCGCCCTGTTGCAGCCCTCGTCCATGGTGAAGCGTTCACGCTCCCAGTCACAGGAGGAGCCCATTTTACGCAGCTGCTTTACGATGGTCCCGCCGTACTCGCGGCGCCACTCCCATGCGCGCTTGAGGAATGCTTCGCGGCCTATGTCGCGCTTGTCTATGCCTTCCTTGGCCATCTCGGTGACTATCTTTACCTCGGTGGCTATGGAGGCGTGATCCGTGCCGGGAAGCCAGAGCGTCTCGTAGCCGTTCATGCGCTTATAGCGTATTATGGAATCCTGAAGGGTATTATCCAAGGCGTGGCCCATGTGCAGCTTGCCGGTTATGTTTGGCGGCGGCATAACTATGCAGTAGGGTTTCTTTTCGGGGTTGGCTTCCGCATGGAAGTAGCCCTTCTTTTCCCATTTTTCGTAGAGCCTGCTTTCCACGTCGGAATGGTCATAGGTCTTGGGCAGTTCTTTGCTCATGTCTCTTCCTCCTGTATTTTAAGAAATAATATGCAATAAAAAATCCGCCCCGTCTTTGCAACCAAAGGACGAGCGGACCCGCGGTACCACCTTTATTGAGCGCAATGCGCTCCTCTTTTGCGCCGTAACGGGGCGCGTCCGCCGGGAACTACTGTTATTTCACCCCCGGGGCTCCTAAGCGACCTTCTGCCCTCTCCTTGCAAACAGCCCTTTCAGCCGGCGGGGCCGTCTCTCTTGTGCGGTATGAGCGCATACTCCTCTTCATCTTTGCCATTATTTACCATCAGTTGACAAGGACACACAAGGTTTTAGGAGCCAAACAGCACGGCATAACTGTGTCGTCCTCATTTGAAATACAACCAGTATTTCTGCACTCGTCCTCCTTGTTCTGCCATACTCTTTGGCTTCTAAAACTCGAAGACCCTAAAGAGCTTGTTTTGAGGGCGATCCAAGGCCGAGGAGCGCAGTACTACTGGATGTAATACAAGCGACGAGAACGCAGGAGCGTCCCAAAACAAGCCTTTAGGGCTTGTGTGCTCTTGTCAACTGATGGTAGCTTTAGTTTATAAAAAAGCAGGGGCTTTGTCAAGCCCCCGCAATTATATTACGCCGTTACGCCTCGGGTATGAACCTTACCTTGCCTATCCATGGTATCTCATAGTACTCCCGCTTGCAGGTACGCACTATGGCCATTATCATAAATACCACTCCGGCTACCATGCCTACCACGCCGGCTATCCAGCCCAAAAAGGGTATTATCATCACAACAGAGCTCGCCATGAACCACAGCAGCAGGCATATCACCTGATTGACATGATGGCGCACATAGTTGGAGTCCTTATCCAGTATGAGCATTATCGCCGCAAGAGGCATGAGCACGTAGGACAGCGCCGCCAGATTGCGGTACTTTTCCACGTCGTTATTAAGAGCAGCGTTGTCATTGATGTTTTCCATATATATTGTTCCTCCGTTAATAAATTCTGCGTCTTTCTTACCATACCTTACACTTTATATCTATATTCGCCAAGGTTCAATAGCATTTTGTTCTATTTAATAAAACCTTAAAATCATACCCTGCGCAGCCCCTTGGGAATGTGGTTTTTAAGCGTCCCCTCCACCGCCTTGCCGAAGCCTACCGGGAAGCCGCCTACGCAGAGCGGCATATATCCCTTCAGTCCTCCGGATATGCCTATGGTATTGCCTCTGAGAAAGGCGTCCAGCCGCAGGTCGTCCGGCGCAAGCTCTATGGCGTTCCTGTATGTGCCGCCGTGGGCTGCCATAAAGAGGCTGTGGGCGGGAGCAAACCTGCCCTTCAGCATATCTCCCGCGTACACGCCGGCGCTGAGCAGCCTTACCGCTGATAATCCCGCCGGCAGCTCTCCGTCGATCAGCAGTACCCGTCCATCCTTTATCATATATGCCTTGCCCTTTGGCGGCTGGTCAAAGGTATGCTCTATAAATCCGAAATAGTCCTTCTCCCTGCAGGGCATAAGCTTCATATCCGGCTGGGACATACGGTCATCGCCAGCCTTTTTCAGCCGTGCGACAAAATGCCCCTCCCCCTGGCATGTATGTGGGTACAGCCGCTGTGTCAGCTCTATCTCCATATCCGGAAACTCCGAGGCGAGCCAATCGACATTATCCTCGTTTTCCTCCCTTGAAAAGGTGCAGGTGGAATAGATCAGCTTTCCGCCGGGGCGCAAGGCTTTATACGCGCTTTTGAGTATAGCCCGCTGCCGCTGGGCGCAGGATATTACATGCTCCTCAGACCATTCGGCTATTGCCCCTTCGTCCTTTCTGAACATGCCCTCTCCGCTGCATGGGGCGTCCACTATAACTCTGTCGAAGTACTCCGGCAGCGCCTCGCAGAGCGCGTCCGGATGGGCGCAGGTGACGGCGGCGTTTGTCACCCCCAGCCGTTCCAGCGTAAAGCCCAGTATCTTTGCCCTGCTTGGCACTATCTCGTTGGCCACGAGCAGGCCTTCGCCGTGCATACGCGCTGCGATGCCGCCGCTCTTGCCGCCCGGGGCGGCGCATATATCCAGCACCCTCATGCCCGGTTTTATCTCTGCCGCGGCAATCGGCGCCATGGCGGAGGGTTCCTGAATATAGAACAGCCCCGCTATGTGGTAAGGGTCATTGCCCATGCCGTCCGGGGACTCATTGAGCACAAAGCCCTCCTCCAGTATTTTGGAACGCTCAATTTTATAAGTAAGCAGGCTTTTCAGCTCCTCCGGGCTTGTCTTTAGCAGATTTGCCCGAACCCCCCGCACGGGAGGCTTATCGTAGCTCGCAAGGAAATCCTCCAGATCGCCGCTCAGCGTTTGGCTCATTCTTTGTATGAACTTTTCCGGCAGCCTTATCATAATAAATTACAGATACCTCTCCAGTCTCTCCCAAGCCCTGTCGTACATCTCCCGGCCCTTTTCCATGGCCTCGCGCCCCATCTCCTCCGCCTTGCCGTATATTTCCCGGCTCCTCTGCTCAAGGCTTACCCTGCGCTCATAGGCGGCGTTCATGCGGGTCTGCACCTCCGCCATCATTGCAAAGAAGGGGTCTGTCCATATGCGGTCGCGCTCGGTGTTCCCCTTTTTGTAGTTGTCTATTACGACGCCGTAGCGGTCAACGGCCCGCCGCACGCTCTCTTCCCATGAGATATACATCTCGTCCATTGCGGCGCCGCCCATGTTTTTTACAGCCTCTTCCTCGCGGCAGGCAAACTTTACCGCCTCCGCCATCGAATCGGCGTTTTCCTCTATGAGATAGGCATTTTGCAGATGTGTGGTGCCCTCCGCTGCGCAGCTGCCCTTTACCAATACGCTTGGCAGCCCACATGCGGCAGCTTCCCTGACAACTATGCCGTTTGTATCGAATGTGGAGGGGAACAGGAACATGTCTGCCGCACAGAAATATCGCCTGAGAAGCTCCCTGTCCCTAATTGCCCCGGGGAATATACATTCCTTCTCGAGCCCTAGCTCTTTGGCGTACTTCTCCATCTCCGACCTGTCCGCACCGTCGCCCACGAATATCATCTTAAAGGCAAAGCCTTCTTCCTTTGCCTTCTTCAGTCCGTCAAGCGTTATGCGTATGCCCTTGTACCACATCATGCGGCCCACGTACATAAAAACCCGCTCGTCCTGGCCAATGCCATATTCCCTGCGTACCTTCACAGCCTCGTCCGGCGTTACGCGTCCCTTCGGAAAGTCCACTCCGTTTTCCATGACGATGTATTCCCCTTCGTAGCCTATACCCCGAAGGTTCTCACCTGCTCCCCTGCTAACCACCCATACCTCATCGCAGGACTGTATGTTGGCGCAGAGATTGTGCAGGGCGGCTTCCTGTATAAGCTTTGAGCGCACCATATCGCATATGTTTACATCGAACTTTGTGTGATAGGTGAATACCACCGGTATATCAAGCTTTTCCCTGAGGGTACGCGCCATAAGGGTAGACACTACGGGACAGTGGGTATGTATTATGTTAAAGCCCGCCTTTTCCAGCTTCCCGAATATCTTTGCGTCAAAAGGCACGCCCGCCCTGTAACCTACCAGCTGCTCTGTGCTGAGGCTGGGGTAGCGCACCACGTCAAAGGGGTAGTCGTCCACGGCGCCCGGGTATTCCGGCGTCACCACAGTGGCCTTGCCCAGATTTTTTGTGGATATTATCTCTCCGTAATTCACCACGGCGTTGGCCACGCCGTCTATCACGGGTGGGAAGGAGTCGTTAAGCAGGCATACGTTTATCTTATCGTGCATAGTGCTTCCGTCCGTTTACTTTAATTTTATTTATTATACAGGCTGGAAGGATTTCTTTCAACCGCGTACAGACCGGTTTCTTGTCGTTCTTTCGAAAACACTTGTATTTATTTTATATACAGTTTATAATATTTAACAATCCGGTTCCCTCTTTGAGAGCCTTAAAAGGAAAGGTAGCACAATGAATTACACCTGCACCAGGGACAACAGCATCAGCATCTCCGCTTCAAAGGCCATACTCGCCGGCATATCTCCGGATGGCGGACTGTTTTTGCCGGAAGAATTTCCAAAGGTATCGCTGGACGATATATCAAAAATGCGGAGCATGACCTACCCGGAGCGGGCGGCGTATATAATCTGCCTCTTTCTTACCGACTTCACAAACGATGAGCTCAAAGCATATACCGCAGCGGCATATTCCAAATCACGCTTCGGCGAGATACCGGCGCCTGTAATTGACATTGGCGGCGAAAGCATACTTGAGCTGTTCCACGGCCCCACCTCCGCCTTCAAGGATTTCGCCCTTCAGCTGCTGCCCTATCTTCTTACGGCCTCGGCCAAAAAGCAGGGCATAAGCGATAAAATCGCCATACTCGTGGCCACCTCCGGCGATACCGGCAAGGCTGCCCTGGAGGGCTTTGCGGACGTTGCCGGCACCGGCATATGCGTATTTTACCCATACGGCGGCACCAGCGAGATACAGCGTCTCCAAATGACTACACAGCAGGGAAAAAACGTCCTCGTCACGGCCGTAAAGGGCAATTTTGACGATGCCCAGTCCGGGGTCAAGGCGATATTTACCGACAAGGCCTACACCAATGAGCTTAAAGAGATGGGAATCCGTCTCTCCTCCGCCAACTCCATAAACTGGGGCCGGCTTGTGCCTCAGGTGGCTTACTATTTCTCCGCCTACTGCGACATGGCAAACGCCGGCGCCGTAAAGTTCGGAGACGAGATAAACATCGCCGTACCTACCGGCAATTTCGGCAACATACTGGCGGCTTACATAGCCAAGCTCTGCGGCCTGCCGGTAAAGCGCTTCATCTGCGCTTCCAATAAAAACAACGTGCTGACTGACTTTATACAGAGCGGCACATACGATAAGAACCGCCCATTTTACCTTACCACCTCCCCCTCAATGGATATACTTATATCCTCCAACCTTGAGAGGCTCCTGTACCTGCTTTCCGGCAGGAACGACGCCGAGGTGCGCGGCTATATGGCGGCGTTGGCCAAGGACGGAAAGTACACAGTCAGCCCGGGACTGCATAGGGCAATAGCGGCGGAATTCGCCTGCGGCTTTGCCGACGACGCAGGGGCAGCCGAAACAATAAGGCGCACCTTCGAGGAAAGGCGCTATCTGGCCGACCCCCATACCGCCGTCGCCATAGCAGTATACGAGGCATATAAGCGCAGCACCGGCGACTGCACGCCCGCCGTCATAGCCTCTACCGCCAGCCCCTTCAAGTTCTCCCGCAGCGTTTTGAAGGCGTTGGGCGAGGATACCTCCGGCAGCGAGTTCGACCTTATAGACAGGCTGGCCGATATATCCGGCCTTACTATTCCCTCACGCCTCGCAGGCCTCAGGGACATGGCCGAGCGTTTTACAGGCTGCATTGAGCCCGCCGATATGAAGTCCTTCATCTCCAAAGGGCTTATAAAGTAGACAGACTTTTTACCGAAAGGCATCTTTCATATGAAATACGTAGTAATGCTGGGGGACGGCATGGCGGACAGGCCAATCCCCTCCCTCGGAAACAGAACCCCCCTGCAGGCGGCCTATAAGCCCTATATGGACTATGTAGCAGCCCACGGCGCCTGCGGCATGACACACATGGTGCCAAAGGGAATGCCCCCTCAGTCCGATACCGCAAATCTTGCGGTAATGGGCTACGACCCCGAAGTTTACTATCGTGGCCGCTCGCCTCTGGAAGCGGTCAGCATGGGGGTGGAACTCGCGCCCACGGATATAGCCATACGCTGCAACATACTCACCCTGTCTGATGAACCGGATTATCTTGACAGGACCATGATAGATTATTCGGCGGGAGAAATATCCAACGAAGAAGGCAAGGCGCTGGTAGAATACCTTGCGGAGCGCATGAATACCGAACAGCTTGAGCTGCACGCCGGCATAAGCTACCGCCACTGTCTGGTGATACACAACGCTGAACTTGGCACCGACCTTACTCCGCCTCATGACATAACCGGCAAGCCCATAAGAAACTGTATGCCAGCCGGCCGGTACGGCCAGCTTTTATCCGATTTTATGGTGCGCTCCAGCGAGCTTCTGCGCGATCACCCAATAAACAGGAGGAGGATAGCCGAGGGCAAGAACCCCGCCAATTCATGCTGGTTCTGGGGCGAGGGCACAAGGCCGGAGCTTGTGCCCTTCCAGGAGCTTTACGGCGTAAAGGCCGGCGTTATCTGCGCGGTAGACCTTCTCAAGGGGCTCGGCATATGCACCGGCATGGAGGTACCCTTCGTGCCCGGCGCGACAGGCGCAAAGCGCACAGACTTCGCCGCAAAGGGCAAAAAGGCGCTGGAACTTCTCGATAGTGGCCTCGACCTCGTATACGTTCACGTAGAAGCACCGGACGAAAGCGGCCACGCGGGAGACGTAGAATGCAAGGTGGAAGCCATCGAAAACATAGACAGGCACATTCTGGGTTATCTTATGGATAACCTGAAGGCCCGGGGCGAGGACTTCGCCGTCATGCTGCTGCCGGATCACCCCACCCCAATAGAAATACGCACCCACAGCTCGGATCCAGTGCCCTTCGTGCTGTACGACAGCCGTCGGAAACGCGCCCCCTCCGCCCCCTCATACTGCGAGGCCGAGGCGGAAAAGACAGGCCTTTTCATAGAGAAGGGGCATACTCTCATGAAGAAATTCATATCCCTTGATTTTTAAGGAGGACTCCGCCATGCAGAGCAATTATCTCATAGTGGATAGGCGCATACTTCCGGATTACTACGAAAAGGTAGTTCAGGCCCGAGACATGCTTCGGGAGGGCCGCGTAAAGGAGGTAAGCGAAGCGGTGAAGCTGGTGGGCATATCCCGCAGCACCTATTACAAATACAAGGATTATATATTTGCCCCCAGCAACGAGACTGCCTGCAAAAAGGCGGTATTCGCCTTCATGCTGTCACATCAGCAGGGCGTATTGAGCGAGGTGCTGAACAAGTTTTCCGAGCTTGGCGCAAACATACTGACCATAACCCAGAGCCTGCCCATACACGGCAACGCCAACGTAGTTATCTCTGTGGATATGACAAACATGACAATGGCTCCTGACGGCATAATGGACCAGCTCATGTCCCTGCGCGGCGTGCGTAGTTCAAAGCTCATTGCAATAGAATAATATGTTTGCCTGTATGCCTCGCATTTTAGCGGGGCTTTTTTTGTGTAACTGACTGGGCCGCTGCGGAATAACTTAATCATATGTAAACCCCGCCTCTCGGGTGGGCTGACTGGAGGACGTATGACGCAGAAACTTTCGGATATAGCTCCTGGGAAGTGCGCCGCGGTATGCGGCATCGTAGCAGAGGAAAGCATGGCCCGCCGTCTTATGGATATAGGCATGGTACAGGGTACGGAGGTAGAGTGCCTTATGAAGAGCCCTTTGGGCGATCCCGCGGCATATCTCATAAAGGGCGCGGTGATAGCCCTGCGCCGTGAGGACGCGGCCACGGTGCTCATAAGGGAGGTATAGCCATGGCAGAGTTTACCGTAGCCCTGGCAGGCAATCCAAACGTAGGCAAAAGCACGCTTTTCAACGGGCTCACAGGTCTTAAGCAGCACACCGGCAACTGGGCCGGCAAGACCGTATCCGCGGCCGAGGGCAGCTTTGACTACAACGGCAGCAGGTATAAAATAGTGGACCTTCCGGGCTGCTATTCCCTTATGGCCCGCTCGGCCGAGGAGGAGGCGGCGCGGGATTTCATACGCTCGGGCGCGGCTGACCTCATCGTGGTGGTCTGCGACGCCACCTGTATTGAGCGCAGTCTCAATCTTGCCCTGCAGATAATCGCGGAGACTGACAATGTAATACTCTGCGCCAACCTCATGGACGAGGCGGAGCGCAAGGGCATAAGCCTGAACCTGCCCCTCATATCCGGGCGGCTGGGCGTGCCGGTGACGGGTATATCCGCCAGGAGCAAGGAAGGCCCGCTGCAGCTGCTGCCCGCAATGGAAAAGGCGCTGAATGAAGGCCTGCACCCGCCAAAACCCGAGAGCACCAGTCCCGAATATCTCTCAAGGCTTGCTGAGGAGATATGCCGCGGAGCCGTATTCTCTGGGCCGGATTCGCTCAGGCGCGACAGGCAGATAGATAAAGTACTTACCAGCCGCGTGCTGGGCTTCCCGATAATGCTTGCGCTGCTTGCGCTGGTGTTTTTCATCACCATAACCGGGGCTAACTATCCTTCACAGCTGCTTTCGGACGTACTTTTCAAAGTTCAGGATAAGCTCATCGGATTTTGCATATCCGTATCTGTACCGAAGCTTATATACGAGCCGCTGCTTCTCGGAGTATACAGGGTTTTGGCGTGGGTAATCTCCGTAATGCTGCCGCCCATGGCCATATTCTTTCCGCTTTTTACCCTCCTTGAGGACCTGGGGTATCTGCCCCGCGTCGCCTTCAACCTTGACCGCTGCTTCAAGGGCTGCCACGCCTGCGGAAAGCAGGCCCTCACCACCTGCATGGTTAAAAACAGAACGCGGAAAACGGCATTCGGGAATGAACCATCCATGTGCATGGTTGATAAGAGAATGCGAAGCAGAATGAATAATACCGCCTAGCGGGCGGCATGAGGTCGAGGAGACCTGTGGGGTATAAAATAGTACAATGGCAAAGGTCATTAATCATCTTTAAAATGGGCAGCCACGTTTTGATTGAAAACATTTAATCGGCGTTTGCTTTCTGACGAAAGGCGTTCTCGTATCTTATCCTTTACATCATCTGTGCAATAATATAAACAGTACGAGCGCACGCACTAGCATAGATATATGTTGAGCTGCTCTATAACCGATGTAGCGACAAGTGCAACCATCGCCCCGGCATCTCCATCCCGATAATAGCTGTCAAACGCTTCATAATATCTTTTTCTATCCGCAAACTTTACGTTGATAGGCGGATAGCCGTGCTGCATTAAGGTAAAATTCAGAATCAACCGCCCAGTGCGCCCGTTGCCGTCGATAAAGGGATGGATGCCCTCAAATTTCAAGTGGAACAACGCAGCAGCCTCAATGGGATGCAGCCTTGTATTTGCAAATTCTGCCACAAGCTGCTCCATCTGCGGTGCGACCAGATACGGTTGCGGCAGCTCGTGGTAAGCCCCCATAATGCGCACGGGAATACGGCGATATACCCCCTTGTCCTTCGGCCTGTCCATCAGTACAAGGGAATGGATCTCTTTAATGACGCGCTCGGAGAGCGGTGTCTTATCCTTGATAAGCTGCTCAACATAGAGGAACGCATCGCGATGTCCAACGGCTTCCAAGTGGTCTTTCAATGGCTTTTGGTCGATGGTAATGCCCTCAAGAACCATTGCTGTTTCTTGAAGCGTTAGTGTATTGCCTTCTATCGCGTTGGAATTATAGGTATATTCCACTAAAAATTCATCGTGCAGCCGCTGCAGTTCGCCCTGCGTCAGTGGGCGGCGCTTGTCAAGTTCTGCTTTCAGCGCGTCGATGTGGGAAAACAAACCTGCATATTCAGACTCGATGTTCATGCCGCGTAAAGTGCGTCCGTCCACCGGCTTGACCGCACTCGCGGGGATCAGATAGGCGCGTCCCTGCCGTATGACGCCCTCGATTTTCCCTTGTTCACAGAGTACGCGGACGCGGCGGTCGGAGATACCCCATTGTTCCGCAACTTGTTTTACCTTCAAATAGTCCAAAAGCACCATATCCTCTCTTTTTGCTCAAGTTCACCATATCATATTATCGGAATAATAGCAAGGGATAATGCGTTTATCGGAATAAAAAGATGCCGTCCATTACGATGTTCGTATGCCGCTGCATATCTTTCGCGACAAATATAAACTCAGGAGCGAAATATGGCGTCCATTTACAGACGAAACAGTAGTTACGCAGTTATCTACTATTGCACCAACGACAACGGTGTTCGCAAGCAAAAGTGGGAATCGAACAAAACAGAAGAACAGGCGCGCAGAAGAAAACATGAAGTTGAAAACCCGTTCCTATTGCCTGAGCTGCCCATGTCCATCATCACGGTTAATGACTTGATAGAGCAGTTTTTCACGCTTTACGGAACGATGCACTGGACATACAGCACGGCGGAAAACTATGCGTCGCTGAACCGTCGGTTCATTTCGCCATTGATCGGAACCATGCATATAAGGGAACTGACGGGGCTGCACATCGTGGCATTGTATCAAAGATTGGCGGAGGGCAGAAAATCGTATCCACCGATCTACAAAAGTACGTTGCGGAATCTACATAAGCTGCTCAAATGTGCGTTTAGTCAAGCGGTCGTGTGGGGCGTTCTGAAACACAGTCCGCTTGACAATATCGCCATACCAAAGGAACAGCGAAAGCGAATGCCGGTATGGAATACATCACAAGTAAGGAAAGCTGTGCTTGCCTGCGGGGATGACGTCATGCTTTTGCTTGCAATTCAGTTTGCGTTTACATGTTCGCTGCGCATGGGCGAGCTGCTTGCGCTGAAATGGTCGGACATCGATTTCGAAAAGGGGACGGTGCATATCAGCAAAGCAAAGCAATGCAGCGCATCAGTCGAGACGCGCTGACGTTTATCGGAACAAAAGGCATCGTTGAGAGACTGCCATGCGGTTGCGACGACAGCCCGACGGTGCTAGTGATCAAAGCACCGAAAACAGCATCAAGTATTCGCACGGTATTTCTGCCGGATCAGTTCGCAGCACAATTACTGGATTACAAAAGCCAAATTAAGTGCGAAACCAATGCCCCGGTCTTTCATTTGCAAAACGGGAAACCTCTTCAGCCTGAGTGCCTGCGGAAGCGATTTCGCGCTCTGATAGAAAAAGCAAAACTTCCCAAAGTTACCTTTCACAGCCTTCGTCATTCCAGTGTGACATATAAGCTCATGCTGACTAACGGCAACATCAAGGCGGTGCAGGGCGACACCGGGCATGCGCAAGCAAATATGGTTTTGGAGGTCTACGCCGAAATACTTGATGACGAACGCAGAAAGACAGCGCAGCTGTTCAATACGGATTGGTTCAGTGCGGATTGTTAATATAGGATGTGGATGATATTTGCAGAGCAGAGTGAGAAATGCGGTTCTTTCTGGCAAAATCGATGAAAAGTACATCCACTTAGGAGGCGAACGCTCTATCCTACTGAGCTACGGAGACATGTATTGATTTTCCAAAGTTTCAGCCC